>Ga0302322_100004145_pt1 | contig 12548 bp, 12 predicted proteins | sample Fen_T0_2_FD_203757 | JGI IMG/M metagenome (GOLD analysis project Ga0302322, IMG submission 203757) | Peat permafrost microbial communities from Stordalen Mire near Abisko, Sweden - Fen_T0_2 | ecosystem: Environmental > Terrestrial > Soil > Wetlands > Permafrost | place: Sweden: Abisko...
GGACTGCTGTGGCTGTGAAACGGGTGGTCATCCTCGACTACGGCTCGGGCAACCTGCGCTCGGCCGAGCGGGCCGTCGCCCGGGTCGGCGCCGACGCCGAGATCACCGACGACCTCGGCAAGGCGGCCCGCGCCGACGGCCTGGTGGTGCCCGGCGTCGGCGCCTACGCGGCGTGCATGGCCGGCATCGAGGCGCTCGGCGCCGGCCCGGTGATCGCCGAGCGGGTCCGCAACGGCGCCCCGGTGCTGGGCATCTGCGTTGGCATGCAGGTGCTGTTCGAGGCGGGCGAGGAGCACGGTGTGGTGACCAAGGGCCTGGGCCTGGCGCCCGGCGCGGTCACCCTCCTGCACGCGCCGGTCGTGCCGCACATGGGCTGGAACACGGTCGCCTGGCCGGCCGGTTCGGTGCTCGGCGCGGGACTGCCCGCCGACACCCGGTTCTACTTCGTGCATTCCTACGCCGCGCGCCCGGCGCTCGACCTGTCCGCCGGCATCGCCGTGCACGGGGAGCCCTTCGTCGCGGCCTTCGAGACCGAGGTACTGCGGGCCACGCAGTTCCACCCGGAGAAGTCCGGCGACGCCGGGGCGACGCTGCTGGCGAACTGGCTCGGGACACTGTGAGTCCCGTTGAGTAAGGAACGGGCCAAGCGGCGCGCGCTCCTGGCGGCCGAGCGCGCCAAGCGCATGCAGAAGTTCGAGCGGCGCCGGGCGCGCCGGGCCGCGCTGCGGCGAATGGTGCCGAAGGTCAAGGTCGGGCGCACCGGTAAGATCTTCCCGCGCCGGTCCCGCGCCCAGCGGTCGGTCATCGCCCTGCTCGTGCTGGTGGTGCTCCTGCTGGTCTGGACATTCGTCGACTCGGTGGCCGCGAGGATCGGCATCAGCGCCGTCGTCATCATTGCCACCCCGGCGCTCACCGTGCTCGTCCTCGACCGAAGGATCTGAACCATGGCCCTGCAGCTCCTGCCAGCCGTCGACGTCGCCGACGGCCAGGCGGTCCGTCTCGTCCAGGGCGCCGCCGGCAGCGAAACGACCTACGGTGACCCGCTCGAGGCCGCGCTGGCCTGGCAGCGGCAGGGCGCCGAGTGGATCCATCTCGTCGACCTCGACGCCGCCTTCGGCCGCGGCTCCAACGCGGAGTTGCTGGCCGACGTGGTGCGCCGCCTCGACGTGCAGGTCGAGCTGTCCGGCGGGATCCGCGACGAGGCGTCGCTGACCGCCGCGCTGTCCACCGGTGCCACCCGGGTCAACCTGGGCACCGCCGCGCTGGAGAACCCCGACTGGTGCGACCACGTCTGCGCCACCTACGGCGACCAGGTCGCGGTCGGCCTCGACGTGCGCGGCCACCAGCTGGCGGCCCGGGGCTGGACCCGCGAGGGCGGCGACCTGTTCGAGGTGCTCGAGCGCCTGGAGCGGGCCGGCTGCGCCCGCTACGTGGTCACCGACGTCATGCGCGACGGCACTCTCACCGGCCCCAACCTGACCCTGCTGCTGGAGGTGACCGGCCGCACCAAGAAGCCGGTGATCGCCAGCGGCGGCGTGTCCAAGCTCGACGACCTGCGCCAGCTCGCCGCGCTCGAGCCGGCCGGCCTCGAGGGCGTCATCGTCGGCAAGGCCCTCTACGCCGGGGCGTTCAACGTCGCCGAGGCCCTGGCCGTGCTGGACGAGCAGCTGTGACGGTCGCCGTCCGGGTCATTCCGTGCCTCGACGTCGACGCCGGCCGGGTCGTCAAGGGCGTCAACTTCGTCAACCTCCGCGATGCCGGCGACCCGGTCGAGCTGGGCGCCGCCTATGATGCCGCGGGCGCCGACGAGCTGGTCTTCCTCGACGTGACCGCGTCGTCCGACGGCCGTTCGACGATGCTCGACGTGGTCCGCCGTACCGCCGAGACGGTGTTCATCCCGCTCACCGTCGGCGGCGGCGTGCGCGCCGTCGCCGATGTCGACACCCTCCTGCGCGCCGGCGCGGACAAGGTCGGCGTCAACACCGCCGCGATCGCCCGCCCCGAGCTCATCGCCGAGATCGCCGAGCGGTTCGGCAACCAGGTCCTGACGCTCTCCCTCGACGTGCGCCGCGCGGCCGGCCAGCCCAGCGGCTTCGAGGTCACCACCCACGGCGGGCGCCGCGGCGCCGGGCTCGACGCGGTGGCGTGGGCGGCCCGGGTGGCCGAGCTCGGCGCGGGGGAGATCCTGCTCAACTCGATGGACGCCGACGGCACCAGGGACGGCTTCGACCTCGAGCTCATCCGCGCCGTCCGCGCGGTCGTCACGATCCCGGTGATCGCCAGCGGCGGCGCCGGTGCCGTGGAGCACTTCGCCCCGGCCGTGGCCGCCGGCGCCGACGCGGTCCTGGCGGCGAGCGTCTTCCACTTCGGCGACCTCTCGATCGCCGACGTGAAATCCGCCCTCCGCCAGGAGCACCACCCCGTGCGCTAAGCGGTGCGGGGTTCGCGGTTGTAGAGCTTCTTCGCCCACAGGTAGCCGGCCAGGGCGATGGCCAGGCACCAGGCGACCGAGACGATGGCATCGCTCTGGTGGACGTTGCCGTTGAGCAGGCCGCGCAGGGTCTCGATGATCGGCGTGAAGGGCTGGTACTCGGCGAACTGCCGCAGCCCGGCCGGCATCGAGTCGGTGGGGACGAAGCCGCTGCCGAGGAAGGGCAGCAGCACGAATGGCTGGGGCAGGTTGCTGGCCGTCTCGACGCCCTTGCTGATCAGCCCGAATGCGACCGAGAGCCAGGTCAGCGCGAAGTTGAGCAGGGCCATCAGACCGAGCGCGGCGAGCCACTGCAGCGGGCCGGTGTCCGGCCGGTAGCCGATCGCGACGGCCACCGCGAGCACCAGCACCAGGCACATCATCGTCTGGATCATGCTGCCGATGACGTGGCCCGTCAGGACCGACGTGCGGGAGATGGCCATCGTGCGGAAGCGGGCGATGATGCCCTCGGTCATGTCCATGGTGACCGAGACCGCGGTGTTGATCGAGCCGCTGGCCACGCACATCAGCAGGATGCCGGGCACCACGTACTGCAGGTATTCGGCGCGCCCGCCCGCCGCGTCGCCCAGCCCGGCGCCGAGGGTGCCGCCGAACACGTAGACGAACAGCAGCAGGAAGACGATCGGCAGGCCGGCCATGAAGAAGACCATGCTCGGGTAGCGGCGCATGCGCCGGAGGTTGCGGCGCAGCATGGTAGAGGAGTCGCGCAGTGCGTACGTGCTCATGATGGGGTCTCCCTTCAGACCTTGGTGCCGGTGAGCGCGAGGAAGACATCGTCAAGATCCGGCGTGTGGACCGTCAGCGCGCCAACGGTCACCCCCGCCTGATCGAGCCGGTCGAGGATGACGCGCAGCGCGCCCGCGGTGCCGTCGTACGGAGCCTGGATCGTGAGCTGGTCGGCGTCGGCCGTGGCGTCGGGCAGCACCTCGAGGGCGTGCTGCAGGGCGGTGCCGTCGGCGAGCTGCAGGGTCGCGTGGCCGCCGGGCACCAGGCGCTTGAGCTCCGCCGAGGTGCCCTCCGCGACCAGCCGGCCGTGGTCGAGCACCGCGACGCGGTCGGCGAGCTGGTCGGCCTCGTCGAGGTACTGCGTGGTGAGGAAGATCGTCACGCCGTCGGCGACCAGCTCGCGGACGATCCGCCACATGGTCTGCCGGCTGCGGGGGTCCAGGCCGGTGGTGGGCTCGTCGAGGAACACCACGCGCGGGCTGCCGACCAGGCCCATCGCGAGGTCGAGCCGCCGGCGCATGCCGCCGGAGTAGGTGGCGACGTGCTTGCCGGCCGCCTCGACCAGGTCGAACCGCTCGATCAGGCCCGCGACCCGCCGTCGGCCGGCGGCCCGGTCCAGGTGGTGCAGGTCGGCCATGAGCAGTAGGTTCTCCTCGCCGGTGAGCAGATTGTCGACGGCGGAGAACTGGCCGGTCACGCCGATCGCGGCGCGCACCGCGTCGGGTTGCCCGGTGGGGTCGTGACCGGCGATGCGGATCTCGCCGGCGTCGGCGCCGATGAGTGTGGTGAGGATCTGCACGGTGGTCGTCTTGCCGGCGCCGTTGGGGCCGAGGAGGGCGAAGATCGAGCCCTGCTCGACGGTGAGGTCGATGCCGTCCAGGACGAGGTTCCGGCCGAACGACTTGCGCAGTCCACGGACGGTGATGGCCGGTTCGCGGTACATCTGGGGCTCCTCAGGCAGTGGGGCGGCGGACGATGATGTCGCCGAACGAGGTGCGGGCGTGGATCTCGACCTTCTCCGCCTCGTCGGCCGGCTCGCCGGTCGCGTCGAGCCGGTTGTGCATGTGACCGAACGCGGTGTGCAGGTCCAGGTACGCCGCGGTGCCGGCGGGGATGCCGACCTCCAGCTCGCCGTTGGCCGTCTTCATCGAGACCGAGCCCCGGGTGACCGCGCCGATGCGGATGTCGCCGTTGGAACTCGTCGCCGTGACGTCGCCGCCGGCGTGCTCGACGTGGATGTGCCCGTTGGCCGCCCGCACGGTGACGTTGCCGGCGACCGCGCCGACCTGGGTGTCGCCGTTGGAGTTCTTGATGGACGCGGTCCCGGCGACCTCACCGACGCGGATCGCCCCGGTCGAGGTGGAGACCTGGGCGTTGCCGTCGACGGTGCCGACGGTGATGACGCCGGCGGTGTGGACGTCGAGCACGCCGGTGTGTTCGAGCTGGATGTTGCCGACCGACGTCTTGACCGTGCACTCGCCGAGCCGGCCGCTGGCGTGGAACGCCGCGGCCTCGGCGTTGCCCCGCAGCTGCGAGCCGCTGGGCAGCAGGACGGTGACCTCGATCGAGCCGGGCTTGCCGAACAGCCCGAGGGTCCGCTGCCGCGGGGCCTTCACCAGCAGCCGCCCGTCGGCGAACTCGACCCGCGTCTGCTCGGCGGCGCGGACGTCGTTGTCGGACGCGGTGTCGCTGGGGCGTACCTCGACGACGGTGTCGATCCGGTCCTCCGCGGTGACCCGCACGTCGCCGATCACGAGGTCCAACGTGGCGGAAATGGGAGCAGGTGTGTCGAAAATGGGCACGGCAAAGCCGCCCTTCCAGACGAGGGGATGGTGAGGGGGATGGTTTAGTGCACCCAGCCGGTGAAGCGCTGGCCGCCGCGCGGGGCGCGGGCGGTGGTGCCGTCGGCGTCGGTGGCCTGGACGGCGGCGGACGCGGCCCGCACCAGCCAGGCGTTGATCGAGAGCCCGTCGCGGCCGGCGGCCTGCTCGATGCGGGCCTTGAGCGCGTCGGGCAGCCGCAGGTTGACCCGCGACATGGCACCTTCTTCGCCCTCGGGTGCCACCGCGACGACCGGCGGCTCGATCCGCTCGGCGACCTCGGCCGGCGGCGGCGTCACGATGAAGTCCGGCTCGCGGCCCCGCAGCCGCAGCTCGACCGAGCCGGGTGCGAGGTCGCGGGTGATCTCGCTGGCCGCGGCCGACAGGGCTTCCAGCAGGGCCAGCCGGATCGCCGACTCCAGGGGCACGGCCAGCCGCTCGGCGAGCTCCCGGGCGCTCGGGCCGCCGAGTTCGGCGGCGTTTGCCAGCTCTTCCCGAACGCTTGCCACGTACGGCGTGATGTCCATGGCACAACTATGGCACCACGTTGGCACCGCCGCAAGCCTGTTGGCTCAAGATGGCGCCATTGTGGTGCCAGCAATGGTGCCGGTGGTCAGTCGCCGCGTTTGCCGGTTGCCACCGCCAGGCCGACGATCCAGCCCGCGAACAGGCCGTAACCGGCCGCGTAGGCGGCGTCGGACATGGCCTTGAGCATCGTCGGGTCGGAGATGATGAACGCCGTGGTGAAGGCGGCCAGGGCCGCCCCGAAGATCAGGGCCGCCCAGCCGATGATGAACGCACCGGCGCTCGTGCCCAGGGACTTGCCCCCGACCGTCAGGACCAGGGCGGTGAACAGGATGATCAGCAGTGCCTTGAGATCGTTGGCCAGGAGCTCCCGTGCTGCCGGGCCCGAGTCGTCACGGGGGGTCAGCCACCAGCGAGGGAAGCTGAGGGTGCGGAGGAACCAGCCCCAGACTGTGTTCTGGGTCGTGTGCCGGTCCACCCACTCGGCGAAGATCTGGTTGCCGAAGATGAGTACCAGGAGCAGCGTGGCGATGATGCCGGCGCCAGTGGCTGCGCGGGAGCGACCGAAGAGGGCCATAACATCAATGTAAGTGGGCGTGCGGACTCCCGCTGAAGTGAACCCGGTGAATGAAACGGCGTCCGGGTCAACGGGCCTGAGCTGCGACTGAGCACTAAACGACGTGAATGCTCCCTTGACCGGCGTCCCACGCAAACGGGGCGTCAAAGATCGAACGGTGCGCCCAGGCGTCGCGCAGGGCGGCCACCGTGGCGCCGATGGCGGGCCGGGTGCCGGCCGCGGAGCGCCACGCCACCGACACCCGCCGTGCCGCTTCCGGGGTGATCGGCCGGGCCACCACACCGGCGGGCAGGGCGGTGCGGGCCAGCCGCGGGATGAACGCCATGCCGAGCCCCTCGGCCACGAACGTCAGTTGCGTCTCGAACTCGTTGACCATGATCGCCGGCCGGACGCCCGGCATCATGCGCAGCAGCCACTCGTGACAGACGGTGCCCGGCTTCGAGCCGATCCACCGCTCCTCGCGCACCTCGTCGAGCGTCACCGGGCCGTCGAGGCGGGCGAGGGGATGCCCGGCCGGCAGGATCAGGTCGCCGACGTCCAGGCCGAGCTCGACGCTGGCGACCCCGGGCGGATAGGTCACCGGGATCTCCAGCCACTCGTCGATGACGGCGATGTCGATGGTGCCGCGCAGGATGCCGTCGAAGCTCGCCTCCCGGTCGGTCTCCACCAGTGACGGCTCCAGCCCGGGATGCCCGGCGGCCAGGCTGCGCAGCGCGTGCGGCAGCAGCCCGCGGCACGCGGTCGGGAACGACGCGATGCCGATCCGCCCGGACACCGTCTCCTGCTGGGCGGCGAGCGCCGCCTCCGCCTCCTCGACCGCGGCCAGCACCCGGCCCGCGTGCTCGACGAGGATCCGGCCCGCCTCGGTGAGCCGGATGCCACGGCCGTCCTTCTCCACGAGTGTGGCCCTGGTCTCCCGCTCAAGCTTCGCGAGGTGCTGGGAGATCGCCGACGGCGTGCAGTGCAGCGCCCCGGCCGCCGCCGTGACCGTGCCGAACGTGGCCACGGCGTGCAGCGCCCGCAGGCGGGTCAGGTCAAGCATGAAGCAATGCTAAAGCAATCGTGCAGAATTTTTCGATGGTGCTTCACGGTTTTCGCGCTCACGATCGGGGCATGAAACCCCGTGACCTCGCCCTGGCGATCCTGGTGTCCGCCGTCTGGGGCGTCAACTTCGTGGTCATCCACGTCGGCCTCGATAGCATGCCGCCGCTGCTGTTCTGCGCGCTGCGCTTCGGGGCGGCGGCGCTGCCCGCGGTCTTCCTCGTCGGCCGCCCGCAGGCGCCGTGGCGCTGGGTGATCGCCACCGCGGTGGCGCTCGGCGTGGTGAAGTTCTCCCTGCTCTTCGCCGGAATGGCGGCCGGCCTGCCGGCGGGCCTGTCCGCGCTGGTCCTGCAGAGCCAGGTCGTCTTCACGCTGGTCTTCGCCACCGTGCTGCTGCGCGACCGCCCCGGCCCGCGGCGCGTCGCCGGCGTGGCCCTGTCCGGTGCCGGGATCGTGCTGATCGCCTCGCAGCTCGGGCTGGACCGGCCGCTCGGCGCGTTTCTGCTGGTCGTCGCGGCCGGGGCGGCCTGGGGGCTGGCCAACGTCGCGATCCGCAGGGCGGGGCGCACGGACATGCTCAACTTCATGGTCTGGGTCAGCGCGCTGGCAACCCCGCCGCTCGTGCTGCTGACGCTGGCCGTCGACGGCCCCACCGCCGTGTGGCACACGCTGCGTGGCCTGGACCTCACCGCCGTCGGCGCCATCGCGTACATCGCCTATCTCAGCACGCTGTTCGGCTTCGGCGCCTGGGGCAAGCTCATCGGCCGCTACGGTGCCGCGACGGTCGCGCCTTTCGCGGCCCTGGCCCCCGTCTTCGCCATCCTGTCGTCGGCCTTGTTCCTGCACGAGCGGATCCATTGGTACGACATGATCGGCGGTTCGGCGATCCTCGGCGGGGTGTTGCTCGGGGCGACGCGGACCACGCCGACGCCGCCCGCTGAAATTGGACTTGCCGTGCGCGAGCAGGCCTGCCAATCTGAGGCCAATGCAGTGAGTGTCAGAGCCAATTGAGGGGGACTGGCCTTGTCCGCGATCGTCCGGGGTGCGCAACTGGCCCGCATGCTCAATGCCTGGCAGGTCGCCGTCGGGGTGCGTGGCCCCGGTGGGCGCCGCCCGGAGTACGTGGTGCTCGCCACCGCGGTGCGCGGCCTGCTCATCGACGGCCGCCTGGCCCTCGGCGTGCGGCTGCCGGCCGAGCGCGAGCTGGCCGTGTCGCTCGGTATCAGCCGCACCACGGTCACCGCCGCCTACCGTGAGCTGCGCGAGTCCGGCCACCTGAGCAGCCGCCGCGGCGCCGGCAGCTGGACCGCGCTGCCGGCCGGGCACCGCGTCGGCACCTCCGGGCTGTGGACCCCGAGCGACGACCCCGGCCTCATCGACCTCGGCTGCGCCGCCATGCCGGCCCCGCCCGAGCTCACCCAGGCCGCAGCCGAGGCCGTCGCCGGCCTCGACCCATACCTGGGCGGTCCCGGTTACCAGCCGATCGGCCTGCTTGTGCTGCGTGAGGCGATCGCCGAGCGGTACACCGAGCGTGGCCTGCCCACCGAGCCCGACCAGGTGATGATCACCGGCGGCGTCCAGCAGGCCCTCGACCTGCTGCTGCGCCTGCTCGTCGCGCCCGGCCAGCGCGCCCTGGTGGAGACCCCCACCTATCCCAACGCCCTGAGCGCCTTCACGGCCGGCCGCGCCCGCGTCAGCGCCTACGCCATCGGCCCCGACGGCTGGGACGAGGACCTGCTGCTCTCCACCGTGCGCGCGGCCCAGGCCCGGGTCGCCTACCTGATCCCCGACTTCCACAACCCGACCGGCCACCTGATGCCGGCCACCCTCCGCGAGCGCCTCCCGTCGGCCGCCCACGCCGCCGGCACTGACCTCATCATCGACGAGTCCTTCGTCGACCTGGCCCTGGACTCCTGCACCGAGGCCGCGATGCCGCCCGCGGTGGCCTCCTTCGACCGCACCGCCCGCGTGCTGACCATCGGCGGCATGAGCAAGCCATACTGGGGCGGCCTGCGCATCGGTTGGGTCCGCGGCCCGGCCCCGCTCATCGCCCGCCTCGCCGCCGCCCGCGTCGGCATCGACATGGCCTCACCGGTGCTCGACCAGCTGGTCGCGACCCGCCTGCTGCAGCGCCGCGAGACGATCGTCAACGCCCGCCGCAAGCAGCTCATGGTCCAGCGTGACACCCTCGCCGCGGCCCTGCGTGCCGACCTGCCGGACTGGCGCTTCGTCCTGCCCCACGGCGGCATGGTCCTGTGGGTGGAGCTGGACGCCCCGGTCTCCAGCGCCCTGGCCCGCTCCGCAGAGGAGCTCGGCGTGCGGGTGGCACCGGGGCCGCGGTTCGGCGCCGACGGGACGATGGAGCGGTTCATGCGCCTGCCCTACACCCTGCCCGAGGCCGACCTCGTCGAGGCGGTGCGCAGGCTGGCCGCGGCCCGCGCCGACCTGGACCGCCCCCGCAGGCACGCCTGGTCCACCCCGGTCGTCGTCGCCTAGCCTCACGCGTCCCTCACCCCACCGGCGCCCACCCAAGTGCGAACTTGGGTAGGTCAACTCCGCCTCCGACACCGTATTTGTCCGGATATATCCGCCCAGTCCGAGGGAGTTGACCTACCCAAGTCGGAACCTGGGTAGATCAACTCCGATGGCTTGACCGGAAATATCGGGATATAGGTGCCTGCGAGGGCGAAGTTGACCTACCCAAGTCGGGGCGGGCCGGGAAAGCGTCGTGGCCCCCGGAAATGGCGGTTTCCGGGAGCCACGACACTGTGGGGTGTGATGAGAGATCGTGCTCGCTAGAGTTCGGCGAGGGAGCCCGTGTACATGCTTTCGATGTCCTGGGCGAAAGACTTCTCGACCACGCGGCGCTTGACCTTCAGCGACGGGGTCAATTCGCCGTCCTCGATGGAGAGGTCGCGGGCCAGGATGCTGAACTTCTTCACCGTCTCCCAGCGGTTGAGCTTGGTGTTGAGCTCCTTGACGTAGCCCTCGATCAGCTCCTCGGCCTCCTTGGAGGCGGCGATCTCGGCGTACGGCCGGCCGGACAGGGCGGTGCCCTCGGCCCAGCCCTTGATCGCGTCGGGGTCGAGGGTCACCAGCATGGTCACGTAGTTGCGGGCCTGGCCGACGACGATGGCCTGGGAGGTGTAGGGGCAGACCGACTTGAACAGGCCCTCGATGTAGCTCGGCGCGACGTACTTGCCGCCGGAGGTCTTGATGAGGTCCTTCTTGCGGTCGGTGATGCGCAGGTAGCCGTCGGCGTCGAACTCGCCGATGTCGCCCGTGCGGAACCAGCCGTCGTCGGTGAAGCAGGCGGCGGTCTCGGCCGGCAGGTTGTGGTAGCCGCGCATGACGGGTGTGCCCTTGAGCAGGACCTCGCCGTCAGTGTCGAGCTTGGCCTCCAGGTCGCCGAGGGCCTGTCCCACGGTACCGATGCGGGGTTTTTCAAGGCGGTTGACGAAGGAGCCGGCCGACGTCTCGGTCAGCCCGTAGCCCTCCAGGATCGGCAGGCCGGCCGCGAAGAAGAACTCGCCGATCTCCTTGGCCAGCGGTGCCGAGCCGGACACCATCGCGCGCATCCGGCCGCCGAGGCGGGCCCGCAGCTTGCTGAAGACCAGCTTGTCGGCGATGCCGTGCTGCAGCTTGAGCACGCCGGAGGGCCGGCGGCCGGCCAGGCGCTCGGCGGATGCCTTCCGGCCGACGCCGACGGCCCAGGTGAAGATCTTCAGCTTGGCGCCGCCGTCGGCCTGCGCGCCCGTCACGACGCGGTTGTAGACCTTTTCGAAGACGCGGGGCGCGGCGCACATGAGCGTCGGCTGGATCTTGCCGAGGTTGTCGATGATCTTGTCGACCCGGCCGTCGACGTAGGTCGGCAGGCCCACGTAGACGATCCCGCACAGCAGCGTCTTGCCGAACGAGTGGGACAGCGGCAGCCACAGATACTGCAGGTCGTCGGGCCTGAGCAGGCCGACGTCCATCTGGGTGTACCCCTGCCAGACCCACCCGGCGTGCAGCAGCTCGACGCCCTTGGGCCGGCCGGTGGTGCCCGACGTGTAGATGAGGGTGGCAAGCGTGTCGCCGTTGATGCCCGCCACGATCCGCTTGATGAGCTCGGGATCCGCGGCGATGGCCTCCCGCCCGGCCGCCTCGAGCTCGGCCAGCGTGATCGTCCGGACCGATTCCGCACCGCTGGGTGCCCCGTCGATCAGGACCACCGCGACGAGCTTCGGCAGGTCGGCGCCGTCGAGCTTGGCGGCCTGGGCCGGATTCTCCGCGATGAGCACCGTGGAGCCGGAGTCCTTGACGATGTAGACGGCCTCTTCGGGCTCGGTCGTCGGGTAGACCGTGGTCGTCGCGGCGCCGGCCAGCATGATGCCGAGGTCGGCAAGGATCCAGTCGACGCGGGTGCCGGACAGCACACCGACGCGGTCCTCGGGCTGCACGCCCAGCGTGGTCAGGCCGGCGCCGATGGCGCGGGCCCGCTCGTCGACCTCGCGCCAGGTGAGCCAGACCGGATCCCCGGCATCGTCGGGTGCGGGGCTGCCGAACGCGTGCTTGTCCGGCGTCTCCGCCACCCGGTGCAGGAACATGTCCGGGATCGAGCGGTAGGGCAATTCGATCCGCTGGGTCTGGGTCATGTGGTGTGGGCCTCCGGAGCAGGCGAGGACGTGCCCGTGACTGGCATCACGTCCGTCGGTTACCAGACGGTAAACCGTCGATCCCGTTACCGGCTAGACCCGAAACCGAAACGTAGTAGAGGCTGGTTCCTTTGTCTGGAACCAGATTCGAGACCCAGCCGCCGGGTTCAGATGCCCAGCCGTGCGCCCCGGAGCCGCTCGGCGAGCGCGTCCGGTCCGGTGATCTCGACGTCGGCGGCGGACTGCCGGCCGGTGAAGAACAGCAGCAACTCGCCGGGCGGGCCCGCGACCGTCAGCTCCTCGCCGCCGGCGCCCACGGTGAACGGCTCGACGCCCGGGGCCCGGACCGCGATCCGCGCCGGGAACCTGCGGGCGGACAGCCGCGCCGAGCTGCGCACCCGGCCGCCCAGCGCCGCCTCGTAGCCGCCGTCGAGCGCCCGCGGGGTCCAGCCCGGCGCGGCCCGCCGCACGTCCTCGTGGTGAATGAAGAACTCGACCAGGTTGACCGCCTCCTCCATGAAACCGGGGCGGACCAGCGCTGCCGGGGTGCGGACCTTGCCGACCAGCTGTGGGTAGTCCCCGGCGGCGACGCCGTCCTGGACCTTGCGGAGGTGACCCGCGAGCGCCTTGATCATGATGCCGGCGGCGGCGTCGGGGCGGCGCTCCCGCACGACCAGATGGGCGGCAAGATCACGGGTGACCCAGCCGTCACACAGGGTGGGTGCATCGGG
>Ga0302322_100004147_pt1 | contig 12540 bp, 10 predicted proteins | sample Fen_T0_2_FD_203757 | JGI IMG/M metagenome (GOLD analysis project Ga0302322, IMG submission 203757) | Peat permafrost microbial communities from Stordalen Mire near Abisko, Sweden - Fen_T0_2 | ecosystem: Environmental > Terrestrial > Soil > Wetlands > Permafrost | place: Sweden: Abisko...
TGTCGAAAATGCGAGGCTTGCCGTGGGTGAGCACGACGAATTCCTGGCTAGTGACGATGTCGTAGTAAACGTGAACGCGAAACCAGTAGGGTGTGGTGAGCAGATCGACGATCGGGTCCTGCGGGAACTCGCGCTTGAAGGCGTTGAGGTTATCAGGGTCGATTTTGACAAAAAAACGATTGTCGCGGATGAGCTGGTAACCAAGCACCAGCGGCTTGGGGCCGGCCATATAGCGGTCGATGGATTTCTTTTTAAAGAGCTCCCTAAATTGTTCCTCGGTGAGAAGAATGTCGTTATCGACAGGTTTTACCGGTAAGAAATAGTTCGCCGAATAAATAAAACGACGAGCAGTGGGCAGCGCGTAGGGTTTAAAGGGAATGACTGGTTCGGGTGGAAGCGCGCGCTTGATCGTAGACTGGGCGGGACGCTTTAAGATGTGGCCACCTGCGGCCTTCGAGGTCAGATAGGCAAGGTTGAACGGCGATGGTTCAAACTCGAGTGGTTCGCTGGCAGTGATGGACAAGCCTTGGGCCTTGAGGGCGTCGAGTTTGTCGGGGTTGTTAGTAAGAACGACGAAGGACGCGTTAATGCCGAGGAGGTAGCAGATCTGTGAGATGTTGTCGTAGTTGCGATGGTCTTTTTTCAGACCCATTGCGGCGTAAGCCTGAAAAGTAGAGAGCTGATCGAGCGAAGCTTGCACGAGCATGCGGTCGCGGGCCTTACCGACGTAGCCGACGCCGCGGCCTTCTTGCATGAGGTAAAAAAGAATACCGTGGCCCTTTTCGGAGATCACCTTGAAGGCGCCTTCGAGCTGCTGCACACAGTCACAGTCGCAGCCGCGCAGTGTTTCGCTGGTGACGCATGACGAGTGTAGGCGCGTGTAGAGGACCTTGGAGTTGATGATATCACCGAAGGCGACCGCGATGATGTAATGCTTGTCGATGATGTCCTGGAAAATGTAGGCGCGAAATGTGCCGAAGCGGGTGTCGAGCGAACAGTTGGCGATATAAACTGTTTGGCCATAGAGCGGCCGTTCGTCGCGTGAGATGGGCGCGAGCACACTCCCGCTCGCGTGCTGAAACTCGCGGATGAGAGCCGAGAAGTCGGGAGCAGGTTCAGGTTGTGCGGCGGCACTGGAATCAAAGCGGACGATTTTGCTCATACGGGCGCGGCTAAAACGCCGCTAGAGGAAACATGCGAATGTTTTTCGAAAAGAAAAGCGTGGCGTTTGAATGGGAAGCGCCGGGCGCCATTCTTTCAAAAATGTAAGGATGGGGAAAGGCCGGTGAAAAGGACGTGTGAGAGAGTGTGGTCACAACGATCCACAATCACACCTATGAAAACACTCAGCTCTTTCCTTCACCGCCGCTCATCTTGGATGTTCGGCGGAGTTATTCTAGCCGCGGGCGGACTTGCTTTATCCGGAGTCGCGTTTGGAGAACAAAACAAAGTCTCCGTCAAAGTTGACGAGCAGCCGCTCCCGCGCAGCGACCGCGTCGATAATACGAGTTACTCGCCTGTGGTAAAACGTGTCGCACCGAGCGTAGTAAAAGTTCTCGTGACCGAACGCGCTAAAAACGTGCCGATGCAAGACATGCCTCAATTTTTCGATGATCCTATGTTTCGACAATTTTTCGGCGATCCGTTTGGGGGTAACGGCAACGGCGGTGGCCGAGGACGAAACCGCGTTTATCGTCAGCCACAGCAGGAGGGCCTCGGCTCTGGTGTCATCGTAAGCACCGATGGTTATGTTTTGACCAACAACCACGTCGTGAATGGCGCTGATGTAATCAAAATCACTCTCACTGACGGACGCGATCTTACCGCCAAGGTGGTGGGCACCGATCCGGATTCGGATCTTGCCGTCATCAAGGTCGAAGCGAAGGACCTGCCGGCGATCACCTTTAGTGATAGCGATAAAATTGAGGTAGGCGATCGTGTGCTCGCGATTGGCAATCCATTTGGTATCGGCCAAACTGTAACGAGCGGTATGGTCAGCGGTCTCGGCCGCGCGCAGCAGGAACTTGGATTAGTTTATCAAAATTTCATTCAGACCGACGCGGCAATCAATCCGGGTAACTCGGGCGGCGCGCTTGTCGATGTGCAAGGCCGCTTGGTCGGAATCAATACGGCGATTCTCAGTCGTACCGGTGGGTTTCAGGGAATCGGATTCGCTATCCCGAGCAACCTGGCGCGCAGCGTTATGGAGCAACTCGTCAGCAACGGCAAAGTTGTGCGCGGGTATCTCGGCGTAAAGATCCAGGAACTCACGCCCGAACTAGCCGATAGTTTCAAACTTCCCATTAACGGAGGTGCGCTAGTGAGCGAAGTCGTGGCCGGAAGCCCTGCAGCCAAGGGCGGGTTGAAGAGTGGGGACGTGGTTACCGAGATGAATGGAAAAAAGGTCAAAGATAGTCGCAGTCTGCAGTTCGCGGTGGCGAACGTCGCGCCTGGCACCGAAGTGTCTTTACGGGTGCTGCGCGAAGAAAAAACACTCGATCTCAAGATCAAAGTCGGCGAAAACACCGACAAGAATGCCAAGGGCAAAGGCAAGCCTTCGACTGGCAGTGAAGATGATGAAGGCACGCTAAATGGAGTTGGCGTGGGCGATCTCGACCAAGGCATGCGCCGTGAATTCGACATTCCGTCCAAAGTGCAGGGTGCAATTGTGACGGAAGTCGATCCAAGTTCTGCCGCTGCGGCAGCTGGCCTCCAGCCCGGTGACGTGATCCAAGAAATCAATCACCACCCGGTGCGTTCAGCTGAAGATGCGGTGAAACTGACCGAAAAAACAGAGTCCAAAAAGACGCTGCTCAAGGTCTGGAACCAAAACGGAGTCCATTACGTGGTGGTCAACGAATCTGGCGAATGAGGCGGCACGTGAACACGCCTCATCGTCTTAACTAAAACTAAACTAGCAGCGCCCCGGACGAACTCCGGGGCGCTTTTCCTTCTTTTATAAACGTGGATTTGCCCACACATTTTCCATACGTGAGAATTCTCGTCGTCGAAGATGATGCCAAAATCGCCTCGTTTGTGGTCAAAGGACTCAAGCAGGAAGGCTACGCCGTCGACCATGCGCCAGACGGTGATACAGGTTTAGCCCTTACTTCGACGACTCCGTACGATGCGGCAGTGGTCGATGTGATGCTGCCCGGACTCGATGGATTGAGTTTAGTTAAACGTTTGCGTGCGAGTCGGACCAACGTGCCTGTGTTGTTTTTGAGCGCTCGCTCGAGTGTGCAGGATCGCATTGCCGGATTGCAGGCGGGCGGCGACGATTACCTGACCAAACCTTTCGCTTTTGCCGAACTATCAGCCAGATTACAGGCGCTAATCCGCCGCTCGACCCGTGCGCCTGAGGCAACGCGGCTAAAAGTCGGCGACATTGAAATGGATCTAGTGGGTCGTGCAGTGACAGTGAGCAAAAGAGTGGTGGAGTTGCAGCCACGTGAGTTTTCTTTGCTCGAATACCTGCTGCGTCACCCCGAGCGCGCTGTGACAAAAACCATGATCCTCGAACACGTGTGGGATTACAGTTTTGATCCGCAAACCAACGTGGTGGATGTGCTCATGCACCGGCTGCGTAACAAAATCGACCCTGAAAAAACGCGCATCGAGACGGTTCGCGGTGTTGGCTATGTCATCCACGGACAAACTTGAACTGCGTCGCTCGGTCGCATTGCGGTTGAGCCTCTGGTTCACCGTTTTGTTCGCCGTTGGCTTCACCGCCGTTTTTGGATTTCTTTATTTTCTTCTCGGTCGGCAACTTGAAGCCCGTGAGTCGGAGGCGTTGCGACTGCGTTTGCAGCAATACGCCGACATCTACGAGGCGAATGGCGTGCACGGGCTTGCGGAGCGGATCGACGAGGATAGCGCGGCGCCGCATGTGAGATCGCTTTTCGTACGGCTGATCTCGCCGCGGGGTGATGTGGTGTGGGCTCGCGTGCCGCCCGACTGGATTGATCAAGATGCAAAGCGTGTGGCGGTGCCTGATGGTTGGGGCGGGTGGACTGTGCGCGATATCTATTCGGTCCGTGTCCCGCGGGACCAACAGCAAGATCTGGCGGTGGTTTCATCGCTTCTTTCCGATGGGTTACTACTTCAGGTCGGACGCAGTACGGACAATCGCTCGGCATTGCTGGAGCCGCTGCGACGCATTTTTATCTGGGTTGGAAGCGCGGCAATTTTGGTGGGGTTTGCCGTCTCGGTCGTAGCGGCACGACGGGCGACGCGCCCCTTGCATCAAGTTGTGGAGACGGCGCGACGAATTATTCACACGGGAGCCCTCGATGCGCGTGTGCCCGTGCCGGAGCGCAACGACGATATTGCCGAACTGGTGCGACATTTTAATACCGTGCTCGATAAAAACGCTGCGCTTCTGCGTTCGATGCGCGAAGCGCTCGACAACGTCGCGCACGATTTGCGCACGCCGCTCACGAGCATGCGCGGGACAGCAGAGCTGGCTTTGAGCCTACCGGAAATTGACAAGGCAGCTCGTGATGCCCTGGCGGATTGCGTGGAACGTTCCGACGAAGTTCTGCGGTTATTGAAGGCGTTGATGGAAATTTCCGAAGCTGAAGCGGGGGTATTGCGGTTGGATAAGACGGATGCTGACCTGCGCGAAATCGTAGGACAAGCCACCGATCTTTATACTGACGTAGCCGAAGCAAAACAGATCGCGTTGCAGTTCGAGGATGGCGTGCTGCTTCCCGTTTTTGTCGATGTCGTACGAGTTCGGCAAGCAGTAGCCAATCTGATTGATAACGCGATCAAGTACACGCCCGAGGGCGGTAAGGTGACACTTCGACTCAGCGAGCAGAGCGGTAATGCTGCTTTGGAAGTTCGCGACACCGGCCCAGGTGTACCGGAAGCAGAACAGCCGCGCATCTGGGAGCGCCTTTACCGCGGCGATCAAAGTCGTTCGCAGAGTGGTTTAGGCCTGGGGCTAAGTTTGGTCCGCGCGATTGTCGAAGCTCACGGCGGCACGGCCAAAGTGCAGAATGCGTCGGAGGGCGGAGCAGTTTTCCTGGTAAGGCTGCCGCTTAAGTCCGCCGGGACAAGTGGGTCAGAAGCGCTCTAGGCTGCTCTCAAGCAGTTGCCGGTTTTTGAAAAATCGCGGGGAGCGTATTGCCGGGGCTGGCGGTGAGTGCGGCGTTCGTTTCACCCGTGCGTTCGTAGTCGGTGCGTATCGTAAAGCGGAACGTCGAGCCTTTGGTGGGATCACTTTCGACGGAGATCGCGCCGCCCATGAGTTCACAAAGGCGTTTTGAAATAATGAGACCGAGGCCGGTGCCGCCGCGTCGACGCGTGGCTGAAGTATCGACCTGGCTGAACGGGCGGAAAAGTTGGCTCATCTTTTCTGGCGGAATGCCTATGCCTGTATCCGACACGGCGAAAAAGAGACGGAGTTCGCGGCGGTTCTTGCCCTCAACCATATCGCCGCGACCGCAGGAGAGGGTAACGACGACACTGCCGCGTTCTGTGAACTTGATGGCGTTGCCGATGAGATTGACGAGGATCTGCCGGAGGCGGTTGACGTCGCCGTTTACGAGAGGAGGGACTTCGTCGTCGATTTTGGCTTCAAGGGTAAGGCCAGCGGCGCGGGCCTTTGGGGTGAAAAAGGTGACGACCTCTTCGACGCTGCGTCGAAGAGCGAAAGGCGCGTGATCAATATCGATTTTTCCTGCCTCGATTTTGGACATGTCGAGGATGTCGCTGATGAGAGCCTCGAGTGTGAGACCGCTGCTGCCGATCATATCCACGAAGCCGCGTTGTTCGGCTGAAAGCGGGGTTTCGCGAAGGAGCTTCGTAAATCCGATGACGCCGTTGATAGGCGTGCGAATTTCGTGACTGACGACTGCGAGAAACTCACTTTTGGCTTTGTCAGCTGTCTCGGCAGTTTCTTTCGCTTTTGTGAGAGCGGCTTCGGCTTCTTTGCGGAGCGTAATATCATGGCCGACCGCCTGGTATTCCATGATGTTGCCCTCGGTGTCTTTGATTGCCCGGTGCGTCCAGTTGTGAGTGACGCTTTGTCCTGCGGCTGACAGTAAGTCGTGTTCGAAGGTGGTGGATTCGGGTAGCTTGCCCTGAAAATCGCGCGCGGGGAAACCGAGTTCGTGGAGGGCAAAGCGCTGACCGAGGAGTTCCTGACGTTTTCTCCCAAAGAACCGGGTGTAGGCGCCGTTGACGAAAGTGAGTTTCCCATCTGCACGATACCGACAGATAAGGTCCATTTGGTCCTCAACGATGGCGCGGTAGCTCGCTTCGACGCGCTGGAGGGACTGGGCCATACGTTCGATCTGTCGCGCCAAGCCGATGACTTCGTCGTGGCTATCGTCAAGCAGTGGAAGATCGATCGGGGGAGCCGTATCAACATCACTAGCCACTGCCGTTTTAGAGCGCGCTGTCGTGCCGAGTTCGCGGAGTTGTTGGACGAGTTTGCGGTCCCACACGTAACCCGCGAGAATCAGCAAGATACAGCCGATCAGCGAGAGGCACAGGACGTAGTAGGATTGGCCAAGTTTTTCCTGGATCGACTCCTGGGTGATGATCACGCCCAACGCCATCGCCAGGGCGATCGCTAGCGAAAATATCAGCACCGTTTTTCTGCGCAGCGGGTTCGTGGGCATTGCGGTAATGGAGTTATGTATTGGTTATCACTGATGTCTAATCGAAAAAGACCATAACATTACATCGATAATGTACGGGTGGAGGATCTTTATGATTAAGAAATTGTGAAAATGCCTTCGCGGACGATATGGGGGACGGTTTTGACGTGGGCAAAAGCAGGCGACACGTCATGCCGGGGCTTCGGAGCTTTTCCGCGTGGCCGAAAACTTGCATTCATGCCGCTTGTTTTCCCCACGGAATTTCCACAACTTGGTAGGCATATGTTTAAAGTCGTGTTGTGTAGTGCCGCTCTGGCGCTCGCCGTCCTGAATGTCGGAACCGTTTACGGCCAACCCTCACAATCGTTTTCCACCGACCTGGCTAACTTGGGCGAAGACGTGCGCGGGCTCAAACAGCGCGTCAACGAACTTCAGTTGCGCGTTGAACAGTTGGAAAAAGAAAACGGTGATCTTCGGGGAAAGGCCGCCAACAACTTCGCCACCGTCGCGCAGCTTAACGAAGCTGTTGCCGACATGAATCGCTCGATCAAGGCCGCTGCCGCAAACGCCAAAACCGAGACACTGCAACAAGTCAGTGTGCAGATGGAGAAACTTGCGAAACAGACCAACGCCGCCATCGAGTCGCTCGCCAACGGCATCAACGCCCGCTCGTCAACGGCCGCTTCCTCTTCACCCACGGCCCATGCTGTCCAGCCCACTTTCTCTGACGATTATCCGAAAGAAGGCGTGAACTACACCGTCTTAAAAGGTGAAACTATCGCGGTTATTGCACGCAAAACGGGCGCGAAATCTCAGGACATTATCAACGCGAACAAACTATCAGATCCCTCCAAGATTCAAGCTGGTCAGTCACTCTTCATCCCGGGAGGGAAATAATTTCTATCATGGCTGCTCCAAAATCACGACTCGGTCGCGGTCTCGGCGGATTAATCGCCGCCGCCGCTCCTGCTTCCTCAAAAACCGATGCTACCGCCAAATCCCCGGCGGCCACGTCTGCCACTCAGCCCGGCTCGTCGGCGCCGGCAGGCGCCCCTGGCTTTCAGGAGGTCGCTGTGCACCTCGTCGAGCCCAGTCCGTATCAAGCGCGACGTGATATCTCTGCCGAGCAGCTCCAAGAATTAGCCGAGAGCATTCGCTCTGAAGGTCTACTTCAACCAATCGTCGTACGTAAGCATGCAGATAAATTTCAGTTGATCGCAGGCGAACGTCGCTGGCGTGCGTTTCAGATGCTCAAGATCAAAACCATCCCGGCGCGGGTGGTTGAAGCGAGCAACGCCTCTTCTGCAGCTCTCGGTTTGATCGAGAATTTGCAGCGTGAAGGGTTAAATCCGATTGAAGAAGCTTACGGTTACGCCAGCTTGATCCGCGATTTTGACCTCACGCAAGAAGCCACCTCAGAGCGGGTAGGGAAGGGCCGCGCAACGGTGGCCAACGCACTTCGGCTCCTTTCGCTCGATGCGGAGTTGCAGGGGTATCTGTCGAAAAATATCCTCACGGTTGGCCACGCCAAGGTGTTGCTCGGCGTCGAAGATTCCGCTCGTCGAGCTGTGTTCGCCCGTCGTGTCATCGAGGAAGGACTCAGCGTTCGTGGCACGGAAAAACTGGTGCTCTCGCACAAGACCGCGCCCTCTGCCCCTGCCTCGACGAGTAGCGGACGTTCAGCTCCGCCGATGGAAGTCGCGGCGGTGGCTAGCATCGAAAAGAAACTTACGTCTCATCTTGGTGCGCGCGTGGCCCTCAAGCACACGCCGAAGCGCGGCAAGATCATTATCGAGTATGCTGGCAACGAGGACCTCCAACGCATCCTTGAAAAGCTGGGCGTTGAGGCATAACCACCGTCAAGATACTCGATGGCCGAAAACGAAAATGCCGCTGACACAGTTCAGGACTTGCGGCGTTTTTCCAAACGCTGGTTGCGCGAACGTTTCCCGTTAGCGAACGAGCTGCGGAGTTACAACCGCGAGAAATTTCGCGCCGACCTGTTAGCTGGTGCGACCGTATCCCTTGTTTCGATACCGCAAGCGATCGGATTTTCGCTGATCGCGGGACTGCCGCCGCTCATGGTGATCATGTCGGTGATCATCGGTGGATTTGTCTACGCGTTGTTCACCTCGTCGCACCATCTCGTTTTTGGGCCGTCGAACTCGATGAGCATCATCTTGGCGGCGACGATTTTTTCGTTCAAAGGAGGAGCGCTCGCGCCCACGGAAATCGCGCTGTTGCTGGCCTTCTTGGTCGGAATTTTTCAATTCACGGCCGGGCTGGCGCAACTCGGTAAGCTCACGCAATTTATTTCGCGCTCGGTCATCATTGCTTATAGCACCGCGATTGGGTTGCTGCTGGTCGCGGGGCAGGTGACGAATCTCCTCGGAATTCCATCGGCGGGGCACGGTAATTTCCTGGCTAGCCTTTGGCAGGCGTTGATGCAGGTGGCGTCGTTTCAACTGAATCCTTACGCGGCGATGATGGGTGTCGCAACGCTGCTGCTTTTTTATGCGTTAGAGCGCTTTGTGCCTGAGATACCGGCGGAGTTGATTGGGCTGGTTTTCCTCGCGCTGTTCACGAAATGGACCGGGCTTACTCATCTCGGTATCCACACCATTCGGGATGAAGGTGCTTTTGCGATCGGCTTGCCCTCGTTTTTGGGAATTCCTTTTAGCCGCACCCAGCTTGACGTAATTCCACCGCTGCTCAGCGCGGCGCTGGCGATTTCGATCCTCGGCATGTTGGAGGCAGTGTCGCTCGGAAAATCTCTCGCGGCCAAATCAGGTCAGCGCATCGACCCGAACCAAGAGCTCGTCGCGATGGGAGCAGCCAATCTCTCTAATAGCGTTTTTGGCGGTATGCCTGGTTCGACTTCGTTTGCTCGCAGTGGGGCAAACTTCCAGAGCGGCGGGCGCACCCAAGTCTCGTCCTTGTTGAGCAGCGTAATTGTATTGGGAGCGTTATTTTTTGTTACTGGGATCATTAACGACATTCCCGTTCCAAGCCTTGCGGCGCACCTGATTCGCATCGGCGTAAAACTGCTTAACCGCGATCAGATCCGCATCGCCTGGAAAGCGACTCGTTCGGATGCGATCGTGCTTGTGGTTACCATCGCGGCGGCATTTTTCCTCAAACTCGACGCGGCGATTTACGTCGGCATCGGCACGTCGCTGGCTCTATTCTTGCGCAAGGCCAGCGCGCCGTCGTTGGTCGAGTACGGCTTTGATGCATCGGGAAATCTGTCCGAACTCGACGAGACCAAACAGCGGCGCAATACCGCGATCTCTATCGTGCACGTGGAAGGCGAGCTGTTTTTTGGTGCAGCTGATTTGTTTCAGGAACAGGTCCGCTATTTGTCCAACGACGAGCAAATCCGCGTGATTATCCTACGCATGAAAAACGCCCGTCATCTCGACGCAACGTCGGTCATGTCGCTGTTGGAGCTTCACGATTATCTCGAAAAAAGCGGCCGTTTCTTGCTCGTGAGCGGCATCAATCCCGACGTCGAAGCCGTGCTTCGCGCGAGCGGGACGTATGATAAGATCGGCGCCGACAATATCTTCCCAGCCGAAGCCAATCTGACTGCCAGTACCAAAAAAGCGTTGCTCCGCGCGTCGCATTTGCTGCAAACGCGCAAGGCCGATGTGCGCATATTTTACGACCGCGCTAAGAAAGAAAGTGCGACCAATGCGCCGTTTAACGCGCCGGCTGGCGACCACGATAGCCCGAAAGATTACCAGATATAGTCTGTTGGTGCAGCGAAGGGTGTTTTCCTGGAAGGTAAAAACTGCTCAACACGTCATTGACATTTTCCACGCGGCTGGGCTCTGTTGACCCTTTCCATGAGCATACTGATAGGCATTTTCACGTTCGTCCTGATCCTTATTTCCCTATTTTTGGTCCTCGTCGTGCTTGCCCAAAAGGCAAAATCCGACGGTGGCATGGGCGCCGCGATGGGTGGCGGCATGGCAGAAGCCGCCTTTGGCGCAGAGACCGGTAACGTGTTGACCAAGTCAACGATCAACGCAGCGATCGCCTTTTTTGTGATCAGCTTTGGCCTCTACCTGGCTCAAGTTTACCAGCATAAACACGCGGGCAACAGCTCCGCTGATCGCCTGCCAAGCCTCGGTGTTCCGGCTGCTACAGCTCCGGCGACCCCGTCGGCGAATGTTCCTGCCACGCCCGCTCCGGCTGCACAGCAGCCTGCAGCCCCCGCGACCCCGGGCAAATAGCCTTTGATCGCCGTGATTGCTCGGGCTCAAGGCTCGAAGTTTTTTTTGAGGCAGGTGGCTATGTCCGCCTGCCTTTTGTTTTTATTGGCGGCGCCGGTCGTCAGCTTCGGTCAGGAAAAGATTTACCGCCCCCTGCCGAACTACGTTCAGTTCGGGAAGCCCGATCAAGCCGAGGGACGTCGCATCCTAGAGGATTTTCGCCAGCGCGGATTGCCCAGCGACATTTACATGGAGTTTGAGCTGCGCGCCATGCCGCGCCGAGGCGAGGTCAGAACCGTTCCGGCTCGTCTTTGGGTCGGCCGAAACGAAAAAGGTCCAATCTGGCGTGTAGAACTCTCGCCCGACGATCCGGCCAAACAGCGCCGGCTAATCGTCCAAAACGGTCCTCAAAGTGCACTCTGGAGCTGGCAGCCCGGTGTGGTCGCACAACAAGGGAAACCGCTCGGTATCGATGGGCTTTTTGAGCGACTAGCCGATACCGATCTTACAGCCTTCGATCTTCAGATGCAGTTTTTGTTCTGGAACGATTTTGTTTTCGAAGGTGTTGCGCGCGTTCGCGGACGTCCTGCTCACGTTTTCCTTATGTATCCACCTGCTGAAGTCACGGCTCGCCGCCCGGCCTTGTGCGGTGTGCGTGTTTATCTGGATACCCAATTTAACGCTCTTGTGCAGGCCGAGCAGATCGGCGCTAAGGACGCGCTATTGAAGTCGATTACCATACTCGACCTCAAGAAGATCGACGACCAATGGTTACCCAAAAGCATCGACGTGCGCGACGAAGAGACCCGCAACAAGACCCGATTTGCTGTTATCCAAGCGGCGGTTAAATTAGATCTGTTACCTGTGATGTTTGATCCGGCATTGCTGGCGGAGCAGATACAACCGCCCCAGGCGAACCGGTTGCGGAACGTGGGACCGTAGGCATGGGCCGGAGACATCCGGATACAGTACTTAGTTCGTGGTTGCCATAACCCTTTTGGGCTTGGGGCCTGGTATTCTCACAGTGATCGCCCTTTTACCAGGTGGGTAGAATGGCTCTTGCAAGGCCCTAAGTTTGTCGCGAGATTCTGGTTGCAGCCGTCTCTTATTTCTGAATAAGTCAAGCCGTTGCTCCTACGGGAGTGCTACTACTTGAATAGATTGCAGTGAGACAAACCCTTGAGTCGAGTAACCAGCAAAGCTATGGCAACGAAAAATTCTAACGCCCCGTCACCCCTCACATTTGACCTGCCCGTCTCCCTTATCGGGAAACTCGGTTCCCACCAGAAACGCCTCGGCTTGAAATCCGCGAGCGAAGTGGTCCGCCTCGCGATTGGCGAATACGATTACGATCTATTTGAATCTGCAGCAGAAGAGCATCGTCAGATTTCGGTGCGTTTGCCTGCTGATCAAAAAAACAAGCTCACCAAAGTTTCGCGTAAGAAAAAGGTCAGTGTGGGCGAGCTCCTCCGCGTTGCTATTGACGCCCTTGAGGCCAAAGCCGCCAAGCGCGGTAAAAAATAAACCGAGGGGCTGCCGGCGTTGACCGGTTTCTCCCTCCGACTCTTTTTCGCAAGCGCGCCTGCTAAGGCGCGCTTGCTTTTGCTTGTCCCCGACATTTAGTCCTCCGCACTTTCCTATGAGCACACCTCGTCCTCTCTCAACCTGGGCCCAAAACATCTCGCCATCGCCGACCCTCGCTGTCGACGCCA
>Ga0302322_100004148_pt1 | contig 12540 bp, 10 predicted proteins | sample Fen_T0_2_FD_203757 | JGI IMG/M metagenome (GOLD analysis project Ga0302322, IMG submission 203757) | Peat permafrost microbial communities from Stordalen Mire near Abisko, Sweden - Fen_T0_2 | ecosystem: Environmental > Terrestrial > Soil > Wetlands > Permafrost | place: Sweden: Abisko...
GCTGACGGCCGTGCTCCCGGCGTGGGTGGAAAGCGCCACGCCCCGCCGCAGTTTTGTCGCCGGCGGGCTGCTCGGCCTGACCGCGGTGCTGAAGCCGGAGATCATGCTCGCCGCGGGCGGCGTCACGCTCGTGGCGTTGGCCGTGCAACGCTGGCAGCGCCGGCCGCTGCGGCTGGCGGCCCTCGGGGCCTGGGTCGCGGGCGCGGTGCTGCCGACCGCGGCCTTCACGGTTTACTTTTCCACGCATGTGTCCGGGCCGTCGGCGTTGGGCATGGCAGGCCGCGCCTGGTTAAGCGTGGCCACCACGACGCGCTTCACGAGCGATCCCGTGCAAGCCGTTTTCCTCGGCTTTGACCGGCCGTGGCCGCACCTGCAGGAGCACGCGGGCGCCACGCTGCTCGCGCTTCTCCTCGTCGCCGCGATTGCCGGTGGCGCATGGCTGGCGGACCGGTCGGTGAGCGGCTGGCGGCGTTTTCTCCTGCCGGGGGTAATCGTTGCCGGGATGGTCGCGCTGGCGTGGTTCAAAATTCCCTGGGCCAACAGCGGGCGCTGCCTGCTTGGGCTCGCGCTGGTCTATGTTCTCGTTTGCGCCGCGAATCTGGCTGGCAAACCGACGCCGGGGACAAACTTGCCCGCGCCGGTCCTGCGCCTGCTGCTCGCCGTGCTCGCGGCCGCGCTGATGGGCCGGATGCTCCTGAACGGCCGGATCTACCAGTTCGGCTTTTACCAGGCGGCGCTCGCGGCGCTGCTCGTGCCCGCCGTGCTGATCGGGGAATTGCCGGTGCGGCTCCGCATCGGCCGCTGGGGCCGGACCGTGGCGGCGGCGGGCTGCCTCGGCCTGCTCGTGCCGGGGGTGGTGCTGCTGGCCGGCCAGTCCCGGCAATGGCTGCGCGTGAAGACTCATTCCATTGGGGAAGGCCGGGACCAGTTCTACACGCTGACCCCGCAGGTGGATCCGATGGGCGACATCGTCGGCCGGGCCAGCGCCTGGCTTCGCACCGCCGGGTCCGGCCAGTCGAAGACGCTCCTCGTCTTGCCCGAGGGAGAAATGCTCAACTACCTCGCGCGGCTGCCGAGCCCGGTGGCGCCGTTCTTCTTTTTTTCCGCCGCCACCAGCGGGGACCGCGAGGCCGCCATCGTCCGCGATCTCGAAAAGCATCCGCCGGACTGGGTCGCGCTCGTGAGCCGGGACCTGCGGGAATACGGCGTGCAGCGCTATGGCGAACGCCCCGACCAGGGCGGCCGGATCCTGGAGTGGGTGGGGCGCGGTTACGAACCGATCGGCACCTTGGGTGGCGATCCGTTGGATTTCCGGCAGCGCGGCGCGATGCTCCTCCAGCGCAAGCCCTGAGGACCCGAAGCCCGTCCCGGCAAGAAGCGGCACCATGCTTAGGTTCGACACCGGGAAAATCCCCGCCCAGCTTTCCCCGACTCACCGATGCACAAAGGCCGGCTCGAAGCATTCAGCGATGGCGTGCTCGCCATCATCATCACCATCATGGTGCTCGAGATGAAAGTGCCGCATGGTGGCGCGGACCTCGCGTCGCTCCGGCCGATCCTGCCGGTGTTTTTGAGCTACGTGCTGAGCTTTATCTACCTCGGCATCTATTGGAGCAACCACCACCACCTTTTCCAGGCGGTGAAACACGTCAACGGCGCCATCCTATGGGCGAACCTGCACCTGCTCTTCTGGCTCTCGCTGTTCCCGTTCGTCACCCACTTCCTGGGGGAGGACCATTTTGCCACGCTGGCGGTCGCCGTCTACGGCGGCGTGCTGATCATGGCGGCCGTCGCGTACTACATCCTGGTCCGGGTGCTGCTCGCCTCGCACGGCCCCGACTCGACGCTGGGTCGCGCAATCGGATCCGGGGCCAAGGAACGGGTCTCCCTGGTGATCTATGCCGGCGGCATCGGCCTGGCGTTTGTCAGCACCTGGCTCGGCATCGCGCTGTACGCCGTGGTCGCGGTCATCTGGCTGATTCCGGACCGGCGGATCGAAAAATCCCTCGTCAGCTGACGCGCCGCACCATCCCGCAAACGGGAGGTGCAAACCGGCCGCCGGGGCATCTAGGGTGGGGCTGTGATTTTCACCTTCACGTTGCTTGCGCTGTCCGTCCTGTCGCTCTGGCTCGGCGGGGACGACCGCGCGCCGGCGCTGCGCCGGAATCTCTGGCTGCGGTTTTTTGCCGCGTCGCTGGCCGCCGCGCTGGTTTTTGGCATCGTGCGACCGCTGGGGCTGGTCTCGGTCGTGGCGATTGCTGCGGCGACGTATGGGTTTTCTCGTCCCGCGGCTGGAAAATTGCAAAAGGCCGCTGCCGGGCTGGCCATCTTTGCCCTCGCCGCCGGGCTGATGCTGCACCGGCTGCCGGGCTTCAACAATCCGCGTGTGATCGATGCCGTCCGGTTCACGGCCGACGCCGTCCCGTTCACGCTCTACCTCAACTACGACAAGGTGCTCGTCGGCCTCTTTTTTCTCGGCTGGTGCCACGTGCGGATCAGCCGCGGCTCTGACTGGCGGGCGATGCTGGCGACCGCCGCACCGCGGGCGGCGGGCCTGCTGGTGCTGATCATGGCGCTCTCGCTGGCCGCGGGTTATGTGCGCTTCGATCCGAAATTTCCGGCGGAGACCTGGCTCTGGCTGGGCGTGAACCTCGGTTTCACCTGCATGGCGGAGGAGGCGATCTTCCGCGGCTTCCTGCAGGCCCAGCTGCAGCGGCTGTGGCAACACCGCTCCGGCGGCCCATGGCTGGCGCTGGGCGTGGCCGCGGTGCTGTTCGGCCTCGCGCACGCCGCGGGCGGCCCCGTCTACGTGGCGCTCGCGGCCGTCGCCGGAGCCGGTTACGGCTGGATCTACCAGAAGACGCAGCGGATTGAGGCGAGCATCCTCACGCACTTCGCGCTGAACACCGTGCATTTCCTCTGCTTCACCTACCCGGCGCTGCAGCGGTGATGGGTTGAGTCAGCCCGGATCCGCCGCGCGGCCGGGGCCATCAACCTCAATAGGAGAGAGTCGTGTCGTGGTCGTTCCTGACCTTTGCGACAAAGGCCTCGGCTTCCGCGGCGGTGGGGAACGACGAGACTTCACCGTCGACCATCACGGTGATGGAGCCATCGGCCCGTTTGCCCATGATGATGCTTGGCGCCGGCTTGGCCGACGCGCGCCATTTGTCCACAGCGGCTTTTTGCGCGGCCGCGGCGCGAGCCCGTTCCGGTGCCCCGGCGGCCCAGGCGGCTGCGGCGGCCTTGCTATCTTCCGCATCCTTGGCTGCGGCGGCCTTTGCGGCCGCGTCCGCGTCGGACTTGGCTTTCTCCTCGACGGTCTGTTTTACCAACTCCAGGGCCTTGGCGGCCTCCGCGGCTTTCCTTGCCGCCTGGGCGTTGGCGCCGTCGGGATGCCGGGCGATGTCCGCGGCGATGGCCGCATCGGCTTCGGCCTTCCGCGCCGCGGTTTCGCGTTCGAGTTGCTCACGCAGGGCCTTGGTCTGGGCGTCTTCCGTCGACTGCGCCCACGACACCGGCGCGATGGCTAACCCAAGGATCAAACACACGAGTGGCGTTAGCTTCATGGGCCAAGCCTAGGCCCTGTCGTCGCCGCGGCAAGCCTCGATGAAATTACCCGGTCTCGTTCCGCCCGGCGACGGTCCGGGCCAACGCCGAGTTCCAGGACAAGGCCGGGGAGGATCCGCGGCCGGGCCAGGATTTCTTCACCGCGCTGGCGAAATCGATGTTCCTGGCCGCGCAGCCGGTGGACTGAGGCGGGTTGATCGAGGCGGCGCAGCCCGCGCGTGGTTGCATTGGCTCGCATTGACGCCTAGGAAACCAGCCATGAAACCACTCATTGCCGCTGGTCTTGGATTGGTTCTCGCGGCTTCGGCCGCCGCCCAGTCCGGCCCGACGAACGCTCCGGCCGCGCCGCCGCCCCCGCCGGCGGATCCCATCCGGGTGCTGGTGCGCCGGCTGGATTTGGAAAGCTACAAGGCGACGATCAAGGGCCTCACGCGGTTCGGCGACCGGCGGCAGGGCACCGACCGCAACCGCGCGGCGACCGACTGGATCGAGGCGCAGCTCAAGGGCTATGGCTACACCAACACCACCCGCCTCAAGTATGATTTTTTCCCGACGGATCCGCGGAAACCGAGCGGGCCGCCCATCGCCAAAAGTCCGGACGCCGCGCAGGGCGGGGGACGCTACCGCGGGCTCCGCGGCCCCACCGGCGTGAACACCGACCCGCTCCGCCAGCCCGACGAAAAGCTCCGCGCACTCAACGCCCAGCCGGGCGACGTGGGCCTGCGCGAGGAGGTTTACTGCACCAAGGTCGGCACGACGCATCCCGAGGAAATGTACATCGTCGGCGCGCACATGGACGGCCACGGCTGGGGCGAGGCGGCCAACGACGACGGATCCGGGACGGCCCTCGTCATGGAATTGGCGCGGATCATGGCGTCGCCGGACGTGAAGACCGAGCGGTCCATCCGCTTCGTGATCTGGAACAACGAGGAGACCGGGCTCAACGGCGCCTATGCCTACGTCGCCCAGCGCGCCGCGCTCCAGGGCCGGGAGGACCCGGCGGGCTCCGGCCAGTATCCCGAGCCCCGCTGGCTCGGCATGATCCAGCACGACATGATGCTGTTCGACCACGGCATGCCGCGTGCCGACGGCACCGTGGCGAAGGAGCAGCGGCCGGAGGCGGATGTGAACATCGAGTTTCAATCCACCGCGAAATTCGCCGAGGGGGCGCAGCGGCTCGCGTGGGCTTTCCACGCCGCCAACGAGGCCTACGCCACCGACTATCCCGCCGCCGTCGGGCCGCACATGACCAACACCGACAGCACGCCCTTCATGAACCTTGTGCCGGCGATCAGCCTCCGCGAGAACGAGCGCGGCCGCGAGATCGGCGCCGGCTGGGATCCGCACTGGCACCAGCCGTCGGATTTGTATGCGACGTTCAGCGACCAGGATTTTCGCCTCGGCCTGAACGCCGCCCAGACCACGCTCGGGGCGATCGCCCGGCTGACCGGAGCGACATTGGTCAAGTAAGGGTGGTCGGCTCCGGCTGGCTAGGGTTAGACCCCATACCGACCCGCGGGGCTTCGGCGTATCGTGAGGCATGCCCCTCATTAACGTAGTCCTCACCCTGATCGTGGTCGGCGTCGTTCTCTGGCTGATCAACACCTACATTCCGATGCAGTCGACGATCAAGACGATCCTCAACGTCGTCATCGTGATCGTGGTTGTCCTGTGGCTCCTCTACGGATTCGGCGTCATCAGCCACTCCGGCGATATCCACATGCCAATGGTGAAGTAGGCTTCGGGTTCGTGATTGACCGCTGGCGCCGCGGCGGCGGCGAGGCCGCAGTGTCACTCAATAGGTGACATTGCTCCGGGCGCGGCGGCGAGGGACCGAGACTCAGGGGCTGAGCGCGGGGACGGGCGACTGCGCCGTCTTGCCCGGCCGGAGCGCCAGGTTGTTGGTCATCACATAGGTGATCATCGCGGCCATGAGAAAAACGAGGGCGATCCAGAAAAACAGGCTGTGGTGCATCCGCTTCCAGTAGGGCCCGTGCGGCGGGTGTTCGGCGGCGTGGGCCCCGCCGTGTTGCTGGAACTTGGGGTCGTTCATGGGTGAAGGCATGGACACCGCCCCGCCCCCGGGGTCTCCGGCTATTTTGTCCCTGGTTTGGACCGCTCATCCACCGTTGACCCGCCAACCTGGCGGAGTGCGGCTTCGTTGCCCGGAACCCCGCAAGAAAAACTACGCCTTTGTTCGTTCCCGCGTCCGCATCGGGCAACAGCACGGCAACTCCACGATCCGCCCTGCGGTGGGCTGGCCCAACGCGGGGTTGTGTATTGGAGATTGGGCGTCGAGGCTGGGGCAAGCGGCCTCCGCTACCCGATGAACCCCAGCGATTTCGTGGCCAGGAACAGCGAGTTCTACGATGCCTTCTGGGCCCGGACGTACCTGACGCGGCCGGAACGCTTCAATACCTGGCCGATGATTTCCGCCCTGCTGCCCGGGTCGCCCGCGCGCCTGGAAATCGGCCCGGGCCTGCGCCCGCGCCTGCCGATTGCCGGCACGCATTTCCTCGACCTCAGTCCGCTGGTCATCCGGCGGCTGAAGGCCCGCGGCGGGCTCGCCCGGCACGGTGAAATCACCGCGCCCCCTTTTGCCGACGGCCAATTCGATCTGGTGACCGCCTTCGATGTGATCGAGCACGTCGTGGACGACCGGCGCGTCTTCACCGAGTTGACCCGGGTGCTGAAGCCGGGCGGCCGCCTGATCTTTTCCGTGCCGCTGCACGCCGCCCACTGGACGGCGTTTGACGACTGCGTCGGACACGTGCGCCGCTATGAGCCGGGGGCGCTGCGGGAGTTGATCGCCAGCCACGGGCTGGTCGTCGAACAGAGCGCCGTGTTCGGGATGCAATCCAACAATCCGCGGCTGTTGGACCATTCGGCCCGCTGGCTCACCCGGCATCGCGCCGCGGCCGTCCGCCTCTATAACTGGCTGCTTTTTCCGCTCGGCCTGCTGCTCCAGCAGCGGTTGAAATTCACGGATGGCCTGATGGATTTGACCGGGATCCACGAAGTCCTCCTGGTTTGCCGGCGCGCGGCACCCGCCGCGCCGGACGCCGGCGCGACCTGAGCCGCCTCCGCCTATCCCTTTTCATCCTTCGCCTTTTTCCCTCTTCTGACTTAGTTGCACCGCCATGAACGACATCAAGGAACTCAAGCGTCTCGCCGCGCCGGTCCCCAAGCCCCAGTCGCTGGCGTGGGACGGCTCGACCCTCTGGATGGGCTCCCTCGCCACCTCGCGGGTCTACGCCATCGATCCTGTCACGTGGACGGTCAAGTGGGACACCGCCGCCCCGGGCAAGCCATGGGGCATGACTTTTGCCGGCGCCGAGCTGCGCGTGATCAGCGGCGAGACGGCCGAGGACCACCGCATCATCCGCCGCTGCGTGCCGTGGCACGGATTCGACCCGGTCTTCGGGCTGCCCTGCCCGGACGACTGCGGCTCCCAACTCGGCTGGGACGGCTCGCGCCTCCACCTCAGCCAGTGGTATCCCAAGAAAGTCCTCACGCTCGGCGCCGAGGGCGAGGTCGAGCGCGTCATCAATGTGCCGCACGGCATCTGCGGGCAGGTGTTTGTCGGCGGCCTGATCTATCTCGTCACCACCGACGACGAGAAAACGGACAACTACTGGCTCACGCGGGTGGACCCGCGCCCGGCGGTGCCGAAAATCGACGACCTCGTGCGCATCCCGTTCCCGGCCCGGGCGCTCGCGTTCGATGGGGTGAATTTCTGGACCAACCACCGCGCGCAGGACCAGATCGTGTCGTTCGCGCGCCCGGATTAAACGGTCAAGGTGGGCGCGGATGGAAAAGGCAGGACGCCGGCTCGCAGGCGCCATGTCTGCCGCCACGCCGGAGTTGCGCGGCGGCGGTGAACCCTGCAAACTGACGACCATGCGACGCTTCTTCATCTGGCTTTCCGTGTTGTGGCTCAGTGCGTCACTGACCGCCTTGGCGGCGGCGGCCGACCGGACCGCCCATATCGACAACACCACCCACCTGCTGCCACCGATCCCGGGCGACCTGGAGGTGCTCGAGGCCAAGCTGGCGGATTTCGAGCGCCGCAGCGGGTTCAGGATCCTGGTGGAATTCCACGAGCGATCCCCGTCCACCCGGGAGGACGAGGTGCCCGGGGCCTACATGCACACCCTTGCCGGGAGGCTGGGGGTGGCGCAGCACGGCGTGCTGCTCGCCTACTTTGCCGAGGAGTCCGATTGGCGGCTCTGGATTGGCGATGACCTCACGCCGCACTTTGCCGGCAAGCCCGGTACCGTGAAGGCTCTGACCGCGAGCGGTGCGATCCACGACGCGAAGGAGGCGATGATGACCGCCGCGCGCGACCGGGCCGAGGCCGGCTTCGCGGCGCTGCAAAAATCCCTGCCCGGCGGCGAGCTGCCGTCCCCGGACCTGAAGTTGCGCCTGCAAACCGAAGCCCTGATCGACGCCCTGATCGCCAAGCTCAGCCCATCGAAGGCTGGATGAAATCCTACCCGACGGAGTACATCTCATGACAAATGAGTTTGTGGTAAAGCCCCCGCAGTTGCTGCGTCTGTTTTCTACCCGCGCGGTCGGCATCGGTGCTTTCGTTGGGGGTCCGCTTGCGGCGGGCATTTTCATGGGTTTGAATTTCCGACGGCTTGGCAAGAGTCGTGCCTCCAATGTTACGTTTGTAATCGGCTTGGTTTTAACGGCCCTGCTCATTTGGGGTGTCGTGAGTATACCCGCGGAAATCAACGAACGAATCCCACGCGATCTTCTCCCAGCAATCTACGCCCCTCTGGCCGCTTATCTTGCCCATCTGCTGCAAGGCGATGCGATCAAACAGGCAATCGAGAACGGTGCGCGTAAGGCATCTGGTTGGGCGATTACCGCTTGGAGCCTTGCATCGCTGATCGTCACTTTAGGGGTCGTGATCCTGTTCGCCTTGGCGACTCCGCCCCTTGGTTTTCATGGGGAAAAGCAGACGTTTGGTCCCGGCAAAGTCTACGATGTCTATTATGAGGGGGGAGTCAGCAACGCGGAGGTCAAAGCCTTGGCGGATTATTTGATCCATGCTGAATTTTTCAGCGGCAATAATCACCGTGCCGTTCACCTCGCGAAACGCGACGGTGAGTACACCTTGTCCCTCCCGATTCAACGTCAGTATTGGGATAAATCCGACCTTTTGATCTATTTGAAAGGTGTAAGAACGGACATGGAAGGATCCATTCTGAAGGGGAAACTAACCTTGGTTCTGGTCGACGAGGATTTTAAGAAGACCTATCGCAAGAAACTTTGACGCCAACTGAGGTCCTGATCGACGCCCTGATCGCCAAGCTCAGTCCGAAGTGATCAGCCAACCCAAGCCCGGGCGTTGTAGAAAAGCTTCATCCACGGAGAATCCTCGGGCCAGTCGGCCGGGTGCCAGCTTAGCGCCTGGGTCCGGAAGACCCGCTCCGGATGCGGCATCAGGATCGTGACGCGACCGGTCGTCGTGGTGAACGCGGTCATGCCGAGCGGCGAGCCGTTCGGATTCAGCGGATATTGTTCGGTGTAGACCGGGTCCCCCTCCGCTCGTTGAGCTACGGAGGACTGCGCCAGCGCGAGCGCTTGCTTGTTGTCCACGAACCGGGCGGCGACAAGGCCGGAGCCGGAGCACTTGCCCGCGGCGTCGGCACTCGCAAACTCCGCGTAGCCCTCGCCGTGGGCGGTGACGATCGGGATGACGCTGCCTTCCATGCCGGCGAAGAGGACGCTCGGGGTTTTTTCGATTTTCACGGAGACGAGCCGGCCCTCGTAGCGCTCGGACTGGTTTTGCACGAAGCGCGGCCAGAGTTCGGCGCCGGGGATGATCGACTTCAGGTTGCTCATCATCTGGCAGCCGTTGCAGACGCCGAGCGCGAAGGTGTCCACGCGCCGGAAGAACGCGCTGAACTCCGCGAGCGCGTTCTCGTGGAACAGCACGCTCTTGGCCCAGCCCTCGCCGGCGCCGAGCACGTCGCCGTAGCTGAACCCGCCGCAGGCGGCGAGACCGCGGAAATCCCGCAGCGAGACGCGCCCGCTGAGGATGTCCGTCATGTGGACATCGACCGCCTTGAAGCCGGCGCGCGTGAACGCCGCGGCCATCTCGACCTCGCCGTTCACGCCCTGCTCGCGCAGGATGGCAACCGTGGGTTTGGCGTTCACGGCCCAGGGGGCCATGGTCACGAACGGGTCGGCGCTCTTCCGCTCGGGCGGGGCGGCCGCCACGGACAGGTCAAAGGTGAGGTGCGGCGTGATGCCGGGATCGGAGGGATCCAGTTTCAACTGATACTCGGACTCCGCGCAGGCAGGATTGTCGCGGAGCGCAGCGATGCGGCGGGTGACGTCAGACCAGAGGGCGCGGAGGGTGGTCAGGCTTTCGTTGAAGATCTCCTGTCCGGCGCGCCGGATGCGCAGCGCGTAATGCGGGTTGAGCGTGCCGAGCCGCGTGGTGCAGGTCTTGAACCCGTGCTTCCGGAGCAGGAGGTGGACCTCGTCGAGGTCGGCGGCACGGATCTGGATGACGGCGCCGAGTTCCTCGCTGAAGAGCGCCGAGAACGCGTTGTGGCCGGCGGGAATCTCGAGGTCCACGCCGACATGCCCGGCAAAGGCCATCTCGACCACCGTCGCGAGCAGGCCGCCGTCGGAGCGGTCGTGGTAGGCGAGGAGTTTCTGCTCCCGGCCGAGTTGCTGGATGACATTCCAGAAATTCTTCAGGTCGGTGGCATTGTCCACGTCGGGCGGGTCCTCGCCGGTCTGGGAAACCACCTGCGCGAGGATCGAGCCGCCGAGCCGGTTCTTGCCGCGGCCGAGGTCGATCAACAACAGGACCGTCTCCCCGAGGCGGGCGGGATCCTCGTCCCCTTCCTTGATCGGGGCGAAGGGCGCGAAGGATTTTTCCGGCGTGACCAGGTCCTTCGTGGTGAAATCCGGATCGTAGCGCAGCTGCGGCGTGAGTGAGAGCCGGATGTCAGTCACGGGCGCGAAGGCGGAGACGATGAGCGAGATCGGCGCGGTGATGCGCTTGTCCTCGCCCGAGGCCGCGTCGTGCCACGCGGTGCTCATGCTCATCGAGTCCTTGCCGACGGGAATGGTGATGCCGAGGGCCGGGCACAGCTCCATCCCCACGGCCTTCACGGCGGCGTAGAGGTCGGCGCCGTCGCCGGGGAGCGCGGGCGCAGCCATCCAGTTGGCGGAGAGGTTGACCCTGCCGAGCTCGCCGACCTGGGCGGCGGCGAGGTTGGTGAGCGCCTCGCCCACGGCGAGCCGGGCGGAGGCGGCGGCGGAGTTGACGGCGACGGGCGTGCGTTCGCCCATCGCCATGGCCTCGCCCGTGTAGACGTCGAAGGCGGCGGCGGTGACGGCGCAGTCGGCGACGGGCACCTGCCACGGGCCGACCATCTGGTCGCGGCAGATGAGCCCGCCGAGCGTGCGGTCGCCGATGGAGATGAGGAACGTCTTGTCGGCGACGGTCGGGTGGCTGAGGACGCGCCGGACAGCGTCCGGCAAGTCGAGAGACGAGAGATCGAGAGGCGAGAGAGGCCGAGTCAGCGTCGCGTCTGTGCGATGCATCCGGGGTGGCTTGCCGAGCAGCACCTCGAGCGGCAGGTCGATCGGCGTGTTTTTAAAATGCGAATCCTCTAGGACGAGCTGCTTTTGCTCGGTGGCCTCGCCGACGACGGCGAACGGGCAGCGCTCGCGCTCGCACAGCTGCCGGAACACGGCGAGGCGCGCGGCGGGGACGGCAATCACGTAGCGCTCCTGCGACTCGTTGCACCAGATCTCGAGCGGGCTCATGCCGGGCTCGAGGCTGGGCACGGCGCGGAGCTGGAACCGACCGCCGCGGCCGGCGTCGTTGACGAGCTCGGGCAGGGCGTTGGAGATGCCGCCGGCGCCGACATCGTGGATGAACGCGATGGGGTTTTCGTCCCCGAGGGCCCAGCAGCGGTCGATGACCTCCTGGCAGCGGCGCTCCATCTCGGCGTTGTCGCGCTGTACGCTGGCGAAATCGAGGTCCTCCTGGCCGGAGCCGCTGGCCATCGAGCTGGCCGCGCCGCCGCCGAGCCCGATGAGCATCGCGGGCCCGCCAAGGATGACGAGCTGGTCGCCGGGGTGGATGACGCCCTTCTTGATGTGGGCCTCGCGGATGTTACCGAGCCCGCCGGCGAGCATGATGGGCTTGTGGTAGCCCCGCCACTCCGTGGCGGGAGAAGGGAGAAGGGAGGAGGGAGAAGGACCGGAGCCGCCGTCGCTCTTACTGGTTTTCCTTTTTCCTTTCTCCTTTGTCCCTTCTCCCGCAACCGCCGCCGCGGCGGGCACCTCGGCCTCGTAGGTGCGGAAGTAACCGTTGATGTTGGGCCGGCCGAACTCGTTGTTGAAGGCGGCGCCGCCGAGCGGACCCTCGATCATGATGTCGAGCGCGGAGACGATGCGGCCGGGTTTGCCGAAGTCCTTTTCCCACGGCTGGATGGCGCCCGGGAGCCGGAGGTTCGAGACGGTGAAGCCGGTCAGGCCTGCCTTGGGCTTGGCACCGCAGCCGGTGGCCCCCTCGTCGCGGATTTCGCCGCCGGAGCCGGTGGCGGCGCCGGGAAACGGGGAGATGGCGGTCGGGTGGTTGTGCGTCTCGACCTTGCAGAGGATGTGAATGGCCTCCTGGTGCGAGCCGTACTCATTGGTCTTCGGGTCGGAAAAAAAGCGGCCGCCGCGCGAGCCGGTGAAGACGGCGGAGTTGTCCTTGTAGGCGGAGAGGATGCCGTCGCTGTGCAGCTGGTAGGTGTTCCGGATCATCTGGAACAGCGACTTGTCCTGCGGCTGGCCGTCGAGGTCCCAGGTGGCGTTGAAGATCTTGTGGCGGCAATGCTCGGAGTTGGCCTGCGCAAACATCATGAGCTCGATGTCGTGGGGGTCGCGGCCGAGCGCAGTAAAGGCTTGTGCCAGGTAGTCGATCTCGTCGTCGGCGAGGGCGAG
>Ga0302322_100004149_pt1 | contig 12540 bp, 11 predicted proteins | sample Fen_T0_2_FD_203757 | JGI IMG/M metagenome (GOLD analysis project Ga0302322, IMG submission 203757) | Peat permafrost microbial communities from Stordalen Mire near Abisko, Sweden - Fen_T0_2 | ecosystem: Environmental > Terrestrial > Soil > Wetlands > Permafrost | place: Sweden: Abisko...
CCTGAAAGCCGAACAGCAGATGTCCGGCGACGCTCACCACGTCCCGCGGCACACAGTTGTTCTCGGTGCGCACGCGATCGGTGGCGAGCAAAGCCAGTTCGCGCCCACCGAAGAGTTTGGAGCGCGCCGCGTTCAGCGCTTCGCAGCGCCGACCGAGCTCCGCCGCACGATCCAGCAAGCGCCTGCGAATGACGTCATAGCTGCCGCCTTCGAGCTGAGCCTCGCCGGCGACCGTTTGCTCAGCTGCCATGGTGCGATCAATCAACGCGGCCGCGTCTTTTGCACTTCTTCGACCACGATCTCCTTGGCGCCGACCCCGGTCACCAGTGGTGCGAGTTTGTCGAGCGCGTCTGCCAGACCCGAGCCGCCGTTGCCATTCATCAGACTTTGAACCAAATCACGCAGCACGTCGCTCTGCTCGAGCGCGCCGTCGACCGACTGGCCCATGGAGATCGCGCTCATGAAGCGCTCCAAGAATTGGCCGTCGCCGCCGACGATGTTGATACGCGCGTTGCCCATGGCCTGAGCCAAGATTTGAGCCTGGGAAGCGACCACTTCCCGACGCGAGCGGATCTTCTCGAGTTCCACGCTCTTTTCTTTGTCCAGGCGCAGCCGGAACTCTTCATGACCGCGTCCCGCGCCGTCGAGCAGCTTCATCGACTCTGCCTTTTGAGCCAAACCTGCGGCCTCCGCGACCAGTTTCTCACGCGTGACCTTGGCCTCCACGAGGCCTTGCTTTTCCAGCGCCACCGCGTCCGCCTCACGGACGCGCACTTTGGCCAGGCCTTCCGCAGCGGACTCGGCCTGGACGCCTTCCGCGATACGGATTTTGGCGCGTGCGGTCTTGTCGGCAGTGTCGAGTTCCGAGTCTGCGAGCAAAATTCGCTCACGCGCCTTGAACTTGGCCGCTTCTTCGCTGGCTTCGGCGGCTTTCACCTGCTTGACCAGTACCTCCTGAGCAGAGGCCTCGGCGGCGATGCGTACGGACTCTTTCTTGCGCGTCGCCTCGGAGGTGTTCCGCAGGTCTTTGATTTGCTCCTCTTCGGCAGCAACACTCTTCTCGACCGCGATCCGATCGCGGATCACGTTCGCGATCTCCTTCTTCTGGATCTCGACCTCTTTGTCACGGGCAATGCCGACCAGCGCTACCTCGCGCTCCCTGCCAATTGCTTCGAGCGCGCGGGCCTTCTCTACGCGCTCGGTCTCCACGGCGATTTCGCGCTCGCGGGCCTTTTGTGCAATCGCAACGCCGCGCTCCTTATTTTGCTCGGCGATCTGCGCTTCCTCCTCGTTCTTGGTGGTGATGAGCACGGTCTTTTTGTGCTCCTCACTGGCCACGCGCAGCGCCTCGTTCGATTCTCGTGCTTGAGCGACCGCAACCTCTTTGTTCTTCTTGGCTTCGGCCTCCGAGCGTCGCTGCTCGAAGCGAAAAACGGCCTCGTCGGCGGTCAGGTTCTGGCTGCCGGTTTCCATACGCTCCTTTTGACGCAGCTCGTTGGTCTTCAGGTTTTGAATCACCGTTAAATCGGTGATTTTACGGATGCCGTCGGCATCCATGATGTTGTCCTTGTCGAGAGCCTCGAGCGGCGTTTGCTCCAGGTAGTCGATGGCCGCATCGTCCAAGATGAACCCGTTCAGATCCTTGCCGATCACCTCGATGATCTTGTCTTTGAACGCGTCACGCTTGGTATAGAGCTCTTCGAAGTTGAAGTGCTTGCCCACCGTCTTCAACGCCTCCGCGAATTTCGCAGAGAACAGCTCCGACAACGCGGCCGCGTCACTGGCGCGCTGACAGCCGACCGATTGCGCGACCTTGAGCACGTCGTCCACCGTCTTGTTCACGCGGACGAAGAAGGTGACGTTGATGTCCGCGCGAATGTTGTCGTTGCAAATCAGCCCCTCCTTGCCGCGGCGATCGATGTCAATCGTCTTCACCGAAAGGTCCATGACCTCCGCCCGGTTGATTACGGGGTAAACGATGGCGCCGGTGAACGCGACGACCGGCTCGCTGCGCATCGTGTTCACGACCAACGCCCGGCCCTGATCGACCTGGCGGTAGAACCGAGAAAGCAAGGCCAGAACTCCGAACAGGAGAATGACGATGACGCCAACGACGATCAAAACCGGAACGAGCCCGACGACTTGAGGATCCCCAGTGTTCATTGCCGCGAAAGATCGCACGACTTCGACCCCTACGGACCCCCAAAAAGCAAACTGAACAGACGTGAGGGGGATTAAGAGCGATCCTCCGAGTGCATCACGACATCGTCGAGCGGTTCGACCAAGAACGATTCGCTCGCTCGATCCCATTCCACGATCAGCATCTGATCCCCGCGCTTCACCGGTAGCTCGCGGTCGACGCGGACGCGTAGCACGAGACCCGCGCCACCATCTTCGAGCAAGGCTTCACCGAACTTGGAGGTGACGGTACCGGTGCGGACGATGCAGGTCTTGCCGATCAGGTCGCTGTGCGATGTGGCCCGTCGATGCACGAAGATTTTGGCCAACGGGCGGGCTGAAATCGACGTGAGTGGCAGGGCCAGAATCGGCGAGCCCGCCAGCACGAGCCAGCCGAGCAACGAGCGAGAGGCGGCAGGCATGTCGCGCGAGACGAGTTGCATGGCGATCATACAGACGAGCCAAGAAAAGGTGATGATCAGGCTCAAAATCACGGTCGCGGGAACGGAGCGGAGGTGCAGCGCGTGCAGCAACGACGATACGGCGGAACCTTCACTGCCGTCGCCGTCGCCCGCGTCTCCGCCATCACCTACATCACCTACATCGCCCGCAGCGTCTGCCATGCCGTCGAGATGACCTTGCAGAGCGCCCTTCGCGGCGCCCTCGAGGGCACCCTTCGCGGCTCCAACTGCGCCTTCCGGATCGAAGGCGTCGAACGCACCGTCAGCCGACCCGTCACCGAGGTTGATCGCGCCGAACACGACGAAGGACCAATAGACGAGCACGACCGCCAGCAGCACCGTGTACACGACGCCCGGAAAGGAGAGCGCGAGCCGCAAGACTTCGGTCATAGCGGGCGCGCGCGGAGCTGAGCCAAGATCGCATCGAGGCTCGCGACGATGCGATCGACGGCTGCATCAGAGACGCGGTCGGGATGCACCGGCGCCGGTCCCGAGATTGGGCCTGGAACGCCTGGCGGATCGAGCGCCCGCGTAGCCAGCGCCGGACCGTAGGTCATCAGCAACGCGCCGACCGCCTTACCCCCCGGTGTCTTGGCGAAGATGTCGGAGTAGCCAACGGACAGGTTGGTCGCCGCATACACCAGCGCATCGTAAAACGAGTTCACCTTGGCGTTGCGCCCACGCTCGGCGACGTAAAAGGCGGCCGCCGCCCCGAGTACCGTCAGTACGATGGCGTTGGCCGGTTCTCGCGCCTGATAGTCGCGCATCTTCTCGTGTAAGCGAGTCATGGCCTGTCCCGGGCCCCCCCGGGTGGTGCTGGCAAAAAGCAGCCCCAGCGTGATCAGCGCGCGCTCGTTCATCGAGACCGCCGAGCATAGCCTGCTTCGCAGCCTCCGGAAATCTGCCCAATTTCTGCGGTGCACTTGACCTATCGGTCGATAGGCCACAGACTATCGACCGATAGTCGGTGAGGGAATCGAAAGGATTGTCATGACGGAAGCCACGCCCGAAGTTCGTTTGCGCTACCCGCTGCACGCCCTGTTACTGATCGGCGTCACGTGGTGTTTCTTCGCCCTGGTGCTGCTCCTACTGGCCTTGTTCATGCTGCCGCTCGTGCCACTCGCGCCTGTGTTCGTGATGATCATGGTCGCCATCGGCGGGCTCTTGAGCTCGGTGCATGAATACGCGAGATCGGTGGCAAGCCCGGTCCGAGCGACTAGGCTGCGCAGCCGAGTCGATGGGAAAATCAGCCAAGCCACGCCTGGCAAGCAAGAGCCGTGCTGACGCGGACCCGAAAGCGCGCCGCGAGCAGTTACTAGAGACCGCGCTCACGCTCGTTTCCGAGCACGGCGTCGCCGGCGCGTCGCTTCGTAAATTGGCAGCCGAGCTCGGCATTAGCCAGCCCAGCCTGTATCACTACTTTCCGAGCAAGGATGCACTGGTCAGCGCGGTGGTCGAATATTGCGCCGACAAGATGCTGGCATCGGCGCTCGATCTACCACCACCGCAACGCAAAGAGGACATTCCACGCTTCGCCATGCGCGCGGTGGTCGACCTGTGGTCCACCGAGCGGCATCCGCGCTTCGTGCGCTTCATGTTCGTGGTCGCGCTCGAGAGCAAGGCGAACCGCGCTTTCATTCAGCGGGTCTTCGAAGAGCGGCTATATCCAGGCTTCACGCTGCTCGCAAACGCCTTCGGTCAGGACGACGCGGAGCGCAGCGAACTTCGCCATGTGCTGTGGATGGTGGTCTATTCACTCGGGCTGTCGTTTTTGGAGCAACGCGCGCTATTTGGGATGCCCGCGGCGAGCCCAGACGTTTTGGAGCACGCTGAGTGGGTAGTCGGCGCTGCGGAGCGCTTGCTGCGCCGGTCGTCGGGCTAGGCCGGTCGCGCCAGCGCATCTCGTATCCAGGGCGAGCCCAGCGGCTGCTACTTTTTCTTCTTCTTCTTGCTCTCGCGTAGCCGGTGTTCTTCTCCGGAGACGACGACCGTGCCGAAGCGGTACTGGATCAGGCGTTGGTAGGTGCCGGTTTCATCACCGCCGATCATCCACAGGTCGCGTGGGTCGCGGTCGGTCTCGACGCTCGGCAGCCAGTGTCGGCTGGACGCCCAAGCAAGGACGTTGGGGCGGCCGAGCACGTTGCGGCTGATCGCCACACCGCACGCCGGCCGCTGGCCGAGACCAGAACAGACGCGCGTCGCGAACAGCTCCTCATTTCCGATCGGACGCCAGAGCCATTGGTGATCGACGCTGAACCTGGCGCGCGCGCCCAGCTCGGAGGTGGCAGAAGCGGGCAATACGTCCAAAATCTGTGAAAGCTGCGGTTTGTCGATGCGCGCCAACGCCTCGAGGCTGGCCCCGCGCTTGATGTCGAGCACGACCTCGACCGCATTGGGCGGGCCTGCGCAACAGCGAAAACCAATCGCACCGCTCGCCGTCGCGGGCCGCTCGGCGCGCGCATTGGCGCAGCGGCCAACGATCTCGCCGTCGGTCGAATTTCCGCCGCGCACGCTGATCAGGCCGGCGCTCGTGCCTCGCCCCCAAGCGCTCGCCGTCCATTCCCAGGCGCCGCCGTGCAAATCGCGGACTCCGAAATCGCTGCGACAAGAAACGCGAATGCCGGTTGGCCGCATCACTGGGACCGCACCGGTGCCACAGCGCTCGGCGCGGTAGCTCTCCCCGTACTCGTAGCGACGATTGTCTGGCCCCTTACAGGCGCGCTCCCACTCCAGCTCGCCGCATAGTCGCTTGCCGCGTTCGCCACAAAGAGCGGTGGCAGTGTCGTGATTGACGTTGGTGAGGGGGATCGCTCCTTCTTCGTTGGGATACGGGAACACGTCGATGTAGTAACCCTTGAGGATCACTTGCTCGCCCGGCATTTCTTCGTCCGCCACCCGCGGCAAGCTGCCTTCGGGCGTACCGGCCACGAGCGGTCCGCGCGGCACCCAGACCATTCCCTGGCGCGGTTCGGGAGGGACTTCCGGCGGTGCAATGGACGAGCTCGCCGAACCATGGGGTACGCCCTCTTTCGCAGGCGCGACGCGCTGCGCTCGGCACTGCGAGCATAAACCCAAACAAACGAGGATCGCAGCGCTGCGCCGCGTGCTCACGATTCCGAGCGCTCGTCCCGCTCGCGCAGACCGAGCTCCTTCATCTTCAACTGCAAGCCTTTGCGAGAAATCTTCAACAGGCGCGCCGCGTGCGTGACGTTGCTGGACGTCTGATCCAGGGCTTTGACGATCAATTCGCGCTCGAGGCGACTCATCGCTGCCTTGACTTGCTCTTTCAGCCCGTCCGCCGCCGCCGCGACCGCGGCTTCGCTCGACGGCTGCGTCGCTGGCGGCTCGGGGGTCGAAACGTCACGGACCTCCGACGGCAAATCCAGCACCTTCAGCTCCGAGCCATCGGAAAACAGGACGGCGCGTTCGATCACGTTCTCGAGTTCGCGAATGTTCCCTGGCCAAGGATAGGAAACGAGGTGAGCCTCCGTGTCCGATTCGACACCGGTCACGCTCTTCTTCAAGCGGGCGTTGAACTTGTCGATGAAGTGCTTGGCGAGGAGCGGAATGTCCGTCGCACGCTCGCGTAACGAAGGCAGGCGAATCGGCACTACGTTCAGTCGGTAGTACAAGTCCTCGCGGAAGGCTCCGGCAGCAATCTCGCGCTTCAGATCGCTGTTGGTGGCCGCGACCAGCCGCACGTCCACGCGAATGGTCTTCACCCCGCCGACGCGTTCGAACTCGCTCTCCTGCAACGCGCGCAACAACTTCACCTGCATCTCGACCGGAATCGAGCCAATCTCGTCCAAGAACAGCGTCCCCCCGCTGGCGAGTTCGAAGCGCCCAGGCTTGGAGCCCACGGCGCCGGTGAAGGCGCCGCGCTCGTGTCCGAACAGCTCACTTTCCATCAGATCCTTGGGGATCGCGGCGCAGTTTACTTTGATGAACGGCTTGTCGCGACGCGACGAGTTTTCGTGCAGCGCCCGCGCCACGAGCTCTTTGCCAGTGCCGCTCTCACCCGTGATCAGTACCGTCGTCGGTGTATCGGCGACGCGATCCAACACGGCATACAACTCGAGGATGCTGGGGCTCTGACCGATGATGCCGTAGCGGGCCGATTCGCGCGCGTCCGACTCGGGACGCGTGGCCTCGGCAGCCGACAGGTCCCTCGTACGCAGCGCCTTGCGCACGATGGCGCGGACTTCCGCCTGGTCGAAGGGCTTGGTTAGATAGTCGAACGCGCCAGTCTTGAGCGCTTCGACTGCGTTGTCGACGGTGCCGTGAGCGGTGATCATCACCACCGGCAGCTCGTCGTCGATCGCGACGGCGCGCCGCAGCAATTCCATGCCGTCCAGCTTGGGCATGCGCAGATCGGTGATGATCAAATCCAAATGGTGCTCCTTGAGCACCTGCAGCGCCTGCTCCCCGTCCTCCGCCGTGTGCACGTCATAGCCGTCGCGTTCGAGCTGCGCGCTCAGCACTCGCCGAAGGTTCGGCTCGTCATCGACGACAAGGATCTGTTTGCGTTCAGGGAGCATCGACGAATCGTCCGAATCTGAGGGCTGCCACCCCTAGGGGCAGCGCGAACCGGCGGTACCGTGAGGAAGCAAAGTGGAACAATAGAAGAGCGCGGCCTTGCCGTTACCGGGAGCGCCGGCAGCTATGATGTCACGCTTACCGATGCGGGGGGTCACGATCGACCGACCGAGTTCGTCACCGTGTTCGGCCGAAGACATGAATTTCGCATCGACGAAGGCCGCATCCGCGGCTTTGTCTGATTCGTAAACCAGGAGCGCGCCGGCACTTTCTTGGTCGCGCACGGTCATTTTAGGTGCTCCGACGATCACCTCGCCGTCACCATCGCCGTCCAGGTCGCCGATCGCGACGGCAGCGCCGAACTCGGACTTCTCACAACCGGTCAGGCTACTGGTCGAACCACAACCAAAGGAATTGATAAGCGCGCCAGGCGGCAGGGACGAAAAGCCACACTCGCTGGAGGCGGTTTCGGGTAAGTCGAATAACGCGGCTCCATCGATCACGTGCACATTGTGGTCATCCGAAACCACCAAGTCGTCGTTACCATCGCCGTTGACGTTCCCGCCTGCGAGCGCACGGCCCATCCCGGCGAGCCCGCCCAAGCAGCCAATGTAGCTGGAGCTAGAAGTGCCGTCGGTCTTCCAAAGCAGGACTTCTGATTTACCCGGAATCCCAAGGGCCAATACGCGCCCGCCGGCTACTGCGAGCACCGCCAGCGATTGTCCGAAGCTCGCGTCACCGACCGCGGCCCCCGCGGGCACGGTCAGCTCGCTGAACTTCCTAGTCTTGGCTGGATAGAACCAGGCCAAACGCTTCTCCGGCAGAGTGACCAGGAGCACGGGGTCGTCCGTGCGGTCGGTCGCCATCGGGTAATCGTACGGCTGATTGTTGCCGAGCGTGAACGCAAGTAGATCCTGCGCGGCCTTGGGGATGTCGAGCGCGTACTCCGCCGTGTCCTTGCACCGGACGATCAGCCCAGACTTATCCAGCGTTCCGGTGCCGACGGCGAAGCACAAAGGGCGAACTTGATCTGGACCACTCGCGTTGGCAAAGCCCGCGGTGAGCGAAGACAAGAAGCAGGCTTGGCTACCGCCGTGGCAATACCCGCTGTCGATCGAAGTGGTGCCGGGCGAATCGCCATCCCCGATGTTGAACAGCGCCGCTCCCGAGACACCGATCGCTCCGCCGACGAGCACCTCGGTTTGCCCGTCTTTCGTGGCGGTAGCAAGGCTCACACCGAAGCCGTCTTTCATCGAGCCGGGCTTCTCCAACAGCACGATGGGCGAGTCCCCAGTCACGTCATCGAAGCGAGACCATGAGCAGGCGGAGGTAGCTAGAATGACGCAGCCGAACGACAAGAGTTCCAGCAACGAGGCGCGCATCAGAACTTCCCCCCGAAGAAGAGTCCGCCGCCCGTGCTCGATGCGTTGGGAGTGAACTCAAAGCGAGGACCGTGCGGGACGGCCGCGAGGCTCCGCAACGCGGGCCGCCGCGGCTCGAGACGAGCGATCGGGCGGGCCTTCAGCGGATCTTCGAATTCGAGCAATTTACCGGATTTGACCGAAGATTCCGGCAGCGGATCTTTGATGAAGTTGTACGTAGCCAGCCCGCCCAACGCGCCAGCAACGACGAACCCGGCGTCGGCTCCAACGGCGAACCACTTGCCACGCGTCGCGCGGCTGTCGGAGCTTTCGAGACTGCCGTTGTCGCGGTCGGCCTTCAGCTGGTCGTACAGACGGTTCGACTCCGAGCCGACGTAGATCGCGGCGCCCAGGAACGCTGCGCCGATGATGGCCTGCGTCCAGGCTGGGCCGCGCGGATACTTGGGGATCATCGTCACATGCAAGGGCAGGATCTGTCCTCTAGGCACGACGATCGCTCCTTCGAAGGTCTTTCGTCCGTCGCTCTCGATCGTGACTTTGTGCTTGCCGGAGTCGAACCGAACGTCGAGCGGTTCCTCCCCACTGCGCCAGACACCCTTTGGTTGGTCGTCGACGCGCACCTTCGCTTCGGGTGCCGACGCGTCGATGCGCAGCACCCCGTAGTTGACGCGAACCATGCGCACCTCGAGCTCCTTCTGCTCGCCGTGCTCGAGCTCTACGTTCGACAAGAACGGCTCGAACCCCGGAGCCTCGACCAGCACGTCGTGCTTACCGCCGGGAACCAGCTCGCCGTGAGGAGTGTCACCCCAGAGCGGGTGTTCCTTCTTTTTGTCGTCGATCCAGATATGCGCGCCAATCACGTTGGAGGAGACGCGCAGGAAGGCCATGAACTGACCCTGAGACAAGTTGGCTTTGAGCTGGTGCACGTGGCCGGGCGAGACGGCCATGTCCGCTTCACTGGCGTTGAAGTCGCGAAATTTCTCCACCACGACGTGGTAGTGCCCCACGTCCAAGGTGAGGTTGGCGGGGGCGCGGGTGGCGACCACTTCTTTCCAGCCTGGATTCGCCGCTGCACCCAAGGTGAAGCGCGCAGCATTCGTGTCCAAGCGCTGATAGATGCGGAGCGGCGCACCATCGGGTTCGGTCTCGATCACCACGAGCGATTTCATTGCATTTTGATCGTCACCCGAGGGCAGAATGACGGTTGGCGCGGGCGTGGCTGGCGGCGGAGCGCCAGCGTCGGAGACTTCCACTCCGCCGTCGCCCGCCACCGCGGCCGCGGCTGCGGCCGCAGCCGCAGCCACGGCGGTCGCCTTGGCGGCCTCCAAAGTAAGGATGCGCTGATTGACCTTGTCGAGGTCCGGCGCGTTTGGGTCGACCTTCACGTACTCTTTGAATTTTGCGAGCGCGCGGTCGACGTCGTTCTGCTTCTGGTAACAAACACCGGCATTGAACAAGAACGCCGAGTAGGGGTACGTGGCGTAACCAGCCTCGAACACCTCTGCGGCACCCACGTAGTTACCAGCTACGTAGAGGCCTTGACCCTTCTCCATCTCGGACCGGATCGCCTCGAGGCGCTTACTGGAGCTATCCTTGGTCTGGGCCAAGGCGCTCGTCGTGAGAATGGCCACCAGCGCCAAAAGTAGAACGACCACCGCGCTTCGTCGTGACAAAAAACCCGAGCTCACCCGGGCAAACATGAGCCTGGATCCTTCGCCGGCACAAGCAGGACTTCGGACCAGATTGCGAGCGCGACCCGACCGCGACCCGACCGCGATACGCCGACGATCGCCGCCTTGCTGCTCGCTGGCCGATCGGCCGGGTTTTTTTCGGTCGGCGACGAGCCACGGCCGCGGGCTGCTTTTTCCGAAGCAAGCCGGCCGCCGGCCACCGGCCATAGAACGCGGGCCGGAAAGCGAAGGCGCTCACTCGAGATTGTGGTTCGCGAAGCATTTGAGGTATTGCAATGTTTGCTCGTATGCTGAGCCTCTTGGACGCGGGCGGCCCTGAAGAGATGAAGAGAATCAGAATGCGTAAGCACTTGAGCCTTTGGTTGGTCGGCGGTGCCGTCGCGGTCGTGCCGGCGTTGGCACACGCGGAAGACGAGCCCAAGGCGTATCCGGAGTGCATCAAGGCACCGACGGACTCCGAGACCGCGGCGGCCAAGGGCGCCTACCAAGCTGGCAACGCCTCCTTCGACGAAGCCGACTATCCGCGCGCCATCACCTATTGGGAAGACGCCTATCGGCGCGATTGCACCGCGAATCTTCTGTTGAAGAATCTGGCTCGCGCGTACGAACTGTACGGTCAGAAGCGCCAGGCGGTGGTAGCGCTCGAAACGTTCTTGGTGCGCGAACCGAACTCGGGTGACAAAGAGCAGATTCAACGGCGCATCGAGGTGCTCAAGAAGCAAATTGCCTCGGAAAAAACGGTTCCGGTCGCCACGGCGCCCGCACAACCGCCCGTTAGTACCGCGCCGCCGGTCAGCACCCCACAGCAGCCGCCCGCACAAGACAGCGACACGCACAGCGGGGGTAAGCGCCCAATCGTCCCATTGCTCGTGGCCGGCGCCGGCGGAGTGATCTTCATCGTGGGCGCCGCCGTGTACGCCAAGGGCGCCAAAGACGTGAGCCACTACGAGGGGCTCTGCCCGAATCACGATTGCGGCAAGGGGGCCGAAGCCACGGCCAATGCAGCCGCGGCCAACGACGCCCGGAACAAGAAGATCGGCGGCGGAGTGGTGATGGGGGTGGGCGCCGTCACTCTGGCTGGCGGGCTCGTCTGGTACTTCGTCCAGCCGCGCAGCTCAGTGACGACCGGCACATTGCTCAAACCGCGGGTCAGCCCAGCGGTAACACCCAGCTTCGCTGGGCTCGCGCTCAGTGGCGCGTTCTAGTGCGCAGGGGGTGCTGAGCCCCAAGTAGAGCGCGCGGGAGCTCGCGGCTTCGGCTGCTCGACAGCGCTGGTTTCGGGTACGGTCTGCGGGGCGTCGCCCGCGTCGCTCTCGTCGGCGATTCGCAGGGGCGGCGTGGAAGCGTAGCGAAACCCAGCCGGATCTGGTTGCAGAGGGGGCGGCGTTTCGCTCGACGAACCACCGCACGCCGCGAGCGCGAGAGCAGTGAGCACGGCTCCGAATCGAAGGCGGTGACGCATGATGGCCGCGCTGTAGCACGCCTCGCCCCCTGACGAACAGCCAGCGCCAGTTCCGAGCCATGCCCGAGGCAGGGGGCGACGATTGCTCGGGTGATCAAAAGCCACTACCTTCAACGCTTCGTGCCGCCGTCGAGAGGCCTACCTTGAGCATGCGTACTGAACTCCCCTCAGCGAGGCGTCCATGATTGGGCGGTTGCGCGGGCGCGTGCTGACGGATGAAGCCACGGGGGCGGTAGTTCTCGACGTGCATGGAGTCGGCTACGACGTTCTGACCCCGGTGGGCACGCTGGGGCGGGCCCGGGTCGACGTCAGCGGCGAAGTCGAACTTTGGGTCCACACCCTCGTCCGTGAGGACGCGTTGGACCTGTTCGGCTTTGCGACCGAAACTGATCGGCGCGTGTTCCGGCTGCTGCTCGGAGTACCGAACGTTGGACCCAAGACCGCGCTCGGGGTGCTTAGCGCCATGCCGGTTGAAGAGCTGTCGCGCGCGGTCGAACGCAGTGATCATGTGCGCCTCGGCAAAATTCCGGGCATTGGCAAGAAGACGGCCGAACGGCTGGTTCTCGAGCTCAAAGAAAAGCTGCGCGGTCTCGATAGCAGCGTCGCCAGCCCGCCGGTCGAAACTTTGGGAAACGAGGCCGATCGCTTGCTGAGCGCACTCGTGAACATGGGTTACCGAGCGGGGGAAGCAGAGCGCGCCGTATCGGCCCTTGGTCCGAAGCTGGGCACCGAACCGCTCGGGAACTTACTGCGAGAAGCGTTGGCCAAGCTCACCCCATGAGCTCGAGACCTTGACCCTGGCAAAGGGGCGTGGATAATCGCGCGCTTAC
>Ga0302322_100004150_pt1 | contig 12538 bp, 4 predicted proteins | sample Fen_T0_2_FD_203757 | JGI IMG/M metagenome (GOLD analysis project Ga0302322, IMG submission 203757) | Peat permafrost microbial communities from Stordalen Mire near Abisko, Sweden - Fen_T0_2 | ecosystem: Environmental > Terrestrial > Soil > Wetlands > Permafrost | place: Sweden: Abisko...
TCGCCGTCGCCCCCGCCTCGTCCGTCGAGGCCGACCGGCCCGAGGTTCATTCTGGCGCCAAGAACCCAGTCATCACCGAATCGTTGCGCACCGAATTGCAGACCTCGGTGCAGCCGTTCTCGACGTTCTCCCTCCACGTGAGCGACGTCTCGTTCCGCCTGGCCAAGGCGGCGCTCGATCGCGGCGAACGTCCGGACGCAACCACGATCCGGCCGGAGGAATTCTACAACGCCTTCGACTACGGCGATCCTTCCCCGGCGGTGAACGAGCCGGTCGCCTGCCGCATTGAGCAATCCGCCCACCCCTTCCTGCAGCAGCGCAATCTCGTTCGGATCGCGATGAAAGTCCCGGCCACCGGCCGAGGGGCGGGGCAACCGCTCCGGCTGACCGTCTTGCTCGATACTTCCGGCTCGATGGAGCGGGAAGACCGCGCCGCCGCCGTTCGCCGAGCCCTTGAAGTGCTGACTTCGCTACTGGGCGCTAACGATCAGATGACGCTGATCGGCTTTGCCCGCCAACCGCGCCTGCTCGCCGACCGCGTGCCGGGAAATAAAGCCGCGCGGCTCGTCGACCTTCTCGGCCGCACCCCGTCCGAAGGCGGCACCAACCTCGAAGCGGCGCTGAAGTTGGCCGGTGAGCAGGCTCGGGCCCAATTCATCCCCGAGGCCCAGAACCGCATCGTGGTGCTCAGCGACGGCGCTGCTAACCTCGGCAATGACGATCCCGCGCAGCTCTCCGCGCAGGTCGAGGCCTTGCGCCAGCAAGGCATCGCGTTCGACGCGTGCGGCGTGGGTGCGGACGGTCTCGATGATTCCATACTCGAGGCGCTCACGCGCAAGGGTGACGGCCGTTACTACGTGATCAATTCCGCTGCCGAAGCCGACGCCGGATTCGCCCGGCAACTGGCCGGCGCTTTCCGGCCCGCGGCGCAAAACGTCAAGGTGCAGGTGCGGTTCAATCCCGCGCGCGTCCGCTCCTACCGGCTTATCGGGTTCGAGCAGCACCGGCTGCGCGACGAGGATTTCCGGAACGATCAGGTGGACGCCGCCGAGCTCGCCGCCGAGGAAGCCGCGGTTGCGTTGTATCAGGTCGAGGTGTTGCCCGAGGGCGAGGGCGAACTGGGCGACGTATCCGTCCGCTTCCGCCTGACCGGAAGCAGTGAAATGGTCGAGCGCTCCTGGACGCTGGGATTTGCCGCGCAAGCTCCGGCTTTCGACCGCGCCTCTCCGTCGCTTCAACTGGCTGGATCCGCCGCGTTCCTCGCGGAGAAACTTCGCGGCGGCCCACTCGCGGATCAGGTTCGCCTGGGCGACTTGGCGCCCGTCGTGAATGGACTGCGTACCCACTACGCTCATGACCCGCGGGTGGAAGAATTTTTCCGGATGTTCGAACAATCGCGCCGTCTCCTCAGCGAGTAGGCGGCCCAAATTGAGTTCTTCCGCGAGCACTCCGCGACTGCCCCTGTCTTCTTCTTCCGTCTCCCATTGAAACTATTCCTCCCATGAACTTCAAAGCCCTCTTTCCCTCACGCCTGCTCCAAGCGAGTTTCATTTTGCTGGCGATGCTGAGTTCTGTCGCGCCGGGTGTCCGCGCCACCGACAGGACGACCGCTGACGCGGCGCGGGTCTCGGCGTCAATGACGCCGAGTGGCGGCCGGATCACCGTCGAGGCATCGGGCGTTCAACCGGTCGTGCCACTATTCTTTACCGCGAGCATTGAGCAAACGGTACACCTCGGCCCCGACGAAATCACCGGGGAGCTCAAGCTCGGGCTGAACGTTGTGCAGGGCCGGGCGGAAGTCTTTTCCCTCGGTCTCGTCGGTGACGGCGAAGTGCTCAGTGTCACGGGCCCTGGCCTGCGCGACTGGGCGGTTCGTTCGGGGACCGGAGATGCGGCCGGATTGAGGTTTCTCGTCCTCCGGCCGGCTCTGGTCGAGGGACAAGAGGGGCCTCGCGCTTTTTCTTTGCTGGTGCGCACCCGCCTAAAAGTGCCGACGTTGCCGGGCAAATCGTCGCTGCTGTTGCTGGCCCCGGGAGAGGCCGTGGGTTTCGATGCGCACCTTAAACTGCAGGCGGAGGCCACGCTCGACTTGCGGGTGACGCAGGCGACCGGCGTGATCGCCGTCGGCGATCCCGCGGCGGGCGTAGAAACGGCTGAATTCGTCGCTCACGGGCCGAGCCGAATCGAGGTGGCACTGATGCGGCGAGGCGCCGCGCTCGGCGAAGTGGACTTGGCCGGTGTGCAACTCACGGGGCGCGTCAACGAAGGCGCTGCGAGCGTTGATTTTCGGCTGCGCGCCCAGGCGCGGGTCGATCGGGCCGGCGCTCGGTTGCGCGTGCTCGCGGGACGCGCGGCGTTGAGCGAGCATTCGGCGGGCGATGGCTGGCACGCGGAGCTGGTCGAGATCGACGACGGCGAGGGTTACGACCTGGTTTTTGAGCGCAAGGGGATCATTCCCGTCGATCTGACCTTCGCCGCCGCCCTCGGCGAAAAGGGCGATTGGCGCGAACTGGCCTTCGCCATGCCGGCGGGGACCGTGGTGCCGCTTACCTTGGCGGGTTTGCCCGAGGGAGTGGAGTTCGATCCCGCGGCGGCCGTCGTGCTGTCGGCGACCCCGGCCGGCGCGCAAGGTTTCCTGCCGGCCAATGGACATGCCGCGCTGGCCTGGAAGCGCACCCGGGAGAAAAGTGAGGGCACGCTCTTCTTCACCAGTGCGGAACAGACCGAGGTGCGGGTGGGCGCGGGCATGCTGCGGCAGGCGGCGCAAATTAGTTTTCGGGTGCTGCAGGGAAAAATGGCCGCCGTGCGGCTGAAACTTGACGGCCCCGGCGAGATCGTCGGAGTCGATGGCACCAATGTGCTCGGCTGGAAAGTCCTGCCCGCGCCCGAGGGGACATCGCGTCTTCTGGAAGTGAAACTGAGCCGTCCATTCGAAGGGGAAGCGATGCTGCTGGTGCGGAGTCAGTCTGCTCTGGGTGCATTCCCGGTGCGCGCGGAACCGATCCGGCTCACGCCTGAAGGCGGAGTGCGGCACGCGGGTTTTGTGCGGGTGGCCAATGACGGCGCCGTGCGGCTTGAAGTTGCCGAGACCGAGGGCTTGATGCAACTTGCCCCGGCGCAATTTCCCGGGCCCGCCTTGGAAGGTGGCCCGCGCCAGGTCTTCGTCTATCGTTTTCCTTCGGCGGAGCGCAACTACCGCGTGCTCGCGAGCCAGATCATGCCGGAGGTCGGTGTCGCCGAAGTCGTCACCTATGAACTGGCCGAGACGGATCGGGTCATCCAGGCCGACCTGGAGCTTGACGTGCGCGAAGCGCCGCTGCGCGACTGGTCGCTGGGCATTCCGGCCGATTATTCCGTAGTCGCGGTGCAGGGCGCGGCAGTCGCGGACTACGCGGTCGACGGCGTCGCGCATGACGGACGCCGGGCGTTAAAAATTCTTTTTGGGCAGGCGGTCGAGGGGCGCCAATTGCTCAAGCTCCGGTTGGAAAAAAATGAACCAGCCGGGGCGGGCGAGTGGAGGTTGCCGCCGTTGGTGTTTCCGGGTGCAAAATCGGTCCGCGGGCATGTCGGAGTGGTCTCGGCGCCGGGGTATCGCCTCGTGCCCGCGAGCGTCCGGCAGTTGGTGGAAGTTCCATTGAGCTATTTCCCCAAGCAGGTGGGTGGCCTGCAACAGGCGTATCGCTTGCGCGAGGCGGATTGGGCGGCCGTGATCCACATCGAGGCACTCGGCCAGAGCGTGCAGGCGGACGTGTTTCACCTGTACTCGCTGAAGGAGGGCGCGGTCTATGCCAGTGTGCTGATCAACTATTTCGTCGTGGGCGCTCCCGCCAGCGAGTGGCGGATCGAGGTTCCGGCGACGGCGGGAAACATCGACGTCACCGGCCAGGGCGTGCGACGAGACTGGCGACGCGAGGGCAACATGGTGATTGTGTCGCTCCATCAGCCGGTCCTCGGCGCGGCGACGCTGCTGGTGACCTTCGAGGAGCCGATGAGCGCCCGCGGCGGCAGCATCACACCGGGCGAGGTGCGTCCCCTCGGCGTTCAGGCCGAACGCGGTTATCTGCAAGTCGTGAGCCCCTTGCAGGTGAAGAACCAGATTCGGAAGGCCGACGGCCTCTTGAAACTGGAGCCACTCGAGTTGCCGGCGGAATTTCGGCTTTTCACGAGTTCGCCTTCGCTCGCGGTATACCAGTATACCGCGCGACCCTTCGCGCTCGAACTCGGTGTGGATTGGTACCAGGCGGGTGAGACCGTCGACCAAGTGATCGATTTTGCCAAATTGACGAGCCAGGTTTCGCGCGACGGACAGGTCGTCACGGACGCAAGGTTCTTCGTGAAGACGCGCGGACGGAAGGCGCTCCGGCTCGAGTTGGCGGAAGGCGTGAAACTTTGGGAAGCGCGCGTTGATCGCGAGGTCGTCACGGCCCGGGCCGACGACCGCGCTACTCTCGTGCCGCTCCCGGCCAAGCTAAACCCCAACGAGCCGGTGGAGGTCGCGCTGCGCCTTGGCCAGGCGGTGGGAAGCTCGCCGACGGTGGTGAGACTGTCGGTGCCCAGGATGTCGGCCCCGTTGGTGATCGGAGAGTGGTCGTTGCACAGCGACGCCGAACGGCTGCTCGTGCCGCAAGGAGGCACGGCGGAATTGTCCCGATCGAACCTCACCGAGCGCGGATTCGAGTGGATCGCGGGACGCGCGCGGGCCGGCGCGGTGATTCTGGTGCTGTTGATTGCGTTGGGCGCCCTGGCTCTCTCCGCGTCTTCCGGGCGCTGGCTGATGGTCGGACTGGCCGCGTGCGGTTTGGCGGTGTGTTTTTCGCTTTCGCTAGCCGTTGAGGCGCTGGCCAACCGCCGGCCGAATTTACCCGACGTAAACTATGCGGCCTCGGTCGTGCCGACGGATGCGATCATCTCAATCGAGGTGGGTAACGTCGTCCCGTGGCGGGCCATGCTCTCGGGTTGGGGCCTCGCAGCGGCGGTTTTAGGTGTTGCCGGTTTGGTGGTCGGACGTGGTCGTAGCGGCGTTGCGAGATTGGCCTCCGTGTCCGGTCTCGTTTTGTTCAGCGGTGGCCTGCTCGCCCAACGGCTGGGAGCGGTGTGGTTTTTCCTCGCGGTCGCGGTGGGCGTGTTACTGTTTTTGTTTCTGCCGGGCGCCGGCCGGGCTTGGCGCACGTGGCGCGAGGGAAAGGAGACTGGCGGTGAATCCGGAGTGGCGGCATCGACGGTTTCGCTGGTGATGCTGGCCTGTGTACTCGGTGGCGCCCTGGTGCACGCGCCCATGGCCGTGGCGGCGCCGCCGGAAGACAGTCCTTGGGCCCAGCCCGGGGCCAAGACTGTGCAGGCGATGGTTCAGCGCTGGGAGGTTCGCAACGGTCGTCTCTATGCGGAGATCGACCTTACGGTGCGCGGCCTGGTCGGGGAAAGTTTTTTGCTGCTCAAGTCGCCGGCGGTACTGACCGAGTTTACCGGCGTCGGACTGCGGGTGGGCAAAATCGAGCGGGATGAGGGGGCGGCGTACTTCGTGACGCCCGAGCGCGACGGGGCGCTGACAGGGAAGGCGAAGTTCGAGTTGCCCGTGGCCGACCTTTCCGGCGGCTTGCCCCTACTGACCGGACCGGCGGTGCTGCAGCGCGTGACGATCCTCCTTGATCAGGGCGGATGGGAGTTCACTTCGCCGATGGCGATGCAAGTCCAGCCGACCGCCGGTTTGCCTGAGGGACGAAGCGGGGCGACCCTGGTGCTTGGCCCCGGCGGCGATCCGGTGATCAACCTCGTGCCGCAACGCCGCAACCTGACGGTTGAGGCCACGCAGATCTTTGTCGAAGCCGCCAATCTCTATGTGCCCGGCCCGGGTGTGGTGAACGGCTACACTCGGGTGTCGGTACGTCCCGTCCAGGGCCGCGTCGCTGCGCTCGAGCTGGAGGTGCCGGCCGGTTTCACGGTGGGCGAAGTCAACGGTGGTCCCGTCGGCGCGTGGCGCTTCGATCCGGAGAAGCGGCGCCTCCACGTCGCCGTCGAGCCCGCGCAGAGCAACGCGTTTTCCTTCATGGTTGAAATCCAACGCGGAGCGGCGGCGCTGCCGTACGAACTCACCCTGGAACCGCTGCGGGTGAACGGCGCGGCGGGCGAGGTCGGGACGCTGGCGCTGGCCTTCGGGGGCGAAGCGCAGCCCGAGGAGGTGAAGGCGACCGGGTTGTCGGCGGTGAGCGTGACCGACTTCGACGCGGCGCTTTTACCTCACGGCCGGGACGACCAGCTGCTGGCGACTTTGCAGTCCGTTTACCGCTACAGCCGGGAAGAAGGCTCGGTGGGTCTGCGCGTGGCGCCCGTGGCGCCTGAGGTGCGGGTCACGGCCAAGCAGGTGCTTTCCTTTGGCGACGATCGACTGGTGTTGGCGGCCGACCTCGGCGTGGCGATCACGCGGGTGGGCCTGTTCAAGTTGAGTTTCGCGCTGCCGACGGGACTGGAGGTGGAAACGTTGAGCGGACCGGCGTTGAGTCACTGGTCCGAGGCGGAGGAGAGCGGTCAACGGATCGTGACCCTGCACCTGAACGGCCGCACGCTCGGGGACCAGGTTTTTGCGCTGACCTTGGTCGGTCCGTTGCCCGCGCGGATCGGGCCCGGTGGCGCGGCCAATTCCGCCGGCTGGCGCGTGCCCCGCGTGCTGCTGCGGGAAGCGACGCGTCAAACCGGTGAACTGCAGCTTGTGCCCGAGAAGGGCATCCGACTGCGCGCTCTGGAACGGACGAACGTGTCGGAAATCGACGCCCGCACGATGGGCAATGTGCGGCCGGGCGTGCTCGCCTTTCGATTGTTGCAGGACGACTGGACGCTGACGGTCGGCATTGAAAGCCTCGATCCGTGGGTAACGGTACAGGCCTTGCAGGAAGTCACCGCCCGCGAAGGCCAGACGCTCACGCGCCTCAGCGTTCGCTACCGCGTGGAGAACGCCGCGGTGAAACAGGTGCGCCTGTGGCTCCCCGGACTCAGCGAAGAGCAGGCGCGCACGGTGCGGGCGACGGGTCCCGCGGTGAGCGACTGCGTGCCGGTGCCAGGAGAGCCCGGACGGTGGGAGATCCGATTCCAGCGCGGCATGGTCGGCGAGACGGCGGTGCAGGTCGAATATCAAGGCCCGGCGGCGCGGGAGCAGGCAAAGGAGATCGTCGCGACCCCGGTATTCGAGGGCGCCAGACAAGTGGTCCAGTTTGTCGCGGTGCGTGGCGGTGGACGGCTGGATTTGGAGGCGGCCGTGTTGCCGCGCGGATGGACTCGGACGGATTGGAGCGCCGTGCCGGTGGCGTTGCAGGATCGGGGCGACCGCAGTGTTCCGGCGCTTGCTTTTCGCGTGGCCGAGCCGGAGCGACCGCTGGAAGTGACGGTGCGCCGGCATGAGATTGCGGACGCGCTGAAGCTGCGCGTGACCAGCGGCGGTCTGATCACGGTGCTGTCGCCGACCGGACCGGCGCTGACGGCGGTGGCGTTGCAGGTCGAGGTCGTCGAGAAAAGCACGCTCCGGGTTCGGTTGCCCGACGGAGCGCAATTGTTCAATACCTTCGTCAACGGCGAAAGCGTCTCGGTGGTGCGGGAAGGGGATGCTTATCTGTTCCATGTCGCGCCGAACTCGGCCGCCGACCGTTCGGCGCAGGTGCGACTGGTGTACGCGGTGACCCGGCCGCAGGGTGGAAAGATTGCCCTGCTGGCCCCCGGGCTGAATGTGCCGCTGGAAAATGTCACGTGGCGCGTCGTGCTCCCGGCGGGTTTTGAATTGGCGGATTACAGCGGGAGCCTGCAGCTAAACGAGACGCAGTGGGGCGGCAGTTTCGAACTCGGCGACTACCAGTCGCTGGTGGTGTCGAAGCGCGCGGCCGAGGCCAAGCAGGCCACTGATTTCCTGGTTGAGGCGAACAACCTGCTGCAAAAGGGCCAGCAGCAGCAGGCGGGCGAAGTGCTCAGTCGCGTCTCGAATTTCAAGGCCCTCGATGAGGCGACCAACGAGGACGCCCGCGTGCAGTTGCGGACGCTGAAGACGCAGCAGGCGGTGATCGGCCTGAACACTCGGCGGCAGCGACTGTATCTCGACAACAGCGCCGACGGCGTGCGCAACGAGCAATTGGAACAGGCGGCCAACGCGAATCCGTTCATAAAAGGGAAAATGGATTTTGATCCCCAGCAACTGGACCAGATGCTGATGGGCAACACGGTCGAAGAAAACACCGCCTTGCGCGGCATCGCCGGCCGGATCGTGGATCAGCAACTCGCCGCCGAGCCGGCGCCGGGAGCGATCGACGTTACAGTGGCGGAGCGCGGTCAGACCTTGACGTTCAAGCGCAGTCTGCAGGTCGACGGGGGGGCGCCGCTCGAGCTTCGAATTACCCTAGACCACGGCCGCCGCGCGGGCCTCGGTTTCGGGCTCGGGTTGCTGGCTGCCGTCGGTGCCATCGGGGGATTTATCCTCCGGCGGAGGAGTCCGGTTGCATGAGGCCCCTGGGTCTAATTCGTCAGATTGTGGACTTTGGCTGGCGCCCAATAGAATGGGCGAATTCTCATCAGTTTTGGTCGATCGGCTGATTTGTCTCCGTCACGGGACTAGCTCTACGCGTCAGTATTTCAGGTCCTTGACCCAGGATTGGTTGGCGCGGTACCAGTCGACACAAAGCTTCAGTCCGGCATCGAGATTGGTTTGCGGCGCCCAGCCCAGGAGCCGACCGGCCTTGCTGATGTCGGCCCAGGTTTCCTTGATGTCGCCGGTGTGAAACGGCTGGCGGGCAAAGACGGCCCGCTTGCCCAGCAGGACTTCCAGTTTTTCGATCAGGGTGGTGATCTTGACGGGATTCCGGCCGCCGCCGAGGTTGATGATCTCGTAGCCGGAAGTGTTGAGCGCGGCGATCGTCCCGCGCGCGATATCGTCGACATAAGTGAAGTCGCGCGATTGGGTGCCGTCGCCGAACAACTGGATCGGCGTGCCTTCGTCGATCCATTTGACGAATCGCGCCTGGGCCATGTCGGGCCGCGAAGCCGGACCATACACCGTGAAGAAGCGGAGGATCGTCGAGTCGATCTGATACAGGTGATGGTACGAATACGCCATGACCTCCGCGGCCTTCTTCGAGGCGGCGTAGGGGGAGATTGGCGTATTGACCGGCAGGTCCTCGCGGAACGGCATGGCCTGTCCGGCGTACAAGGATGAACTCGATGCCATCAGGTGTTTTTTGACGCCATGGCGCCGCATGAGTTCGAGCAGATTCAGGGTGCCCTGAGCGTTGGTCGCGAGATAAACGAATGGATTTTCGAGGCTGTATCGCACGCCGGCCCGGGCGGCGAGGTTGATCACGGCGTCGAACTTCGTCCGGGCAAACAACGGGTCCAGCAGGTCGAGCTGTTCGATGTCGATCCGGGCGAAGGTGAAGTTGGGGCGCGTCGTGAGTTGAGCGAGCCGGTGCTGTTTCAGGCGGACGTCGTAGTAGTCGTTGAGATTGTCAACGCCCACGACGGTATGGCCGGCGTCGAGCAGCATTTCGGTCGTGCGGGCGGCGATGAAGCCAGCGACGCCGGTAACGAGGTACGTGGCCACGAGATCAGCTTTGGGGTTTCAGTTGCCCAAGCATTTTCCGGAATTCGGGATCCTTTTTCAGGATTTCGAGATCCGGATCCTGCTCCATCCAGTCAAGGTCGTCATAGCCCAGGGACAGAGCCGTGCGCAACGAGCGCAGGGCGTCCGGGCGCTTCTTGCATAGGGCAAGGCTGCAGGCCAGATTGTAGTGGGCGGTCGCGTTGTGGGGTTCCAGGCGCACGAGTTTGCGGTCCATCTTCAGGCCGTCGGCGATGCGCCCGGCCTTGGTGTAAAGGCCGCCGAGCAGCCCGACCACGTCGACGTAGCTCGGGCAGCGGCGGTGCACCGACTCAAAAAATTCAATTTCGAACTGGGGATCGGGTTTCGACGGCTTGGCCATGTTACTTCTTGTGGCGGTTCGGGCAGCGACCGGACTGGCGGTACGCAATGCAATGCGCGCTGACTTGCAGGCGCTGTGAAATGGGCTTCAACCCCAGTTTGAGGGAAACCGTGCTGCCGTACCATTCCATGAACGGCGCGCTGATTTCGAAAATCTTGTCGCAATCCACACAGATTACCTGAGCCACCTGGGTGTTGTTTTCGGAAGCGGGTCGGTAGAATTTCTCGCCCGTCCCGATGTCCACCTCGCGCAGGATCTGGCTTCCGGTCATCAGCGGCAGTGTGCGGTAGACCGTGGCGCGAGACACCGAATCGTCGATCGCGCGGGCGTGGTCGAGCAACTGCTCTGCGGTGAAGTGTTCCTTCTGGGCAAACGCGGCGTCAAAAATCGCCACCCGCTGGTTGGTGACCCTCAGCCCCTTGCGGGTCAGGTAGGCTTGGAATTTTTCTCGCGGGAGGTTGTCACTCACTGACGGAATGTCGTCCTGCCGGTTTCGGGGTGTCAACCCGGAACGTCGGTCTCGGGTCCTGGTGCGCTGGTCCCGGTGGAGCCGGCCGTTGACGGTGGATGTCCCGGCGTCTGCCGACTACTCCGAACGATCAGAAAACACATTGCATCGCTTCACCGTGCCGACTCACTGGGGACCGATGATCGTTGGCGTTCAACCACTCGCGGGTTTCGACAAGCTGCTGCACTACCAGGTGCCGGACTCGTTGCTCGCGTCGATCCGATCCGGCTCGCTCGTCAGGGTTCCGATTGTCCACCGGTTGCATCTGGGTTTGGTGATGGAAATCGACGCCGTGCCCGATTGCGATCCAGCCCGGTTGAAGCTGGTGAGCGCGGTCGTGCATGATTTTCCCGCCCTGACGCCGGACCTGCTCGCGCTCGCGCGCTGGATGCAGTCCTATTACGCGGCCCGGATGGAAAGCGTGTTGGAGGCAATGATTCCCGGTGCGGTGCGGGACGGGGCCCGGCTCAAGACCGACAAGTACCTGAGCCTCGCGCAGGCGATTCCACCTTCGGACCTGGCCGCGCTGGCCCGCAAGGCGCCCCAGCAGGCTCGGCTTTGCGAGTTCCTTCAGCAGCAGTTTCGGCCGGTGAAAAAATCCTTGGCCCTGTCCCGGCTCGACCTGTCCGCGGCAGTGGTGACCGCCCTGCTCAAGCGCGGGTGGGTGCGCGAGGAATTAAGGGCCGTCGAGCGGGTGGCATACGCAGACAACTGGACGGGCGGCGAGGTGGTCGCTGGTTTGCCGCCCACACTTAACGAGGAGCAGGCTGCCGTGGTCGGCTCGGTCGGTGACAGTTTGACCAAGGGAAAATTTGCCGTGCATCTGTTGCATGGTGTCACCGGGTCGGGCAAGACGGAGGTTTACCTTCGCGCAGTCGAGCAAGTGCTGAAGTCCGGTGGCAGCGCGATTTATCTGGTGCCGGAGGTGGCCCTCACGCCGCAGACCGTAGCCCGGTTGCGCGGCCGGTTTGAGGCGGCCGGCCACACGACCGTCGTTTGGCACAGCCATTTGGGCGAGGGTGAAAGGCTCGACGGATGGACAGCGTTGGCGAGCGGACGGGCGAGGGTGGTGGTCGGGGCGCGGTCCGCGGTTTTTGCGCCGGTAAAGGACCTGCGGATGATCGTCGTCGACGAGGAGCACGAGCCAGCGTACAAGCAGGACGAGACGCCGCGTTACCATGGGCGGGACGTCGCGGTGTACCGGGCGAAACTGGCGGGCGCGGTTTGCCTGCTCGGCTCGGCCACTCCGTCGTTGGAGTCGTTCGCCAATGTGCGCTCGGGTAAATACCGGCTCGATCTGCTCACCAAACGGGTCGACGACAAGAAGCTCCCCGACATTCACGTGGTCGACATGCGCATTGAAATCATGCGGCAACGCGGATTGGTGACGCTTTCGCGGTTGTTGGTGGACCACATGCACCGGCGGTTTGAGCGCAAGGAGCAGATCATTCTCTTCATCAACCGCCGCGGTTATTCGTCGAGCATGCAGTGCCGGAAGTGCGGTCACGTTGAGTCCTGTCCGCATTGTAGTGTTTCGATGACTTATCATCGCTCCGATGAGACGCTCAAGTGCCACCTCTGTGGCCACGCGCGCGCGGCGCCGGCGGTGTGTCCGGCGTGCGGGGCGCCGGACATCCGTTGGCGTGGGATGGGCACGCAGCGGGTGGAGGAGGCGGTGCGCCGGGTGCTGCCGCGGGCGCGGCTCGAACGGATGGATGCCGACACGATGTCGAAGAAGCATCTCTTTCGCCAAATCCTGGGCGAGTTCCGCGCCGGCAAGATTGATGTGTTGATCGGCACGCAGATGATTGGAAAGGGCCTGGATTTTCCCAACGTTACCTTGGTCGGGCTCGTTGACGCCGACATGTCGATGCACGTGCCGGATTTTCGGGCCAACGAGCGAACTTTTCAACTGCTGGTCCAGGTGGCCGGACGCGCGGGACGAGGAGATCGCTCTGGCGAGGTGGTGGTGCAGACGTTCACGCCGCAGGCCGATGCGATCCAGTTCGCCCGCCACGCGGACTTTAACGGATTCGCCGACGGCGAACTCAGCATGCGGAAGAAGTTCAATTATCCACCTTAC
>Ga0302322_100004151_pt1 | contig 12538 bp, 13 predicted proteins | sample Fen_T0_2_FD_203757 | JGI IMG/M metagenome (GOLD analysis project Ga0302322, IMG submission 203757) | Peat permafrost microbial communities from Stordalen Mire near Abisko, Sweden - Fen_T0_2 | ecosystem: Environmental > Terrestrial > Soil > Wetlands > Permafrost | place: Sweden: Abisko...
GCATACGCGGCGGAATCGAAACCTCCCATGAAAAACACTTCCAGCGACGCCGCTGTTGTCGCAGCATTTATTGCAGCGATCAACCGGCACGACCCAACTGCTCTGGCCGAGTTAATGTCAGAGGACCATACCTTCATCGACCCATTGGGCAGACGCGTGTCAGGTCGGAAAGAAATGATCGAAGGCTGGAAGGCCTATTTCGCGATATTTCCCGATTACGAGATTCTAGTGGAGACCACGCTGACTGATAATGGCGCGATCGCGATTTTCGGATCGGTCTCCGGGACTTACAATGGCAAGCGAGGACTCGTTCCGAAAAACCGAATCGCGATGACAGCCGCGTGGAAGGCAAATGTTGCGAACGGTAAGGTGAAACTGTGGCAGGTCTACTGTGACTGGACTGAAGGTCTGCGAATTATTGAGGAAGATAAGAAATCGACGAACAAGGAGCCGGAACCAACGGCTAAGTCCGTCACGCCTGCTGCAGACGCATCGGCCGCGGCACACCTAAACGTGCCAGCGAAACCCTAACGATTTTTATGACTCCAGAACCACTAATACCTCCTCCGATACCGAAAGCAGCACCAACCAAAGCCGAGATCGCACTCAGTTCTCCGAGAGTACTAAAAAGCGCGAGTTGGTTTTGGTGGATAGCCGGGCTATCCGTATTCAATTCGATTTCGTCTCACACGGAAGGCGGTATGCACTTTGTGGTGGGCCTCGGACTCACGGAGTTAGCGGACGCGCTATTTCACAGCGTTCAGCCAATAGCGTATTTCATCGATACTTTGGCGGTGGGCTTCTTTGTCGGTATGGGTTACTTTGCTCGTAAAGGACACCTCTGGGCGTTTATCGTAGGCGGAGTATTCTACGCGATAGATGCTGCGATTTACGGTTACTTCCAAGAATGGCTACCTGTGGGGTTTCACGTGTATGCGCTGTTTTGGATTTTCCAGGGATTCGCGCAGCTCCGTGCTCTATACGCGGTCGCCGAAACGCAACCGGCGCTCTGAGCCAAACGCTAGAGCATTTCAAATTCCGGTGTAGCCGGGGGGCGCAGAACCCGGCCCTCTCAAACCCCGGCCTCGGCGCGGCCGGCTACATCAAGGCAATACCAGTTACTATCTATTTGGGGTTCTATGTGAGGGTTGGATCGCCGGGCCGACCGTTTTTGGCTGGGCCCTTCGCAGGCAGCGTCGGCTGACGACCCGGCGGGTCGTCCCTACCGGCGCTTCCGCGCCATTTAAACTGCTCTAGGGATTTTCCTGATTACATTTTCCGGAAACTATCCGCACAAACCTCGGAGTGGTGCGTCGCCGGTCGGGTAAAAAACGATCCGAACCTCTTTTGACTTCAGCGTACTAAGTCGCATGCAATTTTCTGCGACGGCTACACCTCTCCACGAGATCGTCTCTTGGCGCGATTTGTATCGGCGGGAGATGCAATGCCAAGTCGTTCATGCCTCGCTCTATTCCTACGGAAATTGGGTCCAGTCGTATTTACTCAAAAAGGGCGACACGGCTGTTGGGTACGGCTCGATCGTGGTTGGCGGGCGGTGGCGGGGAACTCGCACGGTTTTTGAATTCTACGTAGAGCCGCAATATCGCTCCCACGTCTTCGATCTTTTTACCGAATTTGTTTCGGCCGCGGGCGCCACTGCTTTTGAAATTCAGTCCAATGATATTTTGCTGAACCGGCTTCTACCAGCCTGGTGCGCCGAGCCCACGATTGAAGGCATGATCTTTCAGGATAAACAGGCGACCGCCCTCCCTGGCGCTGGAACGATTATCCACCGCATTTTCCCAGACGATATCCACAAAGTTTTCGCACACCGCGAAAAGCCGGTCGGCGACTGGGTGCTGGAATTCGACAACAGAATCGTCGCCACCGGCGGCATGGCTAACTATTATAACGAGCCGTACAAAGAGATCTACGTCGAGGTCGTCGCTGCCTACAGACGACGCGGCCTGGGCTCATACTTAGTCCAAGAATTAAAACGCTTATGCTACGATAGCGGCGACATTCCCTGCGCACGTTGTAAGCCCGACAATGAAGCGGCGCTCAAAACAATCCTGAAAACGGGCTTCGTCACCAGCGCTCAGATCTTGTCGGGCGCGTTGTCACCTCGCTCTGTGTCACGGCCACAATTTTCTCTCGCGTCCGATGACTAGGCTGCGCGCGGAACATTTGAACGACAAAGAACGAATAATCCGAGAACAGCCGGAATTTGGCGGTATTGGATGTTTTAGTTAGATGAGATTAGACGGCAATCTAACTTATTGTAACCGGCCGTGCCGAGGCCGGGGTGAGATGGCCGGGTTCGGCGCCCCCGGCTACAACATGTCTTAAACCACTATAAAGCGGTAAACGATCAGTGATAGGCGGCGAGATTCAGAGAAGATCAGAGCAATCGCGCGAATTCGCCGATAAAGCTGTCGACATTGCGGCCGGAAACTTGGGCTTCAACTTCTTGGTATAACCCGCGGTTTTTCACGGTTAGTCGCACGGTTACGCCCATACGTTGAGCGAGCGTGACGATGGCTTTCGGGCGTTTCGTTTCCCAGCGCCAACAAGTCAAACCTACGCTGATAGGCTTCGTGGCCACCGTTTCAGGCTCTAAAGTCGTCTGATTCATAACAAAGATGATGAAGCCCAAACTGGGCCAATCTTGTCATTCTTTTGAGACGGCCTACCGCAAAACTTTACTCTCCCTCGTGGCGTGATCGCACGAGGCAAAAAAAGATTCATTATTTGCAGTCGCTCACCCGCTATTGAGCAAAAACGACCAGCTAATCTTTCACGGGGTTTCGGCGTGGCCGCAGGACTTCCGGCACTCCCTCCCCTTGCGTCCACCCGACGCGCCACCCGGATTGATCCGTTCATCGCCCTCCGCGAGGATTGAACCACAGGGCAAAGAAGCGTTCTGGCTCGTTGCCGCTCGGATACGACAAGTAGACTTAATGTGCTCTACGGCACCCGTTGTCCGGCGCTGATTACGCAATCGACGGGGTTGCCGCCGAGTTCGTGCGCGAGCAGGCGTTCATCGCGGTGGCGCAGCAATATCATGTCGGCGCGTTGGCCCAGCTCGATGGTTCCGCGATCAGTCAGCCCGAGCACAGCGGCGGCATTCACCGTACTCGCCACGATCGCTTCAGCCGGACTTAGCCCACAGAAGCGGACGGCGAGCGCGATCACGAACGGCATCGAATACGTTGGCGCTGTGTGCGGGTTGTAGTTGCTCGCGAGCGCCAGCAAGCCGCCACTATCAACAAAAGCTCCCGCACGCGCATAACGTGCGTTCAGATGAAAACTCGTCGCAGGCATCATCACGCCAAACGTATTACTCGAGGCCAGCGCGAGAAGATCGGGTTTCGAAGCGCTTTCTAGCCCGTCGACACTACGCGCGAAAACCTTAAGCGCTTCCGCAACCATTCCTGTTGAACCAAATTGATCGGCTTGCACGCGAAGCGGCAGTCCGTGCTTGTGCGCCCGTTCAAAGAGTCGCACACACGCCTCCAGTGGCCAAGCCCCTTCGTCGCAGCACGCGTCGACCATTATACCAGGGAAATCGTGCCATATCGCCGGCAACATTTCCCGCACCACCATGCGGGTGAAAGTCGCTAGATCACCTTCGATCACCTGCCCGAGCAATGCAGTGGGCACCACGGTGCCCGGCCATTCCTGCATCACGCGTTGGATAGCGAACAGCATTTTTAGCTCAGCATCGAGGTTGAGCCCATAACCACTTTTCACCTCCACGGTGGTCGTCCCAGTGCGCAGCATAAGGTCGAGCCGAGTGCGGAGACTTGCCGCGAGCTGCTTGCGCGTCGCTTCACGTACCGCTCGCACGGTCGCGTGAATGCCACCGCCACGTTTCTGAATTTCGACAGGCGATGTACCAGCTAACTGTTGCTCCCACTCGGGAAGTGGGTCACCCGCCCAACACGCATGTGTATGGCAGTCGACGAAGCCCGGCATCAGCACGCGGCCTTCCGCCTCGATCACTTCCGCACCTTCTGGCAAAGTAAGTTCAGCTCCGACCGCGGCAATTTTTCCGTCTGCGACCAAGACGTCGCCGCGCGGAATCACACCGAGTTCGCGCAGTGCCGGACCGCGCCGCGGACGAACACCGGGTTCTGCGTTCGCATCGGTCTTGGGCTGCGACAGCGTGAGGATTCGGGCGTGGCGGATAAGCAGGCTCATGCGTTGCCCTATCTTGCGCGAAAAAAAGTGCTCCTGAAAAGAGCGAACTCAGTCTTTCCTACTCTTGCCCGCGAAACATCGCTCCCTAGTGTACGCTTTTGTGAAACCCAAACTCGTTGTCCTGAGCGGTGCCGGCATGAGCGCCGAGAGCGGCATTCCCACTTTTCGCGACAAAGGCGGGCTCTGGGAAAATCATCGCGTCGAAGACGTCGCGACACCCGAGGCGTGGGAGCGGGACCGCGAACTGGTGTTGCGTTTCTACAACGAACGGCGTCGTAAGATGTGGAGCTGCGAGCCCAACGCCGGACACCTAGGTCTGGTTCAACTTGAGTCGCACTTCGACGTCGAGATCATCACCCAAAACATCGACAACCTCCACGAACGCGCGGGCAGCAAGCACGTCCTTCACCTCCACGGTGAACTTAGCAAGGCCCGCAGCTCACTCGACCGCGATCTCGTTTACGAAATTGGCGAACGCGACATTCTCTTGGGTGAGAAATGCGCGCTCGGGGCCCAACTCCGCCCCCATATCGTCTGGCTCGGTGAAGACGTTCCGATGTTCGCACGGGCGATGGAGATCGTTAGCAACGCCGATATCGTCGTCATCATCGGCACGTCGATGCAGGTTTATCCAGCGGCGTCGTTGATCGATTTTGCGCCGCGAGATGCGCGCATTTTCCTCATCGATCCACAACCCTCGACCACTCGCCGTATGATCACGGCCATTCCTACGACTGCTGGCGACGGAGTGGCACATCTCCTGCGACTGCTCACTTCATGAATACCTTGAGGCATTCCCCGCCGCTTTCCTTTTCGCGCGCGCAATTCGGGAAATAGGTAGGAGCCTGCTTGCAGGCGATTCCGAATTCATTTCGCCTGCAAGCAGGCGCCTACATATCAACAAAATCGAAGCAGCTTCGAAGCATGTGACTCAGCACAAATGAAAGTACACGTTCTACAGCACGCACCGTTCGAAGGCCTCGCTGGCATCGCGACCTTGCTCGCAGCGCACCAAGCCAAGATCACAGCGACGCGTTTTTTTGAAGACGCCGCGTTACCAGAATTGAAAGGGCTCGATCTCGTCATCGCGATGGGTGGGCCGATGAGCGTCAACGATGAGGCTGAGCTACCCTGGTTAGTTGACGAAAAACGTTTCGTTCGCGAGGCAGTGAAGGCGGGCCTGCCCGTGCTCGGCGTATGTCTTGGCGCTCAACTCATCGCTAGCGCGCTGGGAGCACGCGTTTACCGGAATGCGCAAAAAGAAATCGGGTGGTTCCCTATCGACGCCGTGCACATACCTGCCGGTGGCGAACAGTTTGTCTTTCCGGAAAACCTCAACGTCTTCCATTGGCACGGCGAGACCTTCGATTTACCCGCGGGTGCGGTTCATCTTGCACAGAGCGCCGCGTGCAAAAACCAGGCGTTCCAAGTCGGGCGTCGCACGCTTGCGCTCCAGTTTCACCTCGAGGTCACACCCGAAGCCGTAGGGTCTTTTATCGAGCACTGCGGCGACGAACTCCGTCCCGCGCCGTTCATCCAAACCAAAGCCGAAATGCTTTCCCTACCTGACGCCACCTACACGCAGGCGAACGCCTGGATGGGGCGTGTAATCGAATACCTTGTAGGATAGCTAGTCCCACGTCTCGACGGAAAACCTGTAACGCCACGGCCCGATTCGGTGTTATCATCACGTACCCAATATGAAAGTCATCGGTCTATTTTTTCTTTGGTGTTTGCTCCTGGTGGTCTGCTGGCCGCTCGCGTTGCTGGCTCTGTTGCTGGCGCCCTTGGTGTGGTTGATCGCACTGCCTTTTCGCCTGCTCGGCGTTTGCGTGCATGCCACCTTCGCGTTGATCAAAGCATTGCTCTTCCTCCCCGCGCGGCTGCTCGGCGGGCAAAATCACGCCACCTGAGTTACATTGTTATTTCTGCCGCAGCTGTTCAGCACAGCTTGCGAAATCCGCAGCTAGCGGACTCCGAATCGTCAGCTCTGCATTTGTCATCGGGTGACGAAAAGCCAGCGACGCGGCATGTAGCATTACACGCGGGAATCTCAGCTGCGCGCCAGAAGCGAGTCGGACCACGACCGGACCGCCGTAAAATTCGTCGCCTAAAATCGGATGCCCACACTCGGCCAGGTGCACGCGGATCTGATGGGTGCGCCCGGTGTGAGGCATCGCTTCGATCAGCGCCAAGTCGTGAAAGCGCTCGAGCTCACGAAACGTCGTGTGCGCGGGGTCCCCTCCACTGCGCACAGCACCAAATTTGTTGGCCTTGCCCACGTGGCCAACGATCCCGAGATAGTTTTTAACCTCCCAGGTCGAGGGGCAACCCGTGCCCAGCACCGCTAAAGCCAGATAAATCTTCTGCGCTGCCTTGTCGGCAAAGAGCGCGCCCACGCCAGCATTGGCCTTCGTGTTTTTCGCCAAGAGCAACACTCCCGACGTGTCACGATCCAGACGGTGGTGCAGTGCGAGATACGGCTCGCGGCCATCTCGTTTCTGCAGGAAGTCTTTCAGCACCGAAAATACGCTTGGCCGCGTAGCATCGAGCGTCGGCTGGGTCGGCAAGCCGGCGGGTTTATCCACCGCCATCAACCATTCGTCCTCGAAAAGGATACGCGCCTCGGTCCACCTGAAACTTTGTGCGGCCGGACGAAGATGTTTTGGCGAAGCCATGTCTTAATTATGATGATCTCATTCCTAGTCGGATGACAAGGACTCAGGTTCAGCTAGAGCATCTATCCCGAGCCAAAAAAAACACCTGGCGGTTTGATTACGTTCGTCTTCGTGGATATATCATACCTCGTAATTGCGCGGGATACGTCGCGCCACCCATGAACGTCGCCTTCTTCACCACTCCATCTGAGCTTAGAAAATGGCTGGACGAACATCACACCACCGCTAACGAGTTATGGATCGGTTTCTGGAGAAAAGATTCCGAACGCGTCGGTCTAACCTATTCGGAGGCGCTCGACGAAGCTCTGTGTTACGGTTGGATCGACGGCGTGCGCAAGAAAGTCGATGCGCTTAGCTATACCAACCGTTTCACCCGGCGCAAATCCCGCAGCCATTGGAGCCACGTGAATCTTAAACGCGTTGAAGAATTGATCCGCCAAAAACGCATGGCCCCACCCGGCCTCACAGCACACGCCGCGCGCGATCCGGAAAATATCGGCCGCGCCTCTTTCGAACAAGGTGTCGTGAAGCTTCCGCTGAAGCTGGAGAAATTTTTCCGTGCGGAAAAAAAGGCCTGGGACTACTTCCGACAACAGGCGCCGTCGTATTGCCGGGTTGCACTGTGGTGGATTACCAGCGCCAAACGGGCGGAAACTCAGCTATCCCGTTTAGAAAAGTTAATCGCGGGCTCCAAGTCGGGCAAAAGGCTAGCCATGTTCACCCCGTCAGCCAAGCACCGCCAAACGTCTGTAAATCAGGGCTGAAAAATGAGCTACGTGGGCTCTTCTCAACGGCATCCAAGAGATCGTTTCGCGTTTACTGCAACGGTTACAAGCAGCTGCGTTTATCAGCACGGCCCATTGAAAAACTCACGCTTGCGCATAAATTCAGGCACCACTCCCGGTTTTCGCGGTCTGCTACCGCCTCCTACCGATCCATTTCCTGCACCCCAAGTGCACCGGTCTTAAAGCAAGTATTTTACAGCTTCAGCCAACTTCCAGCAGCGCAGTCTCTAACAAATCTAAAAACGCAGTAAGTTTCTTATGAAAACATCCCGTCAATCAAAAATCACCGGTTCGGCTACACCAGCCATCCTGCTCACCGTCGCCCTCGTTATCGTTGCCGCCTTGCTTTGGACCAAGGTTCGCATCGCGAACAACCAAACCGCTGAAACTCAGAACCAGTTGGCCCAGGCGAGAGCCGATGCCGCTCAACTGAGCAGTAAGCTCGACGCTGCAAATGCTAAAATCGTCATGATCCAGAAGGATCTCGACGCTTCCAAGCTCGCCGGTGACCAGTTCAAGTCGATGGCTGACGAGGCGAAAACCAATGCGACCCAGTTACAGAAACAGCTCGAAGATTCCACTTCGAACTACACCACGTTAAAGTCACAGGCCGACGAGTTCTCCGCCAAATCCACTCAACTCCAAGCCCAAGCTGACGAAGCCCGCGCACTCGTCGCCAAACTCCAGTCCGAACGTGATCAGGCCAAAGCCGATTCCGCTGTAGTCCAAAAGCAGATCGAAGACGCCAAGGAACAAGTCGCCAGCATGCAGTCGAAACTGCAGACCGCTCAAAGCCAACTCGCCGAACAGCAGAAGGCCGTCGCCAAGAAAAAGAAATAATACGCACAATTTAAACGACTCTGCCATTTTGACGGCGGCTCTAAAAGGGCCGCCGTTTTTGTTTTATAACATCGAGCCATCGGCTTAACCCAGATCAGCAGCTGTGTCAGAGAACGCTGAACTCGGACACAGAAGCACTCGAACCGTTAGAGAGCACCAAATCAAAACCTTGCACGCACGAAGGCTTGCCGTAAAAACGCAAGAACGTCACATTAAAGACCGATGCATAACGAGATCGTGTGGCCAGCTTGGATCATTGCCGGTAGTCTCACCTTGTTGTTTTTCGGGCTCATGTTGCGTGCTGGACGCCGCCTGCGTTTTCTGGCCGACACACCGACTTCGAAAGCCAAAGGCGTTTTTATTGGCCAGGTTGAACTCGCCGGACGAGCTGTTCTGAGTCCACCACGCTGTAGTTTCCTCGCTGAAGTCGATTGCGTGTGGTTTAACTACACTATCGAGGAAGAATGGGCACGCTGGGAAACCGAGACCTACACCGACAAGGATGGCAAAACCCAAACGCGCCAGGTTCATAAAAGTGGCTGGACACAAATTGATAGAGGCGGCGAGACCCCGGCATTTTACGTCGAGGACGACACCGGCACCGTGCAGGTCCAACCCGAGGGAGCAGAGATCGACTCTGTTTCCGTTTTTTCTGAAATCGCGGGGCGAAGCGACGCACTTTATCGCGAAAAAACCACTCAGAGCGAAATCTCCGACTCGACCGGGCGACGTCGCTTCAGTGAAAAAGCTATTCTCCTCAACGCCGAACTATTCGTAACCGGCCACGCTCGCGAACGTTCCGACATAGTCGCTTCAGAAATCGCAGCCGACCGAACCCAAGACATGTTTCTCATTTCATGCAGTGGCGAAACGCGTATTCAAAGCGGTTACCGCTGGAAATTCTGGATCTTCGGCGTGCTCATGCTGACCGGCCTGCCAGTGGCATCGCTCATACAATTTCAATCTGCCCAAATGCAACCCGACGTCCGTGTGCTCGTCGGTATCGTCGCCGCACTCCTGGCCGTGTGGCTCACCGGCTGGCTCTGGATGGCGTTCAACAGCCTCGTCCGCCTACGCAACCGGACCGCGCGAGGCTGGTCGCTCATTGACGTGCAACTCAAACGCCGCGCCGATCTCATTCCGCGGCTCGTCGAGGTCATCCGCGGACTTCGAGACCATGAACGCACGGTTCAAACCGAACTCGCCTCTCTGCGCACCCAGGCAGTTGCCACCGCCCCAGGACTGCCCGGGCCGGATATCGACAGCGCCCGGCCACTTCTGATCGCCATCACTGAGCGCTATCCCGAACTAAAATCGAGCGACGCTTTTTTGCGCCTCCAGCGCGAACTCTCAGACACCGAAACGCGCATCGCCCTCGCTCGTGATTACTACAACTCTATCGCGACTCATCTTAACACTCGTTTGGAGATTATCCCTGACCGTTGGTTTGCTCCGTTAGCTGGGCTCCATGCTCAGCCTTTGTTAACGGCCGAAAGCTTCGAACGTGCCGGCGTAAAAGTGAATTTCAGCTCAACATGAAACTCCGCACGTTTTTGTTTCTATTCGCCGCAAGCGCCTTTTCCTCCGGCGCGCCCACTCAAACCGGCGCCACCGGTTACGACGAACACTTGGATGCAGTGCGCAAACGCATGCCTGAAGACTTCAATCTCGTGGAAGAACCGCCTTTCATTATCGTGAGCGACCAAGACGATCGAAACCTCAATCTCTCGGTGCAAACCGTGCGTTGGACGGTGCAGCGCCTGAAAAAAGATTTTTTCGCGAAAAACCCAGATGAGACCATCGACATCTGGCTCTTCAAAACAAAAACCAGCTACTACAAGAACACGCGCACGGTCTTTCAGGAAGACCCGATCTCACCATTTGGCTATTATTCGCCCAAACATCGCGCGCTGATTATGAACATCGCAACTGGTGGAGGCACACTCGTGCACGAGATGGTGCACCCGTTTATGCGCACAAATTTCCCTACGTGCCCCACGTGGTTCGATGAAGGCCTTGCCTCGCTCTTCGAACAATGCACTGACCGCAAGGGCCACATTGCTGGAGAAATCAATTGGCGTCTGCCCGGCCTACAAGAGGCGATCCGCACCGGCAAAACTATCCCGTTCCAACAACTCTCCGCACTTAGCCCGGCCGAGTTCTACGGCGCCGATGATAACTCCGAATACAATAAATATTACGGTCAGGCCCGTTACCTCTGCTATTACCTGCAAGAACAAGGTCTTTTGGTAAAATTCTATCGCGAGTTCACCGCCAACGCCTCTACCGATCCCACTGGCTATGCAACGCTTCAACGTGTCCTCGGCGTCGACGATATGGCTGCCTTCCAGAAAAAATGGGAAGCTTTCGTGCTCGCTCTGCCGGTTCCTAAATAATGCTACGTCAAACCACACCTGGCGTTTTACATCTTCGGCATCATCGATTGTTTTGAGATTCCCCTACCTCTAGTCGCCACCTTTAAAATAATGAACAAACTGCTCTTAGTTTTCCTGACCTTTTTAGTTCCGTTCGTTAGTTTCGGTCAAAAGCCAACACCCGAAGATGAAAAAGCTGTGCTCGAAACCGAGTACGCTTGGTGTCAGGCCTACCTCAAAAGCGATACCGCAGCGCTCGCCGAAATCGAAGCCGATGGTTTTACCCTGACCGACCCCAGAGGCGTCACAGTCACGAAAGACCAAGAGATAGCAGAACTCAAATCCGGGGTCATTCGCTTCATCGAACTGAGCTCGCACGAGATCTCTCTACGCGTCTACGGCGACACCGCAATCGTCACCGGCCGCACCGTGCTCAAAGCCATCGAAGATAACGAACCGCACGACGGTATCTTCCAGTTTACCGACACCTTTGTCCGACAAGATGGCCGCTGGCGCGTCGCGACTGAACAAGTCACCCGCCTAGCCTCCACTGCTTCATCCTCAACCGAACCGATGCCCAGAGAACAAGCTTGGGTACATCGTCACGACGGTTTTGTTGAAATCGCAAAAAAGGGAAACATCGACGTGCTTTTTCTCGGCGACTCCATCACCGACAACTGGCGCAAACCCGAGATGGGCCTTCCTGTTTGGGAGAAAAACTTTGCCCCACTCCACGCCGTCAACTTCGGCATCAGCGGCGATCGCACTCAGCACGTCCTCTGGCGAATGCAAAACGGTGAACTTGCCGGCTACAAACCCCGCGTTGTCGTCCTCATGATCGGGACCAACAACACCGGTCTCGAACGCGACAAGCTCACTCCACGTAACACCACCGCGGAAATTGTGAGTGGTGTAACCGACGTAGTCAAAGGCTTGACCACCCAATTTCCTGAGACAAAAATTCTCCTGCTTGCGATTTTTCCTCGCGCCGAGAAATCGACCGACCCTTTTCGCTTGCAGGTCTACGACGTCAATAGTGCGTTGGCCCGGCTGCACGACGGTAAACAAGTTTTCTTCCTCAACATCGGGCCGAAGTTTCTCGCACCCGACGGTAGGTTGCCGAAGGAGATCATGCCCGATTTCCTACATCCCTCCACCAAGGGCTACGAGATCTGGGCTGACGCGATTAGAGAGCCTCTGGCTAAATTATTAAAGTAGACGAACCGCGTGGTTCAGGCGTCCGTCGCCGCCATCGCTGATGAATATACCGCACAGGCGCACACGATCGCCCGTGCGTTAGCCCAACGCCAAACCCGACGCTCTGTTACAACGAGTGCCCAATCCGGCGTCGCCCAGAAAGCAGTAACGGCTCGCGGGCATAGAGTGACCACGGAAACGCTACGCCGCACGATGCAGCGATGACTTTCGCTTGGGTGGGCGACACGTGTGACCCGTCGGAAATAGCGAAGATTATCTACTTCGACGGCCCAACTCGCGAGAAAGCCCTGAAGATGCTCGCGACTATGTCTGCGACGATCCGATCGCAATATCCAACACCGGAAACCTTCTATGGCCTCTGCCTCGCCGAACTACCTTTCAAAAAACCGGTGATGTATGGAAATACGTAATTACCGAAGCGATGGTCGACATGTTTATA
>Ga0302322_100004152_pt1 | contig 12537 bp, 11 predicted proteins | sample Fen_T0_2_FD_203757 | JGI IMG/M metagenome (GOLD analysis project Ga0302322, IMG submission 203757) | Peat permafrost microbial communities from Stordalen Mire near Abisko, Sweden - Fen_T0_2 | ecosystem: Environmental > Terrestrial > Soil > Wetlands > Permafrost | place: Sweden: Abisko...
CGTCGGCTTTGCCGGTGTGGGTGATGCGGTATTTGCAGCGGGGACCGGACTGTCGACCGTGCAGACCTGGGGCATGCGCGGCGCCTTCACCCACAATTGGGACCCGCACTGGAACACGGCGCTCTATGGCGCCTATGCCCAGGTGCACTATGGCAATGGCGGCTCCGCGCTGATCTGCGCCGGCATCGCCGCGACGACCCTGCTGACCGCCGGGTCGACCTGCAATCCGGACTTCAACATCGGCCAGATCGGTCTGATCACACGCTGGGTCCCGGTCAAGAACCTGACCTTCTCGGCCGAGACGACCTATACCCGGCTGGATCAGAAGTATTCCGGCTTCGTCAACGCACCGGCAGTATCAAGCGTTGCCAAGCCCGCGACCGTCTACCAGCTGAAGGATCAGGACACGGTCAGCATGCTGCTGCGTGCGCAGCGCAACTGGTAGCGCAGGACGATCAGATATCGAGCATTTCGATGGACCTCCGGCGATATTCCGCCGGAGGTCTTGTTTTGTACCTGCTGCGTCTCGATCCGCCGCTCGCTGCCGCGATGTCTGACCGATGCATTGCTCTGACAGATGCCGCTACGGCCGCGCGTTGGGCGTCATGGTGTGGTCTTGCGCCGGCCATTGCTCGGAGACATCGGGCAGGCTTCGCACCTTGCCGGTCATTCGCTCGACGCGCATGGCATAGACGGTGATCGCATCGAGCCGCGGAAAGAAGTTCTTCGGCCGGATCGAATTCGGCTTGCCGTATTTCGCCATCAGCCGCTCGCAGAACAGCTGCTTGGCGGCGGTATCCTCCGCGACCTGGATCCTGCCGAACAGGATCACGCTTCCATAGGCCAGGCCACTGTCGCACTCGAAGCGGCCATAGTCGAAGACATCGCCGGGCTCATCGATCTCGAAACACGCGCGCGGTTCGCGCCTGACGTTGCTTTGCAGGTGACCCTGCACACTGGTCCCGTGCAGGAAGATTTGGTTGTCCGCCCAGACGAACAGCAGAGGCAGGCAATACGGATAGCCATCCGCGCTCACGGTCGCCAGCCGCCCGGCAACGCCGCGATCGAGCAATTGCTGCATCTGCGCGTTCGTCATCGCCCGATCGGCGCGCCGCAGGCTGGGACTGGGGGCACTCATGACATCCTCCCTGGCTCGACGGCGATTACATTGGTCCCTTGCGGGTCGTCGCCGCCGGGAGGCAATGCGCCATCGGGTTGAAGGCTAACGATCCGATCGGCTCTGCCGAAAGGTCCACTTGGTCGCAATATGCGGCAACCATTGTTCCGCGGCGCCTTTCGCAGCTTCATCCAAAATTGTCGGTCGGCTTGGTATCACGTACCTTGCAATAATAGGTACCGTGTTATATAGATGAGTGGCAGGTTAGACATTACCGGGCGCTCCATGGCCGAGCCGAGCAATCAGATTCAGCTCAAGAAAGGCGCGCTCGAACTCTGCGTCCTCGCGCTATTGGCGCGACGGGAGAGCTACGCCTACGAGATCGCAAGCACCTTGGCCTCCGCCGTTGGCATGGGAGAGGGCACGATCTATCCGCTGATGCGGCGGATGCAGGACGACGGACTGGTCGATACGCGGCTCGCCGAGTCGAGCAGCGGACCACCGCGAAAATACTATCGGCTTACCGCGGCCGGCCGGGCCGCCTTCGCGGCTCAGAAGCGCGAGTGGCGAACGTTCACCGATGCCGTCGACCAGTTGCTGGGAGAACGCTGAATGAACCGCGTCGCCTTCTTGACCATCCTCAATGACGGGCTCGTCGGGCTTCCGGAGCGGGAGATCGACGACATCCTCGCCGACTACATGTCCTATTTCGACGAAGCCGAGGCCTCCGGGCGAAACGAGGCCGAGGTGGCTGCTGCACTCGGCGATCCCAGGCGGCTGGCACGCGAACTGCGCGCCGAAACCGGGCTGCGCCATTGGGAAAATCACCGCAGCCTGCGCAATTCCGCCACAGCCCTGCTGGCGCTCGGCGGATTGGCAATGGTCGACATTCTGTTGCTGCTGCCGCTGCTGTTCGCGGCTGTCCTGATCATGCTGGTGATGGGCCTCGTCGTCGTCGTGCTCGGCATCGTCGGCATCGGATTGCTGCTGAGCCTCGTCAAGCTCGGACATTTCGCCTCGATCGCGGCGCTGCTGCTGCGCGCGGTGGCGGGGATCGGGCTGATGAGCGCCAGCGCTGGCATCGGCGCGCTGCTGCTGCTGGCGCTCAACGGCGCGGTGAAGATGCTCGGAAATTACGCCCGGCTGCATTACAGGCTGCTCAAGCCGGAACAGGACCTGCCTTAACAACGATTGGAGATGTGTCATGAACAGACGTCTTCTGGCAATCGCAATGGTGTCGCTGAGCCTTGCGACGGCGTGCGGGATTATTACGGTTCTGACCTCGGCAACGGACTGGATCGATGGCGATCACCGATCCTGGCCGGGCACGCTGCGAAGCTGCGCGGCGATGCCATGGTCAAAAAAGACCGGCGCGGGCGAGCGCCGCACCGTCGATCTCGCATGGACCGGCAGCGACGCCGTCAAGATCAGGATTCCGGCGCAGGTGCATTACCAGCCTGGACCCAAGCCGCAGGCCAGCGTCAGCGGCGACGCCGACCTGATCAGCCATGTGCGCCTGAGCGATGGCACGTTGGAATGGGACACCGTGGAGTGGGACACCCTGGTCGATTGTTTTCCGGCTGATGATCTCGTCGTCCAGCTCTCCGGCCCCGCGGTTACGGCCTGGACGCTGAACGGTTCTGGCAAACTCGAGCTCTCGGACATCAGCCAGGATGTGCTGCGCATCACCATGCATGGCAGCGGCACTGTGACGGCAAGCGGCGAGGTCCACGAGGCCTCGCTCGATGCCGCCGGCTCCGGCCGCGCCGACCTCGGCCGGCTCGTCACCCAGAAGACCACCGCGAACATCAACGGCAGCGCGGACCTCAAGCTCGCCGACATCAAGCAGGATTTGCTGCGCATCACGATGCACGGCAGCGGCGTTGTCACCGCCAGCGGCGCGGCACATGAGGTGTCGCTCGATGCCTCAGGCTCCGGCCGTGCCGACCTCGGCCAGCTGATCGCCGAACAGGCCAGCGCGCACATCCACGGCAGCGCCGATGTCGACCTCGCGCCGCGCCAGGATGCCGATATCTCCGTCTCCGGCAGTGCGGTGGTGAAACTCCATGGCGCCGTGGCGCGGGTCAATTCGCACGTGTCGGGCTCAGGAAAGATCAAGCAGGTGCCGTAAGTTCGATGCAATCAACCTCGCCCAACACGGAGGAGAATTCGAATGCGCGCTTCCAACCACGTCTGCAGAGTCCTGTCCGCGATCGGTGTCTGCCTCACGGCGACGCTGGCCCAGGCTGCCGGCCTGCGATCAATCGATATTCCCGCCGACGCCGATGGTCCGGCCATTCACGGCCTGATCTGGTATCCCTGCGCCGAACCACCGGGATCGATTCGTGTCGACATTTTCATCTTGCCGGGGGAGGTGGGCTGCCCGCTTGCAGGCGACCATCTGCCGCTGATCGCCTCGTCCCATGGGCAAGGCGCTTCGCTTCTCCACCATCACGACACCGCCGAGACCCTCGCCGACAACGGCTTCATCGTCGCCGCGATCAATCACCCCGGTGATACCGGGTTGGATCGGAGCCGTACCGAGGATCTCTCGGTCTTCGTCGAGCGGCCCACCGACATCAAACGCTTGATCGACTTCATGATCGGTGCGTCGCCGTTCGCCGCAGGTATCGATCACGACAGAATCGGCTTCTTCGGTTTCTCGCGCGGTGGCTATACCGGGCTCGTGCTGCTCGGCGCCAATCCGGATTGGAGCGGAGCGGCCTCGAACTATTGTCAGCAAAGCCAGGGGCCGCTCTGCCAACAGATCCTGGGCAAGAGATACCCGTCGCAGCCGCTGACGCACGATCCAAGGATCAAGGTCGCGGTGCTTGCCGATCCGCTGGCCATCTTCTTCTCGCCGGAGAGTCTCGCGCCTCTCAAGGCGCCGATTCAACTCTGGGCGTCGGAACGGGGCGGGTATGGCGTGCTGCCTCACGATCTTGCCGCTTTGGACGCCAGCCTTCCGGCCCGACACGACTATCGCGTGGTCTCGAACGCCGCGCATCTGGCCTTTTTCCTGTGTCCGCCGGCGCTGCTCCAGGCGCGATCCGAAGTCTGCGAGGATGCGCCGGGTTTTGACCGCGCCGCGTTCCACGCACAGTTCAACGCCGACGTACTCGCATTTTTCCGGACATGGCTGGTTCGGCCAGCGCAGTAAAGGAGGAGTTGTCATGATCGATTTCAATCGCCGTCGCCTTCTGATCGCGCTTGGGGGAGGCTTGATCGCGTCCGGTTCGGCACATGGGCAGTCGGCGCCGGACAATGTCGCTCAGCGCCTCGCCGCGGCCGAACAGGACGGCCGGGTGAGCGGGCTGCACGTGCTGCTGGTGAGCCAGGGCGGCAAGCTTGTCTTCGAACATTACGGGCAGGGCGAGGACTGGGCGGAGGAGCAGCCGCCGCTCGGCACGGTCGTGTTTGGCCCCGAGGTGCCGCACGATCTGCGCTCGGTGTCCAAGAGCGTAATCGGTCTTGCCTATGGCATTGCGCTTGCGGCCGGCAAGGTCCCGCCGCCCGAAGCCAAGCTCTACGAGCAGTTTCCGGAATATGCCGATCTCGCCGTCCAGCCCGGTCGCGATCTCCTGACCATCCATCACGTGCTCAGCATGACGCTCGGCTTCGACTGGGACGAGCTCACGATCCCGTATGGGGATCCGCGCAACGCCGAGAATGCGATGGAGGCGGCGCCCGACCGCTATCGTTTCATCCTGGAGCGGCCGATCCTGGGCCCGCCCGGCCAGACATGGAGCTATTGCGGCGGCGCCACCGCGCTGCTCGGCCACCTGATCGCCAAGGGCACCGGCGAAGACCTGCTGACCTATTGCCGCCGCGTGCTGTTCGAACCGATGGGGTTTGGCCCCACCGCGTGGGCGAAAGGGAGAATCGATGGTGAGTTTCGCGCCGCCTCGGGCCTGCGTCTGCTGCCGCGCGACGTGGTCAAGATCGGCCAGTTATGGCTGGCGCGCGGCTGGTGGAACGGTCACGCGATCGTACCGGAGGAGTGGGTCAAGCGGGTGACGACTCCTGTCGTCGCGATGGAGGGCGGTCGCAAGTATGGCTATCAATGGTACCTCGGCGCCAGCTTCGCCGGAACGCCGGCGCGCTGGCATCCGTGGGTCGGAGGGATCGGCTGGGGCGGCCAGCGCCTGACTGTCTTCCCCGCGCTCGACCTCGTCGTCGTGATCAACTGCGGCAACTACGGCAAACCCGGTCGCGAGCAGACGAAGATCGTCAACGCCATACTCGCCGAAGTCGTGCTGCCGAATTTCGTTTAGCGAGCGTCGACATAGTGATCGAAGCTTCGCCGTGCTGGGCAAGTCGCGATCGGGCAAATGCCTGGTTTGCCGCGCATCCGTTGCCGCTTTGAAAAAGCATGGCTTTGCACCAGGCGAGCCACTCCCTGTCGGGCGGCCAATCGTCCGCATCGACCTGCGTCCGGACCTCGGGAAATGTTCCCGGCCGATGCCGGGAAACCGTCTCAAGTCTTCCTCAGCCCTCTGCGCCATGGTCTCGAGTTCAGGGCTTGCCCTGCAAAGGCGCAAATGAAACCAGGGAGGGACATCATGTGCACATTGCTCGACCATGCCGGCTGCTCTCACGGTGCAGGCGGACTCAATCGGCGCTACCTGCTGAAGAGGCTCATGGCGATGGGACTGACGGCGCCACTCGCCACGCTCGTCCTCGATCGCAGGGCCATGGCGGCAATCAGCTTTCTCGACCGCGCGGAGCTCATCGACGGCGTGACCGCGCTGATCGCCCGGGCCAAATCGCCCGAGCTTCGCGAGGCCCGCGTGTTCGATCTCTCCGGCAGCGAGTTGCCATGGAAGGATCTCGGGATCTCGCTCAAGAACGGGCAGGAAGTCACATTCCTGCTGGGCGGCCGCGTCTGGCTCGCCCGCGACCAGGATCTGTGGGTCGAGCCCGGCGTCGCGTTTCACGTCCGAACCCGGGGCGCCCGCCCGATGTTCAATCCGATGAGCAACACCGGGACGATGACGGCCGCAGCCGACGGTCCGCTCGAAATGGCGCGATCGCTGGTCGAGTTCAAGGATGCGGATGGCGAACTGGCGGTGCCGAAGGACGAATACGCCAAGGCGGACGCTCACATCTACGGTCTCGCACTGGTCTGGCGCGGCAGCGCGCTCGCCGGGCTGACGAGCCTGCTCAACCACGGCGACGTCGATGGCATCCTTGCTACGGAACTGGCGCGGCTGCAGTCGCCGCGCAAGCTGCCCGCGGGTTGGCACAACTTCTTCATGCTGGGCGGTGGTCCGGTCATCTTCAATGACATCGGCAAGGGGACGATTTCGGTCGAGCCGCTGAAGAACGCCGGAATCCTGCAGCGTCCCGTCGGCATCGAATTGAAGCCGCAGACCAGGCTGAGCTGGCGCTGGATCGTCGAGGAGTTGCCATCGCGGCTGCCGGAAAACCAGCTCACCTCGCATGACTACCTCTCCATCGCCGCGGAGTTCGACGACGGCCAGGACCTCACTTATTTCTGGAGTTCGAGTCTTCCGATCGGCACCGCGTTCCGCTGTCCGATCCCGCGCTGGACGCCGCTCGAGTCGCACATGGCGGTCCGCAGCGGCGTCGCCGATCTCGGCAAATGGGTCAGCGACGAGCGCGACATCTATGCGGACTACAAGCAACATATCGGCGGCCCTGCCAAGACCGTCGTCAATGTCTGGCTGCTCGGCGTCTCCCTGTTCCAGCGCCGTGCCGGTTCGTGCCGCTTCGGCGACATGCAGATCTCCCAGCCGGGCGCCAGTCCCCTGATGCTTTAAGAGACCGCGAGCGGTGAGCGCCGAAGCAATCCAGGACCCGTGCGAGGAGAAGGAATTGCTTCGTCGCGTCGCTGCTCGCGATGGCGGCAGCTTGCGCTGCGAGAGGGCTGGCGTCCCCCGACTCACCCCAGCCTCTGATCGCCCGCGTCCTGCGTGGTCTCGCTGGCGGCCTTGGTCGCGGCCTTCTCCGCGCCCTTGCGGCTCGCGATTGCCGCCACCTTGCGGCCCGAGATCTCGTTGCCGGCATCATCGGGCATCTGCCAGAAGAAGAACGCCGAGGCGGCCGAGATGATCGAGACCACGACGAAGGCCGGCGCGAAAGAGGAGGCGCTGAGTTCGGTCGCGTTGTGCAGCCACATCGTGGTCTCGACCGAGAAGGCACCGACCGCGACGCCGGCGGAGATCGCGAGCTGCTGATTGACGCTGGTGAGCGTGGTGGCGCGGCTCATCTGCGCGATCTCGACCTCGGCATAGGCCACCGTGTTGATCGCGGTGAATTCGAGCGAGCGGAAGAAACCGCCGACGACGAGGATGATCAGGATCAGCAGCAGCGGTGTGGCCGGGGTGAACAGCGCGCAGGCAGCGAGGAAGACCGAGCTGACCACGGCATTGATGGTCATCAGCTTGCGGAAGCCGAAGGTGCGGATGATGCGCGCCGCCAGCGTCTTCATGCCCAACGCGCCGGCCGAGGAGCCGAAGGTGACGAGGCCGGACTGGAACGGCGACAGGCCGAAGCCGATCTGCATCAACAGCGGCAGCAGGAACGGCAGCGCGCCGATGCCGAGCCGGAACAGGAAGCCGCCGATGATGGCGGCGCGCAGGGTCGAGAGCCGCAGCAGCGAGAAATCGAGCACCGGCGAATTGGTGCGACGGGCATGGATCACGTACAGCGTCATCGAAATCGCGCCGACGCCGACCAGGGCCGCGACCACAGTCCAGGGCAGCAAATTGAGGCCGGCGACCGACAGGCCGAACGCGATGCCGGCCAGCCCAATGCCCGCCAGCACCATGCCGTAGAGGTCGAACGGCTCGGGATGGTCGCTCTTGATCGGATCGATGTAGCGCAGCGCCATGGCGATGCCGAGCAGCCCGATCGGGATGTTGATCAGGAAGATCCAGTGCCAGGAGAAATAGGTGGTGATGAAGCCGCCGACCGGCGGCCCGATCACCGGGCCGATCAGGGCGGGGATCGTGACCCAGGCCATGGCGCCGACCAGCGCGCTCTTGTCGACCGAGCGCAGCAGCACGAGACGGCCGACCGGCGTCATCATTGCACCGCCGATGCCCTGCAGGATGCGGGCAAACACGAAATTGGGCACCGATTGCGACAGCGCGCAGCCGATCGAGCCGATGATGAACACGGCGACCGCGATGCTGAACACCTTGCGGGCGCCGAAGCGATCGGCAGTCCAGCCGCTCGCGGGGATGAACACCGCCAGCGACAGCAGATAGGAGGTGATGGCGAGCTTCAGGGTCAGCGGGCTGGTGCCGATATCGGCTGCGATCGCCGGCAGCGAGGTCGCGATGACGGTCGAGTCCAGGTTTTCCATGAACAGGGCGGCGGCGACGATCAGCGGGATGACGCGTTGCTTGTTCATCGATTCTCGGGCTGGCGGGAGCGGGGAGGCGGGCGCTGCGGCTTTATCACCGAGTAGCGAAGCTGGCCATTGCGCTGTCGGCATGGCTCCATAAATGCTCTCCTACCTGACACATGCCGGAGAGGTCCGATGATCTACGTGCTCGCTGCCTTGCTGCCGCCGCTCGGCTTGCTGCTGAACGGCCAGCCTTTCGCGGCGATCTTCAATCTGCTGCTGATCGTGGTCTGCCTGCCGTTGGGGCTGTTCTTCCACATCCTGCTCTTGGCACCGTCGGCGCACGCGCTCTTTGCCGTGCACATGCGGCGGGAGGATAGGCGGCATCGCGAGGTGGTCGATGCGATCCGGCGCTATGGTCCGCCGCCGGGCTATCCGCGCTGACGCGACGCAGGGACGGGGCCTGAAGCGTGATCAGGAAGCGGAACTTCCGGTTCAAATCAAGTTGCGCGATATTTTGTTCCGCTGCGCGCAGGGATTTCAGGGCTTTCGCGCTGGTCGGGCGTCCGCCTTCGCAAACGCGGGATTCCACGGTCCAGCCTCTTTGATTCGTCACGCCGGCATGATATCGACCGCCGTCAACCCCACTGATGGGCATCGATTCGACGGTGAGGCCCTGGCCTCCGCCGGCGGCGACGCTCATCCAAGAGATCGCGCTGTGGCCGATGGCTGCGGAGAAGGAGTTGACGATGGCGACCGTGCATACCATTCGCGAAGCCTATACGTTCGATGACGTGCTGTTGAAGCCCGGCGCGTCGGATTTTCTTCCCGCCGATGTCGACATCCGCTCGTATTTGACCCGGGCGATCCCGCTCAACATCCCGATCATGGCCTCCGCGATGGACACCGTCACCGAGGCACGCATGGCGATCGCCATGGCGCAGGCCGGCGGCATCGGCGTCATCCATCGCAATTTCGACATTGAGGGCCAGGCAGCGCAGGTGCGGCAGGTCAAGAAGTTCGAATCCGGCATGGTGGTCAATCCGCTCACGATCGGCCCCGACGCGATGCTGTCGGATGCGTTGGCCCTGATGACCGATCACGGGTTCTCGGGTATTCCCGTGGTGGTCGGCGGCGGCAAGGGCGTGCCGGGCAAGCTGGTCGGTATTCTCACCAATCGCGACGTCCGCTTTGCCACCGATCCCCGGCAGAAGATCTCTGAGCTGATGACGCATCAGAACCTGGTCACGGTGCGCGAGGGCGTCAGTCAGGACGAGGCGAAGCGGATGCTGCATCAGCACCGCATCGAGAAGCTCTTGGTGGTCGATGAGCAGTACCGCTGCGTCGGCCTGATCACCGTCAAGGACATGGAAAAGGCGGTCGCCCATCCCTTGGCCTGCAAGGATGCGCAGGGCCGTTTGCGCGTGGCGGCGGCGACCACGGTCGGCGAGGGCGGCTTCGAGCGCACCGAGCGGCTGATCGATGCCGGCGTCGATGTGATCGTGGTCGATACGGCACATGGCCATTCCTCGCGGGTGCTGGAGGCGGTCAACCGGATCAAGCGGCTGTCGAATGGGGTCCAGGTGATCGCGGGCAACATCGCCACCCGCGAGGGCGCCCAGGCGCTGATCGATGCTGGCGCCGACTCGATCAAGGTCGGGATCGGGCCGGGCTCGATCTGCACCACCCGCATCGTCGCCGGCGTCGGCGTGCCGCAATTGACCGCGATCATGGATTCGGTCGAAGCCGCCAAGAAGGCCGGCATCCCGATCATCGCCGATGGCGGTATCAAATATTCCGGTGATTTGGCCAAGGCGCTCGCCGCCGGCGCCGACGTCGCCATGGTCGGCTCGCTGCTCGCCGGCACCGACGAGACGCCGGGCGAAGTGTTCCTGTGGCAGGGCCGCTCCTACAAGGCCTATCGCGGCATGGGTTCGGTCGGCGCGATGGCGCGCGGCTCGGCCGACCGCTATTTCCAGCAGGACATCAAGGACACTTTGAAGCTGGTGCCCGAGGGCATTGAGGGCCAGGTGCCCTATAAGGGCCCGGTCGGCAATGTCATGCACCAGCTCGCCGGTGGCCTGCGGGCCGCGATGGGCTATGTCGGCGCCAAGGATCTCGAAGAGTTTCACAGCAAGGCCGAGTTCGTCCGCATCACCGGCGCGGGCCTGCGCGAAAGCCACGTGCACGACGTCACCATCACCCGCGAAAGCCCTAACTATCCGGGCGGGGTGTAAGGTTGCCGCCTGAGCCGTCATCGCGAGGAGCGTAAGCGACGAAGCGATCCAGACTGCCACTGCGGTGAGATTCTGGATTGCTTGCCTTCGCTCGCAATGACGAACACAACAACAACAACGGAGGAAACAACAATGTCTCAAGCCAAGCGCATCGTACTCGCATCGCGCCCGACCGGCGAACCCAAGCCCAGCGATTTCCGCATCGAGGATTATGCCGTCCCCGAGCCCGGCGCGGGGCAGGTCCTCTTGCGCACGATCTGGCTGTCGCTCGATCCCTATATGCGCGGGCGCATGAGCGACGGGCCGTCTTATGCGACGCCGGTGCCGGTCGGCGGCGTGATGGAAGCGGGCACCGTGAGCGAAGTCATCGCGTCGAACAATGCCGGCTTCGCCAAAGGCGACGTCGTGCTGTCGCGCGCGGGCTGGCAGACCCACGCGCTGTCCGACGGCACCGGCTTGCGCAAGATCGATCCGACCATCGCGCCGATCTCGACCGCGATCGGTGTGCTCGGCATGCCCGGCATGACCGCCTATACCGGGCTGCTCGACATCGGCCAGCCCAAGCCCGGCGAGACCGTGGTGGTGGCGGCGGCCTCCGGCGCGGTCGGCTCCGCGGTCGGCCAGATCGCCAGGATCAAGGGGGCGCGTGCGATCGGCATCGCCGGCGGCAAGGACAAATGCGACTACGTGAAAACCGAGTTCGGCTTCGATGATTGTCTCGATCATCGCGATCCCGATCTCGCCGCCAAACTGAAGGACGCCTGCCCAAAGGGCATCGACGTCTATTTCGAGAATGTCGGCGGCGCCGTGTTCGAGGCGGTGTTCCCGCTGCTCGCCCCGTTCGCCCGCATCCCGGTCTGCGGCCTGATCGCGCATTACAACGACACCCAAGCCGTGGCGCCGACATGGGCGGCCGCGATGATGCGCAACGTGCTGACCAAGCGGCTCACGATCCGTGGCTTCATCGTCAGCGATTTCGCATCCCGCCATGGCGATTTCCTGCGCGACATGTCGGGCTGGGTGCGCGACGGCCAAGTCAAGTACAAGGAGTACGTGACCGATGGTCTGGAGAATGCGCCGGACGCTTTCATGGGCCTGTTGAAGGGCGCCAATTTCGGCAAGCAGCTGGTGCGGGTCGGCCCGGACAAGGCGTGAGGCGCGTCAGTCGTCCTCCTTCTTCTTGAGCAGCGAATCCAGGTCGATGTCGACCTGTCCCGGCGCCCGCACGTGTCGCACCTCGAAACTGTCGGGCTGGAACCGATATTCGACCAGCCCGACTTCCTTGAGGCCGATCGGCTCCTGCAGCCGATCGGGAATGACGAACCCGGTCGAGGGCGCCCAGATGTGGCGGATGCCGTCGGTGGTAAAATCCCGGCGCTGGTGCACGTGGCCGCTCGCGACCAGTCTGAGGTCGGCAACGGCGAGGATACCGAGCAGCCGGCGCCGCACCGGCGGCGGAATGTAGCGGATGGCGCTGGCGGCGAGTTCGGGGTCGCCGGGCCCGTTCAAATAGAGCGGCTTGTGCAGGAACAGCGCCACCGGCCTGCCATGGGTGGTGGCGAGTTCGGACGCCAGCCAATCGAATTGCTCGGTCTCGCTGACGAGGCCCGAATTCATCACCAGCGAGTTCATCCCGATGAAACACCAGCCGGCGGCCTCGAAGCGCCAGCGATCGTCGCCGGCAATCGCGAGATAGGCGTGCCGGTTCTCCTCGGTGACGCGTTGCGCGGGGGCCGGGCCGGACTGGGTCGGGTTGTCACCGATATCGTGGTTCCCCGGCAGGAACCGGCAGGGCACGGGCAGGGCGTCGTGCAGGCCGCGGGCAAAGACGAGGTCGTCAGGGGCGGTCGGCGCATCGAAGGCGAGGT
>Ga0302322_100004153_pt1 | contig 12536 bp, 11 predicted proteins | sample Fen_T0_2_FD_203757 | JGI IMG/M metagenome (GOLD analysis project Ga0302322, IMG submission 203757) | Peat permafrost microbial communities from Stordalen Mire near Abisko, Sweden - Fen_T0_2 | ecosystem: Environmental > Terrestrial > Soil > Wetlands > Permafrost | place: Sweden: Abisko...
CCACCGCGCACGGCGAGGTGCTTGAGCGCGCCAAGGTCCACCAACCTGCGGCTCCGACCAAGGAGGCCAAGCCATGATCGGCCAAGGTTCAGCTCCCGCGCCGTTCTCGTCCCTTCCCGGACCGACCGTCCGCGCCGTGCACGATCAATTCCACGGCGACCTCCTCGAGGTTTCCATGGGACCACAGCATCCGTCCACCCACGGCGTTTTCCGCATGGTGGCGACGCTCGACGGCGAACAGATCGTCAAGCTCAAGCCCGTCTTCGGCTACCTTCATCGCAATCACGAGAAGATCGCGGAGAACACGACTTACCTCGGCTCAATGCCGTACACCGACCGGCTCGACTACCTTTGCTCGATGTCGACCAACTGGGCCTACGCGCTCGCGGTGGAAAAGCTCTCCGGCCAAGCGGTGCCAGAGCGCGCGCAATACCTGCGCATCATCATGGCCGAGCTCACGCGCATCGTGAATCACGCGTGTCTCGTCGGCTTTCTCTTCAACGATCTCGGTACTTCGTTCACGCCGCTGCTCTATGCGTTTCGCGAACGCGAAAAGATCATCGATTTGTTCGAGTCGCTCAGCGGCTCGCGCATGATGTGCAACTACCAGCGTTTCGGCGGCTGCCGCGTCGACCCGACCCCAGAGTGGCTCAAGGCCGCCAGCACCCTCGTTGACGGCTTCCCCCGCTTTCTCGACGAATACGAAACGATGCTTACGGGCAATGAGATCATGCTCGCGCGCACGCAAGGCATCGGCCGCCTCGATCCGCAGCACGCGATCAACGCCGGCATCACCGGTCCGGTCCTCCGTGCCAGCGGCGTCGACTACGATATCCGCAAGGTGGATGCCTACGGTTTCTACCCGCGCTTCAATTTCCGCGTGCCGCTCGGCTCGCACGGCGACACTTACGACCGCTACATGATGCGCATTCTCGAAATGCGCGAGTCGGTGAAGATTCTCCAGCAAGCCTTCAAGGAACTCCCCGAAGGTCCCATCATGGATCCAAAGGCCAAGATCCGCGGCTTCCGTCCGAAGGCCGGCGAAGCCTACGGCCGTCTCGAAGGCCCGAAGGGCGAGCTCGGTTTCTATCTCATCAGCGACGGCAGTCCCAACCCGTACCGCTATCGCGTCCGTCCCCCTTCCCTCATCAATCTCACCCTCCTCGAAGAAATGTGTCTCGGCCATACGATTGCCGACTCTGTCGTGATCCTCGGCAGCATCGACATCGTCCTCGGCGAGGTAGACCGCTAATCACCATGCTCGGCTCCGGCATACTCAAAGGTCTTGCAGTCACCGCGAAAAATTTCGTGGGGAGCTACCATGACCCGAAGCGGATGGTGACCGTCGAATATCCAGAGCAGAAGACCAATATCCCGGAGAATTATCGCAGCTTCCCTTTCCTCGTCAGCGAAAACGCCGAAGACCCGATGGGCTCGCTGCGCTGTGTCGCCTGCCAGATCTGCGAGAAGGAATGCCCGCCGCAGTGCATCATCATCGAGAAGAGCAAGGACAAGAAGCCCGATGCCGCCGGCAAGATGCAGCTCTATCCCGCCGTCTTCAACATCGACACCTCGGTCTGCATGAGCTGCCAGATTTGCGTCGAGGTCTGCCCCTTCGATTCCATCAAGATGGACCAGGTCTTCGAGGTGGCCGCGACCGAACGCTTCAACGAACTTTTGCTTACCCGCGAGAGGCTCGCGAAACCAAACAGCTACTATCACCAGATTCATCCTACCGAGGCCGCCGAGGTCGATGGACGGCTCACTGCTGAGCGCCAAGCCGCCGCTGAAAAAGCCAAGGCTGCCGCCGCTGCGAAAGCCGCTGCTGCTGCCGCCAAACCCGTCGTGGCCTCCACTCAACCCGCTCCCGCGCCCGTCGCGGCGGCTCAGAAATCGCCGCCGCCCGCCGCATGAGCGCCGCCTCCGGATCCGAACATTTCCTCGAGCACGCGCCGCTAGACCTGCGTGACTGGCTCGTGCAATTTCTTACGCACTGGCTCCATTTGACCGGGCTGCTGCAATGGATGCTGCACAATCTGATCTCGATCGTGATGATCCTCGCGGTGTTTGGCCTGTTCTTTGCCTTCACCACGATCGCCGAGCGCAAACTCCTCGGCCGCCTGCAAAATCGTCTCGGGCCTAACCGCACGGGACTGCCAAAGTTCTCCCGCCTGTTCGGCGGCTGGCATTTCAAACACAAACTCTTCGGTCTCTCCCAGCCCTTCGCCGACGCGATCAAGGCGCTGACGAAGGAAGATATTGTCCCCGCCGAAGCCGACAAGCTACTCCACTTCCTCGCTCCGGTCATCGTCGTCGCGTTCTCGCTGATGACCTTCGCCGTGCTGCCGTTCGGCCGTCACTTCATCCCGGTCGAGATGGATGCCGCCCTGTTGTATTTCTTTGCCGCCGGTTCCGCCACCGAACTCGCGATCTTCATGGCCGGCTGGTCGAGCCGGAATAAATACTCGCTCCTCTCCGCCATGCGTGCGCTGGCCCAGCTCATCAGCTACGAGCTGCCTTTGATTCTCTCCGTAGTGCCGGTCGTCCTCGTCACCAGCACGCTCTCCACCCAGAACATCGTGCTGGCCCAGGGGAGTTGGACCTTCGGGGTTTTACCGCACTGGTTTGTCTTCACGCCTTGGGGCTGCGCCGGATTCCTCATCTTCCTGGTCTCCGCTCTCGCCGAGTCCAACCGCTCGCCGTTCGACTTGCCCGAAGCCGAGAGCGAACTCGTCGCCGGACACCTCACGGAATACTCCGGTTTCAAATACGCGCTCTTTTTTATGGCGGAGTATTTCGGTCTCACCGCCCTTAGCGCGCTGGGTGTCACCATCTTTCTCGGTGGCTGGCAGGCCCCGTGCGAATTCCTTCAAATCATTCCTTCCTACCTGTGGTTCATGGGAAAGTTGATCCTGATGATCGTGTTCTTCATCTGGGTTCGCGGCACCTTGCTTCGCCTCCGCATCGACCAGCTCACGCGGCTCTCTTGGAAATTCCTCGTTCCGCTGGCCCTGATTAATCTCGTGAATGGCGGCTTCTGGGCGCTTACCACAGAGTGGTCCGGTCCGCTGCAGATCGCCCGCTGGGCCATCTCGATCGTCGTGATCGTTGTCCCTTTCCTCCTGATGGGACGGAAGCTCTCCACCGGCTTTGCCCCGCGCACCTACCGCTACGCGCCATGACCTTGCTTCCTCTCCTCATCATCATGCTCCTCACGCTCGGCAGCGCGGCCGTGGCGATGATGCTGCGCAATTTGATTCATAGCGCGATGCTGCTGATTTTCAGCTGGGCCGGCATCGCCGCGTTTTTCCTTTGGGCCGGCGCTGAGTTCGTCGCCTTCGCCCAGGTGCTGGTCTACGTGGGAGCGGTTTCGATGGTGGTACTTTTCGCCGTGCTGCTGACCCGCCGTTCGCGCGCCGATCTCGAAGTGTCGCCACCCGCGTGGAAGCGTATTCTCCTTGCAGTGTTTCCTTCCGTCCTCGTTGGAAGTCTGCTGATTGGCGCCGTGCTCGGCGCGTTTCCTCCGACCACGAATTCCAGTCCTGCGCCCGAACTCACGGTCAAGCAGATCGGCGAGTCGCTCATGGGACCGCAAACCGCCGCCCTGCTGGCCATCGGCGTCTTGCTCACCGTCGCCCTGCTGGGCGCCATCGTGATCGCCTCGCCTGAAAAATCGGAGGACAAGCCATGAGTCCGCTGGCCCTCTGCCTCATTTTCTCCAGCTGCCTTTTCTGCGTCGGCCTCGCCGGTGCCCTCGCCCGCGGCAACGCCATCCTCGTGCTCCTCGGCATCGAGCTCATGCTCAACGCCGCCAACGTGAACTTCATCGCCTTCTGGCGCTACGGCCCGACGCACGCGTCCTCCACCGGCGTGATGTTCGTGATCTTCGCCATCGCCCTGGCCGCCGCTGAAACCGCCGTGGGCCTCGCCCTCGTGATCGCGGTTTATCGCCACCAGAGGAATATCCGGCTGCAGGAAGCCACGAAGCTCAAGGGCTGAACCATGACCATCACCGCCCAATCCCTCTGGCTCATCCCCGCCTTGCCGTTGCTCGCCGCGGGCATCGGTGCGCTAACGCCGCGCAATGGCCGCGGTCTCGCCTCCGGAGCGGCCATCGGCGCGATGATCCTCTCTTTCATTGTTTCGTGCCTGGCTCTCTCGACCGCGCTGGCCGACCCCGCGGCTCATCTCGCATACAATTTCTCCTGGTTCGACCTTGGCACGAGCACGCTTCGCCTCGGCTTCCTCCTCGATCCTCTCACCGCATTCATGTGCGTGATGGTTACGTTCGTCGGCACGCTGATCTTTGTCTTCAGCCTCGGCTACATGAAGGAGGACGCGAATTTCAAACAGTTCTTCTGCTTCCTCAGCCTTTTCGCCGCCGCGATGCTCGGCCTGCTTGTCGCCAACAGCCTTCTCCTCCTCTTCATTTGCTGGGAACTCGTCGGCCTGGCCTCGTACCTGCTCATCGGTTTCTGGTTTCATAAGCCGTCTGCCGCGGCCGCCGCGAAGAAAGCTTTCATCACCACGCGCATCGGTGACCTCGGCTTGCTGCTGGGTCTGCTCTGGCTCTACCACTCCACCGGCTCGTCCTTGTTCTTCGACGGCGGTAACGGCTGCTTGGAATCAGGAATGATCTCCTCCTTGGTCGGCCAATCCGTTTGTGGCGGTCTCGCACTTTCTACGGCCATCGGCTTGCTCATCTTCTGTGGGGCGGTGGGCAAGTCCGGCCAGTTTCCCCTCCACGTCTGGTTGCCGGACGCCATGGAAGGGCCCACGCCCGTTTCCGCCCTGATCCACGCCGCCACGATGGTGGCTGCGGGCGTGTTTCTCGTCGCCCGCGTCTATCCGCTGATGGAGGCGGACAAGGTTCTCGCCGCCGTGCCCGTGCATGCGTTGACCGTCGTCGCCTTCATCGGTGCCATCACGGCGCTCATGGGTGCACTGATCGCCTGCGCGCAGAATGACATCAAGCGCGTCCTCGCCTTCTCCACCGTTTCGCAGCTCGGCTACATGATGCTCGCACTCGGCGTCGGTTCATGGACTGCCGCCATCTTCCACCTGCTCACCCACGCTTTCTTCAAGGCCCTCCTCTTCCTCGGTGCCGGTTCGGTCATTCATGCCGCGCATCACGAACAGGACATCCGTTCGCTCGGCGGCCTGAGCAGGAAGATGAAAGTCACGTTCATCACCTTCTCAATCGGCACGATGGCACTCGTCGGGGTACCCTTCCTCTTCTCCGGTGGCTGGTCCAAGGAGGCGATCCTGCATGCTGCCCATGGCTGGCCAACGTCCCCCATTCCTTTCTTCGCCGCGCTCGCGGGTGTCGTACTCACCGCCTTCTACAACACCCGTCTCGTCTCCGAAACCTTCTTCGGCAAGCCCCGCAGTCACGCCTCCGAACACGCCCACGAAAATCCCGCGGTGATGACGGTGCCGCTGGTCATCCTGGCAGCATGCGCCATGTTACTGAGCTTGTTGGCTTGGCCTACACCCTGGCTGCAACACCAGCTTGAGCCCACGGCCCTGCTCGAAGAAGAGGGCGGCGCGACACTGCTGTTGATATCCGTGCTCCTCATCGCAATCGGAGCGGGGGTGAGCTGGTTTTTCTACGGTCGCAAACTCCGGCTCACGGCCGAAGCAGCCGATCCGCTTCAATCGGCCGCTCCCGGCGTTTTTGCCGCCCTGGCCAATCGCCTCGGCTTCGACGAGCTCTATGCCGCCACGGTCGGCCAGCTCAACACGGCGGTCGCGATCGTGGCCGACGTCTTTGACCGCTACATTCTCGACGGCGCCATCCGGCTCCTCGCCGGACTCGGCGAAATGACCGGCATGGTAAACCGCTCAGTTGATGAAGACGGACTCAACGGCGGCTTCGATACGGTCAGCGAAAGTCTGCGCGGTACCGGCTTTCGTTACTCGCACGCCCAGACCGGCCGGCCGCAAGGTTATCTCCGGACCATCGCCGTGGCCTTCACGGTCCTCGTGCTGCTCTTTCTCTTGGGAGGTTCCCGATGAACCATCTCCCCATACTCTCTCTGTTGGTGTTCACGCCTTGGATCGGCGCACTGGTTCTCGGGACCCTGCGCAAACTTTCGCCCGGCACCGCACGCTGGCTCGGATTGCTGTTCAGTCTTTCAACGCTCGCGCTCGGCTTCGTCGCACTTTCTTCTTTTTCAGCGGCCAATCCCGGGATGCAACTGGTCGAGGATCTGCCCTGGATCACCGCGCTCAACGTCCACTACCGCCTCGGTCTCGACGGCCTGAGCCTCGTGCTGGTGTTGCTCACTGGACTGATCGCACCGATGGCCCTGCTCGCCTCGTGGCGGGTCGAACGCTCGCCGCGCCAGTTCAACGCGCTCTTTCTCGTGCTGCAGGGCGCCGCGCTCGGTGTGTTTCTCGCCCTGAACTTCGTCCATTGGTTTGTTTTCTGGGAACTCAGCCTCATCCCGGCGTTCTTCCTTTTGAAGATCTGGGGCGGTCCCGGTGCCGCCCGCGCCGCCTACCAGTTCGTGATCTACACCATCGGTGGCAGCGCGTTCATGCTGCTGGGCTTCGCCGCTCTCTATGCCGCCACCGGCTCGTTTGATTTTCAAGTGCTCGCCACGATGGCTGCTGATGGTTCGCTCACCACCAAACTCGCCGGCCTCGGACACTTTTGGCCACAGGCGATTTTCCTTGGGGTACTGCTCGGTCTCGCGGTCAAGGTGCCGCTCTATCCTTTCCACACCTGGCTGCCACCGGCGTACGCCGAAGCGCCGACCGGTCTCTCGATGTTCCTAACCGGTGTGATGTCGAAGATGGGCGTCCACGGTTTCCTTCGGATTCTCTGGCCGATCTTCCCCGCGCAACTGCACGCGGCCGCGACTCCCCTGCTCTGGCTCGCTCTTGGTGGTGTCGTGCTTGGCGCCTTCGCCGCATTGCGCCAGACTGATATGAAGCGGATGGTCGCTTACTCCTCGATCAACCATTTGAGCTATTGTCTGCTCGCCCTTTTCGCCTTGGCTGCCGGTTCCACTTCTCCGACGGCGGGCATTGAAGCCGTCTCCGCTTTCAACGGCATTGCCCTGCAGATGTTCAACCACGGGCTCTCCGCCGCCGCGCTGTTCTTCTGTGTCGGCGTGCTCGAAGATCGCTCGGGCGGTAAGCGCAGCCTCGCAGACTTCGGCGGTGTGCGCACCGCCATGCCGGTGTTCGCCGGCCTGTGCGGCATCGCGCTCTTCTCCTCGCTCGGACTGCCCGGACTCAATGGCTTCGTCGGCGAGTTCCTGCTTTTCCGCGGCATCTTCGGTCTCACCCCATGGGCCGCCGCGATCGCCACGCTGGGCCTGCTGGCCACCGCGCTCTTCCTGCTGACTTTCTGGCAACGCGTCTTCCACGGCCCGCAAGGCTCCGGGGTCGCCAAGTTCCGTGATCTCAGCGGCTGGGAAATCGTCACTCTCGTCCCGGCCATCGCGCTGATGTTCGTCCTCGGCGTGTATCCGCAACTGCTCGTGCAGCTCTTCAACCCGCTGTTCACCGCGTGGTCCGCCCATCTGCCATGAACCTTCTGCCTTACACCATTTACCTTTCGTTCGCCGGCGCGGCGCTGTCGCTGGCGGCGGGTAAGCGTTCGGCAGCCGCCGCCCGCGCCGTGGCCTTGCTGACCGCAGTCGTGTGCACGGGAATTTCCTTGGTCGCCGCTTTTGAGTTCACGCCCGCCGCCGGCCTGCAAACCCTCGTTGACGTGCCTTGGATCGCATCGCCCGCCATCCACTATCATCTCGCGGTCGACGGCATCAGTATGACCTTGATCGTGCTGACAGGTCTCGCCGCCACTGCCGGAATTCTCTTTTCTTGGAACATCGAGGAACGCACGGGTGAATTTTTCGCCTTCTACCTCGCGCTGATCGGCGGCGTGTACGGCGTGTTCATGAGCGCGGATGCCTTTCTGTTCTTCGTCTTCTACGAGATCGCGATCGTCCCGAAGTATTTCCTCATCGCGAACTGGGGCTCGACCAACCGCGAGTACGGCGCGATGAAGCTCGCCCTCTATTCCTTCGCGGGCAGCGGCCTCGTGCTGGCCGGGCTGGTCTGGACCTACGCCGCCGGTGACGCCACCAGCTTCGGCCTCGCTGATCTGACCCGCGCGGCCCTGACGCTCCCCGCCCACGACCAGATCATCATTTTCGCGCTCGTGTTCTTCGGCTTCGCCACGCTCGCCGGTCTTTTCCCGCTCCACACGTGGGCACCGACCGGCCACGTCGCCGCTCCCACCGGAGCTTCGATGCTGCTCGCCGGCGTCGTCATGAAGCTCGGCGCTTACGGTTGCCTTCGCGTTGCGCTGCCGTTGTTCCCCGTCGGCTTCGCGTACTGGCAGCCTGCCCTCGCTTGGCTCGCCGTCATCGGAATTATCTACGCCGGATTCGTCGCGCTGGTGCAGCAGGATTTCAAATTTGTCATCGGTTACTCGAGCGTCAGCCACATGGGCTTTGTGATGCTTGGTATCGTTGCCGCCAACGAGCGCGCGGTCAGCGGTGCCGTGCTGCAGATGTTCTCGCATGGTGTCATCGCCGGCCTGCTCTTCGCTGTCGTCGGCCGCATGGTTTACGAGCGCACCCACACCCGGCAACTCGACGCGCTTACCGCCATGCCTCTGCACCGGATGTTGCCCTGCGCCGCCTTTACCTTTGTCCTCGCCGGCCTCGCCTCCATGGGCATGCCCGGCTTTAGCGGCTTCCCCGCCGAGCTGACCATTCTCATCGGCACGTGGCAGACTTCTCCGCTGCTGGCCTTGCTTGCCGCCGTGGGCGTGCTGGTCGCCGCCGCCTTCACCCTGCGCGCCGTACAAGTTTCATTCTTCGGCAAAACCGAGAGTGTCGCTGCCCATGCGCCCACCTCCGACGCCGCGCATCACTTTGACTGTATTACCTGGCCGGAAAAGCTCGGCGCCATGCTGTTGATCGGCGCCACGGTCCTCATCGGCCTCAAGCCCGACCTCCTGCTCAACTGGATCGTCCCCGCGCTGCAATCGCCCGCTTTCCACGCCGTCCTGAAGGGAGGCTCGCTATGAACTCCGACTACGCGCAACTCTTCCACGCCCTGTTGCCTGAGACCGCGCTCGTCTGCGGCGCATTGTTCGTCCTCTTCTTCGATATACTCTGGGCCCGCCATCACTCCACCGATCGCCTGCGCGTTGCGGTCATGCTCGGACTGCTCTCTCTGGCTTTCGCCGCCTACCTCGCCATCGATGCTGGCACCCCGGGACCACAATTTGGCGGCGTACTCGTAGTCGACATGTTGGCGCAGGTCTCGCGCGTCGGTGTGTTCGTGCTCGCCGGATTGACACTTGCACTGCTACCCGGTCTCACCCGCCTTCGTCACTCCGCCGAATTCGTTGCCATCATCTTGTTCGCCACGGTGGGTTTCTCCCTGATGGGTGCGGCGAACCAACTCCTACTCGGTTTCCTCGCCCTCGAACTTGCCAGCCTCTCGCTCTACATTCTCGCCGGTTTCGACAAGAGCCGGCCGGAATCCGCCGAAGCGGGACTGAAATATTATCTGCTCGGCGGCATGTCGTCCGCGTTCCTCTTGTTTGGCTTCAGTCTGCTCTACGGTCTGACCGGCTCGATCGAGCTGGATCACATCGCCATGGCGCTTCACCAAACGAGCATGACACCCCTTCTCGCCATCGCGCTCGTGATGGTGCTGGTGGCCTTCGGTTTCAAAGCCGCCGCCGCCCCTTTCCATCTGTGGGCACCCGATGTCTATCAAGGCGCGCCTGCGCCCGCCACCGCCCTCATCGCCTCGGCTTCCAAGGTTGCTGGTTTCACTCTGTTTATCCGCCTGCTTTGGCCCGGCCTGCATGACGTCGCCGGCAGCATCGCCAGCACGTCCGCACCGAGTGGCTGGCTGACCATTGTCGCCGTGATTTCCGCCGCTTCCCTGCTGCTCGGCAATCTCGGAGCGCTCGCTCAATCGAACGTCCGTCGTCTGCTCGCCTACTCCGCCATTTCTCACGCTGGTGTGATGATGCTCGGTCTCGGTGTCGTCGTTACCGCCGGTTACGGCCCGATTTTGTATTATTCGATCACGTACGGCATCGCCACGGTCGGCGCGTTCGGCGTCATTGCCGTCGTCGATGCCAACGGCGGTTGCCAGCGCCTCACCGACCTCGTGGGTCTGCACAAACGCTCGCCGCTTCTCGCCGGCTGCCTCCTGGTCTTCATCCTTTCGCTCGCCGGCGTGCCGCCGCTGGCCGGCTTCTTCGGTAAATTCGCCATCTTCACCGCCGCGCTGAAACTCGGCGGCATCTCCGGCCCCGCCGGCTGGCTCGCGCTGCTAGCCATCGCGATGAGCGCCGTCGGACTCTATTACTACCTGATCATCCTGAAGCAGGCCCTGATCGTGAAGCCCACCGAGGCAGTCACACCGATCAAACTCCCACTGCCCGCCACCCTCGCCTTGGTCATCGCAGCTGCTCTGCTGGTGTTGCTTGGAGTGTTCCCGTCTCCGTTGCTTGGGTTGTTTTAACCCTAGGACGGATCGCAAGATTTCAAAAACAGGTCAGTTGACCTCTAAGTCTCGAAGCAACGGGCAAAGCACAGCATCATGCTGGCGATGGATTATCGGGTAATCTCCGGAGGCATCATCGTCCATAAAAACAACCGCAAGGATTCCATCGGCCTGTTTCTCCGCCAACTGCAGTACAGAGGCCTTTCGCCCAAGAGCACGCAGCTTACCGGCGATCGGGTCTTCGCTCTCCTTCGTGACCACCAGAAGTTCCATTGCCGCCTGCGGCAACAAATTGTCGCACACCAGTCGGAGACCGACCAGCCCCTTGACTTTCACGATACCACCATAGGCCGCAGAAATTAGACCCAATGGACTCGCCCACCACGGAAGAAAAGATCCGCGCCAGATAATCTCGAGTTCCGGATTCAGGGCGATCGCATCAAACGTCGCGGATCGATTCGCGCCAAGAGCGAGCACAAACAAGCTCCGATCCGCTTCAAAGAACCATGAGCATTCCGCAACGGATCTCTTAAAGTCCAGATACCTGGCTTCAGGCAGCAGGATCGTTTTTCGTGGCAACATCGTCATCTCGGCTTCTACGGTGGGTCCCGCTTCGACCACGGCAAGCCAACATCCTCCGCAGTGTGGACGGAACCCAAGGTTCGACACCGGGTCACTTATGACATCAAGTGTTCCCGTCTACCCACCACTCCCATGAATACACTCCGTCCATTGTTTGCCCTGTTTTGCCTCGCAACCGCCTCGCTGATGCTTGCTCCCGGCTGCTCCAGTACCGCCACCCGCGCGAGTACCGGTGAATTTATCGATGACAGTGTCGTAACCACCAAGGTTAAAACCGACCTCGCCCGTGATGCGGCGACTCCCGGCAGCGCCATCTCGGTGGAAACTTTCAAGGGCCGGGTGCTGCTCAGCGGCTTCGTGGATACGGATGAGCAAAAAGCCCAGGCCAGCGTCGTCGCCACCAAAGTGGCCGGGGCGAGCGAAGTCCTGAACCATATCCTCGTGAAGACGAGCAAATCGACCACGGGCGAATTCATCGACGACAGCGTTATCACGACCAAGGTGAAGGCCGCGCTCGTGAAGGCGGACGGAGTTCCTGCCTCCGCCATCTCGGTTGAGACCTTCCGCGGGATCGTCCTGCTGAGTGGATTCGTGGATACCGCGGCCCAGAAAACCGCCGCCGAAGCCGTCGCCGCCAAGATTGAGAACGTGAAGGACGTGTCGAGCGCGCTCGTGCTGAAGTGAGAAAGACGCAGGCGTGAGGAATAAGCGCAACGCGACATAACAAACGGACATCAGCTTACTCGCTGTTTCCAATGGGTCGCGGATATCGCTTGGCGTAGCCACAGGCCTCCGTGCCTGTGGGTTTGGGATGCACGCGATGAACTCGGCAGGCAGGGACGCCTGCCGCTACTCCGAATCGCCCAAGCAGAGCTCGCCCGGAACGGGCTCGTGGCTGCCGAATCTCATTTACCTACTGGAAACAACGAGGAATCAGGCATCACTTGCACCGCGCGGAACTCAACGTCCCGTCCATCCGTGGAAATCATATCCCCGTCAACGATGAGTAACCGTTGGTGAAACCGGTGCCGCGTCGACGGGGGTGTAACCCAATACTTGCCGCGCCTTGGCGAGACTCCAGGGCTGCCGCGGATTGTCAGAGGTACCGAACACGACCGCCCAACGTACGTGGTCCGCTTCAACGCAACACCGGAACAGTTCGCAACAGTCGCGCTGGCTGAGCCACTTCGCCCGGATGCGGGGGTACCTTTCCTCCAATGGAAGCGACGCCGAGCGTCCCTGACCCGGCGAAGCAGAACGCGGATCATCATCGGGCAATATCGTGCCGAGCCGCACGCAGATAACCCGCAGCGGAAACACATCGGAGTAATAGCGTCCCATTGCCTCGCCAAAAACTTTCGACACGGCGTAGAGTGAATCAGGCCGAGGTGGCGTGGTGTGATCGAACTCCCGTTTATTTTCCAGCGCATAGAGGGCGTTGCCCGCCTCTTCCTCGACCA
>Ga0302322_100004154_pt1 | contig 12535 bp, 12 predicted proteins | sample Fen_T0_2_FD_203757 | JGI IMG/M metagenome (GOLD analysis project Ga0302322, IMG submission 203757) | Peat permafrost microbial communities from Stordalen Mire near Abisko, Sweden - Fen_T0_2 | ecosystem: Environmental > Terrestrial > Soil > Wetlands > Permafrost | place: Sweden: Abisko...
CACGGCGCCCACGGCGTCGTCCGAGGGGGTGCGGCCGGCGACGAGATTCAGGGCGATCCACTCCTCGGGGCGGCGCAGGGGGGATCCGCCGAGGATGTCGAGCAGGCGGGCTCGGAGGGCCCTCTCTGCGCGGCCGACGGCGGCGGGCAGGGGGTGCGGCGTGATGGTCATGGTCGGCTCCCGACATCGAAACGTTGGCGGTGCCAACGATATCCCTCATCGTTGGCTTTGCCAACGGGTTGGTACCCTGACGTCGTGGTGGAACCGACCGGCGGGACCCCTGGGCGCCTCCGCTCCCTGCCCACCTGGCAGCTCGCGCAGGCCAACGCGCGGGCTCACGCCCTGCTCTCCGAGGCCCTGGCCCGGTCCGGTTCCCGCGGCCACCACTACCGGCTGCTGGCCGCGCTGCAGGAGTCCGGTCCGACGAGCCAGGCCGACGTCGGCCGGGCCGTGGCGCTCGACCGGAGCGACGTCGCGCTCGGGCTCGCCGATCTCGAGGGGCGCGGGCTGGTCCGGCGTGACCCGGACCTCCGGGACCGCCGGCGCAATCGCGTGACGGTCACCCCGGCCGGCACGCAGTTCCTCCACGAGCTGGACGCCGTGATGCAGGAGGTGCAGGAGGCCTTCCTGGTCCGGCTGTCCACGGCGGACCGGGCCGCGCTCTCCCGGATCTTGGCCCTCCTGAGCTAAGGACGCCCCTGACTCCACGCGACGCGGCTCCTGCATGGTGCCGGGCATAACGCGGGGCGTTCACCTTGTGAGGTGATCGTCTCCTTCGGTGACAAGGTGACCGAGCAGCTGTGGTCCCGCCAGCGTGTCAAGGAGATCGATCCGCGAATCCAGCGCGTGGCTCTGCGCAAGCTCATCATGATCCATGCGGCCGAGGTGCTCGATGACCTGCGCGTTCCCCCCCGGCAATCGGCTGGAATCCCTGTCGGGAGACCGACTGGGTCAGTACAGCATCCGCATCAACCCGCAGTGGCGGGTCTGCTTCGTGTGGACGTCGGCGGGTGCTGCCGATGTCGAGATCGTCGACTATCACGAGGAGGTTGCCATGGAGCTGCTCGATCCCGTCCATCCTGGTGAGGTTCTCCTGGAGCAGTTCCTGGAGCCGCTCGGGGTCACGCAGCATCGGCTGGCCGTGGCCGTGGGCGTCCCACCGTTCCTGGAGCAGGGCGACGCCGTTCAGGAGCGGCACCCCGACCAGCAGGAACACCAGCGTCGCACCGATGGCGTGCACGGCCCAGGCGCCGGCCAGGGTCGGGCCGCCCCAGGTGTCCCGCAGCGGCTCGTCACCGACGTCCGGTCGCACAGATCGACGGGAAGGACGCCCAACGGGTAGGCCGCCCGCCGCAGGACGCGCCCGGTCCGGCGTCGGCCGTCGTCCCGCGAGATCATCATCGTCGAACGCTACGAGACCGCTCGAATCCGGTCGAACGGTCCCGTCACCAGACGTGGCCCGGGCGGTCGTCGCAGGTGAGCGGCAGGGTCAGGTCCAGGTCGGCGCTCGGGCCGAACCGCAGCACGTGCAGGTAGCGGTCGTCGTCCGGCGTGCGGACGGGCGCGCCGGACCGCAGGACGGACGACGGGCCCCGCCAGCGCTCCCAGCCGAGCCGGGTGTAGAAGGCGCCGCTGGCCGACGACAGCCCGCCCAGCTCGAAGCCGGTGCGGATCACCGGCTCCAGCGACCGCATGGCCAGCGAGCCGAGCCCGCCGCGACGGCGGGGGCCCCGCACGGCCACGGCCTCCACGTACGCCGTCCGCAGCGGCCGGTCGCCGGCGAGCAGCGTGCGCGGGACGGCGGCGGCGTGCGCGACGAGCGTGCCGTCGTCCTCGCGGACCAGGGCATGGACGCCGCCGAACGCGTGCCGCTCGTCGTCCGCGGTGAACCGGTCGCCGAACGCGTCCTGCCACAGGGCGTGCAGCGCGGTCCGGGTGTGCGCGTCCAGCTCGTCGCTCGGCACCAGCTCGACCGCCGTCACGCCGACGATCGTCGCACGCGGCGCCCGTCCCGCGGGTGTCCTGTCCGTCCCGGAACGGGGGTTGCGCATCGGCTCGCCGTTGATCAGCACATGGCCTAGGGTGGAGGCAACTGGCAGGCCCGGGAAGGTAACGGTCGACGCGTGGCGACATGGGTTTGGCGAGAGGCCCTGGAGTGTCTGGGTCAGGTCATGCCCGGCTCGGCGGGATTCCTCCTCGACCAGCTCGAGGGCATCCCCGCCAACGCCTGGCGACGGTTCCGCGTCGACGACGACGACGTCGCGCTGGGTGAGCGGCTCGTGGCCGAGGTCGGGACGGCGCTCGGCACGGATCTCTTCGTCGTCACCGACGCCTCGTGGCGGCCGGACGTCGGCCCCTTCGTGCTCTCGTCATGGCACCTCACGGGTCTCGTCCGCGAGCACCAGGACCGGGCGGGCGAGCCCTTCTTCAACGGCGACGTCGTGATCCTCTGCCCGGACGACGGCGTGCTCGTGGCCGTGCACAACGCCGGGCTGATGGCCGTGGCCCGGGGCCGGCCCTCGCCCCGGCAGCCGGTCTGGCCGCTCGCCCACCTCACGGACAGCGCGGTGTTCGCCACCTGGCCCGCCGAGCTGGAGTGGCGCCACCTGTACGGCGAGATCTACCCGGAGACCGTCGTCACCCTGCCCTCGGGCCGCACGGTCGGGGTGCGCTGGTTCGAGTCGGACGCCCGGGTCTCCTTCACCGCCCCGACGGGTGAGTTCCAGATCTCCTACCGCGGCCCGTTCGACGACGTCGAGGACGTCTACGAGGAGTTCGTCGCCGTCGCCGGCATCCGTGGTGGCGTGATGCGCCTGCCGTCGCGCCCCTGACCGGTCACGCGTCGCGCCCCCGACCGGTCACGGCAGGGTCGCCACCGCCTCGATCGCCAGGTCGAGCAGCAGGGTGCGGACCTGCGCGCGGGTCCACCGCCGGTGGTCCCACACCTCGCCGCTGACGTCGTCCGCCGCGTAGAGCAGCTGGCCGAACCGGGCTCCCCGGAAGGCGCAGACGGCGGCGAGCGCCGCCGTCTCCATCTCCACGGTCAGGCAGCCCTCGGCGCGGCGGCGGGCGATCCGGGACGGGGTCTCCCGGTAGGGCGCGTCCGTCGTCCAGGTGAGGCCCCGGCTGTGGGGGACGCGGTGCCGCTCCAGGACGGCGACGAGGTGCGCCGCGACGTCCGGATCGGTCGCCACCTCGCGCCCGGGCCCCAGGTAGTGGTGGGACGTCCCCTCGTCGCGGACCGCGCCCGTCGGGACGACGACGTGCCCCAGTGCCAGCCCCGGCCGGACGGCGCCCGCGCCACCGCAGGCGACGACGGCGTCGACCCCGCCGGCGAGGGCGCCCTCCAGGCGCAGCACCGCGAGCGGCGCCCCGACCCCGGGGTGGAACACCGCCACCGGCCCCCGGTCGGTGTCCACCGCCAGCGCGGACGCCGCGCCCGGTTCCGACGGGAACGTCGCCACGGGCCGGCCGCGACCCGAGCGTTCCAGCTCGGCGACCACGTCGGGGAGGAAGCACAGCACGGCCCGGCGCGGGAACGGCCCGTCGCCGCGCGGCGGGCGCGGGCTGATGAGGCCGTCCTCCGCCGACCACGCGTCGGCCAGCGGCACGTCGGCACCCCTCGGCTCGCTGCTCATGGCTCTGCCTCGGCTCTCCCTCGTCCACGGGTTCCCGGTGCGGGGCGCCCGGGTCGTAGGCTCGCACGGCACACTCGCGGGGCACGACATCCGCGGAGGAACGGCACACCCGCCGAGGAAGGGCGCCATCGTGAGCTCGGGGCACGCAGCGGTGCGGCTGCTCGCCGCCGTCTGCCTGCTGCCCGGCCTGCTCGCCGGGTGCACCGGTCGCGCGGAACCGCCCGCCCCGCGGGCGCCCGCGGGCGCCGTCTCGCCCGCCACGACGATCACCTGGGCGCTCGGGGAACAGCCCCGGCAGTACAACCCGCTCTCGGCGAGCGGCGGCGGCCCGGTCGACACGGCCGTCCTGAGCGGCGTCCTGGGGGCCTTCTCGCGGTCGGCCCCCGACGGCAGCGTGCAGCCGACGACGGACTTCGGCACCTACCGCAAGATCAGCGACGACCCGCTGACCGTCCGGTACACGATCGACCCCCGGGCGGTCTGGTCGGACGGCATCCCGGTGGACTGCGACGACGTCTCCCTCGCCTGGCTCGCCAACAGCGGCGTCACCGGGGAGCGAGGGTTCGCGGCCCTCGACGTCGCCCGCTTCCAGGACATGAACCGGCCCCGCTGCCAGGCCGGCGACAAGACCTTCACGGTGACCTACCGGGCCCCCGTCGCGGACTGGCGGAGCGCGTTCGGGCCGGGTGCCGGCTGGTTGCTGCCCGCCCACGTCGTCGAGCGCCAGGCGGGCCTGCCCAAGACGTTCGTCGAGTACGCCGAGACGCCGCGCTCGCCCGACCTGGCCCGTGCCGCGGCGTTCTGGAACACCGGCTGGGCGCTGACGCCGGGCCAGGTGCGTCACGATCTGCTGCTCTCGTCGGGCCCGTACGTCATCGACTCCTGGGAGGCGGGCCACGCGCTGACCCTGCGGCCCAACCCGCGCTGGTGGGGCCGCCCGCCGAACGCCGGGTCGGTCGTCGTCCGGTTCCTCGGCGTCGAGGACCAGGTGCAGGGCGTGCTGACGGGCGGGGTCCAGGTGATCGAACCGGCGGCGGACGCCGGGCTGGCGGCCCGGCTGCGGGCCGACCCGAAGGTCCGTTCCGGGGCGGTGCGTCTGGTCACGGGGTTCCGCCGGCAGATCGAGCACCTCGGCCTCAACGCCCACGGCGTGTTCGCCGACCGGGCCGTTCGCGAGGCGTTCGCGCGCTGCGTGCCCCGCGCCGCGATCGTCGCGAAGATCGTCAAGCCGGTGAACCCCGCCGCCGCGCCGCTGCGGTCCCGGCTCGTGCTGCCGACCGCCGCCGGGTACGCCGGGTTCGCGCCGGCCGCCCAGCCCTTCGACGCCGTCGACGTCGCGGGGGCCCGCACCCTGCTCGGCGGGCGGGCGGTCACCGTGCGGATCGGCTGGCGCAAGGACCCCGACCAGCCCAACCAGGCGCGGCTCGACACGCTCGCCCTGATCACGGCGTCGTGCAAGCAGGCGGGGATCACCGTCGTCGACGTCGGCAGCCCCACGTTCCTCGACCGGGAGTGGCGGACCGGTGCCTACGACGCGGCGCTGATGGCCTGGAACGGCGGCGAGGGCGTCACCGGAGACGCCGACCTCTACCTCACCGGCGGCGCGAGCAACCTCCACGGGTACTCCGACCCCCAGGTGGACCGGCTGTTCGCGCTCCTCGCCCGCCAGCCGGACCCCGACCGGCAGACGGACCTGCTCCGCCGGATCGACGCCCTGCTGTGGCAGGACGTCGCGACGGTACCGCTGTACGCCTACCCGGCCCTGGTCGCGGTGTCGTCCGACATCGGCGGGATCTCGGTCAACCCGTCGGACGCGGACGTCGCCTGGAACCTCGCGGAGTGGTCCCGCTCCTGAGCGACCGCGCCGCGCCGCCGTGACGTGGGTGCCGTCCCGCGGGCGTCGCGCCGCCGTCCCGCCCCTGCTCACGGTGGGGACACGATTGCCGGTCGGAGCGCTCGGGCGGGCCCGGCTTCTGGCAGTCTGTTCGGGGCGTCCCACCGGGGAGGGACGGCGTGGCCGGAGGGCGGGGCGATGGGCGACTGGTTCGTGAGCGTCGAGGGGCGCAGTACCGGTCCGCACCCGGACGAACACGTGGTGCACTGGATCAGGAGCGGTCAGGTACCGCCGAGCGCGCTGCTCTGGCCCGCGGACGGCTCGTCCGGCACGACGTGGCTCACCGTCACCGAGGCGTGGCCCCGGCTGGACGCCGTCTCCCGGGCGCCCGACGGTCCACGGGAGGCGTTCACGCCGAGCCGGGGGCTCATGGTGAGCCGTCCGGTGACGCCCGGCCCCGCGGCGGCCCCGCCGGGCGCCGTCACGCCGACCTCGCCGGGCGCCGTCGCGCCGACCTCGCCGGGCGCCGTCGCGCCGAACTCTCCGGGCGCCGTCGCGCCGAACTCTCCGGGCGCCGTCGCGCCGAACTCTCCGGGCGCCGTCGCGCCGACGGCGGCGGCCGCCGGGCTCCCGCCGACGACGGCCCGTCCGGTCCCGCCGACGGCGGGCGGCTTCCCGCCCGCGGACGGCCAGCCGATGCCGCACGGGGTGCGGAACCCGATCGAGGTGTTCGCCGACTTCGCGGGCGTCGACCGGCTGGAGGGCTTCCGGCCGGGCGAGCTGCTGTCGGCGACCTTCCGGCGGTACAGCCGCGAGCAGATCGAGCGGCACTTCGCGACCGGCCTGCCCGAGACGACGCCGGAGGTGCAGGCGATCGAGCCCGGCTGGCCCAAGCCGTGGATGTTCGTCCGGCTGCTCGGCCTGAGCAGCCTGCTGTTCGTCTCGTTCCTCGTGCTGATCCAGCTCTTCGACGGCGGCAACCTGCTGCCGGGCCTCATCGTCGTCGGGAGCTTCGCCGTCCCGCTGTCGGTCCTGGTCTTCTACTTCGAGGTCAACAGCCCGCGGAACGTGTCCCTCTACCTGGTGATCCACTGCCTGCTCGTCGGCGGCCTCATCTCGCTCGCGCTGACCCTGCTGCTGGAGCAGACCGTCGGGCACCTGGGCGACATCGGCGTCGTCGTCGATCCGGTGCTCATCGGTGTCGCCGAGGAGGCCGCCAAGCTGCTCGCGGTGTTCCTGATCACCTCGCGCCTGCCCGCCGCCCGCTACCCCTGGATCCTCAACGGGATGCTCTTCGGGGCGGCCGTGGGCGCCGGGTTCGCCTGCTTCGAGTCGGCCGGCTACGCCTTCTTCTCGCTGTTCCAGCCCGACCCCGACAACCCGGCCGCCGTCGGGCCCAACCTCTCGCAGTCGATCAACACGATCGTCCTGCGCGGCGCGCTCGCACCCTTCGGGCACGTGGTGTGGACGGCGCTCGCGGCGGGCGCGCTGTGGCGGGTCAAGCTTGCGGGCGGCCTGGACCTGCGGATGCTCTGGTCGCAGCGGGTGCTGCGGATGCTGCTGGTCGTGGTGGCCCTCCACGCGCTGTGGGACTTCAAGTACACCAGCGTGCTGCCGTTCTACCTCGGCCAGCTCACGCTCGGCGTCCTGGCCTGGGTGCTGGCGTTCGGGATGCTGCAGAACGGGCTGAAGCAGATCAAGGCGGCCCAGGAGGTGTCCACCACCGGGTACCTGCGGGTCAGCGGGGCCACCCAGGTGCTGCGCACCGTCGGCCAGATCGGCGGGTGAGGGGCGTGGACGGCGTGATCCCCGATGCGACCCCCGGTGCGACCCCCGGTGCGACCCCCGGTGCGACCCCCGGCGTCGAGCCGGGCCGGGACGCCGGGTACGCGCTGGTGGTGGGTGGTGCCGTCGTCGACGACCTCGCCGTCCCCACGACCCTGCTGGCCGCCCGCCGCACCGAGCCGCCGCACCTCGCGGGCGGCTGGGAGCTGCCGGGCGGCAAGGTCGACCCCGGCGAGGAGCCGCTGGCCGCGCTGCACCGCGAGCTGGCCGAGGAGCTGGGCGTGCAGGTCGAGGTGGGCCGGGAGCTGCCCGGTCCCGATCCCGACCTGCCCGGCTGGCCGCTGCCGCCCCTGCACCGGATGCGGGTGTGGCTGGTCCGCGTCGTGGCGGGGGAGCCGGCGCCCATCGAGGTGCACGACGCGCTGCGGACCCTGCCCGCCGGCCAGTGGCTGGACGTCGGGTGGCTGCCCGCCGACGTCCCCATCGTCCGGGCCCTCGTGGCCCTGGCCTCCACGGGGCCCGCTGAGAGGCCCGCTGAGAGGCCCGCTGAGAGGCCCGCTGAGAGGCCCGCTGAGCTGCCCGCTGACGGGCCGGCGCAGGGGGAGAGCACGGACGGCCGGGCCGTCACCGGCAGCCCGTAGGATGTAATCACCTTCCCCCGATTCGGAACGAGTCTCGCCGCATGTCCACCCGCACCCGTGACGACCTGCGCAACATCGCGATCGTCGCCCACGTCGACCACGGCAAGACCACCCTCGTCGATGCCATGCTCTGGCAGACCGGGGCCTTCGGAGCCCACCAGCACGTCGAGGAACGTGCCATGGACTCCAACGACCTCGAGCGCGAGAAGGGCATCACCATTCTCGCGAAGAACACCGCCGTGCACTGGAGCGGGGCGGGGGCGCCGGAGGGCGGCGTCACCTTCAACATCATCGACACCCCGGGCCACGCCGACTTCGGCGGCGAGGTGGAGCGCGGCCTGTCCATGGTCGACGGCATCGCCCTGCTCGTCGACGCGAGCGAGGGCCCGCTCCCGCAGACCCGGTTCGTGCTGCGCAAGGCGCTGCAGGCGCACCTTCCGGTGATCCTCGTCATCAACAAGGTCGACCGGCCGGACGCGCGGATCGCCGAGGTCGTCGACGAGACGTACGAGCTCTTCATGGACCTCGTCGACGGCACGGGCATCGACCCCGACCACGCCCTGGACTTCCCGATCGTCTACGCCTCCGCGAAGGCGGGCCGGGCGTCGATGGAACGTCCCAAGGACGGCGGGCTGCCCGACAGCGAGAACCTGGAACCGCTCTTCCGGACGATTCTCGACCGGGTCCCGGCGCCGTCCTACGACGACGAGGTGCCCCTGCAGGCACACGTCACCAACCTCGACGCCTCCCCGTTCCTCGGCCGGATCGCGCTGTGCCGGGTGCGGTCGGGCACCATCCGCAAGGGCCAGCAGGCCGCGTGGTGCAAGCGGGACGGGACGACGACCAGGATCAAGGTCACCGAACTGCTCATGACGCAGGCCCTGGAGCGCAAGAGCGCCGAGTCGGCGGGGCCGGGCGACATCATCGCCGTCGCGGGCATCCCCGACATCATGATCGGTGAGACGCTCGCCGACCCCGACGACCCGCGGCCGCTGCCGCTGATCACGGTCGACGAGCCCGCCATCTCGATGACGATCGGCGCCAACACCTCGCCGCTGGCCGGCAAGATCAAGGGCACCAAGATGACCGCCCGGCTCGTGCGCGACCGGCTCGACCGGGAGCTGGTCGGCAACGTGTCGATCCGGGTCCTGCCGACCGAGCGGCCCGACACCTGGGAGGTGCAGGGCCGCGGCGAGCTGGCCCTCGCCATCCTCGTCGAGACCATGCGCCGCGAGGGCTTCGAGCTGACCGTCGGCAAGCCGCAGGTCGTCACGCAGACGATCGACGGGCGCGTCCACGAGCCGTTCGAGCACCTGACCATCGACGCGCCCGAGGAGTACCTCGGCGCGATCACCCAGCTGCTCGCCGTCCGCAAGGGGCGGATGGAGCAGATGGCGAACCACGGCACCGGCTGGGTCCGGATGGAGTTCAAGGTGCCGTCCCGGGGGCTGATCGGCTTCCGGACCGAGTTCCTCACCGAGACGCGCGGCACGGGCATCGCCCACCACGTGTTCGAGGGGTACGAGCCGTGGGCGGGTGAGCTGCGCACCCGGCCGACCGGGTCGCTCGTCGCCGACCGCCTCGGGGTCGTGACCGCCTTCGCGATCACCAACCTGCAGGAGCGCGGCACGCTGTTCGTCGAGCCGACCGTCGAGGTGTACGAGGGCATGATCGTCGGGGAGAACTCCCGCGCCGACGACATGGACGTGAACATCACCAAGGAGAAGAAGCTCACGAACATGCGCTCGTCCACGTCGGACGAGTTCGAGCGGCTGGTGCCCGCGCGCAAGCTCTCCCTGGAGCAGTGCCTGGAGTTCTGCCGGGACGACGAGTGCGTCGAGGTGACGCCGTACGCCGTCCGGCTGCGCAAGGTGGAGCTCGACCAGGTGACGCGCGGCCGGGCCTCCGCCCGCGCCAAGAAGGGCTGAACGCGCACGGCGGGGCCGGTGGGAGGGGTTCCCACCGGCCCCGCCGTCCTTTCGGCTCCGGGGTCAGCCCTTGCCCGCCGAGCACTCCGTCCCGCCGACGGCGGTCACCCTGCAGTGCTCGTGCCGGGCGGCGGCGCGCACGGCCGCGGGGACGTCGTCCACCGGAGTCCGGGTGACCCGGGTCTCCCCGACGACCGTGCCCGCCGGCACGGCCTCGTTCGCCGTCACCTGGACGCTGCGCTCGCCGACCAGCTCGCCGGTCGCCGGGTCGACGACGATCTCCTGCCGCTCGCCGTCCACGGTCTCGAACCGGCCCAGGGCGACGCCCGGGCGGCCGTCGACCGTCGCCGAGGACGCCGTCACCTCCACGCCGGGCACGGTCTCCAGCACCCGGTAGAGCGCCGAGCGGAGGTCGGCCGGCGTCAGGCCGGAGCGCAGCAGGTCCGCGACGAAGACCAACGCCTCGCCGTCCCGGGACCGGCCCTCGCCCCGGCTGTCGGCGTAGAGCCGGTCCCGCAGGGCCCCGGGGTCGCGGGGGAGCCCGGCGAGGAACGCCGGGCTCGGGGTCTGCCAGGTCGCGGGCTGCGCGGTGGGGGCGAAGTCGTTCGTCCAGGTGTCGGTGCGCGCCGGCGGGGCGGCCACCGTGGCCTTCCCGGAGAGGCGCCGGACCAGTCGGCCGCCGGACTCCACCGACCAGGTGGGCCGGGAGCCGTCCACCGCCACGTAGTCGGTGCGCTCGGTGGAGCGGAGGTAGGCGCTCGAGGCGTGGCTCCCCTCCGAGACGACCGTCAGCTCGGCGCCCGTCGTCGTGATGCGCCAGTACTGGCCCGGCCGGGCGGGTGGGTCGACGACATGGACGTCGGCCGCGCGGCGCAGCACCTCGGCCGCGGCCGGCGAGGCCCCGCCCGAGCCACCCGTCACGATCGGGACCGCGACGAGGACGCCCGCCAGCGCCGCCGCCCCCGCCCCGATCAGCAGCGGGCGCCGGGCGCGCGGCGGGACGAGCCGGCGGTGGGTGCCGGGGGTGCCGACACCCGGCTCGACGCCCGGGTCGGCGGCTGCCGCCGCGACGATCCGGCCGGTCACCTCGTGCCTGCGGTGGACGTCGTAGCCCGGCAGCGTGCGGGCGGGGTCGGCGGCGCGGAGCCGGTGGCGCAGGTCCGTCGTCATGACAGGGCACCTTTCCTGGAGGCGGCGGGGACCGGTGCGGCCCCCGGGGTGATGCGGGATGTGGTGGGGTCGGCGTCGGCACGTGCGCCGGCTGGTGCGGGCGTCCCGGCGTCGAGGAGCGCCCGGGCCCGGCGGCGGGCGCGGAACAGCCGCATCCGCGCCGTCGCCGCGCTGCAACCCAGGACGGCGGCGAGGTCCCCGGCGTCCAGGCCCTCCCAGGCCCACAGCCGCAGCACCTCCGCGTCGCCGGGCGGCAGGGCGGCGAGGGCCCGGAGCACCCGCTCGGCGTCGAGCCGGGCACCGACCTGCTCGTCGAGCGGGTCGGCGTCCGCCGCGGCCACGCCGCCGACCCGGTGGGCGAGGCCACCCCGCCGGGCCTCGCCCCGGCGCGCGTGCAGCACGTGATGGGCCGCCGTGCGGTACAGCCACGGCAGGGGGTCGTCGGGGACGTCGTCGCGCCGCCGCCAGGCGACGGCGAACACCTCCGCGACGACGTCGTCCGCCTCGCTCCCGACCCGGCGGGCCGCGTAGGCGAGGACGGCGGTGTGATGGTCCCGGAAGAGCGCCTCGAACCAGTCGCGGTTCCGGCGCTCCTCGCCGTCGATGCTCATGCCCCCTCGTTCCCGGCACGAGGCCGCGCGTCACAGCCGCCGATCCTCCCTGACGGCGCCGTGCGCGGCAGGCCATCATGGAGTCCTGTGCGACGGCTGATCCAACCGGATTGCGGGTGATGTATGGTGGATACACATGATGTCGGGGAGGGTGACATGAGCGTCGCGGTGGCGTTGGCCCATGACGCGGGCCTCAGCTTCGAGCAGGCCGAGTACCTGGGGATCCCCATGTCCTGGCAGGAGTACGAGGCGCTCGGGGAGGACGTGCGTGGTGAGTACATCGACGGGAGGTTCTTCGTGACCCCCTTGCCGACCGCCTGGCACCAGCGGCTGGCGCATCGCCTCTGGGTCCAGCTGGAGCCCCAGCTCGCGGAGGGGTGGGTGGTCAATGCGGCCATCGGCTGGAAACCGGCTGCCGACGAGTTCGGCCCCGACCTGATCGTCTACCGGGCGGCGGACCACGATGAGCGGACCCCGCGCTTCACCGGGATGCCCCTCCTCGCCGCGGAGGTCCTCTCCAGCCGGGTCTCCAGGGACACCATCGTGAAGGCACACCGTTACGCGAAGGTGGGCCTGCCGCAGTACTGGCTGGTCGATCCTGCGGGCTCGCTGGAGGTGCTGGCCCGGGAGCCGGAGCAGGACGGCGTCTTCCGCACGGTGGCCCGGCTCATCGACACGGTGGAGGTCGTGAAGCTCGCCGACGGCACCGAGGTGACGATCGACCCGAAGGCCCTCTTCGCGCGCTGAGCCCGCCTCCGGCGCTGTCGGGCTCCCGGACGGGCATGCCTGCCCCCGTGCGGCGGGTCATCATGGAGTCCGGTGCGACGGCTGATCCAACCGGATTGCGGGTGATGTATGGTGGATACACATGATGTCGGGGAGGGTGACATGAGCGTCGCGGTGGCGTTGGCCCATGACGCGGGCCTCA
>Ga0302322_100004155_pt1 | contig 12534 bp, 10 predicted proteins | sample Fen_T0_2_FD_203757 | JGI IMG/M metagenome (GOLD analysis project Ga0302322, IMG submission 203757) | Peat permafrost microbial communities from Stordalen Mire near Abisko, Sweden - Fen_T0_2 | ecosystem: Environmental > Terrestrial > Soil > Wetlands > Permafrost | place: Sweden: Abisko...
TCCGTCCTTGGGCGGCCGCGAGCGGGCGGCCGGAGCGGAGAGACACATGAGCGCAGGTCGGATCGTTGTCGGCGTCGACATGACGGACGCTTCTCGCGACGCGCTGTGCTGGGCCAAGGCGCAGGCGGACGCGACGGGTGCGGAGCTGGTGGTGGTCACCGCCTGGTCGTACCCCCCGGCCTCGTACCCCACCTACGCCGGGTACGTGCCGATGCGCGTCGGGATGGACGTCGAGGAGACGTGCCGCACCGAGCTGGAGACCTTCGTCAAGGACGCGATCGGCGACGCCTGCGTGACCCTGGCCGTCGTCCGCGGGCACCCGGCCCAGGTCGTCCTCGACGCCGCCCATGACGCGACCATGGTGGTGGTCTGGTCCCGCGGGCGCGGTCAGATCCTCGGGGCGCTGGCGGGGTCGGTGAGCCAGCAGGTGCTGACCCACGCCCGGTGTCCCGCCGTCGTCGTCCACCACCCGGCAGCCGCCTGACGGACGCGACGGACGCCGCCTGACGCACGCCGACGGACGCCGCCGTCCGGACGGGACCTGCTCCCGTCCGGACGGCGGCGGCGGGCGTCAGGGCTTGGCGACGATCCGGTCCGGTGCCGGGACGGCGATCCCGGTCGCACCGGCTGCGCCGAGGTAGGCGACCATCGCGTCGATGTCCTGGGCGCCGCCGAGGGTGTCGGTGCCGGAGTTGAACACCGTGAAGCCGTCACCGCCGGTCGCCAGGAAGCTGTTCATGGTCACCCGGACGCTGTCCGTCGGCTGCAGCAGCGTGCCGCCGACGAAGATCTGACCGATCTTCGCCGCGCAGTCGGCCGCCGTCGGGGCCGTCGGCAGCGGGGCCACCGCCTGCTCGTACTTCAGCGAGGAGGAGATCTGCAGGATGCGCTGCGTCGTCTGGCCGCCGCACCCGGCGAACTGCTGCTCCAGCAGGCTGCGGATCTGCGCGCCCGTCAGCGTCTTGGTCACCAGGCTGTTGCCGAACGGCTGCACCGTGAACGCCTCGCCGTAGGTCACCTGACCGGGTGCCTCGCCGCCGGACGAGATGTCGCTCGCCTTCAGGTCGGCCCGGATGCCGCCCGGGTTCATGAAGGCCACCTTGGCGGCGCCCACCGTCGCACCGGCCGTCGCCGCGAGCTGCGAGTCGGCGATGACGTCGCCGAGCGGCTGCTCGCCGGTCGGGCTCGCCGTCCGGGTCAGGTCGCCCTGGATGGTCCCGATGACCTTGTTGGCCAGCGGCGCCGCGGCGTCCACGTACTTCTTGACGACGGCAGCGACTGTCGGGTCGGACTTGCTCGGGTCGTCCTGCCGGACGACGCCGGTGCCCGACGCGTTGAGCGCGTTCTCGACGATCGTGTTGCTGGCCGCGGCCGAGACCAGCGTCCCGGTGCGGTCGTCGACGGTGAGGGTGATGTCGCTGAGGACGCGGCCGAACGACGCGGCGCTGGTGATCAGCCGGGTGACCCCGTTGGTCGTGATCGTGCACCGGTACTCGGCGTGGGTGTGGCCCGAGACGATGACCTTGATCGACGGGTCGAGCTTCGACGCGATGGCGGCGATCGGGCTGCCGGCCAGGTCGCCGGTGCACCCGTTGAGCGCCGCCGGCGAGGTCTGGCTGCCGCCCTGGTGGATCACCAGGACGGGGATCTTCACCCCGCGCTTCTTGAGGGCCGCGACGGCCTTGTTCGCGGCGGCCGCCTCGTCGGTGAAGGTCAGGCCCGCGACGCCGGACGGCGTCACGATGGTCGGGGTGTCCTTGAGGACCTCGCCGATGAAGCCGACCTTGACCGACCGCCCGGACGTCGAGCGCAGCTCCTTCACGCCCGTCGCCGGGAAGAGGGTGCGGCCCTTGGCGTCGAGCACGTTGGCCGCGAGGTAGCCGAACGAGGCCCCCGGGTAGACGTTCGTCGTCCGGCCGTTCGGGAGCAGGTACGGCTTGCCGGCGCACGCGTCGGCGCCGCAGCCGCCCCGCGCCACGCGCAGCAGCTCGGTCGCTCCCTTGTCGAACTCATGGTTGCCGACCGAGGCGTAGTCGACGTGCATCAGGTTGGTGACGACCGTGGCCGGCTCCTCCTGGAAGAGCGCATCAGCCAGGGGTGCCGCCCCGATGTTGTCGCCCGCCAGCACGGTGGCCTGACCGCGGCCGTAGGCCGCCTGCCGGCTCTTGACGAGCTTGGCCAGGTAGGCGGCCCCGCCCGCGAACCGGCCGTAGATGTTCAGGCCGGCCGGTTCGAGGTTGCCGTGGAAGTCGTTCCAGGCCAGCAGGTGCACCGTCCCCGTCCGGGCCTTGCCGGCGGCCCCGTCACCGGACTCGCCGGACGCGCCCGACGCCTCCCCGGTGAAGCTCACGCTCAGCGCGTCCGACAGGTTGCGCGCGCCGGAGATCTGCACTTGCGCGCCGTCCGCCGCCGCGGGCGTGCTCCCGTGACCGGCGAGGGGAGCCAGCAGGACGGCGCCGAGCGCGGCCGCGGCCAGGCCGGCCGTCGCGGCGGGCCCGCGCAGCACCCGGCGCAACCCGCTGGGCGCCGGCGACGGTGTCTTGATCATGAATGCCTCCTGGAACGGCCGTGGACGGCAGGGGACGGCAAGGACGGGTGCCTCCGACACCGTGCCGTGCCCGGGCCTCGGCCAGGACGGCGGTCGGGTGACCAGGCGGTGAAATCTCCGGTATGACCGGTGCGAGCGGGGCAAGTCTGTCGAACCGGACGGCGTGCGGCATAGGGTTTGCCCGATGCGTCCCCAGCCGCCCGCGACCACGCCTGCCGTCGTGACGAGCTCCCCCTCGGACGGGTCGGGTGGGCCTGGTGAGTCGGCCGGGCCGGCCGGCTCGGCCGGGCAGTGGGGGCTCGCGGTCGCCGTCGGGCTGCTCCTCGCCGCGGTCGGCCTGCGACCGGTGCTGGCGGAACAGTTCGCCCGTCCGGCCGTGGCCAACTGGGCGACGATCTTCGTCGCGATCGTGGTCCAGGCGATGCCGTTCCTGGCGCTCGGCGTCGTCGTCAGCGGGGCGATCGCCGCGTTCGTGCCGCCGTCGTTGGTAGGTCGCCTGATGCCCCGGCGGGCCGTCGTCGCGGTGCCCGCCGCCGCCCTCGCCGGTGCGGCCCTGCCCGGGTGCGAGTGCGGCTCGATCCCGGTGGCGCGCCGCCTGATGAGCCGCGGCGTCGCGCCGTCCGCCGCCCTGACCTTCCTGCTCGCGGCGCCCGCGATCAACCCGGTGGTCCTGGTGTCCACGGCCGTGGCCTTCCCCGGGCAGCCGGTGATGGTGCTGGCGCGGTTCCTCGCCGGGTCCGGGACGGCGGTCCTGGTGGGCCTGCTGTGGGCGGGCCTGGGTGACGACCGGCTCCTCGCCCGCGCGATGCGGGCCGAGCCGGAGTCGGGCAGCAGCCGCCTCGCCGTCTTCGCCGCGACCGCCCGCGGGGACCTGCTCTCGGCGGGCGGCTTCCTCGTGATCGGGGCCGCCGCGGCCGCCACCCTGCAGACGGCGGTGCCGCGCGACGCCGTCGACGCGTTCGCTTCCTCGCCGGTGCTGGCCGTGCTGGCCCTGGCGGCGCTCGCGGTGCTGCTGTCGATCTGCTCCGAGGCGGACGCCTTCGTCGCCGCGGGGCTGCGGCAGTTCTCCCTGACCGCGCGGCTGGTCTTCCTCGTCGTGGGCCCGATGGTCGACCTCAAGCTCGTCGCGCTGCACGCCGGCACCTTCGGACGGCGGTTCGCCCTGCGGTTCGCGCCGCTCACCCTGGTGTGCGCGATCGCGGTCGGCAGCCTCGTGGGCTGGTGGCTGCTGTGAGCCCGGAGGCCGGGTCGACCACCGTGCTGCTGGTCGGGGCGCTGCTGATCCGGCTCGTGCTCACCGGGGACTACCTGCGCTACGTCCGCGGCGGCATGGGCCCGTGGCTGGTGGCGGCCGGCGCGCTGCTCGTCGTCCTGGGGGTCACCGGCCTGGTGGCGGCCGTCCGCCGGCGGGCGGACGTGCCGGTGGCGGTGGCCGGCGCCGGGCCCGGCGATCCTGACGGCCACGACGGCGACGGCGACGGCGACGGCGACGGGCACGGTCACGGGTCGCAGTGGGTGGGGTGGCTGCTGCTGGCGCCCGTGCTGGCGTTGCTGCTGGTGACGCCGCCGGCGCTGGGCAGCTTCGGCGTCGACCGGACGGCGCCCGGCGTCCGGATCTCCTCCGGCGGCGCGCTCTTCCGCCCGCTCGCCGCGGGCGCGGAGCCGGTGCCGCTGACGCTGCTGGAGTTCGGGGAGCGTGCCGGTGACCGGTCGGGCGCCAGCTTCGGCCCGGCCCGGGTGCGGCTGACCGGCTTCGTCGCGGTGCCCGCCGACGGCGAGGGGGTGCGGCTGGCCCGCTACCAGATCGCGTGCTGTGCGGCCGACGCGGTCGCGACCGTCGTCCGCGTCGTCGGCCTGCCCGGCGCGACACCGGCCCGCGACACCTGGTTGACCGTCGTCGGGACCTACCGGGGTACCGGTCCGGACGGCGTCCCCGAACTCACCGTCGTCGACGCCGAGCGCATCCCCCCACCGGTCGACCCCTACGAGACCTAGCGACCCCCTCGTGATCATGCACGGTTGAACATCGGTAGTTCTGATGTTCAACCGTGCATGATCACGAGGGGGTCGGGGTGGTCAGGGCGGTGTACAGGGCCGGGCGGCGGTCGGTGAGGTAGGGGTTGTCGCGGCGTCCTCGGTGGACGCGCTCGGGCTCCACCGTGGCCAGCAGCAGCGCGTCGCCGTCCCCTGCGGAGGCCAGCACGTCGCCGTCCGGGCCGCTGATGCTGCTGCGCCCCACGTAGGTCGTCGTCGCCTCGGTGCCGACGAGGTTCGCGTAGGCGACGTACACCTGGTTCTCCCACGCCCGCACGCGCAGCAGGTGCTCGGCGACGAAGGTGAACGGTTCCATCTGCGCGGTCGGGACGGCGACCAGCTCGGCCCCGGCCAGCGCGGCCAGCCGCACCGTCTCGGGGAACTCGACGTCGTAGCAGATCATGATCGCGATCCGGACGCCGAGCAGGTCGACGACCGTGCAGGCGTCCGGCCCGGCGGCGAACCGGCGGTCCTGGACGCCGAACAGGTGCGACTTGTGGTGCACGCCCACCACCTCGCCGTCCCGGTCGACGAGGACGGCGGCGTTGCGGACCCGGTCGCCGTCGAGCACCGGCGCCCCCACCAGGACGGCGACGCCGCGGGTCGCCGCGATCCGGCGCACCCCGCCGACGAGGTCGCCGCGGGCGAGCTCGGCGATCCGCGGGCCGATGTCGTCGCCGGTGAGGAAGCACTCCGGAGCGATGAGCAGGTCCGCGCCGGCCGCCACCGCCCGGGCCGCCGCCGCGTCGAGCGCGGCCAGGTTGGCCGCGGGGTCGGCAGGCGCCGCGGCGGCCTGCAGCACGGCGATCCGTAGCGCCATGACGGGCTCCGATCCGGGTGGTCGGGGGTGGATGGCGTATCAGGATCCCTCATCGGCAGGTCGGGGTGGGTAGGGGTGCCGGTAAGGGTGCGGTAGGGGTTCGGGTGGGGGCGAGCAGGGGGACGTCCCCGATGTCCCGGTTCGCCCTCGGCGCGCACTCTGGGGACATCGAAGTTTCGCGGCCGCACCGGTGACCAGCCCCCGGTGCGGCCGCGCCAATTTGCCCCCAACGACCGACGCCCCCTCGCGGCGAGGTCGCGGGTGCTGCCCGACGGCCAGGCTCTACCGTGGTGACGCCCCCTTCGGGGGCGCTGCCACCACCTGACGAGGAGAACGACCGATGTCCCCTGACCCCGTTCCCGGCGCCGTCGCCGCGGACCCGCGGATCGTCGAGCACCGCACCGCGCTGACCACCGTCACCGTGACGTCGAACGGCGTCCCGGCGGCCGACCGCGACGTCGTCGTGGCCCAGCGCGACCACGCCTTCCGCTTCGGGTGCATCGGGTTCGAGTTCATCCCGCTCGCGAACGGCGAGCTGACCGACGTCCGGGCGGCCCAGCTGCAGACCGGGGCGGGCGGCGTCGTCGAGAGCTTCGGCGAGGTGAACGTCGAGGACGCCGAGCAGCTCGCCGACCTGTGGTTCGGCCTCTTCAACTTCGCGACGCTGCCGTTCTACTGGGGGCGGTTCGAGCCCGAGCGCGGCCGCCCCGACACCCAGCGGCTGCTGCGCACCGCCCGGTGGTTCGCCGACCGCGGCGTCGCGGTGAAGGGCCACCCCCTCGCCTGGCACACGGTCACCGCCGACTGGCTCCTCGAGCTGTCGAACGCCGAGATCGCCAAGGCCCAGGTGGAGCGCATCCACCGCGAGGTCGCCGACTTCGCCGGCGTCATCGACACCTGGGACGTGATCAACGAAGCCGTGATCATGCCCGTCTTCGACAAGTACGACAACGGCCTGACCCGGATCTGCCACGAGCTGGGGCGCATTCCCCTCATCCGGACGGTGTTCGACGCCGCCCGGGAGACGAACCCGGGCGCGACGCTCCTGCTCAACGACTTCGACCTGTCGACGGCCTTCGAGTGCCTCATCGAAGGGGTGCTCGAGGCGGGGATCCGGGTCGACGCCCTCGGCCTGCAGAGCCACATGCACCAGGGGTACTGGGGCGAGGAGAAGACGCAGGGCATCCTCGACCGGTTCTCCCGCTACGGCCTGCCGATCCACTTCACCGAGACGACGATCCTCTCCGGGCACATCATGCCCGCGCACATCGAGGACCTGAACGACTACCAGCTCCCGGAGTGGCCCACGACGCCCGAGGGGGAGGCCCGTCAGGCGGACGAGGTGGTCCGGCACTACTCGACGCTGCTCGCCAACCCGTCCGTGCAGGCGATGACTTACTGGGGCCTCTCGGACGGCGGCTGGCTGGGGGCGCCGGGCGGCTTCGTCCGCGCCGACGGCAGCCCGAAGCCGTCGTACGAGGCGCTGCACCGGCTGGTCAAGGGCGACTGGTGGGTGCCGCCGACGACGCTGCGCACGGACGCCGAGGGCCGGGTCACCTTCCGGGGCTTCCTCGGCGACTACGAGCTGGGGCTCGGCTCGCAGCAGGCGCCCTTCCGGCTGGACCGCGCCGGGACGCTGGCCGTGGACGTCGCCCTCTGACGGCGTCCCCGTAGCGCCCCGTGCGCCGGGCCGACCGGCCCGGCGCCCGGCAGCTCAGAAGCGGTCGAACTTCGCCCCGTCGAGGGCCGCCGGCGTGCCGCGCCGGCCCTGGCGCGGCAGCTTCGACGAGGTGCGGGTCCGGTTGGCCGTGGGCGCTCTGCCAGGGGTCAGCTGGGTCTGCGGCTGGCCGGTGCGGAAGAACCGCATCATCTGCTGCAGGTGGGCGGTCTGGCTCATCATCTCCTCCGCCGTGGCGGCCAGCTCCTCGCTGGAGGAGGCGTTCTGCTGGGTGATCTGGTTCATCTGGCTCATGGCCTGGTTGATCTGGCTGACGCCGGCGGTCTGTTCGGCGGACGCGGCGGCGATCTCCTGGACCAGGTCCGAGGTCCGCCCGATGCTGGGCACGATCTCCTCCAGCAGGTTCCCGGCCCGCTCCGCCGTGCGGACGCTGCCGGTGGCCAGCTCCCCGATCTCCTGCGCGGCGACCTGTGACCGTTCGGCGAGCTTGCCGACCTCGGTGGCGACGACGGCGAAGCCCTTGCCGTGCTCGCCGGCCCGGGCGGCCTCGATGGTCGCGTTCAGGGCGAGCATGTTCGTCTGGAACGCGATGTCGTCGATGATCGCGATCTTGGAGGCGATCTCCTTCATCGCGCCCACCGTCTGCTGCACCGCACTGCCACCCTGGGCGGCCTCGGACGCCGCCTTGGACGCGATCCCGTCGGTGACCTTGGCGTTGTCGCTGTTCTGGCTGATGCTGGCGGCCATCTCCTCGATGCTCGAGGAGGTCTCCTCCACGCTCGAGGACTGCTCGGTGGCCGACTGCGACAGCGACTGGGAGGCGCCGGAGATCTGCGAGGAGGCGTGGGCGAGCTGGTCGGCGGCGGCGACGACCTCGCTGACGGTCTGGGTCAGCTTCTCCAGCGAGTTGTTCGTGGCCTGGCGCAGGTTCTCCAGCTGACCGGCGTACTCGGAGCCGATCCGCTGGGTCAGGTCGCCCTCCTCCAGCGCGCCCAGCACCCGGGAGACCTCGTTCAACGGGCCGATCACCGCGTCCAGGGTGTCGTTGATGCCCTGCACGATCGACCGGAACCCGCCGTGGTGCGCCGAGGCGTCGGCCCGCACCTCCAGCCGCCCCTCGACCGCCGCCTGCGCCAGCATGGAGGTGTCCTCGATCAACGCCCGCAGGTTGGAACGCACCTGCTCGATCGTCTCGTTGATGAAGACCTTCTTCCCCGGGAAACGCTCCAGCGGGGCGTCGAAGTCGCCCTCCCCGAACGCCTTCACCACCGCCATCGCCTTCTTCTTCACGGTGATGTGGCCGTTCACCATGTCGTTCACGCCCTGAGCGACCACGCGGTAGCCCCCCGGGAACCGGCCGGCGTCGACGACGACGTCGATGTCGCCGCGCTCGTGCTCGGCCGCCATGTCGTTCATCTGGTCGATCAGCGCGGTCAGCGTGCCCCGCATGGTGTCAAGCCCGGCGGTCGCCCGGCCCGGCTCGTCGTCGAACCCGGTCTTGAGCGTGACGTCGAAGTCGCCCTCGGCGAGCTTCTCGGCCGCCTCGCCCAGCTCGCGCAGCGGGTGCTGGATCGACCGGGCGATGAGCAGCGCGATGGCGACGACGAGCCCCAGGACGCCGGCCCCGACGCCGATCTCGGTCCACAGCGCCCGCTGCGCGGCGACCTGGGCGGCGGCCGTCGCCGTGTGCTCGGCCTTCTCCAGGTTCGTGGCGATGCCGGCGAGCGAGGCGCCCGACTTGGTGAAGATGTCGATCTCCGCTCCCAGCACCAGGGCGTCGGCCTTGAGCCGGGAGGCCGCGTCACCCCGGCGGTAGAGGGTCACGATCTCCACGTCGAGGCTCATGAACCGGTCCAGGCCCGCGGTGACGGTCGCCAGGTCCGCCGGGTTGACGGCGGGGAGCCCCGTCGACGCCTGCGCCAGGGCCGCCAGGTCCTGGCGCGTGCGGGCCACCGAGCCCAGGAACGCCTTGCGGGAGTCGGCCGAGTCCGCGGCCGCCTTCGGGCCCAGCCGGGCCACGTCGAAGGCGTAGGCGGTCTGCCAGCCGTTGAAGTCCGCGAAGTCGAACTGCGCGGTCTGGGCGGCGCCGGTGGCACTGCCCAGCCGGGCGACCTCCTTGGCGGTGTTCATCTGGCCGGTCACAGCCACATAGCCGGCACCCACGATGCCCACCAGGGCGACGGCCACGAGTGCCACGAGCACGTTGAGCCGGACCGAGATGCCGACGCGCCTCAGAATTTTCACGGGTGACCCTTCCTCGCCGGCGACGTGACCGGACTGATGGTGATCCTTCCTTCTCGGCGCGCCCGCCGGTCGACTGAACCGGCGAGCAGCCGCCTTCCCTCCGGGTACCGTGGCTACGGTCCGGATGACCCGTGATCTGTGAGAGACTCGGCCGCTTGCGAGCTTGGTCTGGATCCCTCGCGACCGCGACTGGTGGTGGCTGCGACGACTGGCAATGTGATCATGGAGCCTTGGGCACCGTCGAGGCGCTTCCGGCTGGCCGGGATCGGGGTCCACGTCTACACGGCGAGTGGCACCGTCCTGGCGTTCCTCGTCGTCGTGGCGGCGTTGGACGGCAACGCCACCCGCGCCCTGTGGCTGGGCCTGGCGGCGCTCGTCATCGACGGCAGCGACGGGATGCTGGCGCGCCGGCTGCGCGTCAAGGAGACGATCCCGCAGTTCGACGGCGCCATGCTGGACAACATCGTCGACTACATCACGTATGTCTTCGCACCCGTCGTGCTCCTGTGGACGGGCGGCTACCTGCCCCGCGGGCACTGGGGGGAGGTCCTGGCGGCGCTGCCGCTGCTGGCCTCCAGCTACCAGTTCTGCCGGGTGGACGCCAAGACGGACGACCACTACTTCCTGGGCTTCCCCAGCTACTGGAACGTCATCGCCTTCTACGCCGTGGTGATGGCGTGGAGCCCGACGACGCTCGCCGTCGTGCTCGTGGTGTGCTCGGTGCTGGTCTTCGTGCCGGTCAAGTACATCTATCCGTCCCGCACCCTGGTGCTGCGGCGGGTGAACCTGCTGCTGGCCGCCGTCTGGCTCATCAGCTACGGCGCCCTCCTGGTCGAGATGCCGAACCCGTCGGGCATCATGATCGGCGTCTCGCTGGGCTACGTCGCCTACTACGCGGCCGCGAGCGTGTACCTCACCCTGCGCGGGCGGGCGTCGACCGACGTCCCCGCCGTGCCGGTGGGTCACGTCGGGCCGGGGCGGCTCGACTGATCCCGTGATCCTCGGTCTCGCCGCGGCGCTCACGGCCGCAGGGCTCTACGGCGTCGCGGCGGTGCTGCAGGCTGCGGGCGCGCGGCAGGTGGACCGGGCCTCCGGGCTCGACCCGCGGCTGCTCGTGAGGATCCTGCGGCAACCCGTCGCGGTGGTGGCCCTCGGGCTGATGCTCCTGGGCTTCCTGCTGCACCTGCTGTCGGTGCGCCTGGTGCCGCTGTTCCTGGCCCAGGCGGGCATCGCGGTGAGCCTGGTGGTGACCGCCGTGCTGGCCGTCGTCCGGTTCGGCGAGCGGCTCAGCCGGACCGAGTGGGCGGCGGTGGGCTCGGTCTTCGCCGGGCTCATGCTGCTGTCGGCGTCCGCCGGGGACGTCGGGACCGGCACCGGAGGCCGGCTGCCCGCCGTCCTCTTCGTCGGGATCGCCCTGATCGGTGCTCTCGGCTGGATCGCGAGCCGACGGCGCAGCCCGCTGAGCACCGCGGCGATGGGCCTGCTGGCCGGGTTCGGCTACGCGGTGGTGGGGATCTCGGCCCGGCTGCTGCCGGACTTCTCCCCGCTGGACCTGGTCCGGTCGCCGGCCGCGTACTCGCTGGCCCTCGGCGGGTCGCTCGCCTTCCTGCTGTACTCGGTCGCCCTCCAGCGGGGCGCCGTGACCCTCGCGACCACCCCCATGATCGTCACCCAGACGGTCGTGCCGGCCCTCGTCGGCGTGCTGCTGCTCGGGGACGGCGTCCGGCCGGGCTGGTGGGTGGCCGGCGGGCTGGGGTTCGTCGTCACCGTCGCGGCGGCCAGCGCGCTGGTCCGGTTCGAGGGGGCACACCAGGTCGGTCCGGCGCCGGTAACGCCACACCCCACGAACGGCTGAGCGACGCATCGTCACTCGGTCCGTCGTTCGTTGGCCCGAGGGATTTAGCCGTCACTGCCCGCTACCGTTGTGATCAACGCCGTAGCTGGAAGGGACAGGTCGATGCGCACCAGATCGGATCGAGGAGCTGCTGCCGTCGAGTTCGGCCTGCTCGTGGCCGCGCTGGCGGTCTGCATCGTCGGGGCGGTCACGGCCGCCGGTCAGGGGCTGGCCGCGTTGCTGAACGAGGCGGCGACCGCCCTCGGCGGCTGACGGCGAGGCCCGCTCCTCGGTCCGCACCTGCGCGCGCGAACGGCCGCCGCGCCCGGACGGGTGCGGCGGCCGCCGTCGTGCAGGGGTCAGAATTTCCAGAGCGGCAGGAGCGGCCGCTTCCAGGTCTCGTTGATGACGCCGGCGCCGCCGGTGTAGAGCGCGCACGCCGCGGTGAGGATGCCGAGCCAGCCGCCGAACTTCACCAGCGACTCGCTGTGGCCGAAGTGGCCGAGCACCAGGAACACGAAGGTCGCGGTCAGCACGAGGAACGTGCTGAACAGTGCCCCGTTGGTGCGCAGCGACGCGATCAGCAGGACGGCGGTGAAGATGGTCCAGCTGAGCAGGAAGTACCCCAGCGCCTGGTCCACGGCGTCGGCGGACGTGCCCGCCGCCGGCTTGAAGAACACCGACAGGCCCCAGTACGCCAGCCAGAAGGCGCCGTACGAGCTGAACGCGGTGGCACCGAAGGTGTTCCCCTTGCGGAATTCCCAGATCCCGGCGACGACCTGGACGCCACCGCCGTAGAACAGGGCCAGGCTCAGGACGACGGACTTCACCCCCGGCGCGATGAGCCCGGCGTTGACGGCGCTGAGCACGAACGTCGTCAGCGCGAAGGCCGACAGTCCGAGCGGACCGGGGTCCGCGATCTGGACCGGCGCCTCGACAGCCGGCACGGGCCGGGGGTGATCGGTGGTCATGGCCATGAAAGGCTCCTTCCGGGACGCCCGACCGGGCGGGCTCCGTTGTCCTCGCTCACGCTAGGTGGGGGGAGTGGAACGGAGCAGAGCCGCTGGTCCCGCTGCGGTGGGTGGTCGCCCCGAAGGGGGCGGAAGGTGCGAAGCGGCGGACCGGCGGTCGGCGGGCCCGACGAGCTGCGGACGGCGGCCGCCCGGCGGACCGCTCACCGCCCGGTGCCGCCGCTCGCCGCCACCCTGTCGCGGCGAGCGGCGTCGTCGCAGGTCAGAGCATCGACGGCGGCGCGCCGAGCGGAGGGCTCCGTCAGAAGTAGGGGCCGCGGGCGCCGGAGTTGAACGACGCCTCGACGATCGACAGCAGCTCCAGCAGGGACGGGTGCAGCGCGGGCACGAGCTGGGCGAGGTACT
>Ga0302322_100004157_pt1 | contig 12532 bp, 9 predicted proteins | sample Fen_T0_2_FD_203757 | JGI IMG/M metagenome (GOLD analysis project Ga0302322, IMG submission 203757) | Peat permafrost microbial communities from Stordalen Mire near Abisko, Sweden - Fen_T0_2 | ecosystem: Environmental > Terrestrial > Soil > Wetlands > Permafrost | place: Sweden: Abisko...
TCGCGTTGCTTTTTCCTTGGTCTTGACCCTCTTCTGGGCCGCTTCGGCGTTCTCCCAAACCGTCACAGTCCCTGCGGCGAAAACCGTCAGTTCCATCCCCCTCCTGGCCCTCGAGGGCCAAACCATTGGCGGATTCACCCTGGTCACCCCCCTGTTCGACGACCATCCGCTGGCCCTGGCCGAGCTGCTGGCCGGCCGGACCCAGGTGTTGTTGACCGGAAGCACCCTGGCAGTGAAGAACAGTCAGGGAGGAGGTCCCCTCGTCCACGTGGCGACGCCGGTTTGGGACGTCTCGGGCCTGGTCACCCTCAACCCCGACCTGAAAAGTCTCGATGATTTCGCGGGTAAGTCCCTGGTGGTTCCGTTGGCCGGGGGTCCCCTCGATCTGCAGCTCCAAGCCCTCCTCAAATCCAGGGGGTTGGCCGACAAGGTCAGGGTCGACTACGCGGAACCCGCCCAGGCGGTGGCCATGATCCTCCAGAAAAAGGTCGACGGCGCCTGCCTTCCCGAGCCCCTGGTCAGCCGGCTGGTGGTCCTGAACGGCGCCAGGGAGGTGTTCACCTTCGCCGAAGCCTGGGCAGGCCTCAACCACGGTGACGGCCGGGCCCCCCAAGTCAGCCTGGTGACTCGCCGCAGCTGGGCCGACAGCCACGCCGATTTCCTCCGGGCCCTGGTGGCCGCCTACAGGGCCAGCATCGGCGCGGTGAAGGCCGACCTGCCCGGGTACGCCGCCCGGTTCGCGCCGGTGCTCGGGTTGCCGGCCCCCATCGTCGAGAGGGGCCTGTCAAAGACGCTGTTCGACCTGCCTTCCGGGGCGGACACCGAAAGCCTATACAACCGGTATTTGGCCCTCATCGGTGAAACCAAACCGGTGGCCGCCGATTTCTTCTTCCGGGAATGACATGAAACCCTTGCCCGCCTGGGCCACCTTAGTCTTGGGCCTGGCCGCCGGGGCCCTCTTGTACACCTTGGGCACCGTGGTTTTCGGCCCCGACCTCTTTCCTTGGCTGGGCGATGTCGTGGCCCGGTTGGTTCAGTTCTCAGGCGAACCCGCCACCTGGACCGACCTGGCCCTGACCCTGATCAGGACGGCGGCGGGGTTCCTGCTGGCGTTCGTCCTGGGAGTCCCCCTGGGCATCCAGCTGGGCCGCTCGCCGTGGTCCGACGGGTTGGGCTTCCTCCCTATCGTGCTCCTCCAGGCCTGCCCGCCGCTGTTCTGGGTCATCCCCCTCATCCTGGTTTTAGGTACCGACGGACAGGCGCCGGCGGCGGTGGTCTTCCTGGTGGTGCTCCCCCTGGTGGTCTTGAGCGTCCGGGAGGCCCGGAAGGCGGTGACCCCCACCCTGCGGGACGTGTTCCGGATCTACGCTCCCAGCCGTCGGATGGTGGCCCGGGAGCTGCTTCTGCCGGCGTTGGCCCCAGCCTTGAGGAGCAGCGTGGTCCTGGGGCTGGTCCTGGGCCTCAAGAGCGCCGTGCTGGGGGAATGGTTCGGTTCGCACACGGGGCTGGGAAGGGCGATCTTCCGGCTGTACGGTGTGTTCGACATGCCAGGGTTCTTCGCCTTGGTGTTCTTGTTTCTGGGAGTGGGTTCGGTGGTGGGTTTGGGCGGTGAAGCCCTTGCACGCAAGCTGTTTCCCCGTCGGCGCTCCACCCTCCCCGGCAAGACGCCTTGGGGGTACGCGTCCCGGCCCGGGGCTGGGGCTCCAACGATGCCTCCGGCACGCTTGGTCCTCGAAGGGGTGGATTTCCAGTGGGGATCCCGGCCGCTGCTGCGAGGCGTCGACCTCACCATCGAACCAGGACAAACCGTCGTCCTTTCCGGTCTTTCGGGGTCGGGGAAGACCACCCTGGCCCGGATCGCCCTGGGTCTGCTCAAACCTACCCGGGGCCGGGTCGAGGCTCCCCGCCGCCCATCGGTGCTTTTCCAGGACGATGGGCTGCTGGCCCATAGGGACGTTTGGGGGAACACCCTCCTTCCGGCTTGGCAGCAACGCAGCCCCGACGCCGAGGAAAGAGCCCGGAACGTCCTAGGGCTCGTGGGCCTGGCGGATTGGGAAAAATTTCCCGAGGAGCTCTCGGGGGGGATGCGCCAGCGGGCGGCTCTGGCCCGGGCGCTGAACCAGGACCCCGATTTCCTGGTCCTGGACGAGCCTTTTCAAAACCTCGATGAGGGATCCCGGGCAGCGCTTTGGGACCTGACGTTCCGGGTCCTGGCAGACCGAGGTCTGGGGGCCCTCATCATCACCCACTATCCCCGGGAACTCGAGGGCCGGCCCGTGAGGTTCTGGTCGCTGCCGGTCGCCAAAGCCTGATCAGCGCCAGAAGCCGCTGGGGGTCGATGGGCTTGGGAACCAGATCCTGCATCCCGGCCTCCAGGCAGACCACCCGCTCGAGTTCGAAACTGTGGGCCGTGAGGGCGAGGATGGGCAGCGATGCCGCGTCCCGGGTGCGGCGGATCAGCCGGGTGGCCTCCAGGCCGTCCATCACGGGCATCTGAAGGTCCATGAGGACGAGGTCGAAGGGTCCGTCCGCCGCCCTCTCCACCGCCTCCCGGCCGTTGGCCACGATCACGGGTTGGATGCCTGCCCGGGTGAGGATTTCCTTGGCCACCAGCTGGTTCACCCTGTTGTCCTCGGCCAGGAGCACCCTCAAACCTTCGAGGGACGGGCGCCGGGCCTCCACCGGAAGGGCCGCGCCCACCCCGAGGGTGACCTCGAACCAAAACAGACTGCCCTTCCCCACGTCGCTCTCGACCCCCAGCCTTCCTCCCATCAACTGGACCAACTGACGGCAGATGGCCAGCCCCAGGCCGGTGCCGCCGTATTTCCGGGTGGTGGAGGGGTCTACCTGGGTGAAGGATTGGAACAGCCTCTGCTGGTCGGCCGGGGAAATTCCCCCTCCCGTGTCCCTGACTTCGAACCTCAGGGGGACCGAGTCGGGCGTCCCGCCCGGAAGCACCGAAACAGCCACATCCACCCGCCCCCGGTCGGTGAACTTCACGGCGTTCGAAACAAGGTTCGCGAGCACCTGCTGGAGGCGCAGCCCGTCGCCCCGGAGGATTTCGGGGATGGTGGAATCGGCATCCAGGGACAGGTCCAGATGCTTTTCCTCGGCCCGGAACCGAACCATGGAGGCAACGGCTCCCAGCAGAGTGCCGAGATGGAAGTCCGAGGTCTCCAGTTCGACCTTCGCCTCCTCGAGTTTGGAGAAATCGAGGATGTCGTTGATGACCCCCAGGAGGGCCGCCCCCGACCGCTGGAGGTCGGCCAGGTATTCCCGGGCCCGGGGGGAAATTTCCTCGCCCAGGGCCAGGGCCGTCAACCCGACCACGGCGTTCATGGGGGTGCGGATCTCGTGGCTGAGGTTGGCCAGGAAGAGACTCTTGGCCCGGGTGGCTTCCCGGGCCAGGTCGCGTTCCAGGCGGTACTGATCGGTCAGCTTCCGGGCGCTGATATCCTCGACCATCACCCCCCAGCGGGCCCGGGGCTCGTCGGGGACTTGGAGGGGCAGGAAAGCGGCGGCCAGCCAGAACGTCGCCCCCAGGTCGTTCTCCCCGGTCACCTCCTGGCGCCAGGCCTTGCCTTCTCCCAACCGCCGGACCGAGTCCTCAAATAGGGGTCCCGAGTCGTCCCCGTAGGAAAGGTTAAAGAGGAAGCCCCCAGGATGGCTTGCGGCCAACCTCACCCTCGCCTGGGCGTTGCTCGACAGGACCCGGCCGTCGGCGTCGCAAACCAGGGCCATGACCGCGGCTTCTTCGAGGATGGCCGACATGGCCCGCTGTTGAAGGTAACTTTCCTTCAAAATGGCGGTCAGGGATTCGAAACTCTTCCAAAGCACCGTCAGTTCATCGGGAGGGCCGGGGCGGGAGGCCACCGGAGGCAGCCCCGACCGGTCGAAGCGGTAACCCTCGATGGCCTGGGTCACCACCCCCAGGGGACGCCCCACCAGCCGGCGCAGCCCCACCAGGAGGATGACCATGAGGCCTAGGGTGCTGGCCAGGTAGTTGCTCCCGATGAGCCGGAACCTGTCGGCCAACCTGGCTTCAAGGATGGAAAGGTCGGTGACGAGGATCAGTTCGCCCACCATCTTGTCGGTGCCCCGGTCGTTGTGGACCAGGGGGAACAGATGGAACAGAGGAACCGTCAGAGCCTCGATGTCGGACAGCTCCCCACCGTCCGCTTTCCGGAAGGCCGTCGGGGGGGAACTGCCCCAGGCCACGACCACAGTCCCGGTTTCGTCCCTGACCTGGGCACCGGAAAGAAACCCCACGGAGCGGGTTGCCTCGAGGCTGGTGCGGACCAGGGATAGATCGTAGTTCCAGAGGGCGTTCTCCAGGCCGGCCCGGGTGGCGTGGAACAGGTCGGCCAGGATGCCGTCGACTTCGACCCGGGTGTTGCGGTATTCGAAGACCAGCTGGACCGCGGTGGTCAGGGTGAACCAACCCACGGAAAAGCCGAAAACCAGAAGAAAGAGCCGGGCGGCAATGGTGGTTCGACGGGCCATAAGACCAGTATAACCCACCTTGCCAACCAGCCCCCTCGTCCCGTATCCTGAGCGCCGAGGAGCCACCATGATCCTTTCGGGCCTGGAAATTGAACGCCGGATGGGCGGCGACATCGTCATCGAACCCTACGACAAAAAGCTGCTGAACCCCAACAGCTACAACCTCCGGCTCAGCGACGAACTGCTGGTCTACAAGAACCGTGTCCTCGATATGGCCACCCCCAACGACTTCGAAAGGCTCACCATCCCAAAAGAAGGATTGCTCTTGGAGACCGGCCGGCTCTACCTGGGTCGAACCCTGGAATTCACGGCCACCGAAAACCTGGTGCCCATGCTCGAAGGGCGTTCCTCGGTGGGCCGGCTGGGGCTGTTCATCCACGTGACCGCCGGGTTCGGCGACGTGGGCTTCCGGGGTTTCTGGACCCTCGAAATTCTCTGTGTCCAGCCGGTGAAGGTTTACCCGGGGGTGGAGATCTGCCAGATCTTCTACCACACCCTCGAGGGCAAATACGAAAACTACAAGAGCGGAAAATACCAGAACAACCAGGGCATCCAGCCCAGTCTTCTCTATAAAGACTTTCCCATCACTAAAGACTTTCCCATCACCAAGGAATTCCAGAAATGAGCGACCCCCAACCAGAAGTCCCGAATGAAAGGGTGATCTACCTCCACGGCTTCGACAAAAAAGAGCTTTTCGCCCTGGTCGATCTGATCAAGAAAAACTCCCCAGACCCCAAGGCCATTGCCTTCAGCACCAGCACCAAAAACAACATGAAGATGACTGTGGAGCAGCTGATTTTCGAAGTCCGCAAGGACCACAAGGTGATGATGGAATTCAACGAACAAAGGGAAGCTGCCCGGAAAGCGGGGTTGCCGCCTCCGCCCATGCCCAAAGGGTAAGGCGGCGCGCGGCAACCCGGGCCGGGTCAGGGAAGTCCTTGACCCGACCAGGAGGACAGGGCCAGCTCAGCCCCTCAGCTCCCAAACTTGGTCGCCGATGGCCATTCGGGCCTCCTCGGCACCGTTTTTGAGGGCTGCGGCCAAGGCGGGCCGGATCAGGGCTTCCAGGGCAGTTTGGTTCACGTGGGTGGTGGTTTCTCCGGCGCCGCTTCCTGTGGTCCCGATGGGGTCTCCGTTCACCAAGACTCGGTCAATGTCCAGTTTGACGTTGACCGAGGCGGTGGGCGAGTCAATCAGGGTGCCGTCCACCTGGTGGCGAGTGAACCAGTCACGGATGTCCTGGGTGACGGGGACGTCTACTACGTTCTTCACGGGGGCCGACGCGTAGAATGTGCCGAATTGCCCGGCTGCCAAATCCTCGGCGTTCAGGGCTGCGGACCCCGCGAACAAGGCCAAAGCGGCCATGATCATGTACTTCATATCCTTTTCCTTTTGAACCTTCCGGTTCGGTTTTTGTTTGTGTCGGGACTTCTCCCGGCGGGTGACCTCCTGATACACAAACAACCGGAGTTTCATCCAGGAGTTCAAATCACGGTCAATCCGGGGTCAAAGGAAGGTCAAAACTTTCTCGGTTGCCTCCTCACCGGAATCGAGGGTATGCTAACAAGTATGCCTCCCCTTCAAAACCCCCCGCCGGTGACCAGTTTTCCCCACCCCGACATCTACAAACACCTAGGGACCGACGGCATCCGCGACCTGCTCAGGGCCGTCTATCGGAAGTTGGGGGCCTCGTCCATCGCCCCCCTGTTTCCCCAGGGTGAAGAGGCGCTCCAGGCTGCGGCTGACAAGAGTTCGTTGTTTTTTGTCGGCATCTGCGGGGGCCCGCCGCTGTACGAACAGGCTTATGGCGCCCCGAAGATGCGGTTGCGCCACGCGCCCTTCGCCATCACCGACGAGGCCCGGGTCGTCTGGCTGGGTTGCTGGGAAGAGGTGCTAAAAGCGGCCCCCAAAACCTTGGGGTTTCCCCAGGAACACCTGAACACGTTCCGGGAATACCTGGTCAGTTTTTCGAAATGGATGGTCAACACCTAAATTCGATCGGAGCCTTTCTGATCCTGGATCACGCCGTGACTTCCGTCCCAGGGACCAAGGTGGCAAGACTGTTGTGGAGCGCAAGCTCACCGGCTCCCGACACCGAATTCGTCCAAAGGGTACCATCCAGGGGTTCGCCGACGGTGACGGAAATCGGTGACGTCCGCCGGCGGCTCAACACCTGGTACGCCAGTTGGAGCACCGCGGCCGTCCATTCTCTGTCCTCGGCCCGGCGGCGCCATCGGGCGGCCCACGGATCGACGAAGTCTCTGGTGCGAACGCCCGCCACCAAGCAGGGTTGTACCCTGAGCCCGGGAACCCTCCGGGCCAAGACCCTGGTACTTCCGGCCCAACGGCCCCAAGACTCCGAAGGATCGAACCAAGCAGGGTCGGGTTCGATGCGACCGGCGGGGAACGTGAGCACGGCTCCCCCGTTTCTCAGGTGCTCCTCGGCGGCCCGGAGAACCCGGGAAGCCCCCGTCTCGGGAACCATCAGCAGGTATCGGGACAGCGACGGCAGAGCCCGGAGAAAGGCCCGGTCCCGGGCCACAATCCGTAGCCCTGGCTGGTCGAGGGTGGCCAGGAGTGCCAGCACATCCCCCAGCCCCGGGTGGTTGGAAACAAAAAGTCGTGGCCCCTGGGTCAGGACGTCGGCACCCCGGTGTTCGACACCCTGACCGAGGCGGTCCAGCAACCGCGAAGCCGACAAAGCTGCACCGTCGAGGGACACGGCCTGGTCGAAGTCGTCGAGCCAGCGGGCGAGGACGGTAGCCGGAGCATCGAACAGCCTTCGAAGCTCCGGCAGAACCCGGGCGGTGCCCTCCAGCCCCGCGGCTCGCAGGATGTCGTCGGTGTTGAGATTCCGCAACCGGCGGACACGGCGCTTGGCTTCGGGTTCATCCATGGGATAAGCTTACCCCGAACTGGAGGTTCCATGAAGCTGGCCCTCGTCCTCCCCGGCCCCCTCGACCGGCGGTCCGGAGGGTATTCGTACGATGTCGACTGGTGCGGGCATTTGCGTACCCGGGGTCACCAAGTGTCTGTCTGGAGCCTTCCCGCCAGGGGAGCTTCCCGGGAACTGGTTCGGCGGTGGTCAACCGAAGCTCCCGACCTGGTGGTGTTTGATGCCTTGGTCCACCGGCCGATCACCCGATGCCTGGAGAGGCATCACGGCACAAAAATCGTTCCGTGGGTGGCCTTGGTCCACCACCTGGCTTGGTTGGAAGACTGGAAGCCGACCAGGGACACGGCCAGGAAGAAGTCGACGGAGCGCCGGTTCCTGTCCCTGATGGACGCCTTTGTGTTCAACAGCGAGAACACGAGGCAAACCGTCGCCGAACTCCGGGGACCCGGGGCTCCGTTCCGCCCGTCGCAGGTGAACTTCCCTCCGTTGACCGACGCACCCGCGCCGGCTTCCCCGCCGGTGGAGCCCACCGAAAACCAGCTTTTATTCCTGGGCAACCTCACTCCCCGGAAGAACCTCCACGGGCTGCTGACAGCCCTGGGCCTCCTGGCCGTCAGGAAACCCAATCTGCGGTGGCGGCTGACCGTGGTCGGTAACCCCGGCTTCGACCCTCGGTACGCTTTTGAATGCCGCCGGATGGCCACCAGATACGGCCTCGACTCCCGGGTCACCTGGGCGGGGCGCCTGGGGGACGACGCCCTCAATCGGGTCTGGACCACCACAGACCTGCTCGCCGTTCCCTCGTTCCACGAGGGTTGGGGTATGGTCTACGCCGAAGCTATGATCCGCGGGATTGTGCCCCTGGCTGGAAACAGGGGCGGTGGTGCCGAAGCTGTAGGCCACGCCGGACTCCTGGTCGATCCGGACTCTCCCGAGGAGATTTGCCGGACCTTGGAGGCCTTTTTAGAGGAACCAGACCGGACCAGGGCCGCCCATCGCGCCAGGACCCGGGGCGAATTCCTGTCACTGACGGCCGGGTTCGGAGGGCTCGAAGAGTTCCTGACCTCCGTCGCCCAACCGAGTGTCGAGGAGGAAGGGTTCGACTTTGATGCCTACCTCGAGGCCAAGGCGACGGTGGACTCCCGGGCCCTCCATAGAGGGGTGCTCGACGCGGCATTTTCCGGTGTCCCGGCCGCCCGGGTGCTCGAACTGGGCGGCGGCACGGGAACGATGGCCCGAAGGCTCCGGGACTGGGGCCGACTCCCCCCCGAAACCCGATACGAGCTGGTCGACCAGAGGGTCGAAGGCCTGAGGGTGGCCGAGGCTCTCTGTCGGGACCATTTCGTCCCGGGAGCCTTCACCGTCCGGCGGGCCGACTTCCACGAACTAGGGACATCGGGGTGCCCAGCCCCCGATTTGGTCATCGCCCACGCTGTCCTCGACCTGTTCGACGCTGCCTCGGCGACCCACCGTCTGGCGAAACTGGGCGCCCGCCGCTATTGGCTCACCCATATTTTCGATGGCATGACGGGCTGGGAACCCTTGGTCGACCCGGAACTCGACGAGATGCTGATCCGGGCCTACCACCGGACCATGGACGAAAGGAGCCTTGCTGGTGGCGAAGGCTCCTCCCGTTCTGGCCGCGAATGGCTGACGGCCCTCCCCGCCGCCGGACTGCGCATCCTGGCCGCCGGATCGTCGGACTGGATCGTCCGGCCCGAAAACGGCGGCTACCCCCACAACGAGGCGGTGTTCCTGAAAAGCATCCTTCACTTTTTCCGGTCCAGCCTGACGGGAAGGTCAGACGTGGACCAGAAAGGGCTGTGTTGGTGGCTGACCCGGCGGCAGAGGCAGATCGACCGGGGGGAGGCCGTGTTCCTGGCCCATCAACTCGATATAGCCGCCGAGGGGCCGGAAAACAACCGAGACTCCTGACCAACGCCGGCGAATATTGACGTCGGTTCCAACTTCGAACAGTATCATAATGACACACATGTGTCACAATTAAACAAATTTTCCTTGACGTTTAAATCGGTCAGTCCGTATCTTTATCGCTGAAGTGAAATTGTCTTTGGCCCCGGACCGCCGGGAGGATGCCAGCTTGGCGCCGTAGCGGGTGCAGAGCCGAAGACCCAGGAGCTAACCATGAACACCGAGCGATTGACCATCAAGGCCCAGGAGGCGTTGCAAGCTGCCGCTGTCCTGGCCGACCAGCGCAGCCACCAGATGGTTTCCACCGACCACCTCGTCCTGTCTCTTTTGAACCAAAAAGAAGGAATCGCCGGCCCCTTGATCGACAAGATGGGTGTGGACAGGGCTGCCGTGGTCAAGGCCCTGGAGGACAGGTTGGCCATGGCTCCCCGGGTGTACGGCACCAACGGCAACGTCAGCTGGGAAGGATCTCTGACCCGGGTGGTGAACCGGTCCGAAACCGAAGCCGACAAACTCAAAGACGAGTACATCAGCACAGAGCACCTTCTGATCTCGTTGGCCGAGAGCGAAACCCCCACCGGAGAGGCGCTTCGGAAGGTCGGCGTCACCAAGGATGGGCTGCTGGCCGCGCTGAAGGCCGTCCGGGGCAGCCAGAAGGTCACCGACCAAAACCCTGAAAACCGCTACCAAGTGTTGGAAAAATACACCCGGGACCTCACAGCCCTGGCCCGTCAGGAGAAGCTCGACCCGGTGATCGGCCGGGACGAGGAGATCCGCCGGGTGATGCAGGTGCTCAGCCGCAAAACCAAGAACAACCCCGTGCTCATCGGCGAACCCGGCGTGGGCAAGACGGCCATCGCCGAGGGGCTGGCCCGGCGCATCGTGGCTGGGGACGTCCCCGAAAGCCTGAAGGACAAGAAACTCCTGGCCCTCGACCTAGGTTCTCTCATTGCGGGTACCAAGTTCCGGGGGGAATTCGAGGAGAGGCTCAAGGCCGTGATCAAGGAGATCAGTTCGTCCGACGGCCAGATCATCCTGTTCATCGACGAACTTCACACCCTCATGGGCGCCGGGGCCGCCGACGGAGCCATGGACGCGTCGAACCTGCTCAAACCCGCCCTGAGCCGGGGCGAACTGCGGACCATAGGCGCCACCACCCTCGACGAGTACCGCGAACACATTGAAAAGGACCCGGCATTCGAACGCCGGTTCCAACCCGTGTACACCAAGGAACCCAGCGTGGAGGACACCATCACCATCCTCCGGGGGATCCAGGAAAAGTACGAGGTGCACCACGGGGTGCGCATCCGCGACGAGGCCCTGATCGCCGCCGCCACCCTCAGCGACCGCTACATCACCAGCCGTTTCCTCCCCGACAAGGCCATCGACCTGGTCGATGAGGCGGCGAGCCGTCTCAAGATCGAAATCGAGAGCCAGCCCACCGAACTCGACAAAATCCTGCGAAAAATCCTCAGCCTGAACATCGAAAAGCAGTCCTTGGCCCGGGAGGAAGACGCCGAATCCAAGCAACGGCTGGACGATTTGCTCAGGGAGCTGGCCGAATTGTCGACCCAGCGCGACGCCATGACGGCCCAGTGGCAGAACGAGAAAAAGATCATCGACGACATCCGCAGGGCTAAGGGCCGGCTCGAGGAACTCAAGGCCAAGGAAGCGATGTACGAGCGCGAGGGCAACCTCACCGGCGCCGCCGAAGTGAAGCACGGCCTGGTCCCCCAAACCAAGAAAGAAATCGAAGGCCTTTCGGCCAAGCTGGGGGAGATCCAGGCCAACGGTTCCCTCCTGCGGGAAGAAGTGGGAGAAGAGGACATCGCCCAGGTGGTGAGCACCTGGACGGGCATTCCCGTGAACAAGATGCTCTCCAGCGAAAAGGGCAAACTCCTCGATCTGGAGCACATCCTCGAACGCAGGGTGGTGGGCCAAGACGAGGCCATCACCGCCATCAGCGACGCCATCAGGCGGAACAAGGCCGGGCTCAGCGACCTCAACCGCCCCATGGGAAGCTTCCTCTTCCTCGGCCCCACCGGGGTAGGTAAGACCGAGCTCGCCAAGGCCCTGGCCGAGTTCCTGTTCAACGACGAAAAGGCCCTCAAACGCATCGACATGAGCGAGTATATGGAAAAGCACGCCGTCAGCCGGCTCATCGGAGCACCCCCGGGGTACATCGGCTACGACGAGGGCGGACAGCTCACCGAAGCGGTCCGCCGCCGCCCCTACTCGGTGGTCCTGTTCGACGAGATCGAGAAGGCCCACCCCGACGTGTTCAACGTGCTGCTCCAGCTCCTCGACGAAGGCCGGCTCACCGACAGCCAGGGCCGGTTGGTCGACTTCAAGCAGACCATCATCATCCTGACCAGCAACATCGGCAGCGACCTCATCCTGGGGGCCGCCGACCCCGAAACCGTCAGGGACCAGGTGTTCGACAGGCTCAAGGCGTTGTTCCGACCCGAGTTCCTGAACCGCATTGACGAGACACTTCTGTTCAAAAAACTGGGTAAGGAACAGATATTGGGCATCGTCGACCTGCAGCTGAGGTTCCTTTCAGACCGGCTGGCTGAGAAGCGGATGACCCTCGAGGTGACCCCCGCGGCCAAGCAATACTTGGCGGACGAGGGCTACGACCCAGCGTTCGGTGCCCGGCCCCTGAAGAGGACCATCCAGAGTCTGGTCCAGAACCCGTTGTCGAAGAAGCTTCTGGAAGGCGGCTTCGGGGACGGCGACGCGGTGCTCGCAGACAAGGGTCCGGAAGGGCTGGTGTTCACGAAAAAGGCTTGAAGTCCTGGGGTAAATGGGGTCCATTTTTCCCGCCGAGGGGATAAACTGTCGGCATGGAACCCATTGGCAAGAAATCCTACGCCCCCGGGGAATCGGTCTTCCGCCAGGGAGACTCGTCCACCGAACTTTACCACATCCATTCCGGCCGGGTGGGCATTTTCATCACCCGGGCGGGGGCCGACATGCTGTTGGCCGAAATGGGCCCGGGTTCGCTATTCGGGGAAATGGCCCTGATCAATGGCCCCCCCCGGACTGCCTCGGCCATCGCCCTGGAGCCTCTGACGGTGACGGTGGTCCCCGAGGAGGTGTTCCGGCAAAATGCCGTGGGGTTGCCACCTTGGTCCCTGAGCATTGCGAAAGTGCTGGCCGAGCGGCTCAGGAACACCACCGTTTCCCTGGACAAGCTCA
>Ga0302322_100004160_pt1 | contig 12528 bp, 12 predicted proteins | sample Fen_T0_2_FD_203757 | JGI IMG/M metagenome (GOLD analysis project Ga0302322, IMG submission 203757) | Peat permafrost microbial communities from Stordalen Mire near Abisko, Sweden - Fen_T0_2 | ecosystem: Environmental > Terrestrial > Soil > Wetlands > Permafrost | place: Sweden: Abisko...
GTACGCGAGGCCGTCCTGATAACGGTACCGACTCAGGACATTCATCGGCTCTGTGCCGCTGCCGCGCTGATCCTCTAGATGAACGTATTCCATGTCGCGGTCTGTGCGCAGCTCGATGCGGACAACGAGTTCGTCGCCGACGGAGATCGGGCCGGTTACCGGAACCAACTCCTTGAGCGTCGTCTATTTGGAGGATGCGCGGGCAAAACGCGGCGCAGGCTTCCTGGCGGTTACTTGGTCCGGGCTTCTTCCATCTCTAGCCAAGCCCATTTCTTGTCGATTTCAGCTTGGAAGGCAGCGATGACTTCCGGGTGTTTCTTCAGGTGTTTGAAGCGCCCTTGAGACATGACCCACTCCGAGACCGGCTTCACCACAGGCGGCCGGTAGTTGATCGTGAACCTGCCTTTTTCGACTTCGAACAGCGGCCAGAAATTGCAATCCACGCCGAGGCGCGCGCTTTCCACGGCCATGTCGGCGTCGATTTTCCAACCGGGAATACAGGGGCTGAGCAGGTTGATGAACGACGGGCCATCGTGATCGATGGCCTTTTTCATTTTCCTAAAAAGATCGCCAATGTCGTGGATGCTGGCCTGGGCAACGTAGTCGAGGTTGTGCGCGAGCATGATCTTCGTCAGATCCTTGCGGTTGCCTTTACGTCCGTACGATTCGCGGCCGACGGGCGTGGTCGTGGTGGCTGCACCCATCGGAGTGGCCGACGAACGTTGCACGCCGGTGTTCATGTAGGCGCCGTTATCGTAGCAAATGTAAGTGAGATCGTGCCCGCGTTCCATCGCGCCAGAGAGCGATTGGAGGCCAATGTCGTAGGTGCCGCCGTCACCGCCCATGACGACGAACTTGAGTTTCTTGCGGAGCTTGCCCTGCCGAACCAGCGATTTGTAACAAGCTTCGACGCCGCTCATCATCGCGCTGGCGTTTTCGAAGGCGGTGTGAATCCACGGGATTTGCCAGCTGGTGTAGGGAAAGATGGAACTGGCGACTTCGAGGCAGCCGGTGGCGTTGCCCGCGACGATTTCGTACTCGTCGGAGACGCGGGTGAGCATCTTGGTGAAAATCCCGGTGGGGCAGCCCGCGCACATGCGGTGTCCGCCGGAGAATGTCCCCGGGCGCTCGCACATGAGTTTGGTCTCAGGCGATAGTTCGGCCAGCTTGGCGGTGGCCTCGCTCATAGTTTGTCCCCCCGCACGTTGACCCAGAGGCCCTGACGGTTGCCGACCTCACCCTTGTCGAGGCAGATGCGGCTCTCGCTGATGATGTGTTCGATGTGGCGCAGAGTGAGCTCGCGGCCGCCGAGGCCGAAGGTGTGCGCTAGGAGCAGCGGGCGGTTTGGCGAGTAGTTGTAAACCGCGGTGGTGATCTCGGTGAAAAGCGGTCCGTGGGCGCCGAAACTCGCGCTGCGATCCAGCACGGTGACGATTTTGGCATTGGACAACGCCTTGCCGATCTCGGCGTAAGGGAAGGGGCGGAAGCTGCGGATTTTGAGCAGCCCAACCTTCTCGCCCTTGGTGCGCATCTCGTCGATGACCTCTTTGATTTCGCCGGCCGAGGAATTGATGGCCACGAGCACGATCTCGGCATCATCGAGGCGGTAGTCCTCGAATAAGCCGTATTGGCGGCCAAAGGTTCGCGCGAAGTCGTCCGACACTTCCTGGATCACGCGCAGGGCGTTGCGCATGCCCTGTTCCTGCCCTCGCTTGTGCTCAATGTAGTAGTCCTGCAGATCGAGCGCGCCCCAGGTGACGGGTTTGTCGGTATCGAGGATACTGTGATAGGGCTTATGCGGACCAACGAACGCGCGGACGGCTTTGTCGTCCTCCAGCTGCATGGTCTGGATCGAGTGACTAGTTATGAAACCGTCCTGGCAAACCATGAGCGGAAGGCGAACGTCTGGGTGTTCGGCGATGCGGGCGGCCATGACGAGGTTGTCATAAGCTTCCTGGTTGTTCTCGCTGTAAAGCTGGATCCAACCCGCGTCGCGGGCGCCCATCGAGTCGCTGTGATCGCAGTGGATGTTGATCGGGCCGGTGAGCGCGCGGTTCACCAGACTCATGAGCACGGGCTGACGCATGGAGGCGGCGACGTAGAGCAATTCCCACATGTAGGCCATGCCCGCGGAACTCGTCGCAGTCATCACGCGACCACCCGCGGCGCTGGCCCCGATGCAGGCGCTCATGGCGGAGTGTTCTGACTCCACGGTGACGAACTCGGTGTCGACCTGGCCGTTAGCGACAAAGGCCGAGAAATCTTCCACGATCTGCGTCGAGGGCGTGATGGGAAATGCCGCGACGACGTCGGGGTTGATCTGACGCATGGCCTGGGCGCAGGCGCCCGCGCCAGTGATGGGGACGATCTTGGGAGTTCCAGCGGTGACAGTCTTCATATCAAACCTCGTCGCGGACAAATCCCAACGCCACAGCCTTGCCGTCCTTGTTCACTGGACACTCGCGGACGCAAAGGCCGCAGCCCTTGCAATGGAAGTAGTTCACTTCTTTGACGAACTTGCGGGGAGCACCAAGGTCGTCGCGACCGTCTTCCAAAATGATCGCGTCCTCAGGACAATATTCCCAGCACTTCAGGCAATGGACGCAATTTTCGCGATGGGTGACGGGTTTCCACGTGCGCCAGGAGCCGGTTTCGTACTTGGCGGCGCTGCCCGCTTCCAAAATGACTCCGCCGTAGGGCAGATCCTGCCAGTTTTTTAGGTCGCTCATGTGGTTCCTTAGCCGATGTGGCAGAGGTCGTGCCCCTGCTGGATTGCCTGCAAATTCCGTTCGACGAGATCGGCGCCCAATAGTTCGGAGAAGACGTGCTTGGCCTCGTGCCGCAGCTGTTCGATGCCGATCATGTGAGGTGCGACTTTGGCGAAGGCGCCCAGCATGGTGGAATTGGGGATCTCGCGCTTGAACAGTTTGTGAGAAATCTTGTTGGCCGCCACGGTCACCACGCGGTTCTCCAGCCCGAGGATTTCGCGTACCTGATCGGGAGTTTTCTCGATGTTGACCAAGAAAATAGTGTGTTCCCTTGCACCATCTCTGATCGCCGGCAGGGCCAGCAAAGTGGCGTCGATCACGATCACCACGTCAGGCGTTGTCACCGGAGTGTGGATACGGATGTATTTGTCGCAAAAACGATTGAACGCCTTCACGGGTGCGCCACGACGTTCCGGGCCGTATTCAGGAAAGGCCACGACGTTGCGACCGGTGCCTTGGACGCATTCGGCGAGGGACTTTGCGCCCGTCACGGCGCCCTGGCCGCCGCGGCCATGCCAGCGGACCTCGAAATAACCTGAAATTTGTTCTTTAGGGCTAACCATTATGGGGAAAATCGGGGAGGGCGAAATCTGGGGTTCGCCGAACTTGGTGACTGGTTGTTTGTAGGCAACCCTGAATTATCAGAGAGCCTAATTCAGATACGACGTGCGCCGCCGTGGGAACGTGGCCTTTCGTCCTCGGCCGCTGAGACGCGTCAGATGCGGCGATGGCTGGAGGAATTGATTCGGCTCTGTAAATAGAACGCAGGTACTTAGTTCTTAGGCGACCGCGGGACCAGATCTCGCATCACGCTGCGACAAATGCTCACCAACAGGTTTTCAGCAAATCTGAGCCGATGCGAGCGCGCGTAAAGCATACCCCAGCGACGTTTTAACTGACGCTTGCCGAGCGGTAACGCGACGAGACGGCCTTGCTCGATTTCTTTTGCCACGATCCAACGCGGCACAATTCCAACGCCCATGTCTAGCTCGACGAAGTGTTTCACCGCATCTTCTCCCGCCACCTCGATTAACGGCAAAATCTCGATCCGCTCCTTCCTAAAGTAACCATCAATCAACTTGAATGTATCTCCTGCGGCCTCGGAAACGATGTACTTCCCAGCGACAATCTGTTCCCGCGTCACTGCCCGCCGGCTTGCCCAAGGATGGAGCGGATGCACGATGAACTGCAGATCGTCCTCCGCCAATAACTCGAACTGCATGCGGTGGTTTGGTGGTGGTTCGGTTCCAATCACCAGGTCGAGAAGACCGTCGGACAACAGTTCGCTGGCACCTCGTGATTCATAAGGTTCAATCTTTACCGTGAACTCAGGGAAACTTTCGCGAAACTCACGCAACGCCGGGGGCAGAACCAGTCGACAGGCGGTCGAATTCGCGCCAAGCCGTATCTGTCCGTGACGCCAGTCGCTCCACGAATTAATTTTTTCCCTAACCGCCTGCATCCGCCCAAGAATTTCGGCAGCATCGCCCAAAAACTCCCGGCCGGCCTGCGTCAGTGTCATTTTCCGCGAGGTCCGCTCGAAAAGGCGACAACCCAGATCGTCCTCAAGCGTCTTCAGGCAATGACTGATACCTGAAGGCGTAAGCCCGAGCTGCTCTGCTGCCCGGCTCATATTCAACAAACGCGCCAGCACCACATAAACATGCAGCTGCTGGCTCTCGATGGTCAATTTTGCAACCGGTAGCATGGCGGCCGCACTTCAGCAGATTTGAATCCAATCGCTTCAAAAGGACAAAAAAGCGTTTTGAAATAATTCGACCGTCTGACCACGAACAACTTTCTCGATTATCTCATTTTACTCATAGTTGCTGATAATAAATTTCATTAAATGTTTTGCATAAGGATTTTAACTCGATGGCATAAGTGCTGCTAAGTGTCCGCTTGCATGCGCTCACCGCTCGCCACCACCAAGCGAAAGAAAGGGATTAAGTCGTTTGAGCGCCTTAAGGTCGGATTCGTACCGACAATCGATTGTGCGACGCTGATCGCAGCAAAAGAACTCGGCCTTTTCGCCGAACACGAACTCGACGTTTGTCTCTCCCGTGAAGTGGGCTGGGCCACGATACGCGAAAAACTTTTACACGAAGAACTCGACGCGGTGGCCGCGCATGCGAGCGTTTTACTTTCCATCCACTGCGGGATAGGCGTTGTTCCCCGGCCGTGCCTAACGGGATTGATCCTTTCTTGTCGCGGCAGCGCCATCACCCTTTCCAATGAACTTTGGGCGCTCGGTGCGCGCGATGCCGCTACGACTGGCGCGATCATCCAAAATCGCAAAGGCACGCGATCGTTTGTATTCGGCGTCGTGCTTGAGCTTTCCACCCAGCATTACCTGCTCCGTCAGTGGTTGCTTTCAGCCGGGGTGGATCCGGAACGAGATGTTCATATCGTTATCATTCCGTCCGCACTGATCTATGAAAATTTTAGCAAAGGTTTTCTCGACGGCTATTGCGTAGCTGAGCCTTGGAACTCTGCGGCTGTCAAAAATCAGACAGGCTGGATCGTAGCCACCAGCGCCGGCACTGTACCGTTGCCGCCCGAGAAAGTCCTGGTTGTTCTGGAGGATTTTGCCGAACAAAGAGAAAGTGTCCATCTGAGGCTCCTCGCCGCGCTCATCACGGCCGGTCGTTTTTGTGAAGAGCCAGGCAATCGCGCCGAACTCGCAGCAATTCTGGCGAAGCCCTGTTACTTCGATGTGCCGGTCGACTATTTGCGCAATGCCCTTGTGGGGCCTTTCGACTCCGGGCGAAAAATAACGGAGCAGAGCAGCTTCATCACGTACGATGCGCAAAAAATCGGTGCGCCAACCTTGGCCGCGGGACGCGCGGTTTTGGATCTGGTCAAATCGTTTGGACGAACCACCAAAGTCTCTTCGTTTCCTTCCGACGTCATCGAAAAGACTTTCCGTCAGGACATCTATGATAAGGCGATCCGTCTCGAGCGTAATCCGAGTGACTACTCAGTTCAGTCAGCCACCGAACTACTTTCCTGGCAACAAGCCGGCGGACCGCCCAGCGCACAGGCCTGCGTATAAAACCATTTTAGGCGGATCGGTCGAGTATGCCTCGCACGATTGGCCAGAAAAAACGAACCACCACCAACGAAGTCAGAATCAAATATGTCTCTTCCAAAAATATCCGTCTGCCCAACGAACCGGGTTCTCACCGCAGGTTTTGTCCTGCTCGGTCTGTTAAGCTCTGCCCTCACCTACGCTGCGGACTTTCCCACTGCGCAGGTGAACACCACTGGACTGGCCATTACCGACACAGAAGTAACTGTCGGCCAGCTCCACTCCGCCACCGGTACGATGGCGATCAGTGAAACCGGTTCCATCCAGGCAGAACAACTTGCCATCGACCAAATCAATGAGGCTGGCGGCGTGCTCGGTCGTAAGATCAAGATCATCGTCGAAGACGGAGCCTCCGACTGGCCGACGTTCGCCGAGAAAGCCAAAAAGCTGCTGGTCAATGACAAGGTGGCCGCGGTCATGGGCTGCTGGACTTCAGCGTCGCGCAAAGCCGTTCTGCCTGTCTTCGAAAAAGAGAACGGCATGCTCTATTACCCAACTTTCTACGAAGGCCTCGAGCAATCGAAGAACGTGATCTACACTGGCCAGGAAGCCACGCAGCAGATCCTTGCCGGTCTCGACTGGATCGCAAAAGAGAAAAAAGCCAAGACCTTTTACTTGATCGGTTCCGACTATATCTGGCCGCGCACCTCGAACAAAATCGCCCGCAAGCACATTGAAAACGTACTCGGTGGCAAGGTCGTCGGCGAGGAATACTACGCCCTCGGTCACACTGATTTCGGTTCACTCATCAACAAGATCAAGCTGAAGAAACCCGACGTCATCTATGCCATTATCGTGGGCGGTTCCAACGTCTCGTTCTACAAACAGCTCAAAGCAGCCGGTATCACGAGCGACAAATGGACTCTGCTGACCATCTCCGTGACCGAGGATGAGGTGCTCGGTATCGGCGGTGAAAATCTCGCTGGCTTCTACTCCGCGATGAAATATTTCCAGTCACTCGACAACCCGAATAACAAGAAATTCGTCGAGGCATTTAAGAAGAAATACGGCGAGAAGTCGGTGATCGGTGACGTTACGCAGGCCGCCTACCTCGGGCCGTGGCTGTGGAAGCTGACGGTGGAAAAGGCCGGTAGCTTCGACGTCGACAAGATCGCTGCCGCTTCCTCGGGTGTCGAATTTACTGGCGCCCCCGAAGGTTACGTCCGCATCCACGACACCAACCATCATCTCTGGAGCAAACTTCGCATTGGCCAGTGGCAAACCGATGGCCAGGCCAAGGTGCTCTACGAGTCGGAACTCATCGAACCCAACCCGTTCCCGAAAGGCTATCAGTAATTCCCCGACTGGAAATCGAATGAAAGCCGGAGCCTGCCTGCCAAGGCTCCGGCTTCATACGGTGCAAAACTAAACGTCAACCTGTACCTGCCATGTCCTCCTACTCAGCTTCTGAGCTCTACTCTATCTTCATAATGCAGAGTTTCGCAGGATTCAGCCTGTTCAGCGTCCTGCTGCTCATGGCGCTGGGCCTGGCGATTATTTTTGGCCAGATGGGGGTTGTTAACCTCGCGCATGGTGAATTCATGGCGCTCGGCGCCTACACCGTCTTCCTCTGTTCTAACGTCGCGCACAACCAGCTGCCAGGGTTGGCTTCTTCTTACTTTGTCTTCGCGATCATCATCGCGTTTTTCGTCGCCGGCCTTGCCGGGATGTTTGTTGAATGGGCGTTGATTCGGTTTCTGTACAAGCGTCCACTCGATACGCTTCTCGCGACGTGGGGTCTCAGCCTCATCATGCAGCAGGGGTTCCGCCTCACTTTTGGCGCCCGCGAGGTGACACCCACTTTGCCCGAGTGGCTGATGGGCTCTTTCAAACCGAGCGAGTCGATCGATATTCCGATCAACGGCGTCTTCGTGATGGGGCTAACGTTACTGCTCACGTTTACCGTCTGGGCATTCATGTATCGTTCGAAAATCGGTCTGCATATGCGCGCCACAGTGCAGAACCGCGCGATGAGCGGCGCCGTCGGCATCAACACCAAACTCGTCGACCGCTTCACGTTTGCGCTCGGCTGCGGCATTGCCGGCGTTGCCGGAGCGGCTTTCACCACCATCGGCTCCACCGGTCCGGACAGTGGATCGCGCTATATTGTCGATACGTTCCTGGTCGTTGTCTTCGGTGGGACGTCGAGCCTGCTCGGAACCATCGCTTCGGCTTTCGGCATCGCCCAGGGCCAGTCGATCTCCGGTTTCTTCCTCGAGGGCACCATGGGCAAAGTCGCCGTGCTCCTCGGGATTATCGTCATTCTGATGATTCGGCCCAAAGGCCTTTTCGCCAGCAAGGTCCGTTCATAAATCTAACTGTTAACCGCCGTGAACACTATCTACAACCGCTTCCTAGGTGGCAAAAGTGGGCTCACGAAGCTGCTTGTGCTCGCCATTCTGCTGCTCGTCGTACTTCCGCTGACGATGAGCGTCTTCCGTCTCAATCTCGTTGGCAAATACCTAACGTTTGGTTTCGTCGCGCTTGGTCTGGTCATGCTCTGGGGCAAGGCAGGCGTGCTCAGTCTTGGCCAGGGAGTCTTCTTTGGACTGGGGGGCTATTGCATGGCAATGTTTCTCAAACTCGAGGCCTCCGATCCGATTAGTACCAAGATTCAGTCCACGCCAGGAATACCTGACTTTATGGACTGGAACCAATTGAAAGCACTACCGGCTTTCTGGGTACCGTTCAAACACCTTCCGATCAGTCTTATCGCGGTCGTAGTCGTACCGTCGATTCTCGCCTACGTGATCGGCCTGGCGATGTTCAAGCGCAGGGTGGGCGGCGTGTACTTCGCCATCATCACGCAGGCGCTTGCGCTCATTCTCTCACTCGGCATCGATGGCAACCAAGGCTGGACGGGTGGCCGCAACGGTATTACCGACCTGAGAACGTTGTGGGGCTGGGATATCCGCACGCAGAGCGCTCAATATGTTTTATACTTCGTCACCTGCCTATCCCTCATCTTTGCGATTCTTGCCTTGCAGTGGCTGCTCTCCGGCAAGATGGGGAAGATGCTTCTCGCCATGCGTGAGCGCGAGGACCGCGTAAGGTTTTCTGGATACGATGTGTCGATGTTTAAAGTCTTTACCTTCTGTCTCGCCGCAGCGTTGAGCGGTATTGGTGGCGCCCTTTTTGTACTTCAGGTCGGCTTCATTTCACCCTCGCTCGTCGGTATTATTCCGTCGATCGAAATGGTAATCTATGCCGCTGTCGGAGGCCGAGCTTCCCTCTATGGAGCAATCTACGGCACATTGATAGTGAATACCGGCAAAAGTCTGTTTTCCGAGAGTTTCCCTCAGCTTTGGCTCTTCTGCATGGGTGGACTGTTCATCGCCGTCGTTGTTTTCTTCCCTGACGGTCTCGCAGGAGTTGTCGATTCGGGTAGCAAAAAAATCGGTCGCTGGTTTCAGACGAAAAAGAACGGATCACCGCCTGATGTTTCACTCGATAATGCCGTCCTAGCCACCACCGGTAAAATTGACGAATCATGAGCAGCAATACCTCGTTTCTCCTCGGCATAGAAGATCTCACCGTTTCGTTCGACGGGTTTAAGGCGGTCGATTCACTGAACCTCTACATCGAACCAAACGAGCTGCGCGTCATCATTGGTCCGAACGGTGCGGGCAAGACGACCGTCCTCGATATGATCTGTGGCAAAACTCGGCCGACGGATGGCAGTGTGAAGTTTTACAACCGAGAACTTGTCGGCCTGAGCGAACACGAAATCGTGCGTGCCGGTGTTGGCCGGAAGTTTCAGACGCCTTCGATCTACGAAAATCTCACCGTCCTGGAAAACCTTGAAGTCTCCTTTCCGAAGGGCCGCAGCGTTTTCGGGTGCATCGCCTTCACTCGTTCATCTGAAGTGATGGCGCGGATACACAAGGTGGCCGAAGAAATCTTTCTCGCCGATCACCTCGAGGTTGAGGGAGCGCATCTCAGCCACGGACAGAAACAGTGGCTCGAGATCGGCATGCTCCTTATGCAGGAACCGAAACTGCTCATGCTTGACGAACCAGTCGCTGGTATGAGCCCGGCGGAGCGCGAGCAAACCGCGCAGCTACTCAAGCGCATCACCCAGGGCCGCTCCATTATCATTATCGAACACGACATGGAATTCGTCTCCCGCATCGCCCACAAGGTTACCGTTCTTCACCTCGGGAAAATTCTCGCCGAGGGCACCATGGAAGAAATCAGGCATCACCCGAAGGTCATCGAAGTTTACCTCGGACACTGAATTCCGCAACTGCTTCCCCGCACATGTTCAACATCTCTCACCTTTCCGTTGGTTATGGCCAGAGTACGGTCATTAACGACCTATCGTTCTCGGTAAAATCGGAGGAGATTCTCGCCATCATGGGACGTAACGGCATGGGCAAAACCACGCTGCTTAAATCCATCATAGGCATGCTCCCGGCCAAATCAGGATCGATCAAACTCAACGAGCGCGAACTCACTGGCCTTGATTCCTATGAGCGTGTCAGGTCAGGCATCGCTTACGTCCCACAGGGAAGGATGATTTTCCCCTCCCTTACGGTTATGGAAAACATGCTCGCTGGGACGCGGGCCGCCGTCGAACAGAGCACCTGGGACGAGATCTACTCACTATTCCCCGTCTTACGCGAGATGCGCAGTCGCAAAGGCGGCAATCTCTCGGGTGGCCAGCAGCAGCAACTCGCCATCGCCCGTGCTCTGCTAACTAACCCCAAGGTGCTGGTGCTAGACGAACCCACCGAGGGTATTCAACCGTCGATCATCAAGGACATCGCGCGCGCGCTCCGGGAAATTCGCCAGATGCGCAAGATCGCGATCATCGTCAGTGAGCAGGTCGTGAGCTTCATGATGGATGTCTGCGACCGCGTGCTTGTGATCGATCGCGGGCAGTTTGTCCACGAGGCCAGCCGCGCAACCCTCGATGCCGAAAAAGTAAAAAGAATACTCGCCGTCTAACCCAATTGCTACCGCCACATCACTCAACCGCAACCCATACACGCCATGCCAAAAACACTCATCAAAATCGATCTCAATACACCGCCGACTAAACAGGACGTGATTCACAACCGCTGGCACCCCGACATTCCTATGGTCGCGTACGTCAAACCTGGTGATGAATTCCGCGTCGAATGCGTTGACTGGACCGGCGGACAGATCAAGGACGACGATAGCGCAAACGACATTCGCGACGTCGATCTCACCAAGGTCCATTATCTGTCCGGCCCAATCGGGGTCGAAGGCGCCGAACCGGGGGACCTTCTCGTTGTTGATCTGCTCGACGTCGGCGTGCTCCCAGAATCCGCGTGGGGGTTCACCGGTCTGTTCGACAAGAAGAATGGTGGTGGATTCCTAACCGATCACTATCCAGATGCGCGAAAAGCAGCATGGCATTTCAGCGGTATCTACGCCAACTCCCGCCACATTCCGGGCGTTGAGTTTGCCGGCATCATTCACCCTGGCTTGATCGGCTGCCTCCCGTCCAAGGAAATGCTCGATATTTGGAACAAGCGCGAAGCCGCCCTTTTCGCGACCGACCCGAACCGCGTGCCACCACTAGCTGCCTTGCCCTACGCGCCCACCGCACATATGGGTCGCCTCAAAGGAGCTGCCGCCGAGGCCGCCGCAAAAGAAGGCGCGCGCACCGTGCCGCCCCGCGAACATGGCGGCAACTGCGATATCAAAAACCTCAGCCGTGGCTCCAAGGTTTATTTTCCCGTCTACGTGAAAGGCGGCGGGCTCTCCATGGGCGACATTCACTTCTCGCAGGGCGACGGAGAAATTACGTTTTGCGGCGCGATCGAGATGGCGGGCTTCGTCGATCTGCGTGTCAGCTTGATCAAGGACGGCATGAAGAAATACGCCATCGTCAATCCGATCTTCCAGCCGAGTCCGGTCGAACCACACTATACCAACCATCTTATCTTTGAAGGCATCTCGGTCGACGAACAGGGAAAACAGCATTACCTCGACGCCCACATCGCGTATCGTCGCGCCTGCCTCAACGCCATCGAATACTTGAAAAAATTCGGCTACACCGGCGAACAGGCCTACGCGATCCTCGGCACCGCTCCCGTCCAGGGCCACATCAGCGGCATCGTCGATATTCCCAATGCCTGCGCGACACTCTGGATCCCCACTGAGATTTTTAATTTCGACATCCACCCAACTGCGGCTGGACCAGTGAAACATCTCGACGGTAAAATCGATCTTGCCCGAACTTCCTAAACAACCATGCCGCTCTACGATTTTGAGTGTCAGGAGTGTGGGCCATTTGTTGCTTTCAGCAGCATCGAGGAACGCGGGCGGCCGTCCTTTTGTCCGGACTGCGGACGCACTTCACGACGCGTAATTTCTGCCCCCAATCTGTGCCTAATGGCCTCCGGCACGCGCAAAGCCCACGCCGTAAACGAACGCAGTCAGCACGCACCTCGCGTCCAGCGTGGGCACCAATGCAGTGCCAGCTGCGGCTGCGGCACCGGAACCAGTGCAAAGAAGGTTACCACGACCACGATTCCCAAGCTTGGGAAATTCCAGACCTCCTCAAGAAAATCGCCGCGACCTTGGATGCTCGGCCACTGAGTCATTGAAACATTGTTGCCGGCTATCGTCATGTCCGCCACCAAAGACCGCCTGATGTTCGCAGAATCACCGCGGTTTGACTGAACGTCTAGCCGA
>Ga0302322_100004161_pt1 | contig 12527 bp, 9 predicted proteins | sample Fen_T0_2_FD_203757 | JGI IMG/M metagenome (GOLD analysis project Ga0302322, IMG submission 203757) | Peat permafrost microbial communities from Stordalen Mire near Abisko, Sweden - Fen_T0_2 | ecosystem: Environmental > Terrestrial > Soil > Wetlands > Permafrost | place: Sweden: Abisko...
CTGGCTGGTTCCCGAGAAGGCGCTGTTCTCGGCGTTGGGCCCCTCCAGCTTCCACGGGCGATAGTAGTCCAGCTCCTGCAGCAGGTAGAGCGACAGGTACCGGTTGCTGATGCTCAGCTGTGCAATGCCCCATTCCCGCCGCGCCGCCGTTGCCTCGTACGACCCTACCGCACCAATGGTGAACGCGACCGCGGTCGATGTGCCGGGCCGGTTGTGCATGGTGAAGTAGCCGCCGAAGTCGCGAACCGCCGACGAGAACCCGAGGTTTGCCGCGTCGGGCTCGAAGCCGGCGAACGCGCCGCCGGAGACGTGGGACCCGTTGACCTCAGCGAGCGCACCGTCGAAGAGACCGACTGAACTCACGGTGGCGAGGTACTGCCGCCCGGCGGCAGCGTGGAATCCCGACACCCCGGCATTCCAGAACAGCACCGCCTGATAGACGCGCGTGTGCCCGTCCACACTGCTCGTGCCGAGCGACGTGGTCGTGGTCTGCCGGGTGCGGACGTCAATGGCGACACCGAGCGGCGTTCCCCAGAGAGCGAGGCCATTGATGCGGGCATCGAGTGACGGCTGGTTGAACCCATTGCTGCCGACCTGCTGGCCGTCGGCCATCGTGGTCGTGCCTGCCCGCAGGTAGCGCATGCCGAGACGGCCGTGAAGGCCGGGGCCACTCATCCGGTGCGGGCGGTTCATGGGAACCACCTGCGCGGCCGCAAACTGCGCGACGCTGGGGCGCTGCCATCGTACCGAATCACCCGCCGCTATGCTGCTCTCCCCCTCGGTGGCCTCGCAGGATGCGCGATGCGAGGCGAGGAACTTGACGCGCAGGGTGGCAACCACTGAATCGCCGTGGAACACCGGGAGCAGTGCGCCCTCGACCAGGCCGTCGGCTCGGCCGGCCCCGACGTAGTACTCGCTGCCGGAAATGAAGGCGACTGTCGTTCGTACGACGGAGTCGGGTGGCGCCTTCGGGGTGGTGTCCCTCAGTGCCGGCGCGAGCGCGAGCGCGGTCGCAGGCGGCGGGTCGAGCGCATCGGCCACGGGAACCGGCGCGGTCGTGGTTACCACCATCGCCGGCGGCGCCGTGGGGACGGTTCCGGCGGGCCAGGTCACGGGCAAGCGCTGCACCGGCAAAGGCGCCGGGACGGCCGTCGCCGGGGGCGGCTCGGGGGCCTCCACCACGCGGACAGGTGCCGGGGCAGTCGCCACCGGCAGCAGCGGTTCCGCGCTGACGCGGGCGGGGGGATGCCACGGCTCGACTTCCGCCGTCGCGACCGGTGTCGGAGTGGGGATGCTGCCGGCAGGCCGGGTGGATGGCATTCGCGGCACCGGGGCCGCTGCGGACGCCGGCGCCGGGATGGCCCCGGCCGGCTTCGGCGCCGGGTCGCGCACGATGCTGTCGACCTGCGCGGGAGTCACCTGGAAGGTGGATCCGGTGCTCAGGCTCCTGACCCTGATGCCCTTGGGCCCGTTGTCGGCAACGATCGACCCGCGGATGGTGCCGCCCTCCTTGAGATAGACGGTAGCGACATCGCGGGTCACCTCCTGCGCCTGGGCCTGATGCACGAGCGTGAGCAGCAGCGCGAGGCCGATCAGGTGCCGGCTCACTTTGAGCCGTTCGCGTGGCAGCCGGAGCGGACGCAATCGCTCGGCGTGTAGTTCTTGCCGCGGTGCTGGTCGGTCTGTACCTGTGCGTGGCAATTGAGGCAGAGCAGCTGGGGCGTCGCCGCGTAGGGCTGGCCCAGCTTATGGCACTCGGAGCAGTTGCTCCACTTGTTGAGGTGCTTGCCGCTGTAGATACGGAACTGCGACACGCTGCCATCGTGCGCGGTGAACCGGGCCCCGGTCCAGCCCGCTACCAATCCGTGGCAATCGGTGCACGTCACCGCGAAGGCGGCCGTGACGTGGTTGGGATCCGTCGGGGTCGTGAAGTCGGTGTGATGGCACCCGTCGCAGGTCTGCTTCACGCTGGCGTACGGCATCGTGACATGGCACTGCGTGCACTGGACCGCGGTGGAGCTGTGCACCCCTGTGAGGGCGAGCGGCGACGTGGGGTGATTCACGCTTGCGCCGGCCCAGTTGGCCACGAGCTGGTGGCACTGGGTGCAGGTCGTGCTGTATCCCGCGGCGGCGTGATTCGGGTTCGTGGTCGCGACGTAGTCGGCGTGATGGCAGCCGTCGCAGGTCTGCTTCACGGTGGAGTACGGCATCGTGGTGTGGCACTGGGTGCACTGCACCAGGTTGCCGCTGTGTACTCCGGTGAGCGCGACGGGCGACGCCGGGTGGGTAAACGTGGCGCCGGCCCAGTTGGCCACCAGCTGGTGACACTGGGTGCAGGTGGTCCCGTACCCGGCCGCCGTGTGGTTCGGGTTGGTGGTGGCCAGGTAGTCGGCGTGATGGCAGCCGTCGCAGGTCTGCTTCACGGTGGAGTACGGAGTCGTGGTGTGGCACTGGGTGCACTGCACCAGGTTGGCGCTATGCACCCCCGTGAGCGCCACGGGCGTGGCCGGGTGATTGAACGTGGCACCGGCCCAGTTCGCCACCACCTGGTGGCACGACGCGCAGTCGGTGCCGTACCCCGTGGCGGAGTGGCTCGGATTGGTGGTGGCCACGTAGTCGGCATGGTGGCAGCCGTCGCACGTCTGTTTCACCGTGGCGTACGGCATGGTCGTGTGGCACTGGGCGCACTGCACCAGGTTGCTGCTGTGGGCGCCCGTCAGCGCGATGGGCGATGCCGGATGGTTGAACGTGGCGCCGGCCCAGTTCGCGACCACCTGGTGGCATGACGCGCAGTCGGTGCCATAGCCAGCGGCGGTGTGGCTCGGGTTGGTGGTGGCCGCGTAGTCGGCATGGTGGCAGCCGTCGCAGGTCTGCTTCACCGTGGCGTACGGCATGGTGGTGTGACACTGCGCGCACTGCACCAGGTTGCTGCTGTGGGCGCCTGTCAGTGCGATGGGCGATGCCGGATGGTTGAACGTGGCGCCGGCCCAGTTGGCCACGATCTGGTGGCACTGGGTGCAGTTGGTGCCGTAGCCCGCGGCGGTGTGGTTCGGGTTGGTGGTGGCCACGTAGTCCGCGTGGTGGCAGCCGTCGCAGGTCTGCTTCACGGTGGAGTACGGGGTGGTCGTGTGGCACTGGGTGCACTGCACCAGGTTGGCGCTATGCATCCCCGTCAGCGCCAGAGGCGCGGTCGGGTGATTGAACGTTGCGCCGGCCCAGTTCGCCACCACCTGGTGGCATGACGCGCAGTCGGTGCCGTACCCCGTGGCGGAGTGGCTCGGATTGGTGGTGGCCACGTAGTCGGCGTGATGGCAGCCGTCGCACGTCTGCTTCACCGTGGCGTACGGCAGCGTGGTGTGGCACTGCGTGCACGCCACGAGGCTGGCGCTGTGGGCCCCCGTAAGTGCGATTGGCGACGTGGGGTGGTTTCCGCCCATGCCGGCCGCCACCCAGGTCGCGGTGTTGTGGCACCCCTCGCAGGTGGTGGGGAAGCGCGAGGCCACATGGTTCGGGGCGGTGTTAAAGCCCGCCTGATGGCAGGAGACACATGTCGTGGGCGTACCCACGTACTGCAACTGGCCCTTGCCCGTGGGCTGGTGACATGCCGTGCAGTCGACCGCGAGGTGGCTGCCGGTGAGCGGGAAGCGGGTCAGCTGGTGCGCCCGGCCCATGGCTTCGCGGTCGACGAAGGTGCGTGTCGTATGGCAGCGCGCGCAGTTCGCGCCGAACTCGCCGTTGTGGTTGTCGGTATGACACGAGGCGCACGTCGTTGGCGCCTTCTTGAAGTCGAGCGACACGTGGCAGGCGCGGCAGGTGGTGGCGCCATGCGCTCCGGTGAGCGGAAAGCCGTACTTGCCGTGGTCGAACTGCTTGCCCACCTGGATCGACGTCCAGGTGTTCGACTGATGGCAGGTGGTGCAATCCAGCTTCAGGTCGCCGTGCGGCGATGTGGTGCGCTGCTGTGCCGCGAGCGGGCCGGCGAGCAGCAGGGCCAGGAGCAGTGCGAGGCGCTTCACCGGACCTCCTTGCCGTGGCAGGTGTCGCAGCGCCCGGAGAGCGGCCGGTAGACCAGAACACGAGGATCGGCGCTCTTCGGGTCGCGCACATGGCACTGCCCGCACGGGACCTTCTCGTGGGCGCCCTTCAGGGAGAACGACGCGTCGGTGTCGTGGTTGAACTTCTGCGCGGGGGCAAAGGTCTCCACCGAGTGGCAGGCGGCGCAGGCACCCTTCGCGTTCCACGCGTCGAACTGGGTGCCATGCGGGTTGGTGTGGCATGCGACACAGGTCTCCTGCGCCACGAGCCGGAGTTCGGACCAGGTGCCACCCGCGCGCACCAGCGACGACTGCTTCGCGACCGGCGGTCGGCCGAGTTCCTTGTGGCAAGCCGAGCAAGGCGTGGCCCGGTGACCGCCCTCGAGGGCGAAGCCGAGTTGCGTATGCGCGGCCACCGTGGTGGTCGAGGGCCGAAACGCGCGGGTGCCGTGGCAGGCGAGGCAACCGGCTGTCGTGGGCCGTGCCCCGAGCGCGGCGAACCGTCCCCGGTGCGGATCGACATGGCAGGCGGCGCAGTCGACCTCGTTCAGGCTGAACAGGAAGTTGGCCTTCCCCAGTGCCACGCTGGCCGTCAACGGCGGCAGGCCGGTGCGCGACGTGCCGTGGCAGGCGGCGCAGGGCACTTCCTGGTGCCGACCGTCGAGCACGAGGCGTGTCTTCGCATGCGCGGCACTGTCGAAGGTGCTCGGCGTCCACCCGGCGACGCGGTGGCAGGCGGAGCACTCACCCTGGCTGGCTGAAGTCTTGAGCTGGCCGCCATGGTCGTCGGCGTGGCAATCGGTGCAGCGCGCATACGCCGGGCGCATGACGACCTTCGAACTTCCGAACTGCGTGGCCGCGGTCGCGGTGGTGCTCTTCACGTGACAGGACGCGCACTTGACGCTCGTGTGCTTGCCGTCGAGCGGATACTTCTCCTTCGCATGACTCGCGACGGAGTATGTCGAGGGGGTAAATCCGGACACCGTATGGCAGGCGGCACAGTCGGCGGCCTTGCCCATCACCGTCGCGGTCCCGTTGTGCGCGTCGCGGTGGCAGCTGGCACAGGTGGCAAAGGCCGGCGTCTTGAGCGCGGGTGTCGAGAAGTCCTTGTGGCAGGCCGCGCACGGCACCGTCGCATGCTTGCCGGCAAGCGGATACTTCGTCCGGTCGTGATCGAACCGGTTCTTGTCGATGACCTTGAACCCCGACGTGCTGTGGCAGTCGGCGCACTTCGGGCCGAGCGTGCCGTTATGGGGATCGGTGTGGCAATTGGTGCAAGTGCCGAAGGAGACGGGCTTGTACACCGGTACCAGGTGGCCCTTCCCGTCACCCCGCGGCGAGAGGCGGGGGTCGAGATGGCACTTGTCACACTTCACGTCTTCATGCTTGCCGGTGAGTTCGTAGGCGGTGGTATCGTGGTTGAACCCGGGCGTGACGGTCCAGCTCGCGATGTCGTGGCACGTGGTGCAGCTGGAACCCAGCGCCGAGCGATGGACGTCCTCATGGCAGCTGGTGCAGGTGGTCTCGAGCCCGGTATATCCCTGGCCGGTCTTCCGCGCCGAGAGCTTCGCCGCGGGCGACACCTCATACTTCGCCACGTGGCAATCGCGGCACTCCGCCTCGGCGTGCTTCTGCTTGAGTGCCCAGCCGGCGCGCTTGTGGTCGAACTTCGCGGCGCTCCCGTCGGGCCACTTGATCATGCTGAAGTCACGGCCGGCATGATCCGGGTGGCAGGAGGCGCACGGTGTCCCCTTCACTTCCGTGCTGCCGTGAAGTCCGCGACCGCGTTCCGTGAGCCAGTTCACGTCCTTGTGGCACACGAGGCACTGCGCGCCCATTGGTTCGCGGCGACCGCCATGGCACTGGGTACACTGCGCCGGCCCCTCCAGTGAGGCGTGCGCAGTGGCCAGCGGGCCAGGCGAAATCTGGGCGCGGAGCGGCGTGGCCATGATCAGCGCGCACGCGAGGCTGAGGGTGACGGCGCGGAAGAGACGCGGTATGCCATTGGGGATCCTCCGGCCTACCAGAACCACGTGGCGCCCAGGGACACGACGACCGCCACGTGGATGATCACCGCGGCGAGTGCCGTAATGGCCAGCGGGCGATGGGCGACGTGCCAGAAGCGCAGGATGTTGTGGGTGGCGCCGAGCATGCGGGACTGCTGCATGAGTGCCATCTCCCGGTTGGCCAGCCGCACGACTTCCCGGAGTGCTGCCATGTCGCCGCGGCGCTGGAGCGGGCGCCGGCGCTGGATTTCACGCCGCAACTGCTTCGCGGCGCGCCGGCGCCTCAGGTCGTCCGAAACCATGCGGCGGAAGGTCTGCCAGAGTCCGAGGCCCTCCGTGGGCGTGGGATCGGTGTCGAGGGCCGCCTCGATGGCCGTGACGTCGAGACCCGAACGCTGCGCGATCTCCTCGAGCAGTGCCTGCCGCTGGGCCCCGATCTCCTCGATGGTCAGCTCGACGCCAACCTGGCTCCGGGGGATCCGCGAGTAGAGATACCGGCCGACGATGCCGCTGGCCCAGACCACCATCATCGACCAGAAGCCAAGCCCGATCACGCCACCGAAGCGCCAGGCGGCATGCATGGCCACGAGCAGTGGCAGGCCCAGTGCGGCCAGCGAGTGCACGTCGAGCCACTTCGCGATGGAGCCGGTGAACGCGAGCCAACGGAACTTCTTGCGGAGCGGATAGAGCCAGAGGAACAGGAAGATCGCGAGTGCCAGCACGCCGGCGCCCTGGCCGATCAGCCCCGATGGCTTGAGCCACGCGTGGAGGGGATCGCGCACCTGGTCCGCCCGCGGCTCCAGGTAGTACTGCAGCCCGAAGAAATTCAGCACCACGAGCAGGATGATGAACAGCGCCGCGACGCCCGTGGCCACGGGGCGCGCGCGACGTTGCGGGCGATGGGCCGGCGTTCCGGCACGACCGTTCGTCCGGGACGATGATGTGCCTTCGGCCTGACGACGACTCGTCGAGGCAGGTGGCGGTGGCGCGATGTTCACTGGTGGCATCGGTCCGGTCCCGGCACAGCGTATGAAGGCACCGTGCTCCCGAGTCCATTTCAGGAACGCGGGAGTACAAGGCTGGGCGGTCAGTACGGTTACGGATCCTGGAATCCGCAAGAATCCGACCCCTTTGCCGGAAAGTGCAAGCGATTGCAGGTGCTTGAATGACAGCGACTTAGCGATGCGCACTTCGGCGCGCGGAGGGGTGATTGTAACGTGATGATACACCTAACCCATTCTATTCCACCTGAACCAATGCGGAACGCATTCGTGGGTCCCGCGTGGCAGAAGACCACGATGTGTGAAGAATGATGGACTTCCTGATCTACTCCGTCTTCGGCCTGTTCCTGCTGGTGCCGCTGCTCCTGCACGTGCGGCGTACCCGACGGCGTGAGGCTGAGGCGCTGGCCGCGGCGGAGCGGGGCAAGCTCCACTCGGGCGGGCCGCGCGCGCAGCATCCGCACATCAACATTTCCTGGTGTATCGGGTGCGGGGCCTGCGTCGATGTATGCCCGGAGGGCGACGTGCTGGCCGTCATCGCGGGCAAGGCGGCAATCGTGAACGGGCCGAAGTGCATCGGTCACGGCCTGTGTGCCGAGGCGTGTCCCGTCGGGGCCATCGAGATTGTGATGGCGAGCCCGAGCGTGAGCGCGGACATGCCGAGACTGTCACGCGAATTCGAGACGAGCGTCCCCGGGGTATTCATCATCGGTGAACTGGGAGGTCTCGCGCTCATCAAGAACGCCGTGAACCAGGGGCGGGAGTGCATCGACACCATTGCGCGTCGCGTGGCGCGCCAGGCGCGGGCACCCGGCATCCTCGACGTGTGCATCGTGGGTGCGGGGCCTGCCGGGCTCAGCGCGTCACTCCGCGCGGTGGAGAAGGGGCTGACCTACGTGACGCTCGAGCAGGAGGAGCTGGGTGGTACGGTGGCGAAGTACCCTCGGCAGAAGGTGGTGATGACGAGCCCGGTGGACTTCCCGATGCACGGGAAGTTCAACAAGCTCGAGATTTCGAAGGAGAAGCTGATGGAGTTCTGGGCCTCCGTCATCCGGAAGGGGAACGTCCAGGTTCGCACGCAGGAGAAGGTCGAGTCCATCGATCGCGAAGCCGACGGCACGCTCACGATCCGGAGCACGACCGGGGCCTACCGCGCGCGCAGCGTCATCCTGGCGCTGGGCCGCCGGGGCACACCGCGCAAGCTGGGAATCCCGGGGGAAGAACTGCCGAAGGTGATGTACGGCCTCATCGAGGCCGACGCCTACGTCAACGCGAAGATCCTGGTCGTGGGCGGCGGCGACAGCGCGGTCGAGGCGGCGATGGGCCTGGCATACCAGAAGGGAAACCAGGTGACGCTCTCGTACCGGCAGCAGGAGTTCAGCCGGCTCAAGGAGCGGAATGCACTGCGCATCCGGGAGGCGATGAAGACCAGGAAGGTGCGGGTGCTGTTCAGCTCGCAACCGGTCGAGGTGCGCGAGAAGTCAGTGCTGGTCGACGTGGCGGGGACGCCGACCGAGATCCCGAACGACTGGATGTGGGTGTTCGCCGGCGGGGAGCCGCCAAGCGCATTCCTGCAGAAGGTCGGCGTGGCGATGGGCGAGCGGGACATGACGCGGGAGGCCGGCGCAGAGGCGCAGCTGGTGATGGCGGCAAGGGAATAGCCGGGGGACTCATTTCAACGCCCCGTTCATCTCGGTAAATGAAGTGGCCTGCGCGAGGGCACTGAAGGTGCCGAGCTCGGCGATCTCCCTGGCGGCCCGCAGGAACGCTGAAGCCCTCCGAACGGGCGAGGTGCGAGGGCTCACATCTACTGCTCGTGTTTTCGCATCATGCCCTCGATCTCCGCCAGCGTAAACGCGTTGAGCTGGACGATCTTCGCCTGTGCGCGGAACATCGGCGGAATGACGTTCGCTGCCTCGTCGCGGTTCTCGACGTCGACCACGAGCCACGCCTTGTGGTTGCCGTCCTTGCATCCCCAGTCCGCGTGGGTCAGGAAGTGGGACCCGGAGCGGAGAAAGACATCCACTGTCCGCAGGCAGACCGCGACCGAGTCCTCATGAGGCACTTCGATCAGAAACCTTGCCATGGTCACTTACTCCGGTTGGAATGTCGTGCGGGCCTGGAGAAACCGAAGACGAAGCTGTCGCTCCGGTCGATCAGCGTCACATCGACGTCGCTCCCCAACGCTTCGGAGAGACACGTGGCCGTCTCGAGCCCGCCAAAGCCGGCGCCACTATCACGACCCTCAAGAACTGGAGACCTTCAGGGAGTGGGAGGAGGCAACTCGGCGAGCGGCGCATCGGCGCCCACGTTACTGAAGGCCTTCCTGAAGAATCGCACCACCCGCCGTATCACCAGCACTGCGAGCACCACGAGCACAATTGCGACCGCACCCGCGATGATGGGATGTGACATCGCGAGGGTTGTAAGCCCGACCGCGACCACATCCTCGAACACGCTCAGGGCCCAGTTGCTGAACGGCTCGGGGCTCGCATTTGCCGCCGTGCGGGTGACCGCCTTGGCACCGTGTGACGTGAGTGCCACCGAGCCGCCCACAAGCGCCGCGACGACCTTCCATGCCTCAGGCATGTCCGAGAAGATGCCGAAACTGAGCGCTGCGGCGACGGCCGGCCGGATCAGGGTATGGATGGAGTCCCAGACGGTGTCGACGTAGGGGACCTTGTCAGCGAAGAACTCGATGAAGAAGAGAACCGCCGCCCCGAAGATCACCACCGGGTGCCCCAGCACGCCGAGACCGGCTGGAAGGGCGAAAAGGTGAAAGTACTGCGACGCGCCCAGGATGGCGACGGTGGCGTACACGTTGAGGCCGGCGGCGAACGCCGTGCCGAGGGAAAGTCCGAGGAGCTGAAGGGTATCCATCCTGCCAAGAGTCTATCGCATCGGACCCTCCGCCGCCAACGGACTTACGGGGTGGGGCCGTAACCCACGCCGTCGGGCGATGCGCCCACGGTGATCGTCCGCACCAGCTTGTGCGTGGCCATGTCCACCAGGCCCACCGAGGGATCGTCGGCGAGGGTGACGAACGCCGTCCGCCCGTCGGGCGCGATGCTTACGCCCCGAGGCGAGGCCAGTCCATCGAGCGTCCACGCCACTGCGCGCGTGGCCACGTCGATGGCGTGAATGGCGCCTCCATCCGGATCGCAGACGATGGCAGTGCGCCCGTCGGCGGAGACGGCGAGGCGATACGGCAGCTTGAAGCCGCGCAACGTGGCGACGATGGTGCCGGTGCCGTTATCGACAATGCTTACCGTGCCGTCGGTGTTGCTTCCGGCGAACACGAGCTTGCCGTCGGGTGTCACTGCGATGCCCTCCACCTGTGGTGCCACGGGAATGGCCCGCACGAACTTCCGCTCAACGAGGTCCATCTCCGATACGCTGCCTGATGTGACATTGGAGGTGAACGCATGCTTCCCATCGGACGTGATGGCGGCCATGTGTGATCCCCTGGCCTCCGTCGGGATGGCAGCCTCGATCGCCCCGGTCTCGATGTTCACGATCACGATGTTGCCGGTGGATTCGGAGGTGACAACCACCTGGCTCTCATTGCCCGGCATGAAGACGACACCATGCGGGCGGGTGTACTCACCGAGGGAGATGGTTCGGGTGACACTGCCCGACGCGACGTCGATGATCGAGAGTTCGTTGCCAGCCGGCCGCTGGCCATAGATCGTCACCACCCCGGTGCGCCCGCTTGGTGAGATGGCAGCCTCATGCGGGCCGATCCCCACGGGAATGAGTCGCATGCTGTCAGTGCGGAGGTCGATGAGAGAGGCGCTGGCCGCCTCCTGGTTGGCGACGAGGAGGTTGCCGGACTCGAGGCCCTGCGCCGCAAGGCAACCAGGTGCGGCGACTGAGCCAAGCCAGCCAAGGAACAAGGCGACGAAACCAAGGTTGCCGCGCATGCTCACCAGACCTCTCCGGGACGCCAGTCGACCGCCAGCGATGCGTCCAGGTCCAGGAGAGGTGATCCCGGCAGGCGTAACACCATGACTTCCTCGTCTGGCGTGGCCACGACGCCGCTGGCGGCGCGAACGGACAGCGCGCCGCGCCATCGCTCCCATCCGAGTCGCTGGTAGAGGGTGGTATCCGACGGGGAGAGCGCACCGATGTCATAGGCCTGGATCTCGAGCGCCAGGCGTTCCATCAATAATGTGGCGTAGCGGTGTCGCTGGTCGCGTTTCCGCGTGGCCACCAACTCGACGTAGGCCGACCGCAGTGGTTCCCGTGCCTCGACATGAAGTACGCGGTCGACCCACATCAGGTGCGACACCAGCGCCGGTCCGTGCCATCCCAGCAGGTGTACGCCAGGCCCGATGTCAACGAAGTAGCGCGCGACATCTTCCTCGTATGCCTCATCACAAAGCGCCCGCACCTGCTCGAACGTGCGAGGTGCGAGGTGGCCGGTGCGTACCCGTTCAATTGACAATGACATTGTTGAGGGCCCTGCGACGGAACGGGTGTGTCAGGCATCTGGAGGGAACCGGGCATTCCGGTGTCCCATTATAGCCCCTTCAACTGGAGTGCCCAGCCGATGACCCGAAAGCTCGTGGTGCTGTTGACCCTCTGTCATGGCGCGCTGCAGGCGCAGCAATCGCCGCTGGCCGGCACGTGGCTGGTCAACTTTCAGGCCGGCATGCGGATCGAGGACGGTGTCGCCACACCGCTCTTCGCGACCGGCACACTCACCGTACAGTCCGTCGCTGATTCGCTCATCGGCACGCTGGCCACCAACCCCGCTCCCGACATGCCGGCACGGCCGCCAGTACGGCTCGCGGCAAAGGCGAGCGCCGGGGAAGCCACCTTCGTTGCGCACAGCAAGGCCACCATCAACGTCAACGGCGCCGAGCACGAAGCCAACGTGGTCAGTACCTGGGTCCTGCGGGCGACGGGAGACAGCCTCGTGGGTACTGTAGCGCGGATGATCGACAGCCCCGATGCAGGACCCCAGGAGCCGAGGCCGGTGACAGGAACACGCAAGAAGGGGTGAGGGCGGCCCTCAGTCGATCCACTCGACGGTCACGCCGCCAAACGCCGTCTCCAGCTCGACCACCAGCTGCTGGGGGGCGTTCTCGAATCCAGCACTCACCCAGGTGCGACCATCGGCGCTGCGCACCAGGCCCGCCGGTGCAAAACTCGCCAGGAACTTGTCCAGCTCGAGCTTGATCCCGGCGCGCCTCGGCAGGCGCAGCACCAGCTCACCCACGGCAATACCGGCATCGAGGTGCATCTGTCCCGACCAGCGCCCGCTGAAGTCGAGCGTCACCTTGCCCACGCCGCCATTGAAGTCAACTTCGCCACAGCGCGAGTAACCGAGGCCCGTCACGATCAGCTCGGCGGCTCCGGCCGAGAACTCGGCACCGGAACAGCGAATCGGGTTGGCTTCAGCAAAGTGCACCACGGTCTTGCTCGCACCAGTCTGGACCTTGATCCGGCTGACGCGGATCCCGCCAAGCTCGAGCGTGGCC
>Ga0302322_100004162_pt1 | contig 12526 bp, 5 predicted proteins | sample Fen_T0_2_FD_203757 | JGI IMG/M metagenome (GOLD analysis project Ga0302322, IMG submission 203757) | Peat permafrost microbial communities from Stordalen Mire near Abisko, Sweden - Fen_T0_2 | ecosystem: Environmental > Terrestrial > Soil > Wetlands > Permafrost | place: Sweden: Abisko...
ACGGACTTTCACCATGGATTGCGGCAGCGACCCGTCGCCAGCGCGTTTCTCGACATAACTGGCAAAATCGCCGCCGAGCCGTTTGATATAGGTCGCGTGCTTGTCCAGCGATTCGAGCAGCGCCAGTATCTCCTCCAGCTGCTTGGGGGTGAACTCGCGGCCGTCGGCCAGGTTTTTCAGCTTCACCTCTTCCGTGCCGTTTTGCAGCAGGATGCGGTTGAGCTGCGCGTCGTCATCGATGTAATCGGTCTTCTTCTTGCGCGTGATGCTGTACAGCGGCGGCTGGGCGATATAAACAAATCCCTGCTTCACCAGTTGCGGCATCTGGCGGTAGAAAAAAGTCAGCAGCAGGGTGCGGATGTGCGAACCGTCCACGTCCGCATCGGTCATGATGATGATCTTGTGATAACGCAGCTTCTCGATGTTGAAGGCGCCTTCGCCCTCGCCGTCGCCGATGCCGGTGCCGACTGCGGTGATCATCGTGCGGATTTCATTGTTCTGCAGCACCTTGTCCAGCCGGGCTTTCTCGACGTTGATCAATTTGCCGCGGATGGGCAGGATCGCCTGAAATTTCCGGTCGCGGCCCTGCTTGGCCGAGCCGCCGGCGGAATCGCCCTCGACGATGTACAGCTCGGTATTGGCCGGGTCGCGGTCGGAACAATCCGCCAGCTTGCCCGGCAAACCGCCGCCGGTCAGCGCGGACTTGCGGACCGCCTCCCGCGCCTTGCGCGCCGCCTCGCGGGCGCGGGCCGCGGTCAGGCCCTTGTCCACGATGCGCCGGGCCACCGGCGGATTCGCGTCGAAGTAGCTCATCAACCCCTCGTAGCTCACCGAGCCCACGATGCGTTCCACTTCGGGCGAAAGCAGTTTCACCTTGGTCTGCGATTCAAACTTCGGGTCGCTGTGCTTCACCGAAATCACCGCCGTCAAGCCTTCGCGCACGTCGTCGCCGGTGATTTGCGGGTCCTTTTCCTTCAGCAATTCGTTGGACTTGGCGTATTGGTTGACCGCCCGCGTCACGGCGCTGCGGAAGCCGGAGAGATGCGTGCCGCCATCGGGATTGTGAATCGTGTTGGTGTAGCACAGCACCTGGTCGTTGTAGCTGTCGTTGTATTGCAACACCACTTCGACGTGGACTTCGATGTCCTTGTCGTCCAGCTTTTCCCGGGTTTCCTTGCGAAACGCAATCGGCTTGGGATGCAACGGTTCCTTGCTTTTGTTGAGCTGCTTGACAAATTCCTCGACGCCGTTCTTGTAATAAAATTTCTCCGGTTCCGCCGTGTTCTGGCGTTCGTCGGTGAAAATGATTTCCAGCCCGGAATTCAAAAACGCCAGCTCGCGCAGGCGTTGGGAAATGATGATCGCCTTGAACTCGGTGGTTTCCCGGAAAATTTCCGCATCCGGCTTGAACGTGATGAGCGTGCCGGTGCTCTTGGACTTGCCGATGACCTCGAGCTTCTTGGTGGTCTTGCCGCGCTCGAATTCCATGTGATAAAGCTGATCATTGCGCGAAACCTCCACCTCAAACCACTCGCTCACGGCGTTCACGCACTTGGCGCCGACGCCATGGGTGCCGCCGGAAAATTTATAGCCGCCCTGGCCATATTTGCCGCCGGAATGCAGCGTCGTCAGCACCAGTTCCACGCCGGGCAGGCCGCTGTCCTTGTTGATGTCCACCGGAATGCCGCGCCCGTCGTCGCGGATCGAAATCGAACCGTCCACATGAATCGTCACCTCGATGTGGTCGCAATGCCCCGCGAGGTGTTCATCCACGGAATTATCCAGCACCTCGCTCACGCAATGGTGCAACGCGCGCTCATCCGTGCCGCCGATATACATGCCGGGTTTTTTACGGACGGCTTCGAGCCCCTTGAGCTGGGACAGCTTGGAAGCGTCGTAATTGCCATCGGCAATCCGGTCAGGCGACACGTTTTTTTCTTCCGGCGGATCAGAAATATTCGACATAATTATGGTGCAATTCCGGGTAAAATCCGGTACGGCAACGAATACAATAAAGATAAGAAAATGCGGCTAAATTCACAATGCGAAACTGAGGTTTTTTTGGTGAAAAACACCATTACTTGTGGAGGTTTTTCCTTGCCAGCCGGATATGTTGTAGGGTTGAAAAAAGCCTCCGAGTCACAATTCAGCCAGTAAAACCAGCTGACCCAGCGGCTCCCCATCGCAGTCAGGGACAAAATAGTTTTACCGGCGCAGGCGGAAGAATTTTGCGGGTGCGGTCATGTCGGTATTGGTAAAGCTCTGCACGTTCCCCGGCATGTCAATGAAGGGCCCGGCCGGCGAGGTGGCCCATTGCAATACTCCAGACCCGCTCCACTGGATCATCAATCCGCTGGCCATCGGGCTCAGGGCAAGGAATGGCGTCGGCACCAATGCCAGCCCGTGATAGTAGCCCGAGGCGACCGTTGTGACGTTGCTCAAATTCACGGGCAGGTTGCATTGCAAATAACTATTGTCCCCCCAAACGAGGACCAATCCGTCCGACCGCAAGGCCAGCGTATTAAAATCTCCCGCGGCGATGGCCACCACGTTGCTGACATTCGCCGGGACATTGGTCTGGGTGTAAGTGTTGTCGCCCCACACCACCACTGTGCCATTGGAGCGCAATGCGACGCTGTGCAGGTAGCCCGCGGCAATGGCCACGACATTGCTCAAATTGGCCGGCGGGGTGGCCTGGCCGTAGCCATTGTAGCCCCAGCCCGCCACCGTGCTGTTGGTGCGCAGCGCGAGGTTGTGGATTCGTCCGGCGGCGATGGCCCGGATACCCGTCAATCCCGCCGCACCCGCCGTCTGGCCAAAAGTGTTGTCACCCCAGGCCGTGACCGTGCCGGCGGAAAGCAGCGCCAGACTGTGGGAATCGCCGGCGGCCACGGCGAGGACGTTGTTGGTGGCCGCGGCGGGAGGCGTGCGCTGGTTGAAATCATTTTTCCCCCACGCAATCAGCTGGCCGTTTTCCAGAATGGCCAGGTTATGATTTGCCCCGGCCGCGATGCTGACAAAGCGCAGCGCATTGGTCGGCACGGCCGTTTGTCCGTCGCCATTGTAACCCCACGCCATGAGCGTGCCGTTGCTGCGGAGAATCAACGTGTGATAATCACCGCCCGCCATCGCCACGGCATCCATCAAGCTGGCTGGCACATTGGTCTGACCGCCGAGATTGTCGCCCCAGGCGATGAGATGCGACGGCAGGCCGAGCACGCTCACGCGTCCCGTGGAGGAAACGCTGCCGTAAGCATTGGCGGCCGTGACGCGATAAAAACCGGACTGCGCCGGCTGGATGTTGGAAAGCGTTAACGCATTGCCATTGGTGGCGACCGTAACCCCGTTGAACTGCCAGGTGTTCGTCAACGGGGCAGCGCCGCTGGGATTGACGGCGAGCACAACATTGCTGCCGACGGACACAACCAGATTGGAAAGCCCCGGCAAGAACACCGGTGATGCGCTCACCACCACCACGGCGACACTGCTGGTAGCCGTGGCAAACTGATTCGACGCGGTGACAAAATAATTGCCCGCCGCCGCAAACGAAATCGCATTCAGCGTGTATTGGCGGTTCGTCTGATTCGGCACTGAATTGCTCTGGAAATACCATTGGTATCTCAGCGGTGCGCTCCCGGTGGCGAGGCTGTTCAACACCAGAGTGAAACCGGCGACGACGTTGGTGGACACCGGTTGCTGCACAAAAACCGGCGGCGCCGACGTGACGGTAATGGTGGCGACAAAGCTGAGGTTCGTGCCCACCAGGTTTGCAGCGATGACGGTGTAGTCACCGCTGTCCGCCGGTTGCGCGTTGGAGACGGTGAGCGAAGACTGGAGCGCCGCCGGCAGGTTGGTGCTGTTGCGCCGCCACTGGTAGGTGATCGGTTCAGAACCGCGCGCCAGGGAGGTGAGCGTAAAGTTTGTTCCCGCAATCAAGGTGAGCCCGGCTGGCTGGGTTACGAAGTAAGGGAGCACCGGAGTCACCGTGAGCGTGGCGTTGGAACTCGTGGTTACGCCGACCGCATTGGAAATGACGACGCAATAATTGCCCGCGTTGGTCGCCTGAACATTGTTGAGAGCGAGTTGACTGGCCGTGGCGCCCGCCAGCGGCGAGTTATTCAACAACCACTGGTAAGTCAACGTCGAGCTGCCTTGTGCGACGACGCTGAACGCGGCGTTGGAGGACGCACCGACCGTGAGCGAAACGGGATTCGCCACAATCACCGGCGCGGATGGCAGGATGCGGACCAGCGCGATGCTGCTGGTGACCGAACCGGCGGCATTGGCGACGACCGCGCGGTAAACCCCCTCGTTTGCCGACTGGGCGTTGGAAATCGTAAGGATGGAGCTGGTCGCACCCGCCACCGTGACGCCTTCCAGAGTCCACCGGTAAGTCAACGGTGCCGTGCCGGTCGCGCCGACGCTGAGGCTGAAAGTTGACCCCGCCAAAATATTCGCAGGCGACGGCTGGCTGGTTAAGCTTGGCGGAACCAGAACCGTGACGTGCGCGATGGAACTGGTGACCGAACCAAACGTATTGTTCACGATGACTCGATAGTCCGCTTCCTGCGACGGCTGGAGGCCGGAGAGTGACAGGAAGAAATTCGTCTGCCCAACGAGATTGGTTCCGGACATCGTCCATTGGCAGGCCAGCGTCGGCACGCCGATGGCGGTGACAGTCATATAAACACTGCCGCCCACGGCGACGGTCGCCCCGGCGGGCTGGCCGGTGATGGCCGGCAACCGGACTGTGGCGAGCGGAATATTTACGATGCGGTGCGTGGTGGCGTTGAAATACCAGAGATTTTGATCGAGCCGGTCCACGGCCATCACCGAACTGCTGACGGGCAGATTGAAAACGACTTGTTTGCTGGCGGTGTCGTAGGCCTGCGTACTGCTGAAGGCGAGCGCGCCGTTCGTGGAGCACCCATAAACTTCCCCGCCCAGCACGCCTAAGTCGGTCAGCGCGGCGTCATAGGCCGCGCTCGTCCAGAATATCCGCGAACCGTCCAAGCTCATCACGATGTTGCGCGAGCCGTAGTAGTAATGCCCGCCCGCCCCCACCACGGACGCAAACGTGTCGGCATTCATGTCATACTTGGTGATGCCGGCGCCCGAAATATTGTCGTCGCTGTGATAGTAGTAGCGCCCGCTTGGATCGAATTCCCCGTCGCCTTGACGGAAACCGGCCGTGGCAACGGTCGCGCCATCCGGCGTGTTGATCAGGCTCGCGGTGATCCATTGGTCCTCGCCCTCGATGATGAGCCGTCCGTTCTTGCCGCCGTTGATTTTATAAGCGTCCGTTCCCAGCGACAGCGGCGGAAGTTCCGTACGGCTAATCAAATCCACCACGCGCGTCTGGCTGCGCAGCCAGTTGGAAACGTAAAGGCGTTTTTCGCCGCGGTTGATGCTCATGTCCGTGGGGTTCGCGCCGATGGGAATGACTTTTTCCACGACGCCGTTGCCGGTGTTGAGGAAAACCAAAAACGCATCGTCAAAACTTCCGCTGCCGGGATGAAGCGCATAGAGGATATCGCGATCCGGATCCGCCACGAGCTTGGACGCGACCAGGTCAAAAAGCTGGATGATCACTGGCAGCTGCAGGGTGGTGCCGCCGGCGCCGACGGAAAGCTGGTTAGTGTAATAGCCGGCCGCGAGATTGGTCGTGTTGAAACTCAAGGTCAACGCCGCGTCCGTGAAGCCGTTGGAGACGGAAGCGGTGATCCACGGTTGCGCCAATCCGAGATTCCATGGGGTGGCCGACGGCGCGGTGAGCAAGACGGTTTGCGGTGGCAATGGCAGACCGACCAGCCCCTTGAACGAAAGCGTTTGCGGCGAAACGCTCACGGGTGAAACGGTGAACTTCCATACCGCCCCCGCGGTGACGGTGGAAAACCCGACTGAATCCACGCGCCAATAATAGGAAACGCCGGGCGTCACCGGCCCCAATAGGTTAAAAACCGTGCCGAAGGTCTCACCGAGATACAGCGGCGAGTTCGTCGTTGCCACGGCCACCGCCGATGGGTTTGTGCCGTAATAAACCCGGTAGCTCAACGCCCCCGGGCTGGCCGTCCAGCCGACCTGCGCCAATGGCGGATTGATTACCGTGTTGTCGGCGGGCGTGGGATTCAAGCCCGCCGCCGGCACAATCGCAATGGCGCTCATCGGTATGTTAGTCAGCGACATCGTGGTCGGATTGAAGAGGAAAACCTTTTGCTGGTCGCCGGAAACCGCCAGCACGGTGGTGGCAAAAGGCCAGGTGTAAAGCGCCTGGCCGTTGCGCGCATTGAACGCATGCGAGCCGCCCAGCGCAATGTCGCCATGCGCGGTGGTGGCATAAATCTCCTCACCCAGGCTGCCCTGCTCGTTCAAGTTCGCGTCATACACATAACCCCGCCAAAACAACGTCGTGCCATCGGGTGCAAGCACCAAGTTGCGCGAGCCGTAGGGATGCTGGAGGCTGCCGGCCACTTCGGTCGGCACGTCGTTGGTCAGCCTGTATTTGTGGATGCTGGCGTTGGAAATATTGTCGTCGGAGTGATAGTAGGTCGAACCATCGGGGCCGGCCTCGCCATCGCCCTGGCGCAGAAACATGGATGTGACGTTTGTGCCGCCGACGGTGTCCACGATGTTCGCGTAAATCCACTGGTCGTAACCTTCGGTGAAAATTCTTCCGGGTTTACCCGCGTTGATTTTGTAAACATCCGTGCCGATGTGCAGCGGTGGCAGCATGGTTTGGGAGTTTAGATCCACGACATACGTCGAGCTTTCGGACCAGCTTGCGATGTAGAGCCGCCCTTCGCCGTAATGGACCGTGAGGTCGGTCGGGTTGACGCCAATCGGCAGGGTCTTGTCCAAGTTGCCGGTGACGGTATTGATGAACAACAGTTGTCCATTCTGGCCGGAGGCGGCGGGTGCTTGCAGGGCGTAGATGTATGGCCGCGAATAATCCGTGGCCATTTTGGTGATGTTCATTGTCTTGATGTCGACCGAGACCGGTACCTGGATCTTCAACGCACCAAACGTGACCTCAATGCCGTTGGTGTAGAATCCAGCGGGCAGGGCGGCGGTATTGAAATTCAAGGTCACGCTCGCGGGCGAAAGGCCGCTGGGCGGCGCAATTGATAGCCAGCTTGAACCGGTCACCACCGCCGTCCAGCTCATGGGCACGGAACTCGTCAACGTGATGCTGGTGCCGGCGGGATTGAAGCTCGCAACCGCGCCGATGCTCACCTGCTGTGGCAAAACCGCCAGCGGCGACGCGGTGAACGACCAGACCACGCCGGCATTCGTCGTGTTGAAGCCCACCACATCCACTCGCCAAAAATAATTGGTGCCCGCCAGGAGCGGCTGGGTCAATGGAATGTTCAATCCGGTCACCCGGCCCAGATAAGGCGCCGTCCCGGCCCCCGCCGATGCCACCTGTGCCTGATTCGTCCCAAAATAAACATCATAGGCCAGCGCGACGGGCGACACACTCCACAAAAGGTTCGTCAGTGGCAGGCTGGTTACCGCGCCGTCCGCCGGCGTTGGCACGATCGCCGGCCCGGACACCGGCGCGATCGAGGCCATGTCATACACCACCAGCTCGCTGCTGGAACTGTTGTAGCGGAATAATCTTCTCTGGTCGCCGGAAAGCGTCTCCACCGTGGAGGAAAAACTGAAGTTTGTGAACGCGATGCCATTCGCCGAATTAAAAACTTTTGTTGTGCCGACTGCGAGCGTGCCGTCGAAGGAGATGGCGTAAATATTTTCGGCGAATTCCTGCAAGAGGACGGACACGTTCGTCGCCGTGAACAGCTGCGCCTTGTTGAACACCCGCTTCTCCGCCGCATCCAGCAGGATGGGCGTGTCATAGGGATCGCGCCGCCAGGACGTGAATGAATCCTCCAAGGCCGTCAAATGATTGGTGACCGTGTCGTAGCGCGTGACCCAGGAATTCACGTTCCCCGCACCCCAGCCATATTGCCGCCATCGATAGAGAATGTTTCCGTTGTGCGTTGTGGCGATTCCGCCCGCGCCATTGCCGTCGTCAAACGTCGCCACGTTTGTGCCATTGGCATAATCAAAAGTGGTGATGCTAGGTGCCCAGGCGCCGTCCGTGAAATAGACAATATTCGAGGTGCCCGCGGCCAGATGGAGTGCATTGGCCGTGCTGTACGAGTTGGGCGTCAAAATCGTCTTTTCCGCCGCCACGCTGAACGTGTCCAGGTTGACCTTCAGGATGGAGCGACTGCCGGCCTGTATGATGTAGAGCGTATCCGCGGTCGGCGACATCGCCATATCCGTCGGATTGAGTCCGAGGGAGATTTCATTGAGCGTGGCGCCGTTCGTGGGATTTAACGCGAGCAGCGAACCGTTGCTGGTCGTCGTCGCGCCATTCAGCGCATAGACCCGGGGTCGCAGATAATCCGGCAACAATTTGACCAGGGTGCGCCCCGGCAGCGAATTGGTGGTCTGAGCGGAGATGGTAAACGCGGCAAACAGCACTGCCAGATGACAAGTAAGCCTGAGGAAGAGCCCATGGATTTTTTTCATACTAAAGCCTTGGATGATTAATAGAATTGTAGACAAAATCGCGCCGGCTGGCAATCTGAATGAATGCACAAATTTTGCTCATGAACCGGTTATTTTGCGGTAACGCATTTGAATTTCCCGGATGGATTTGGCCCGGAAAATTAGGTCGCCGGTGCTGATGGGGAAATTCTCCACCCCAATCCAGGCTCGCCGGAGATCAGCGAATACTCGCCGCCAGATAAATGACCGCCACCGCCCTGGCCAAGCGGTCGGCCGCGCCATCCTCACCGGAGTTGCACAGCACCACAATCGTCAGTCCGTCATCCGGGAACCGCAGGTTCGCCGCCGCAAATCCGGATGTGCTGCCGGGATGGCCGATGACTTTGTGCCCGTTCCAGGTTTCTAGAAACCAGCCAAAGCCATAACCCGTCGGCCTCCCGTCGTTCAATTTCGCGGAGGTCCACATCGAATTCTTGCTCGAAGCTTTCAAAATTTTTTCCGTGTTCAGCGCGGCGTCCCACTTCATCAGATCGCCGACGGTGGAAACCATCTCGCCGGCGGAAAAAAGGTCGGTGTAATTGACGTCCCGGTTCACGAGGCCGTTGGTCTTGTCCTGGTCGTAGCCGGCGGCCCGAAATTTGAGGATGCGGCTGGGTTCGCGATTCGTGGTCGCCGTCATTTCCAGCGGGCCGAGGATCGTTTCCGCGAGAAATTCCCCATACTTTTTGCCGCTCACATTTTCGATGATGAAGCCGAGCAGGTTGTAACCCGTATTGCAGTAGGAAAATTTCTCGCCCGGCGGAAACCCCAACGGTTGTTCGCCGATTTTGGCGATGAACTGTTCCTGTGTCAGATGCCGCGAAAGTTCAAACCCGTCCAGCCCGGTGTAATTTCTGAGGCCGGAAGTGTGGGTCAAAAGGTGGCGGATGGTGATGCCACTCCAGCCGGCCGGTGCGCCCTTCAAATACCGGCTGATTTTGTCATCCAGGGAAAGTTTGCCCTCCTCCACCAGCCGCAGCACGCAAGCGGCCGTGAATTGCTTGGTCACCGAACCGATTTCAAAGACCGTTTCCGGCGTGGCGGGCATGCTCCATTCCAGATTGGCAAAGCCGTACGCCGCCGTCTTCGTCGCTTTGCCGTGCTGGACCACCTCGAGCGCCAGGCCGGGAATCCGGTGCTTCGCCATTTCGCCCTTGACCAGGTCATCCACCGGATCGGCGAGGCATTTCCAGGTAAAAAATGATACCGCGATAAGGGAAATGATTCTCACGTGCGGATGATCGCGGGCGATTTTGTTCATGCCATCAGGACTTGATGTCGCGCACCTGAAACGCCATTACGCCCAGGATGAACGCGGTCGCGCACACCGCGAACAGGATGATTTCCGACTGGCAGATCTGCGACCATGGCGCGGGATCGCGGAAGATCAGCAGCCAGCATTTGAAATGGTGCGTGATGAACCAGTTTTCGTAACGGTCAAAAAACGGAATGTTCTCCATGACCATGCTCACAAACAGGAATGAGAGCGCCAGGATCGTGGCCGCGGCCGGTTTCATGTTGCAACACGAGAACATGAACGCGACCGACACCATCACGCTGGCATTCACCGCCATGAACAGCAGCGAAAAAACAAACCGCACCAGCCCTTCGTGCGCCGTCAGGACACTGAACGCCTGGCCGGGCGAAAACACAAACATGCCTTTCCACGGAAACAACAGGCTGGCAAAGCCCATCGCCGTCAGGCCGAGCGCCAGGACCAGCGCCATGGCGAAAATAATTCCCGCGCTCCACTTGACGAACAGCAACCGGACGCGCGAGATGGGCCGGGAAAGAATCATCCGCAGCGTTCCGTCCTCGGCCTCCTTCGCCACGAGGTCGCCGCCGACGAGGGTGGCGTAGAGCGGCATGAGCAGCATGATTTGCGGGATCAGCATCAGGACCGACACCGTCAGCACGGAAATGAATTCCGAGGCCAGATAACCGTTGCCATTGAGCAGTTTTTCAAAATCGCCCTGCCAGCGCGTGTATTTGAACGCGAGCAGCATCAACGTCTGCGCCAGCAGAAACGCGCCGAAGCCGATGTAGGTGCGCTTCTTGCCGAACAATTTCCACAGCTCGTTTCTAAGTTGGGCGAGGTACATGATTTGCGTGGGGAAACATTCAACATTCAACATTCAAAATACGACGCCGAACATTGAAGGTTGCTGGCGGGGCCAAGGCTGATATTCGATGTTGGATGTTGAATGTTGGGTGTTCATTTTTTTTCTTCCCGTTGCCGGTTGATCAATCCTAAATAAAAATCCTCCACGGTCTGTTCATGCTGCCAGATGCCCTCCACCGCGAGGCCGGCCGCAACGAGCGCCTGCGTGATCTCCGCCGTCGAGTGTCCGTCCGCCAGCGTAATGAATCTATCCTCCGCTGCGGCGGTGATAAGACCGCGCTCGCGCAACAGTTTGGCCGCGCTGGCAAACGCCGGCGTTTTCAACGCCACCTTCCCGCGCGCGGCTTTCACGTCGGCGACGCTGCCTTCAAAAACTTTTTTGCCCTGCTGCAACACGGCGATGCGCGTGCAGAGCTGTTCGACTTCGTTCAGCAAATGCGACGAGAGGAGGATGGTCAGTCCGAGTTCGCGCTGCAAACGGAGAATCGTCTGGCGCATTTCATGGATGCCTTCGGGGTCCAGGCCGTCGCTCGGTTCGTCGAGGATGAGCAGTTCCGGCTTGGGCAGCAACGCCTGCGCCAGGGCGAGCCGGGACCGCATCCCGTGCGAATAGGTCCGCACCTTGGACTGCTCGCGGCCTGTCAGGCCGACCCAATCAACGACTTCGCGTATCCGCGTCCTGGACGTTGGCGCGGTGTAGGTGCTCAGAATTTCCAGGTTGCGGGCGCCGCTCAGATAATCGTAAAAAACCGGCGTCTCGAAAATTGCGCCGACCTGCCGGAGGGCGTCGCGACGATTGGATTGCACGTCGTGGCCGCAAATTTTCAATTCGCCGCTCGTCGGCCAGACCTGGCCGAGCATCATGCCAATGGCCGTGCTTTTGCCCGCGCCGTTGTGGCCGAGCAGGCCGAAAATCTCCCCGCGCGGCACCGTGAACGTCAGGTCGTCCACCGCGAGGCGTCTGGAAAATTTCTTGGTCACGTGGCGCAGCTGGATCATTTGGACCCCTCAATCGTCAGCAGATTCTTGATGTGGCCGTCGGCATACAGGTAATTCACCGCCTTGTGCGCGCCGCGCGCCTTGTGAAAATCCTCCTTGTCGTAGACGACCGGAATTTCCTGCGAATCGAAGTTGATGTTAAAGACTTTCAAGTGATCGGCGTCCTCACCGTTCAACAGGCTGTTCCACGCGTAACTCGAGCCGGTGCGCTCAAAAAATCGCGGCAAATCCGAGGGACACCGCAGCACGTTCGTGTTGCCGAGCAGTGGCGCGAGCACCAGGTGGATGGCGGGAAACGTGTTCGTGGCGGCGACCAGCGGGTCGGGGGAAACATCACGCATGACCGGCAGCTTGTTGTTGTTTTCCTGCACATAAATTTGGAGCGCAATGCCGGCCTGGTGCAGGTTGCTCAAACAAACCGTGGCCCGGGCGGACTCCTTGGTGCGCCCCAAAACCGGCAGTAGCAGCGCGGCGAGAATTGCGATGATGGCCATCACCACCAGCAGTTCGATCAGCGTGAAGCCGCCACGGAAAATCAATGCGGCGCGAATTGTAAAAACACCCGCCCTCATCCCGGCCCGCTCCCCCAGGAGAGGGAGAATCCTTCGCCGATTTTGCCGTACCCGGATCGCTCCGGGGGTAGCACGTGAATTGTTTTCGTCGGAAAATTGAGACGCGGTGATGGCACCAAGAATATTGAATTTACGAAGACATTGGCTGACTACTCCCTCTCCTCGGGGGAGAGGGCCGGGGTGAGGGCGGAGGGGCATCCAACATTCCGATGTGGCGCCTGAAAATGATGTCATCCCCGCTCTCATGGTTGCCTTGGGCCGCGCAGCATGCGTCCGC
>Ga0302322_100004163_pt1 | contig 12526 bp, 12 predicted proteins | sample Fen_T0_2_FD_203757 | JGI IMG/M metagenome (GOLD analysis project Ga0302322, IMG submission 203757) | Peat permafrost microbial communities from Stordalen Mire near Abisko, Sweden - Fen_T0_2 | ecosystem: Environmental > Terrestrial > Soil > Wetlands > Permafrost | place: Sweden: Abisko...
TAGCTCAGTCGGCAGAGCGCGCGCCTGAAAAGCGCGAGGTCACCGGATCGACGCCGGTCCCGGCCACCACCCCGACACGACGACCCGGGCCACCGGCCCGGGTCGTGTCGCGTGCGACCGGTCGCGCGCTCCGCCGGCCACCCGGCAGCAGCGGTGGATCAGGCCTGGGCGCCGGCCTCGGCCTCGGCGAGCAGGCGTCGGATCTCCGTGGCCTTGAAGCGCCGGTGGCCACCCAGCGTCTTGATGTACGAGATCCGCCCGGCCCGTGCCCACCGGGTCACGGTCTTCGGGTTGACACGGAACATCGCCGCCACCTCCGACGGGGTGAGCAGCTCTTCGGGCTCGTTGACTTCCACTGGGGAGCTCCTTGATGAGGACCGGGATGGAGCGGGGTGGCCCCGAACCGGGTCTGGTTAGCCCTGAGGACACGATCCTGGCACAGACGACAAACGTTTGCAGTAACAGAACGATCGTAACCGACTTCTCGGTCAAAGCACCCCGGAACTGAGCAGGCTCTCAGAAGATCCCAGAACCGAACGGTCGCCGACCCGGGCATCGGGTCAGCGTTCGACCGTGACCCCGACCGGGCCTTCGACGATCTCGCCCACGAGCCAGGCGTCGTGGCCCGCGTTGCGTACGGTGTCGAGCGCCCGGTGCGCCTCGGTGCGCGGCAGCACCGCGAGCATGCCGAGGCCGAGGTTGAACACCGCCTCCATCTCGTCGGCGGCGACGTCGCCCGCGGTCTGGATCTCGGAGAAGATCCTCGGCTCCTCCCACCGGCCCCTCCGCACGACGGCGTGCGTGTGGGTGGGGAGGATCCGCAGGAGGTTGCCCGGGATGCCGCCGCCGGTGACGTGCACGAACGCGTGCACCGGCACGTGGCGGCGCAGCTCGAGCAGCGCCTTCGCGTAGATGACGCTCGGCACGAGCAGCTCGTCACCGAGTGAGTGGTGCGCGCCCTTCCACGCCGGCTCGTCGAGCGTGCGTCCGGCGCGGTCGAGCAACGCACGACGCGCGAGCGAGTACCCGTTGCTGCGCAGGCCCGGGCTCGCGATGCCGATGATCGCATCGCCGGCTCGTACGCCCGCGGGGAGGATGTCCGCGCGGCCGACCACGCCCACGGCGAAGCCGACGAGGTCGAACTCACCCGGGTCGAGCAGGCCGGGGTGCTCCGACATCTCTCCGCCGATGAGCGCGCAGCCGGCGTCGCGGCAGCCCTTGGCCACGCCGGCGACGATCGCGTCGACCTGCTCCGGGATGAGCTTGCCCACCGAGATGTAGTCGAGGAAGAAGAGTGGCTCGGCGCCGTGCGCGGCGATGTCGTCGGCCGACATGGCCACGCAGTCGATCCCTATCGTGTCGTACTTGCCGGTGAGTGTGGCCAGCAGCGACTTCGTGCCCACGCCGTCGGTGGACGAGACGAGCATCGGGTCCTCGCGCTTGATCCGGCCGAGCGAGAACAGTCCGCCGAAGCCGCCGATGTCGCCCACCACCTCGGGCCGGAACGTCGACCGCACGTGGTCCTTGATCATCTCGACGGCCTTCTCACCGGCCGCGATGTCGACGCCGGAGTCGGCGTAGGTCAGCGGGTCGCCCGCATTGCGATCACGATCGCGCCCGAGCTTCACGCGTCGTGGCCCCGGCTCGGCGCCGACACGGCGTCGCCCGCCCCGCCGGCCCCGGACTGCGCGAGACCGGACTGCGCGGGACCATCGGAGCTCTCGAGCACGTGCTTCGCATCGGAGAGGGGCACGGGCACCGGGTACACCCCGGTGAGACACGCGGTGCAGAACGCCTCCGCCGGCGCGGTGGTCGCCGTGGTCAGCCGGTCGATCTCGAGGTAGGCGAGCGAGTCGACCTTGAGGAAGTCCTTGATCTCGCCCACGGAGAGGTCGGCCGCCAGGAGCTCCGACCGCCGGCCGGTGTCCATGCCGTACGAGCACGGCCACTTGTACGGCGGCGACGACACCCGGAAGTGCACCTCCGCCGCGCCGGCCTCACGCAGCATCGCGACCACCTGCTTCGTGGTGGTGCCACGCACGATGGAGTCGTCGACGACGACGAGTCGCTTGCCCCGGATGTTCTCGGGGAGTGGGTTGAGCTTGAGGCGCACCCCGCCGCTGCGCTGCGACTGGCTCGGCTGGATGAACGTGCGGCCGACGTAGCGGTTCTTCACCAGGCCGTCGCCGTAGGGGATCCCCGACTCCCGTGCGAAGCCCTGCGCGGCCGGGATGCCCGACTCGGGCACCGGCATCACCATGTCGGCCTCGACCGGCGCCTGGCGGGCGAGCTCCTCGCCCATGCGCTGGCGCGCCGCGTGCACGCTCTTGCCGTAGAGGTAGGTGTCGGGCCGGGCGAAGTACACGAACTCGAAGAGGCAGAGCTTCGGCTCGGGCTCGGCGAAGCGCTTCTCGTGCACGCCGTTCGCGTCGATCACGATGATCTCGCCCGGCTCGATGTCGCGCAGGTAGTGCGCGCCCACGATGTCGAGCGCGGCGGTCTCGCTCGCGAGCACCCACCCGCCCTCGATGCGGCCGAGCACGAGCGGCCAGAAGCCGTGGGGGTCGCGCGCGCCGATGAGGTGCGCATCGTCCATCAGCACGAACGAGAACCCACCGGCGAGATGCGGGAGCACCTTCTCGAGCGCGAGCTCGAGGTCGCGCCCGTCGGAGCGGGGCTCCTTGCCGTACTCGTGTGCGATCAGCTCGGCCACGAGCGCGGAATCGGTGGTGGAGTCGAGCGGGCCCTGCGGATCCTCGAGCATGCCCGGGAGCATCCCGAGGCGCACGGCGAGCTCGGCGGTGTTGGTGAGGTTGCCGTTGTGCCCGAGCGCGAAGCCGGCCTCGCCGACCGACCGGTAGATCGGCTGTGCGTTGCGCCACGTGCTCGACCCGGTGGTGGAGTAGCGGTTGTGCCCGATGGCCAGGTGACCCACGAGCGGGGCGAGGCGGCGCTCGTCGAACACCTGGGTGACCAGGCCCATGTCCTTCACCACGGTGACGGTCTGGCCGTCGCTCACCGCGATGCCGGCCGACTCCTGGCCGCGGTGCTGGAGGGCGTAGAGCCCGAGATAGGCGAGGTGGGCGACCTCTTGGCCGGGGGCGTAGACGCCGAACACACCGCAGGCGTGGGCCAGCCCCTTCGGGGCTTCGGGATCCATTGCCCTCCAGTATCCCATGTACCCGCGCCCTCGCTGACTATCGGTCGTACGATCCGCCCATGAGCGCACCCGCCACCGGATCGGCCCCGTGCCTCTGGCTCACCGGGCGCCGTGGGGCCGGGAAGCGAACGATCGCGGCACTGGCCGAGAACGCCCGCCACGACGACGGATTGCCCGCCGCGGTGCTCGACGCCGAGGCGCTCACCGAGCATCTCGCCCGCGGCCCGCAGGACGGCGGGCTCGCATCGCTCGCGTGGCTCGCCAACCTTCTGACCGGCAACGGCATTCCCGTGATCGTCACCGTCGACACACCTCGCCGCGCCGACCGCGAACCGCTGCGCGCAGCAATCACCAGGTTCGTCGAAGTGCTCGTGGACGCGCCCGTCGAGCTGTGCGCCGAGCGCGCCGGCCTGGAGGACCGCGGCTACGAGGCGCCGATCGCGCCCGACCTACGCGTCCCCACAGGAGACCGTGATGCGCGCGCGTCGGCCGCGCTGCTCCTGTCCTACCTGGAGACCCTCACCGAACCCACCAGCTGACGCCACACCACACATGCTGTGGTGTGCAGCGTCACATGCTCGGGAGAGCTCGAAGGGCGTCAGACGTGGACGTCGGCGTCGACGAGGCCGGGGATCGCGTCCCGCCACGCCGCCCGCGCGTCCGTGACCGCGACGTCGAACGCGCCGGTCGCGACGAGCCGGTCGCCGCCGGCCACGCCCACATCGACCGCACGCACGCCGGCATCGGACGCTCGCCCGAGCACCTCGGCCAGCCGGTCGGGCACCACCGCGAGCACGATCCGCGACGCCGACTCGGCGAAGCACCAGGCCGCGGTCGGCACACCTGCCTCGGGCGCGACCGTGAACCCCGCGGCGCCGCCGAACGCCATCTCGGCGAGGGTGACCGCGAGGCCGCCGTCGGCGCAGTCGTGCACGCCCGCGACCACACGGTCGCGCACCAGCCCGGCCACGAGGTCGTGCACCGCACGTGCGGCGTCGAGGTCGGCTGCCGGGGGAAGCCCACCGTCGAGCTCGTGCACGACGAACGCCCACTCCGACCCGCCGAACTCGGCCGCGGTCTCCGGTCCGACGAGGACCAGATGCTCGCCTTCGCCGAGGCGCACACCCGGCGGCGGGGTGTCGAGCTGGTCGATGAGCCCGACCACCCCGACCACCGGGGTGGGGTCGATGTTGCGGCCGCGCGACTCGTTGTAGAAGGAGACGTTCCCGCCCACCACGGGCAGGTCGAGCGCTCGGCACGCGTCGCTCATCCCGTCGATCGCCTCCGAGAACTGCCACATCACCTCGGGGTGCTCCGGGTTGCCGAAGTTCATGCAGTTGACGAGCGCCTTCGGCACCGCACCGGCGCAGGCGACGTTGCGCGCAGCCTCGAGCACCACGAGCCGGCCTCCGGTCTGCGGGTCGAGACGGCAGAAGCGGGCCTTGCCGTCGGTGGCGATGGCCAGCGCACGCGACGTGCCCTTGAGCCGCAGCACCGTGGCATCTCCGCCGGGACCGATCACGGTGTTGAGGAAGAGCTGGTGGTCGTACTGGTGCCAGACCCACGACTTGTCGGCGATCGTCGGCGTGGAGAGGAGGGTGAGCAGCTCGCCCGAGAGGTCGGTGCCGTCGGGGAAGCGGGCGAGGAGCGCGGGCGCGGGGTCGGCGGCCTGCACGGCGTCGAGGTCGGCCGGGCGGGCGAGCGGCCGCTCGTACACCGGTCCGTCGCCGAGGCTGCCACAAGGAACGTCGGCGATCATCTCGCCCGCGGGGGCGCCGTCGTCCATCCGCTCGAACACGCGGAACCGGCCGGTGTCGGTGACGCGGCCCACGACGTTGGCCTTGATCTCCCACCGCGCCGCGAGCGCGAGCACCTCGTCGACGTTCTCCGGGGTGACGATCGCGAGCATGCGCTCCTGGCTCTCCGAGGTCATCACCTCGACCGGGACCATCCCCGGCTCGCGCAGGTGCACCTTCGCCAGGTCGACGTCCATGCCGTTGCCCGCGGCCGCGGCCGTCTCCGACAGCGCGCACGACAGGCCCGCGGCACCGAGATCTTGCACGCCGACCGCGAGCCCGGCGTCGAGCAGAGCGAGGCAGGCCTCGATGAGCCGCTTCTCCTCGAAGGGGTCGCCCACCTGAACCGACGGACGCTTCGCCTCGGAACCCTCCTCGAAACCGGCCGACGCGAGCACGCTCGCGCCACCGATGCCGTCACGTCCGGTGGACGAGCCGAGCAGTACGCCGAGGTTGCCCACACCCTCGGCGCGCGCGAGCACCAGTCGCTCCTGGGGGAGCACGCCGATGCACATCACGTTGACGAGCGGGTTCTCGCGGTAGCAGTCGTCGAACACGACCTCGCCACCGACAGTGGGTACGCCCACGGCGTTGCCGTAGCCGCTGATGCCGGACACGACGCCCTCGAACAGGAAGCGCGTGCGCGCGTCGTCGAGCGAGCCGAAGCGCAGCGGGTCGAGCAGCGCGATCGGACGAGCACCCATGGAGAAGATGTCTCGGATGATGCCCCCCACCCCGGTGGCCGCGCCCTGATACGGCTCGACCGCGGACGGGTGGTTGTGGCTCTCGATGCGCAACGCGACCGCGAACCCGTCGCCGACGTCGATCACGCCCGCGCCCTCGCCCGGGCCGACGATGACCCAGGGGGCCTCGGTCGGGAAGCGGCGCAGGTGCACCTTCGACGACTTGTACGAGCAGTGCTCCGACCACATCACCGCGTACATCGCGAGCTCGAGGTCGGTGGGCTCGCGATCGAGCAGGGCGACGATGTCGTCGAGCTCGGCGTCGGTGAGGCCGAGCTGGCGGTGCAACGGGACTTCGGTCGCTTCGGCCACGAAGGCGAGATTACCGGCCGTTGAATTGTCAATAAGGGTCCCGTCTACACTTGCGTCTTTGCCGGAGCACGAGCCGGGCGAATTGCCGATATGCGGCCCTCGAACCCTGCGTCCGACTGCGTATGGAAACGGAAGGTGAGGCGAATATGCCGCCGACGAAGATGACCGCCGAGCACAAGAAGGCCCTGGCCGAAGGACGCACCGAAGGGCGCGCCGTGAAGGCATACCTCGACGCGCTCGAGCAGCAGCGCCCCCGCCGCGGCCGGAAGCGCACCCCCGACTCCATCAAGAAGCGCCTCACCGCGATCGAGAGAGAGCTCGCCGACGCGACCTCGCTGCAGCGGCTCCAGCTCGTTCAGGAGCGCCGCGACCTCGAGACGGAGCTCGCGGGGATGGACACCAAGGTCGACCTCACGAAGCTCGAGGCCGAGTTCGTGAAGGTGGCGAAGGCCTACAGCGCGCGCAAGGGCATCGAGTACGCGTCGTGGCGCGAGCTCGGCGTGGCGGCCGACGTGCTCAAGAAGGCCGGGATCAGCCGCGCCGCGATCTGATCCCCACACCCCCGCAACGTCTTGGCGTGGTCTGACGCCCTCCGTGGGGCACGAGATCACGCCAAAAAGGGAGGCTCGTGGTCAGACGGGGAGGTCGACCCGGGCGGCCGCGAGCAGTGCGCGCAGCAGCACCGCGCCGTCGGCGGAGCCGAGGATCGGCTCCGCGGCGCGCTCCGGGTGGGGCATGAGCCCGACGACGTTGCCGGCCTCGTTGCACACACCCGCGATGTCGTCGGCGCTGCCGTTGGGGTTCCGCACGTAGCGCAGCACCACTTGGTCGTTCGCCCGGATGCGGGCGAGCGTCTCGGCGTCACCGGTGAAGTTGCCCTCGAAGTGGTTGATCGGGAGCCGCAGCTCGGTTCCCGGAGCCACGCCGTGGGTGAGCACCGAGCGGGCGCTCTCCACCCGGCAGGTGACGGTCTCGCAGCGGAACTTCAGCCCCGCGTTCTTCTGGAGCGCGCCCGGGAGCAAGCCCGCCTCGGTGAGCACCTGGAATCCGTTGCAGATGCCGACCACTGCGCCACCCTCGGCCGCGTGCGCGCTCACGGCGTCCATCACCGGGGAGAACCGCGCGATCGCGCCGGTGCGCAGGTAGTCGCCGTGGGCGAACCCGCCCGGCACGACGATCGCGTCGTAGCCGGCCACCGAGGAGTCGCCGTGCCAGATGAGATCCGCTCGACCGCCCAGCACCTCGACCGCGTGGACCACGTCGAGCTCGCAGTTGGTGCCGGGAAAGACGACGACCCCGACGCGTGTGCTCACGTCCCCTCCGCTCTGGGCGCCTGCGGCGCCGGGCCGCTCGGGCCCCGCTCGCTGCGTTCGCTCACGTCTGCTCCAGAGCGAACACCTCGACGGTGAACGCTTCGATCACCGGGTTGGCCAGCAGCCGGTGACACATCTCGTCGACCTGGGCCCGGGCGGCATCGGCGTCGGCGGCATCCACCACGAGACGGATCGACTTGCCGATGCGCACGGCGGAGACGTTGGTGTAGCCCAGTGCCGGCAGCGCCCGTTCGACCGTGCCGCCCTGCGGATCGAGCACGCCCGGGAGATGGGTGACCTCGACCTGCGCTTCGAACTTCACGCCTCGATGGTACCGGGACCCACCGCCGCGGGCTCGAACCTCACCGCCCGCGATCGGGATCCGTCTCCGGATTCACTCGGGGGCGAACCACTCGTCGAAGCTCAGGCCGGTGATGAGCTCGTAGGCCTCCACGTACCGGGCCCGGGTGCCGTCGATCACCGACTGCGGCAGCGGTGGGGCCGGCGGCGTCTGGTCCCAACCGAGCGCGAGGTAGTGGTCGCGGACGAACTGCTTGTCGAACGACGGCGGCGACGTCCCGACCTCGTAGTGCTCGGCCGGCCAGTACCGCGACGAGTCGGGGGTGAGCATCTCGTCGATCACCAGGAGCTCGTCGGCGACGGTTCCGAACTCGAGCTTCGTGTCGGCCAGCAGCACGCCCTGCGCGGCCGCGTGGGCCCGGGCGAACGCATAGATCGCGAGCGTCGCCGTACGGACCTGCTCGAACACATCGTCGCCCACCAGGGCCGCGGCCTCGGCGTCGGTGACAGGCTCGTCGTGGCCTTCCTCGGCCTTCGTGGTCGACGTGAAGATCGGCTCGGGGAGCTCCTCGGCCTGGCGAAGCCCGGCCCGCAAGGCGCGCCCGCACACCGTTCCCTGCTCGGCGTACTCGGACCACGCGGAGCCGAAGAGGTACCCGCGCGCGATGCACTCGAGCCGCACCGGCCGGGTGGCCCGCACGAGCATCGCCCGGCCCGCGATCTCGGTTCCGGCCGTCTCGGGGAGGTCGGTGGGATCGGCCGAGATCACGTGGTTCGGCCAGATGTGCGCGGTCTGCTCGAACCAGTAGGACGACAAGCCGGTGAGTACCCGACCCTTGTCGGGGATCTCGTCGGGGAGCACGACGTCGAACACCGAGACGCGATCGGACGCGACCATCAGCATCCGGTCGTGCGAGACCTCGTACAGGTCGCGCACCTTCCCCGTGTACAGGTGACGCAACGGCGGACGGCTCACCGGTGGCTCGCGGTCGTCATGCAGCACCTTCGTCGTCGAGGGCGTCCACGGCGCGGCCGGCGCGTGCCGTGGCGCGCGCGAGGTCGAAGCACGCGTCGAGCGCGGTGTCGTCGAGCACGGCGGTGACCTCCGGATCGTCGGCGATCACGTCGCGGAACGGGCGCTCCGCCTCCCAGGTGCGCATCGCGTTGCGTTGCACGAGCCGGTACGCGTCGTCGCGCGTCATCCCCCGCTCCACGAGCGCGAGCAGCACCGGCTGGCTGAACACGAGCCCGTGGGACGCGTCGAGGTTGCGGAGCATGCGGTCGGGATGGACGACGAGCCCGTCGACGATGCCACGGAAGCGCTCCGCCATGTAATAGGCCAGCATCAGCGAGTCGGGCAGGATCACGCGCTCGACCGAGGAGTGCGAGATGTCGCGCTCGTGCCAGAGCGCGACGTCCTCCATCCCTGCGGTGAGGTTGCCGCGCAGGACCCGGGCGAGGCCGCAGAGCTGCTCCGACTTGACCGGGTTGCGCTTGTGCGGCATCGCACTCGAGCCCTTCTGGGCTCCCGTGCGGAACGGCTCCTCCGCTTCGCGGACCTCGGTCCGCTGGAGGTGCCGCACCTCGAGCGCGAACGACTCGATGGCCGCGCCGAGGGACGTGAGCGCGTAGAGCACCTCGGCGTGGCGGTCGCGGGTCAGCACCTGCGTGGCCGGGACCGGACGCAGGCCGAGGCGCTCGCAGACGTACGCCTCCACCGCGGGATCGACATTGCTGTAGGTCCCCACGGCGCCGGACAGCTTCCCGACCGCGATGACGGCGCGGGCCGAGCGGAGCCGGCGGAGCTCACGCCGGAGCTGGAGGGCCCACAGCGCGATCTTGGCGCCGAAGGTCGTGGGCTCGGCGTGGATCCCGTGGGTCCGACCCACCATCGGCGTGTCGCGGAACTCGCGCGCCCGTGTGGCGACCGACGCCTCGAGCGCTTCCACCGACTCGATGATCAGGTCGAGCGCGCGTGTGACCGTGACCGCGAGCGCGGTGTCGACGACGTCGCTCGACGTGAGACCGTAGTGCACCCAGGTGCCCTCGGGCTCGCCGACGTGGGACTGCACGACGTCGACGAACGCGGCGACGTCGTGGTCGGTGACCTTCTCGCGCTCGTCGATCTCAGCCACGGTGAAGGAGGCCCGCTCACGGATCGCGCGCGCCGCGTCCGGCGGCACCACCCCGAGGGCGGACCAGGCCTCCACGGCCAGGATCTCGACCTCGAGCCACACGGAGAATCGGGCCTCGTCGGAGAAGAGGCCGGCGATGGCAGGGAGTGAGTAACGGGGGATCAAGTCAGGTGACCTCCGTGCCGACACATTAAGCGGCTCGGCTGGACGAGGCAGACGTTGGCGACGCAGCGGGCTGGGCATCGCCGCGCGCGGCCGGAACGCAAGGAGGGCTGGGAGTGAAGGTGTCGGAACCGGCAGGCTTCCTCGGAACCTGCAACAAGCACTATGCGGAGCGCGCCGTGGCCCAGTGCCACGACTGCGGGCTCTTCTGGTGCGCCGACTGCCTCGTCCCCCCGGTGTCGAAGCGCCAACCACTGCGCTGCGTGGAGTGTGCGCTCATCGCCGCAGGCGTCCGGACCAAAGGCCCGCGTCGCAGCGGCATGACCAACATGAACCGGGTCCAGAAGAAGACCATCGGTCTCTAGGGCCTCAGACACGGGCGGCGATGTCGCTACGGCACTGACGGCCCGGCCACGTGATGCGTTCGGCGGCCGCGTAGGCCCGGACCCGGGCATCGGCGATCGTGGGGCCGACCGCGCTCACCGCGAACACGCGACCCCCGGCGGTCACGAGCGCGTCACCGTCACGGCGCGTTCCCGCGTGGAACACGGAGGCGCCCTCGACCGCGGCCGCGTCGGCGACACCCTCGATCACGTCACCCGTTCGGGGCGCGACCGGATACCCCTCGCTCGCGAGCACCACGGTCACGCACGCGTCGTCGGTGAAGCGGATGTCGGGGAGCGGCTCCCCGACGGCGGACGCTCGGCACAGCTCGCCGAGGTCGCTCAACAGGCGCGGCACGACGACCTCGCACTCGGGGTCGCCGAAGCGCACGTTGTACTCGAGCATCTTCGGGCCCGCGGGCGTGAGCATCAGGCCCGCGTAGAGCACCCCGCGGTAGTGGATGCCCTGTGAAGCGAGCTGCCGCAACGTCGGGACCACGGCGTCGTGCATCACGGAGTCGACGAGCGCGTCGTCGACCAGGGGCACCGGCGAGTACGCGCCCATGCCGCCGGTGTTGGGCCCGACGTCGCCGTCGCCGATGCGCTTGAAGTCCTGCGCGGGGGCGAGCGGACGGGCGCCGTCGGGGTCGCCGTTGCACACGACCAGCAACGACAGCTCGGGGCCTTCGAGGCCCTCCTCGATCACCAGCGTCGTGCCGGCGGCGCCGAAGGCCTCCCCCGACAGGTACGCGCGCACGGCATCGCGCGCGTCGGCGAGCGACTCGGTGACGAGCACGCCCTTGCCCGCGGCGAGCCCGTCGGTCTTCACGACGTAGAGACCGGGGAGCGAGTCGAGGAACGCGAGCGCGGCGGCCTCGTCGCCGGGACCGAACGTGCCGTGCGCGGCCGTCGGCACGCCGGCGGCCACGAGCACGTCCTTCATCCACGCCTTCGAGCCCTCGAGCCGGGCGCCGGCGGCGGTCGGCCCGAACGCGAGCCGACCCCGGGCCGCGACGGCGTCGACCACGCCGTTCACCAGCGGCTGCTCAGGGCCCACGACGACGAGGTCGACGTCACGCTCGTCGGCGAGGTCGGCCACCGCCGCAGGGTCGTCGGCCGTGACGGCCACGCACTCCGCGATCTCGGCCATGCCGGGATTGCCCGGCGCGCACAGCACCTCGTCGACCGAGGCGGCACCGACGAGCCCGTGCGTCAGCGCGTGCTCGCGTCCGCCGCTTCCGAGGACGAGCGCTCTCACGACGTGCGCTGGAGCACGACGGTCTGGTCCCGGGCAGGTCCGACACCGACGAACGACACGGGCACGCCGGCGAGCTCCTGGATGCGCATCACGTACGCGCGCGCCGCTCCGGGGAGATCCTCGAGCCGGGTGGCGTGGTCGATCTCACCCTGCCAGCCGGGCAGGCTCTCGTACACCGGACGCACCTTGTGGAGGACCGACTGGTGGTACGGGACGTGGTCGTACCGCGTGCCGTCGTCGCCCTCGTACGCGACGCAGATCTTGAGCTCCGCGAACGGCGCGAGCACGTCGAGCTTGGTGATCGCGATGTCGGTGCAGGTGTTGAGCCGCACCGCGTGACGCAGCATCACCGCGTCGAGCCAGCCCGGCCGGCGGCGGCGGCCGGTGTTGGTGCCGTACTCGTGCCCCCGCGCGACCAGCTCGTCACCCACCGGATCGCCCTCGAACAGCTCGCTCGGGAACGGCCCGGAGCCGACCCGGGTGGTGTAGGCCTTGACCACCCCGACCACCCGCTCGACCGCCCGCGGCCCCACGCCCGCACCCGTGCACACGCCACCCGCGACCGGGTTCGACGACGTGACGAACGGGTAGGTGCCGTGGTCGAGATCGAGGTAGGTGGCCTGCGCGCCCTCGAACAGGACGTTCTCGCCCCGGTCGAGCGCCTCGTGGATCAGGTGCACGCTGTCGTCGATCAGCGGCTCGAGCCGGGGCACCATCGCCAGGTAGTCGGCCGCGATGGCATCAGGGTCGAGACCCGGGCGGTTGTAGCCCTTCGTGAGCATGAGGTTCTTGTCGCGGATCGCGAGGTCGAGCTTCTGGCGGAAGATCTTCGGGTCGAGGAGGTCCTGGACGCGGATGCCCACCCGCATGGCCTTGTCGGCGTAGGCGGGCCCGATGCCCCGCTTCGTGGTACCGAGCTTGTTCTTGCCCAGGTAGCGCTCGGTCACCCGGTCGAGCTCCTGGT
>Ga0302322_100004164_pt1 | contig 12525 bp, 11 predicted proteins | sample Fen_T0_2_FD_203757 | JGI IMG/M metagenome (GOLD analysis project Ga0302322, IMG submission 203757) | Peat permafrost microbial communities from Stordalen Mire near Abisko, Sweden - Fen_T0_2 | ecosystem: Environmental > Terrestrial > Soil > Wetlands > Permafrost | place: Sweden: Abisko...
CGCGCACCGCGGCGTGCACAAGAGCTTCACCTGGCTGCCCGACGAGATGCTCTTCATCGAGTACAACTGCCTCAGCATCCTGGCCTACATCCGCGCGGCCGACGTGCTGCGGCGGGTGCCGCCGCTCGGGGTCACGCACCCGATCGCCCCGACGCTCTTCCGCGACGCGACGCACGCGCTCGAGGACGTGATCCGCTACAACGACGAGCTCGACGCGAAGCTCGACGTCGACCGGTTCTTCTTCAACGTGCGCCCGTACTTCAAGCCGTACCGCGTCGGCCGGCAGGAGTACCGCGGCGCGAACGCGGGCGACTTCGCGGCGATCAACGAGATCGACCTGATGCTCGGCCTGTGCCGTGCCGCCGACCCGACCTACGCGGGCCTCGTGCTCGAGAAGATGCCGTTCATGACGGCCGACGACCAGCGCCTCCTGCAGGCGTGCGTGCGGCAGCGCCAGAGCCTGATGGACGACTTCCTCGAGGTGCTCGACGCGGGCGAGCCGTCCCCGGCGGTGCTCGAAGCCCTGCGGGCGTTCGTCACGGTGTGCGAGACCCACGGCCGCACCGCGGCGCAGCACCACGACCAGTTCGTGGCGCGGTTCATCGAGCAGCCCTCGCAGGGCCTCTCGGAGGCCTTCCTCAGGCAGATCACGGCGAGCGGCCCACCGCTGCCCGTCCTCCTCGCCTCGCTGCGGGTGCTGCGCGACAAGCGGCAGGCCGCGCCGCGCGACGACATCCCGACGCGCCACGCCGATCTCGCGCGACTGCGCGCGGCCTGCGGCCCGGAGTGAACGGGGTGGGTGCCCGGCCCCGGCCGGACACCCGCGTTGCGCGCGCCGGCACGAGTTGATCTCGCCGCTGCAGGCCCGTCGCTGTGCTGGCCGCGACTGAACCGTCTGCTGCGTGCCGTCGTCGCCCCCGCCGGTTGTGAGTACATTCGCCGGGTGGAGACCGAGCCGGCTACCGACGGGAAGGGGGGTCGCATCGCGGCGGCCGTGGCGGCCGCACGCGAGCGGGCGCATGCCGTCGAGGCCTGGGGCGAGGCGAAGCGGCAGCAGAGCTCCTTGGCGGCCTGGCTCTACGACGTGGCCGAGCGCGACCGGGACTGCGGCGGTGGCCTCCTGGCGGGCGCGCTCGCGTACCGGTTCTTCATCTGGCTGCTCCCGTTCGTCCTCGTTCTCGTCGGCGGCCTCGGGGTCGTCTCTGCAGCGGCCTCGGAGACGCCCGAGGAGCTCGCCGGGCAGACGAACATGTCCGCGCTCGTCACCGCATCGGTGCAGAGCGCCGCGAAGAGCAACGCACGCTGGTACGCCCTGCTGATCGGCATCCCGATCCTGCTCTACACGACGCGAACGCTCCTGCGCTCGCTGATGGGCGTCAACCGGCTCATCTGGACGGCGCGCGTGCGGCGGGCGAGCCCCACGGTCGCCCAGACGTTCGGCTTCCTGGGGATCCTGACCGCGTTCCCGCTCGTCTCCGGGATTGCTGCCGCGGCCCGCGCCTCGTCGACGTCAACCGGCCTCGTCGTCACGGTCGGCGCAACGGCGGTCTACGGCGGCCTCTGGTTCCTCATCTCCTGGTGGCTGCCGCACGCCGATGCCCCCCGCCGGGCGCTGCTCCCGGGCAGCGCCGTCTTCGCGGTCGGGACCCTCGGCCTGCACGTCTTCTGGGCCTATGTCGTCGGGCCGCTCGCCAGCTCGCGCCACGACACCTACGGCTCGCTCGGCATCGCGGCAGCGCTGCTCCTCGGCCTCTACTTCCTGGGACGGCTGCTCGTCGTCTCCGGTGCCGTCAACGCAACGCTCTGGGAGCGGCGTCACGCCGACCGCCCGGGCCCGCCGCCGGCCGACGGGGCCGTGGGGCGCGAGCTGGGATCGCTCTGAGCTCAGGGGGCCGTGTGGCGGTCGATGAAGGCGAGCACGCGCTCCCACGCATCCGCCGACGCGTCGATGAACTCCTCGTGCTTCCGGTCGAAGAAGCTGTGGGGTGCGCCGTCGTACGTGACGATCTCGTGCGCCACTCCGGCGGCGGTCAGGGCGTCCTCGAAGGCGGCGTTGTCCTCTGGGGTGATGTGCGCGTCGTCACCTGCCTGGAGTGCGAGGATCGGGGCCGCCAGGTCGGCCGCGCGTTGCGCCGGCCCCGGCTCGCCGTTCCGCACGCCCGGCCCTCCGTAGAAGCCGACCGCGCCCGCGAGGCCGTGCCCGCCGGCGGCGGAGAGCCACGAATGGCGGCCACCGAAGCAGAAGCCGACCGTGAAGATCGAGGAGCACGAGCCGCCCGCCGGCGAGCGCAGCAGCTCCACCGCGGCGCGGGTGTCGAGCTGGATCCCCTCCGGCGTGGTCTGCGCCACGTGGTCCATGTACGGGAACTCGTCGCCGCGCTTGCTCACACCTGCGGTGCGCCCGAAGTAGTCGATCGCGACGGCCGGGTAGCCGCGCTCCGCGAACCGCAGGGCGAGCTCCTCGTAGAAGCGGTAGAGGCCGCGGACGTCCGGCAGCACCACGATCCCCGCCGGCCCGGGCTCGTCCGGGAGGGCGGCGAACGCAGCGAACGGGGTGCCGTCGGCGGCAACGAGCGTCAGATCCTCGGAGCGCACCGGCGCGCCGCCGGAGAGGACGGGAATGGGTGGGAGGGAGTCGAGCTCGAAGCACATGCCGTACCTCCTAGGACTCGGGTGGGGCGCCGCCCTCGTCGGTGCGGCGCTCGACGAACTCGGCAAGCTCGGCGGCGATCGCGTCGTCCATCGCCGGAGGCTCGAACCCGGCCAGCACACGCTTCCACGTCTCGTTGGCCCGAGTCGTCGCATCGCGCGAGCCTTCCTCCGTCCACTGGCCGAAGTTCGCCCAGTCGGAGACGAGCGGCTCGTAGAAGGCGGTGCGGTAGCGGGCGAGCGTGTGCGCGCCGCCGAAGAAGTGGCCGCCGGGCGAGGTCTCGGCGATCGACTCGAGGCCGATCTCGTCGTCGTCGACGACGAGCGGCTGGAACGTCTCGGCCAGCATCTGCAGCACCTCGATGTCGAGGATGAACTTCTCCTTCGACGCGGTTAGCCCACCCTCGAGCCAGCCGGCGGAGTGGAGCAGGACGTTGCAGCCGCCCAACACCGCACCGAAGAGGCTCATCATCGTCTCGTACATCGCCTGCGCGTCGACGGCATTCGAGGCGTTCGGTGCGGAGGAGCGGTAGGGGAGACCGATGTGCCGGGCGAGCTGACCGCTCGCGATCGCGGCCTTGAAGTACTCGGGCGTGCCGAACGCGGGCGCGCCGGACTTCATGTCGACGTTCGAGGTGAAGGCCCCGTAGACGACCGGCGCCCCCGGCCGCACGGCCTGCGTCAGCGTGACCCCCGCGAGCGCCTCGGCGTGCTGGAGCGTGAGGGCGCCGGCGAGCGTGACCGGCGCCATCGCGCCCGCAAGGGTGAACGGCGTGATGATCGAGACCTGGCCCGCTGCGGCGAAGTCGATCAGCCCCATGCACATCGGGATGTCGAGCTGGCGCGGCGAGTTGCTGTTGATCACCGTGTAGCAGCGTGGGGCGGAGGTGAACTCGTCGTGGTCGACCCCGTAGCCGATCCGGAACATCTCGAAGCCGTCGGCGACCTGGCCGCGGCCGCGGGCGTAGAGGTACGGGACCTTGTCGGTCAGGGTCAGGTAGGCGAGGCCCGACTGCAGGTGCCGGAACTGGACGGGAACGTCCTGCGGCTCGACGCACGGGCCGGTCACGTGCATGACGTCGAAGTGCTGCGTCAGCCGGACGAGATCACGGAAGTCTGCGAGGTTGCCGGAGCGCTTGCCGCCGTCGAGGTCGCTGACGGCGGGCGGGCTGCTGACAGGGACGGTCGCCAGATGGCGGCCGCCGAGGGTGACGGTGCGCTCGGGTGAGCGGCCGATCAGCTCGAAGCTGCTCGGCGCCGACGCGAGCGACTGCTCGATGAGCCCGGCCTCGAACCGGACAAGCTCCGTCTCCTCGTTCACGTCGGCCCCGGCGCCGCGGAGGAGCGCGCGCGCCTCGGGGAGCAGCACCTTGATCCCCTGCTCGCGCAGGATCGTCAGAGCAGCGGCGTGGAGGTGGCCGATCTGGTCGGCGCTGAGGAGCTCGATCGGAGGAAACGGATTCTCGAGCGACCGGTAGCGCAGCGACCGGCGCTCGGGCGGCGCTTCGGCTGCGCCGCCGCCGCGGCCGCGACGGCCTCTCCGCTCTCTCGGGCTCTCCTCCATTAGGCTCCTCCTCGGGACGACCGGGCCATCCTACGCACGGAGGTGCGGCTCGCGGCTAGTGGGGCTTGCTGCAACGTGAGAACCGGGATGATCGTTGCAGCAAGCCCCACTGATCCTTGCTGAAAGGCGGCCCCGCTTCGCGGACGGAGGGTTTCAGGTGCAACCTTGCCTCAAGGGCCACTCGGCGCTGTCCAGGATCGGCTCGCCGAGCGCCCCCAGGTCGACCTCGATCCCGAGTCCCGGGCCGGGCGGGGGCTGCTGGCACCCGTCGGCGCGCGGGGGCAGGCCGCGGCCGTGGTCGACGGTGACCCAGGTGTGGAAGTCGCAGGTGTGCATCCTCAGGCGCTCCGGCGTCCCGAGCCCGACATGGGTCACGGCCGCGGTGACGAGGCTGGCGCCACCAGCGTCCTCGATGGTCACCTCGAGCCCGAGCTCGGCGGCGACGTCGCGCATCAGGGCGGCCCGCGTGATCCCGCCGACGCGCTGGAGCTTGATCGTGACGCCGTCGGCGACGCGCTCCCGGTGTGCCCGGAGCAGATCGTCCAGCGTCACGATCGACTCGTCCAGGACGAGCGGCCGATCGGCCGCGGGGCGCACGGAGGCACACTCGGCATAGGTGCGGCACGGCTGCTCCAGTGTGTACTCGAGGTCGCGGGTGGCGCGCAGGAAGCGGCGCGCGTCGCCCGTTGTAAAGGCGCCGTTCGCGTCGGCGTAGAGGACGACCGTCGGGCCGACTGCGTCTCGCACGGCGGCGAGCCGCTCCGCATCCACCTCGGGCTTCGTGCCGACCTTGACCTGGATCCGGCGGTAGCCCTCGGAGGCGAGCTCGCGCGCGAGCGCGACCGCCCTCTCGGCCGGCAGCACCGTGACGACGTCGTAGAGGGGGACGGACTCGCCGAAGCGGGCGCCGAGCGCCTCGCACAGCGGTCTCCCGGCCGCTCTCGCAGTGAGGTCCCACGCTGCCATGTCGAGTCCGGACTTCACGTAAGGCTGGCCGCGCATGCCGCTATCGAGCAGCGCGTAGAACGCCCTCGGCTGCGTCGGGTCGGCGCCCAGCAGGAGCGGGGCGAGCTCCACGATTCCCGCGCGCGCTCCGGCGGCGAAGGAGTCCCCGTAGAGCGCGCTGATCACGGCCATCTCGCCCCAGCCCGTGAGGCCCTCGTCCGTGTCGAGCGCGACGATCGTGGAGTCGAAGCCCGGCGACCCGACGTGTCCCATCGCGTAGTTGCCGCGGCGGAACGGCTGGATCTGCCGGAACGCGCGGACGCGGGTGATCTGCACGGGACGACCCGAGGGTCAGTCGACGACGACGACGTCGAGGTCGAGCTCGCCGAGCTCGTGGGTGACCTCGCCGGCCACGTCGTTGCCGAGCAGCCGACCCAGGAACCCGTGGTGGTGGGCTCCGAGCACGACGAGGCGGGCTCCGTGGTCGCGCGCCGCGGAGGTGATCTTCTCCGAGACGTTGCCCGCCGCCCAGACGTACTCCGCCTCGAGGCCGGCCCCGTCGACGCGGGTGCGCGCCTTCGCGAAGATCGGCCCGATCTCGGGAGGCTCGAGGAGCGGGATCATCTGGGCCTCGCCGGTGAGGCTGCCGAAGCTCTGCGGCCCCTCGGGATCGAACGGCATGTCGAGGACCGCGAGCACGACGAGACCGTCGCCGGAGGCCTGCGCCTCCTCGATTCCGCGGTCGAGGGCCCGCTCCGCGACCTCGGAGTCGTCGAACCCGATCAGGATCGTTCCTGCCATGTCCGAGGTCATCGTAGTTCCCGCGCGGTCGCGGCGCATGGGCACCGCGACCGCGCTGAGAGAACCGGTCTGCTAGCCGAGCGCCTTCGCCTTGATGGCGTCGAACTCGGCCTGGGTGATCGCGCCGCTGTCCAGCAGCGTCTTGGCCTGTGCGATCTGATCCGCCGGCGAGGCCGAGGAGGCGACCGACTTGATGTACGCGTCCTGCTGCTGTTGCACCGCCGCCATCTGCTTCATGCTGCGATCGGCCATGCCGTCGTGGTTCGCGATGAGGTAGATGAGGACGCCGAGGTAGGGCGCGATGATCACGAAGATGATCCAGAGAGCCTTCGTGCCGCCGCCGCAGTCCTTGCGGCGGAAGATGTCCGCGAAGACCGTGATCAGCAGCCAGATCCAGATCACGAACGCGAAGAAGATGATCATCGACCAGAGGACGTCGAGGAACGTGTAGGTCGCGAGTGGCATACAGAGAACTCCTTGATAGAGAACGAAACGTCCCGAACCGAAGTCGACGGTCGTGACCACCCAACAATTGCACATCTCACGGCCGTGAACATGAGAACCTGCCGCCAATGACCGAGCTCCTGGCCCGCTACGTCCCGATCACGCAGTGGCTCCCGCGCTACGAGCGCTCCTTCCTCCGGCCAGACCTGCTGGCCGGCCTCGTGGTCTGGGCGGTGCTCGTGCCGCAGGCGGTGGCCTACGCGGCGCTCGCCGGGGCGCCGCCCGAGGCCGGGCTCTTCGCGGCCCTCGCGGCCGGCGTGATGTACGCCGTCCTCGGCACGTGCCGCGAGCTCGACGTCGGGCCGAGCTCGACGATCGCGATCACGACTGCCGCGGTCCTCGTCCCCGTCGTGACGGAATACCCGCAGCGCAGCTACACGTCGCTGCTCGCGGCGCTGGCCATCCTCACCGGTGCGGTGCTCGTCGTGGCCGGGCTCCTGCGCCTCGGGTTCGTCGCCGAGTTCCTGGCCCGCCCCGTCCTCGTGGGCTTCATCAGCGGGATCGGGGTCGTGATCATCGCCGGTCAGGTGCCGAAGCTGCTCGGGCTGACCGTTCCGACCGGGAACGTGCCCGACACGATCTGGCGCACGATCGAGGCGATCGACGAGATCAACTGGCGAACGACGCTCCTCGGCAGTTGCTGCCTGCTCGCGCTCCTCGTCCTGCGCCGGGTGTCCCCGAGCATGCCCTGGGCGCTTCTCGTGGCGGCCGGCTCGGTCGTGCTCAGCCGCGCGCTCGACCTTGAGGCACACGGGGTCGCGGTGATCGCCGACGTGCCGGTCGGCCTGCCGACTCCCGCCTTGCCGGTGATCGGCCTGGGCGAGATCGGGGCGCTCAGCGGCGGCGCGCTGGCGCTGGCGCTCGTGGCGCTGGCGGAGTCGGTCGGCGCGGCGCGCTCGCTCGCCGCCCAGCGCGGCTACGAGATCGACCCGAATCAGGAGCTGATCGCGCTCGGAGGCGCCAACGCCGGCGCGGGCCTGCTCCAGGGCTTCCCCGTCGACGCGAGCCTGTCGAGGAGCGCCATCGGTGCCGGGGCCGGCGTCCGCACGCGGCTCTCGGCGCTGATCGTCGCGGTGCTGCTCGTCGCCACGATGCTGTTCCTGACGCCGCTCTTCGACGGACTGCCCCAGGCCACGCTGGCCGCGATCATCATCGCCGCGGTGATCGGCCTTGTCGACGTGCGCGGCTTCCGGCAGCTCTGGCGGATCGACCAGGCCGACGCGAGGCTCGCGATCGTGGGCTTCGCGGCTGTGGCGCTGCTCGGCGTCCTGCCCGGCATCGTCGTCGCCGTCATCGCCTCACTGCTCGCCCTGATCCGCCGTGCCTACCGGCCGCGGATCTCGGTGCTCGGGCGCGCCGCGGACGAGACGAGCGCGGACGAGGACTTCCTCTTCCGCGCCGTCGACCGGCACCCCGAGTACCGCACGATCCCCGGCCTCGTCCTCTTCCGCTTCTCGAGCGAGCTGTTCTTCGCCAATGCCTCCTACTTCCGTGACGAGACGCTGCGGCTCGTCGCGGAAGCCGATCCGCCCGCGCGTTCGGTTCTCGTCGACGCCGGCGCGATCAGCCATCTCGACACGACTGCAGTCGCCATGCTCGACGATCTGATCGGGCGGCTCGAGGCAGCGGGCGTCAGCCTCGAGCTCGCCCGCGCTCCGTTCGCACTGCGAGAGTCCCTCGAGCGGAGCGGACTGCTCGAGCGGCTCGGCCCTGACGCGCTGCACCGGTCGGTTCACACCGGTGTGCAGGCGTTCCTGAACCGCTAGATGTCCGTGGTCTCGCCGGGCCTTAGGACGCGGAGCTCGGTCCCGGGCGCGTATTCCCTCAGCGCCTGCTCGAAGATCGCGGGCGGCGTGTCGAGGAACCCGGGAGCGCCTCGCAGGCCGAGGTGGATCGGGTAGTAGGTGCCCCAGTGGATCGGGATCGCGACCCGCGCCCCGAGCAGCGCAGCCGCCTGGGCCGCCCGCACGGGATCCATGTGTCCGGGGCCCATGGTCGGGCCCCAGCCCCAGATCGGGAGGAGCGCCACGTCGACCGGCCCGAGCTCCGCCATCCCGTCGAAGATGTCCGTGTCGCCCGCGAAGTAGATTGTCCTGCCGCCGCCCTCGATCAGGAACCCGAGCGGGTCGGCCTTGATGCCGAACGGCAACCGTCCGGTGTCGTGGTCGGCGTGCGTGGCGCGAATGGTCACTGCGCCGATCTCGGCCTGCTCGCCCTCGCGCAGCTCGACCACGTTCGTACGGCCACCCTTGCGGCGAATCAGGCCACCCGAGCCCTGCGGCACGACGACGGGCAGCTCCCGGCCGAGACGCTGCAGGGAGGGGAGGTCGAGGTGGTCGTAGTGGATGTGCGAGATCAGCACGGCGTCGACTCCGCGCCAGGCGGTCGAGTCGACCTTGGCGGCGCGGCGGAGGTGCGCGACGCGGTTGCGCAGCAGCGGGTCCGTGAGGAGCTTGACCCCCGCGAGGTCGACGAGGACCGTCGCGTGGCCGATGTAGCCGACGGAGGCCCGCGGAGTCCCGGTCATTCCGGCGATCGTACGAGATGCGGCCGGATCGTCCGGCAGGCGGAGTAGCTTCTCGCCCCATGTCCGAGGTCACCGCGCCCGATCCGGCGTCCCCTGCCGCGAGGAGGTCGCTCAGCGTCAACCTGACGGTGCGGACGCTGCTCCTCGTCAGCGCGGTCGTGGCGCTCGCGTGGGCCTTTGTCTCGATCCGCGACGCGATGCTGACGGTGTTCCTGGCGCTCTTCGCCGCGCTCGTGCTGGAGCCGGTCGTGCGCCTGATGGAGCGTCACCTGCCGTGCGGCCGCGGCGCCTGCGCCACGATCCTCGTCCTCGGCTTGCTGACGGTGACCATCGTCTTCACCCTCCTGCTGCTCTCGCCGCTCGCCGGCTCGTTCCGCGACTTCGTGAACGCGTTGCCGGGCATCGTCGACGACATCAAGAACAACTCCTCGCTCGGCAAGTGGATGGACGAGCACAGCTCGGCACCCGAGACGGCTCAGGCGAACGTCAAGCAGATCGCCCAGGCGATCGGCGACGCCGCCGGCGGGGTGCTCGGCATCGTCGTGTCCGGCTTCAGCCTCGTGCTCAGCGGCGTCACCGCCATCTTCCTCACCCTGTTCCTGATGATCGACCTGCCGCGCCTGATCGGCGCAGTCGACTCGCTCCTCGCGCCGTCCCCGTCGGACGCCTGGAACCGCGTCTCCGAGCGGATCATCACGGCGGTCTCCCGGACGATGCTCGGCAACATCGCCATCTCGATCATCTGCGGCACCATCTACGGTGTCTCCGCCTGGCTACTCGGCACGCCCTTCCCGGTCGTGATGGGCGTGATCGCGGGATTGCTCGACCTGATCCCGATGGTCGGCGCCACGATCGCAGGCACGATCCTCGTTCTCGCGACCCTGACCCAGGGTCTGACGCCCGCGCTGATCATGCTCGGGATCGTGCTCGTCTACCAGCAGTTCGAGAACTACGTCCTGCAGCCGACGATCCTCGGCAAGGCGGCCAACGTCTCGGGGTTCTTCGTGATCTTCAGCGTGATGATCTTCGGGGCGCTGCTCGGCGTCGTCGGTGCCATCATCGCCGTCCCGATCATCGCCTCGATCCAGATCGTCGTGCAGGAGCTGACGGCAGGGCGGCGGGCGCAGATGGCGGCGCTGCGCGAGGACGGTGCGGCCCCACCGCCAGATGCCGCTGCGGCGCCCGCCGCGTTGTAGGCTGCCGCTAGCTGGTCGACCGCAGCCGCCTCAGGAGGAGAGAACCCGTGACCGCAGCCCCATCGACAACCGGAACCGCCTCGCGCGGCCGCATCATCGGCGCGCGTGCGCTCCTCGTGCTCGGCGTGCTCCTGACCGTCGTCTCGATCCTGTCCACCTACGTGAAGCGCGAGGCGCTCGACCAGGGCCAGTTCAAGCAGACTTCGCAACAGCTGATCGCGAGCCCTGCAATCCAGCAGCAGGTGGCGGCGACGCTGGTCGACACGCTGTACGCGAACGTCGACGTCGGCGCGGAGCTGACGGGCAAGCTGCCGGACAACCTGCAGGGCCTGGCAGCCCCGATCGCCGGCATCTCGCGCGAGCTCGTCGACCGCGGCGCGCAGGAGCTGATCACGAGGCCACGGGCACAGCAGACCTTCGTGGACGTGTCGTCCGTTGCCCAGCAGCAACTGATCAAGGTGCTCCACGGCGACACCAAGCACCTGCAGACGTCGAACGGCAACGTCGTCCTCGACCTGCGCCCGCTCGTGCTGAGGCTCGGCGATCGCTTCGGGTTCATCAACAACCTGGCCGACAAGATCCCGCAGGACTCGGCGCAGGTGACCATCCTCAAGTCGGACGACCTCAAGATGGCGCAGAACGTCACGCACTGGCTCGAGCAGGTCGCGAACTTCGTCTGGATCCTGGCGCTCGCCTGCTGGGTCGGCGCCATCTGGCTCGCCCGCGGCCGCCGCCGCCAGGAGGTGCGCTCGCTCGGCATCGGCCTCTTCGTCGTCGGCGTGCTCGTGCTCGTGAGCCGCTGGCTGGCCGGCAAGTACGTGGTCGACAACATCGTCCAGAGCGACAGCGTCCGGCCCGCCGTCAGCGACGCCTGGGACATCATCACGCAGTCGCTCGCCGCCGCCGGCTGGGTGGCGCTGTCGATCGGCGTGCTGGTCGCGGCCGGTGCGTGGCTCGTCGGCCCCGGCGAGAAGGCGACTGCAGCGCGCGCTTCGATGGCGCCGTTCCTGCGGCGTGCGGAGATCGCGTGGGGCGCGTGGGTGCTCGGGATGGCCCTGCTGATCTGGATCCTGCCGATCCAGGTCTTCCGGACGACCGCGCTTCTGCTCGTGCTCGGGGCGATCGGCTTCGAGGTGCTCCGGCGCCAGGTAGCGCGCGAGGTGCCGGCCGAGTCGGCGCTCGAGCAGCCTCCGGCCCCGCCGCCGGGTGAGGCCGCGTAGCCCGAGGAACAGCTCAGCCGGCCGGGCGGCAGCCGCAGTGGCCGTGCAGCACGACCTCGTGCGCCCGCATGCCGTAGTGCAGCCGGGTCGCCGCCTGCTCGAGCGCCTGCTCGAGGCCGGAATCGAAGAAGGGCTCGACCTTGCCGCAGTCGTCGCACACGAGATGGTGGTGGTGCTCGCCGCCCGTGTGTGACGGCTCGAAGCGGGCGATGCCGTCGCCCAGCTCGACCCGCTGCAGGAGCCGGAGCTCGACGAGCTGGTCGAGTGTCCGGTAGACGCTCGCAATCCCGATCCGGCCGCCGTCGGCGCGAATGCCGTCGTAGATCTCCTGGGCCGAGCGGCAGCAGGGCTGGGCGCCGAGGTGCTCGATCACCGTCCGCCGGGCGCCCCCGTTGCGGAGTCCCTGCGCCTGCAGGCTCGCGAGCGCCCGGGCGCTCCAGCCGGTGTCGTGCTCGTGACCGTGCGCCTCCATCGAGATAATGATAGCGATTATCACTACCTGCTAGGCTGATGCCCCCGTGCGTGCGACAGCTCTCCCTCCGGTGGCCCTCCTCCTCGGCATGGCGCTCCTGCTCTCGGGCTGCGGCTCCGGGAGCGCCGGGAGCGGCACCGACAGGAAGCTGGTCGTGGCCGCGTTCTATCCCCTCGCCTTCGCGGCAGGGCAGATCGGTGGCGCCTCGGCCGACGTGAAGAACCTGACGCCCGCGGGCGCCGAGCCACACGACCTCGAGCTGACGACGGGCAACGTGCGGGACGTCGACCGCGCCGACCTCGTCCTCTACCTGGGCGACGGCTTCATGCCGGGCCTCGAGACCGCCGTCGAGAGCCGCAGCGGCCGCTCGCTCGACCTGCTGCCGGTGGCGCAGAGGGCCGGTGGAGCCCTCGCGGGCGACCCGCACGTCTGGCTCGACCCGGTGCGGTACGCGGCGATGGTGCGCAGGATCGGGGTCGCGCTCGGCGACGGGCCTGCGGCTGCCCGGCTCGCGCAGCGGCTGACCGTGCTCGACGCCGAGTACCGGCGCGGCCTCGCCCACTGCCGGCGCAGGCAGATCGTGACGAGCCACGCCGCGTTCGGGTACCTCGGCCGCCGCTACGGCCTGGAGCAGGTCCCGCTCGAAG
>Ga0302322_100004166_pt1 | contig 12522 bp, 8 predicted proteins | sample Fen_T0_2_FD_203757 | JGI IMG/M metagenome (GOLD analysis project Ga0302322, IMG submission 203757) | Peat permafrost microbial communities from Stordalen Mire near Abisko, Sweden - Fen_T0_2 | ecosystem: Environmental > Terrestrial > Soil > Wetlands > Permafrost | place: Sweden: Abisko...
CATTGCCCTCCTCATCCTCGGCGCCGCCGGCGCGGCGATGCTGTCGCGCAATCTCATCCACAGTGCCCTGCTGCTGGTGGGCACCTGGGCCGGTATCGCGGGTTTCTACCTCTGGGCCGGGGCGGAGTTCGTCGCTTTCGCCCAGGCCCTGGTCTATGTCGGCGCCGTCTCGATGGTCGTGCTCTTCGCCGTGCTTTTGACGCGCCAAGGCGCCACCCGGGCGCCGGTGGAGTTTGATTCCGTCAAGCGCGCGGTCTACGCCTTCATCGTGGCCGGCGGCGTGGGCGGGGTGCTCGTCGGCGCCATCATGGGCAGCCCGCTGGACGGACGCCTGGCCTCCCCGGTCCCCGCCGTCTCGGTCCGGCAGCTGGGCCTCCTGCTGATGGGCACGTACGCCCCGGCCCTGCTCATCGTCGGGGTGCTCCTCACCGTCGCTCTGCTGGGCGCGATCGTCATCGCCGCCGTGGACAAACCGGAGGACGTCCCATGAGCGCGCTGCAACTCTGCCTCATCGTTTCCAGCCTGCTGTTCTGCATCGGGCTCATCGGCGCCCTGGCCCGCAGCAACACCATCCTCGTGCTGCTCGGCATCGAGCTGATGCTCAACGCGGCCAACCTGAACTTCATCGCCTTCTGGCGCTACGGCCCGCACCCCACCGCCGGCACCGGGATGATGTTCGTGCTCTTCTCCATCGCGGTCGCCGCCGCCGAGGCCGCGGTCGGCCTCGCCCTGATCATCGCCGTCCACCGCCACCGCCAGAGTGTGCGGCTGCAGGAGGCCAATTCCCTGAAAGGCTAGACCACCGCGGATCACACGAATGAACACGGATAAATTCAAAGTCCCCCAAGCCCGTCATCCTGAGCGCAGCGAAGGATCCAAGCTGCCCATGACATTCGTCCGCTCCCTTGGATTCTTCGCTGCGCTCAGAATGACGGACGGGAATGGTTTGATCCATCCGTGCCTATCCGCGGTATCCGCGGAAAACCTCTCATGACCTTGGCCGTCCGACATCTCTGGCTTATCCCCGCGCTGCCGCTCGCCGCCGCGGTCGTTGGCGCGTTGGCACCCAAGAGCGGCCGGGCCCTCGCCGCCGGCGCGGCCATCGCAGCCATGGCCGGGGCTTTCATTCTCTCCTGCCTCACCCTGCTCACCGCCTTGATCACGCTCAATGCCCACGAATACCAGAACTTCACCTGGTTCGACCTCGGCGCCGGCTCGATCCGCCTCGGTTTCGTCAGCGATCCGCTCACCGGCTTCATGTGCGTGATGGTTACCTTCGTCAGCCTGTTGATCTTCATCTTCAGCACGGGCTACATGAAGGAAGATACGAACTACAAACAGTTCTTCTGCTTCCTCAGCTTGTTCGCCGCCGCGATGCTTGGACTGCTGATCGCCAACAGCCTCCTCCTGCTTTTCGTCTGCTGGGAACTCGTCGGCCTGGCCTCATATCTCCTCATCGGCTTTTGGTTCCACAAACCCGCCGCCGCCGCCGCCGCCAAAAAGGCCTTCATCACGACGCGCATCGGGGACCTCGGCTTTTTGCTCGGAATTCTCTGGCTGCAGGACGCCCAGGGCACGCTCCTGTTCTACGACGGCGGCCACGGCATCCTGGAATCCGCCGCGCTCGCCAATCTCGCGCACCTCCTGCCTTGCGGTCTGGCCGCCTCGACCGCCATCGGCCTGCTGGTCTTCTGCGGCGCAGTCGGCAAGTCCGGCCAGTTCCCACTGCACGTCTGGCTGCCGGACGCCATGGAGGGCCCGACGCCCGTCTCCGCCCTCATCCATGCAGCCACCATGGTCGCCGCCGGCGTGTTTCTCATGGCGCGGGTCTACCCGCTCATGGCCGCCGACCAGTCACTGGCCTATGTGCCAGTGCATGCGCTGACCGTCGTCGCCTTCATCGGGGCCATCACGGCGCTCATGGGCGCGCTGATCGCTGTCGCACAAAACGACATCAAGCGCATCCTCGCCTTCTCCACCGTTTCCCAGCTCGGCTACATGATGCTGGCTATTGGCGTCGGCTCGTGGGTCGCGGCCATCTTCCACCTGCTGACGCACGCCTTCTTTAAGGCCCTGCTCTTCCTCGGCGCCGGCTCGGTCATTCACGCCGCGCACCACGAGCAGGATATTCGCCAGCTCGGCGGCCTCTCCGGCAAGATGAAGCTCACCTTCATCACCTTCACGATCGGCACCATGGCCCTGGTCGGCGTCCCGCTGCTCTTCTCGGGCTTCTGGAGCAAGGAGGCCATCCTGCATGCCGCCCATGGCTGGAACGTCTCCCACCTGCCCTTCTACGCCGCTGTCCTCGGCGTAGTTCTCACCGCCTTCTATAACACGCGGCTGATGGCCGAGACCTTCTTCGGCCGGCCCCGTTCCGAATCAGCCGAACACGCCCACGAAAACGGTCCGGCCATGACCGGTCCACTGGTGATCCTCGCGGTTTGCGCCGTCGGCCTTGGTTTCCTCGGAACGCCGTACTGGCCTTGGCTGCAGGAACGCCTCTCCCCCGGCCTTGAACACGAACCGGCCTCCTACAGCCTGATGGGGCTATCGACGCTCCTCGTCGCTCTCGGCATCGGCGCCGGCTGGGCCCTCTACGGCCGCAAAACCCGGTTGAAGGCCGAGTCGCCCGACCCGCTCGCGCTCCGCGCCCCCGGCCTGATCGCCGCGCTGGCCAACCGCCTGGGCTTCGACGAGCTCTACGCCGCCACCTTCGGCCGACTGAGCAATGGTTTCGCGTCACTCTGCGCCTTCCTCGAAACCTACGCCTGGGATGGCGCCGTCCGGTTCCTGGCCGGGCTGGGCGAACTCAGCGGGCTGGTCAGCCGCGAGAACGACGAGGCCGGCTTCAACGCGGGCTTCAATTCCGCCAGCAAAACCCTGCGTGCCACCGGCACGGCCTACTCGAAGGCCCAGACCGGCGACGCCCACGGCTACCTGCGCACCCTCGCCCTCGGCTTCGTGTTTCTGCTCATCATTGTGATTTTGGGAGGTGCCCGGTGAACCCCTCCTGCCTGCTCACCTTGCTGATCTTCACCCCCTGGGCCGGGGCGCTGCTGCTCTTCGTCCTGCGTCGCTGGCTGCCTGTCGGCCTCAGCCGCACTTTGCCGGTCGTCTTCAGCCTCTCCACCTTGATCCTGGGTTTGGTCGCGCTCGGACGCTTCGATCCCGCGGTCACGGGCCTGCAGCTGACCGAGAACCAACCGTGGATCCGGGCGCTGAACGTCCACTACCATCTCGGCCTCGATGGTCTCAGCCTCGTGCTGGTGCTGCTGACGGGCATCATCTCGCCGCTCGCCCTCTTCGGGACCACCCGCTCGATCCGTTGCCCCGCGATCCACGGCGCCCTGTTTCTCCTGCTGCAGGGCAGCGCGCTCGGGGTCTTCCTCGCTTTGGATTTCTTCCCGTGGTTTGTCTTCTGGGAGCTGAGCCTCGTGCCGGCCTTCTTCCTCATCAAGCTCTGGGGCGGCCCGGGCGCCGCCCGCGCGGCCTACCAGTTTGTCATCTACACCATCGGCGGCAGCGCGTTCCTGCTGCTGGGCTTCGCCGCCCTCTACGCCAATGCCGGCACCTTCGATTTCATCCAGCTCGCCGACCTCGCCCGCAGCGGCGCCCTCGCGGCGAAACTGGGCGGCGGATTCTGGCCGCAGGCGATTTTCCTCGGCGTGCTGCTCGGCCTGGCGGTCAAGGTGCCACTGTTCCCCTTCCATGCCTGGCTGCCCCCGGCTTACGCCGAGGCCCCGACCGGCACCTCGATGTTCCTGACCGGGGTGATGTCGAAGATGGGCGCCTACGGTTTCCTCCGCATCCTCTGGCCGATCTTCCCGGCGCCGTTGCACGCCGCCGCCGGCCCGCTCCTCTGGCTCGCCCTCGGGGGCGTGGTCTTCTCCGCCTTTGCCGCCCTGAAGCAGACCGACCTCAAGCGCATGGTCGCCTATTCCTCGGTCAACCACCTGAGCTACTGCCTGCTCGCCCTCTTCGCCGTCGCGGCGAGCGGCCCGTCGAATCCGGCCGCCACCACCTCGGCCCTGAGCGGCACGATCCTCCAGCTCTTCAACCACGGCCTGTCGGCCGCCGCGCTCTTCTTCTGCGTCGGCGTGCTGGAGTCCCGCGCCGGCGGGTTGCGCGGCCTGGGTGACTTCGGCGGCGTCCGCACCGCCGCGCCGGTCTTCGCCGGGCTCTGTGGTATCGCACTGTTCTCCTCCCTTGGTCTGCCAGGCCTCAACGGCTTCGTGGGGGAATTCCTCATCTTCCGCGGTGTCTTCGGCCTGGCCCCGTGGGCCGCGGCCATTGCGACCCTCGGCCTGCTCGCCACGGCACTCTTCCTCCTTACCTTCTGGCAACGGGTCTTTCACGGCCCCGCCGCCGGGGCCGGCGTGAACTTCCGTGACCTCGACGCCACGGAAATCGTCACGCTTGTGCCGTTCGTCGCTCTCATGTTTGTCCTGGGTATTTTCCCGCAGCTGCTCGCCGGCCTCATCAACCCGCTCGTCACCACCTGGGCGGCCACCCTGCCATGAGAAGAATCATGAAGCCTCACGCAAAGTCCGCGAAGGTCGCAAAGGTTCCTAATGACCTTGGCGCACTTTGCGCCCGTGGCGTGAGGCAATCCTTCGAACCATGAACGCCCTGCCTTGCACCATCTACGTGTCCTTCACCGGCGCCCTCCTCGCGCTGGTGCTCGGCTCGCGTTCGGCCATGGCGGCGAGGGTTGTGGCCCTGCTCACCGCCCTGACCGCGTGGGGCATTACCCTGGCCGCCGCCACGAGCTTCGTGCCCATGGCCGGCCTCCAGGAGTTGGTGAACGTGCCGTGGATCCCGGAATTCGGCATCCACTACCACCTGGCCGTCGATGGCATCAGCCTGACCCTCCTCGTGCTCACCGGCCTCGCCGCGACGGCGGGCATCCTGTTCTCGTGGAACATCACCGAGCGCACCGGGGAGTTCTTCGCCCTCTATCTCGCGCTCATCGGCGGCGTCTACGGCGTGTTCCTGAGTGCCGACGCCTTCGTGCTCTTTGTCTTCTACGAGATCGCCATCGTGCCGAAGTATTTCCTCATCGCGAAGTGGGGCTCCACCAACCGCGAATATGGCGCGATGAAGCTGGTGCTCTACTCGTTCGCCGGCAGTGCGCTGGTGCTCGCCGGCCTGCTCTGGGCCTACGCCGCGGGCCATGCCACCGGCTTTGGCTTTACCGAACTGGTGGCCGCCACCGGCCGGCTCGACCTGACCTCTCAGACCGGCATCCTCGCGCTGGTCTTCCTCGGCTTCGCCACGCTGGCGGGCATGTTTCCGATGCACACCTGGGCGCCGACCGGCCACGTCGCGGCCCCCACCGGCGCCTCCATGCTGCTGGCGGGCGTCGTCATGAAGCTCGGCGCTTACGGCTGCCTGCGCGTGGCCCTGCCGCTCTCACCCGCCGCCTTCGTGCTGCTCCAGCCCTGGATCGCCTGGCTGGCCATCATCGGCATCATCTATGCCGGCTTCGTGGCGCTCGTGCAGGATGACTTCAAGTTTGTCATCGGCTATTCGAGCGTGAGCCACATGGGCTTTGTGCTGCTCGGCCTCGCCGCCGCCAATCCTGTCGCCGTCAGCGGCGCGGTGCTCCAGATGTTCTCGCACGGCGTCATCGCCGGCCTGCTCTTCGCCGTCGTCGGCCGCATGGTCTACGAGCGCACGCACACCCGGCAGCTCGCGGACCTGCGGGCACTGCCCCTGCACCGGTTGCTGCCGTTCGCCGCCGTGGTCTTTGTCCTCGCCGGCCTGGCCTCGATGGGTCTGCCGGGCTTCAGCGGTTTCCCGGCGGAACTGACCATCCTGATCGGCACCTGGCAGGCCCGCCCGCTCTGGGCCCTGGCGGCCGCCGCTGGCGTATTGATCGCCGCCGCCTTCACCCTGCGCGTGATCGCGGTGGCGTTCTTCAGCCGCACCGGACCTGAACGCGAGGTGCCCGTGGCGCCTGCGGCCTCTCATCCGCTGGCACCCATCACTTGGCCGGAGAAAGTGGGCGCCCTTCTGCTGCTGGGCGCGACCATCTACCTCGGGCTCAGCCCTGACACGTTGCTGGACTGGATCCGCCCGGCGCTGCAGTCGCCCGCCTTCCACGCCATTCTCTCGGGAGGTGCCTCATGAACGCAGACTTCGCCGGACTGGTGCAGGCCCTGCGCCCCGAGGCACATCTGGTCATCGGCGCGCTGCTCATTCTCGCCATTGACATGGTCTGGGCACGGCATCGCCCGGCCAACCGGCATCACGTGGCCCTCGCCCTTGGCCTCATCTCCCTCTTGATGGCGGGCTACGCCGCCGCCACGGGCGGCACCCGTGGTGCAGTCTATGGCGGGATATTCCTGCTCGACCCGCTCTCCGTCGCCACGCGGACCGGGGTCATCCTGCTCGCGGTCCTCGCCCTGCCCCTGCTGCCGGACTCCCGGCGGCTGCGGCATCCGGCGGAATTCACCGCGATTCTCCTCTTCGCCACGACCGGCTTCACGCTCATGGCCGCGGCGAACAACCTCCTCGTCGCGTTCCTCGCCCTCGAGCTGGCCAGCCTTTCCCTCTACGTGCTGGCGGGCTTCGACAAGACCAGCCCGGCCTCCGCCGAGGCGGGCCTGAAGTATTTCCTCTTCGGCGGGATGGCCGCGGCCTTCTTGCTTTTCGGTTTCAGCCTGCTCTATGGCCTCACCAGCACCCTCCGGCTGGACCTGATCGCCGCGCAGCTCGCGCAGCAGGGTCCCACGCCGTTGCTGTTTGTCGCGCTGGTGATGGTGCTGGTCGCCTTCGGCTTCAAGGCCGCCGCTGCGCCTTTTCACCTGTGGGCGCCCGACGTGTACGAGGGTGCGCCCGCCCCGGCCGCGGCCCTCATCGCCTCGGCCTCAAAGCTCGCCGGCCTCGTGCTCTTCACCCGCCTGCTCTGGGGCGGGCTCGACAGTGCCGTGGGGACTGTCGCCCACGGTCCGATCACGGTCGGCTGGGCCCCGGTCGTCGCCCTCATCGCCGGCGCCTCGCTCCTGCTCGGCAATATCGGCGCGCTGGCCCAATCCAACGTCCGGCGCCTGCTCGCCTACTCCGCCATCGCCCATGCCGGCGCACTGCTCCTCGGCGTCATTGCCGCCGGCCGGACCGGCGTCGGGCCGCTCTTCTACTATGCAGCCACCTACGGCCTCGCCACCGTCGGCGCCTTTGGGGTAATCGGCGCCCTCGAATCCGCCGGCCGCGTCCAGCAACTCACCGACCTGGCCGGGTTGTACAAGCGTTCGCCCCTGCTCGCCGGGTGCCTTGCCATCTTCGTGCTGTCCCTCGCGGGCATCCCGCCCCTTGCCGGGTTCTTCGGCAAGTTCGCCGTCTTCACTTCCGTCCTGCAGCTCGGCGGCCTCTCCGGCCCGGTCGGCTGGCTGGTGATCCTCGCCATCGCCCTGAGCGCCGTGGCGCTCTATTATTATCTGCTCATCCTCAAACAGGCGCTGGTCGCCACTCCCGCCGAAAACACGCCTCCGGTCCGCGTGACCCTGCCCGCGGCGATCGCGCTGCTCGTCGCCGCCGGCTTGATCGTGGCGCTGGGCCTGTGGCCGTCGGCGGTGCTCGGGCTGTTCTAGGGCTGCCGGCTCCGCAGTCGGGCCCGGGTCATGCGTTCGCGTAGGCCACCGGCTTTGAGAAAAGCTGCTTCCTGCTGCCGGAGCAGCTGGTCGAGCAGGAAGTTGGTTTGGTGGATGAGGCAGATGAGGATGTTCGCAGCCACTTCCGGCGGGCGGGTTTCGAGATAGGTCCTATAGGACTCATAGGACCTATTTTTAGCCCCGAGCTTGCGTACAAAGAGCGCTTCCCGGCTATCCTTGCTCCACTGCTTTAATCCCCGGGTCCGCAGGTAATCTTGATAGTCTTCGAGCAATTCCTCCAGGCTCGCCCGGGCCACGTTGGTAAGCTTGATCTCCATTTCCTTCGAGGTGCCCGAGGCCTGGCTGCCTTCGAGGATGTTTTGCTTTCCCGAGCGCGCGGCCTGCACCATCTGGTCCACAGTGCGGTCACGTCTCTCGAGAAACCGACCACAGAAGCACACCGTGCCATCATAAACGATGCGCGCCTTCTGAAATGATTTCAGATCTTCATAGCCGCCATGGGCCGGTATTAACTTTTCGTCTGCCATAAAAGCAGACCCATTGGTCCCCTAGGTCCTATAAGTCCTATCCTTGGCCACGGCCGCGCGACAGGCAACCGCGTTTCCTACACCCGCCAGCTCTGCAATATCCGGATATAGTTGGCCCGCTCGTGGGCCGCGGGATCGGGGCAACGCTTCAGGTTCAGGGCGCCGCGCAACTCGCCGACATCGGCATAGTCGTGCTCCGCCATCCAGTTTCGCAGGCCCTCGAGCAGCATGGTCAGCACCCCGGGCCCCTGTTTCAACAGCACGGAGACCAGCTGCACGGTGTGCGCGCCCGCCAGCAGGGCCTTGATCACGTCCTCCTTGTGGTGGACGCCGCCACTGCACGCCAGCGAGCCGTGCAGATGTGGCGACAATACCGCCAGCCAGCGCAGCCGCAGCAGCAGCTCCGTGGAATCCGACAGCCGCAGGTGCGGCTGGACCTCGAGGTCCTCGAGGTTGAAATCCGGCTGGTAGAAACGGTTGAACAGCACCACGCCCTTGGCTCCGGCCTGTTCCAGCGAAAGCGCGAACTGCGCGGGCGCCGTGTGGAAGGATGAAAGTTTCACCGACACGGGAATTTTCACCGTGCCCACCACATCCTTGACCGTGGCGCGCATGCTCTCCTCCACCTCCATGGCGCTGGCCCGCGGATCCGTCACGAGCTGGTAGAGGTTCAGCTCGATCGCATCGGCGCCGGCCTGCTCCAGCCGCCGGGCATAGTCGGTCCAGCCGCCGGGACGGCAGCCGTTGAGCGAGGCGATCACGGGAATGTGCAGCGTGCTCTTCAGGTGCCCCAGCTGCCGCAGGTAGTGGTCCGGCGTGAGCTGGTATTCCGAATAGCCCGGGAAGAACGAGGTCGCTTCCGAGAAGCTTTCCGAGGGCGTCTCGAGGAGGAAGGACAAGGCGCGCTGCTCGTAATCGATCTGCTCCTCGAACAACGACCGCATGACAATCGCACTGGCGCCGGCGTCCTCGAGCCGCTGGGCGGCATCGAGGTTGTCGCAGAACGGCGACGCGCCGACCATGAGCGGGTTCTTGAGTTTCAGACCGAGGTAGTTCGTGGCGAGGTTCATGGTCGGGGTGGGTTCAGGGTTTGGCGACAGGGGTGACGGGTGCGGCGGGCGCCGGGGCGGCAGTACCGGCGCCGTGGGGCGCGGCGAGCTGCTGATAGTAGGCGTAGTGCCGGTGGACGTGCGCCTGGGCCAGTTTGCCCAGCTCCGTGGCGCGCTCGGGCGCGACATTCTTGAGGATGCCGAAGCGGGTCTCGTTGGCCATGAAGCGTGCGAGGTCGCCCTTGGGCACGCCCGAGTCCAGCCGCAGCCCGGGCTCGCCCTTCGCCGCGATCGCGGGGTTGTAGCGGAACAGCGGCCAGTAGCCCGTCTCGACCGCGAGCTTCTGCTGCTCGATGCCGAGGTGGAGCGGAAACCCGTGCGCAATGCAGTGCGAATAGGCGATGATCAGCGCGGGCCCCTGATGCGCCTCGGCCTCGCGGAAGGCCGTGACGGTCTGGCTGTCCTTGGCGCCGAAGGCCACGCGAGCGACGTAGACGTGCCCGTATTGCATGGCCATCAGGGCGAGGTCCTTCTTGGCAACGCTCTTGCCGCCGGAGGCGAACTTGGCGACCGCCCCGATCGGGGTGGACTTGGAGGACTGGCCGCCCGTGTTGGAGTAAACCTCCGTGTCGAGCACCAGCACCTTCACGTTGGCCCCCGAGGCCAGCACGTGGTCGAGGCCGCCGTAGCCGATGTCATAGGCCCAGCCGTCGCCACCGACGATCCACACGGTCTTTTTCACCAGGTCGTCCGCCAGCGCCTCGAGCCGCCGCGCGTCGGCGCCCGGCAGGTTCTTGAGCACGGCCCGGAGCACGAGCACGCGCGTCCGTTGCTCGGCGATGCCCTTTTCAGTGGATTGATCCGCCTTGAGCAGGCTCTCCGCCAGGTCCAGGCCGATGGCCGCCGTCAGGCGCGTCACCATCAGCCGCGCGGTGCTGGCGCGTTGCTCGACGGCGAGGTGCAGGCCAAGACCAAACTCGGCGTTGTCCTCGAAGAGCGAGTTCGCCCAGGCCGGGCCGCGGCCCTCCTGGTTGGAGCAATACGGCGTGGTCGGCAGGTTGCCGCCGTAGATGGAGGAACACCCCGTGGCGTTGGCGATGAGCAGCCGGTCGCCCACCAGCTGCGTGAGCAGCTTGAGGTAGGGCGTCTCGCCGCAACCCGCACACGCGCCCGAGAACTCGATGAGCGGCGGCTGGAACTGCGAGCCCTTGACCGTCGTGTTGTCCACGGTGCTGCGCACCGGATCCGGCAGCCGGAGGAAGAAATCCCAGTTGGCGCGCTCGGCCGCGAGCAATGGCGGCTGCTCGACCATGTCGATGGCCTTGTGCCGCGGGTTGGTCTTGTCCTTGGCCGGGCAGACCTGGACGCAGAGTGAGCAACCCGTGCAATCCTCGGGCGCCACCTGGAGGGTGTAGAGCCGGCCGGGATGCTCCGTCGAGCGGAAGGGCGTCGACTGGAAGCCGATCGGGGCGCCGGCGCGTTCCGCCGGGTCGTAGAACTTGGCGCGGATCGCCGCGTGCGGGCAGACCATGACACACTTGTTGCACTGGATGCAGACCGCCGGGTCCCAGGTCGGGATCTCGAGGGCGATGTTCCGCTTCTCGTAGCGGGCGGTGCCCGTCGGCCAGCAGCCGTCCAGCGGGATGGCGCTCACCGGCATGAGGTCGCCCTGGTTCGCCAGCAACCGCGCCGTGACCTTCTGGATGAATTCGGGTGCGCCCGAATAAACGGGTGGCACCGAGGCCACCGCCGCCTTGTCCGGCGCCGCCGGCAGCTTTACTTCCTGCAGCCCCGCGAGCGCAGCGTCCACCGCCGCGTAGTTCATCTTAACGATCTGCTCGCCCTTGCGCCCGTAGGTCTTCTCGATGGCCTTCTTGATCTGCTTGATGGCCTCGTCGGGCGCCAGCACCCCGGACAAGGCGAAGAAACAGGTCTGCAACACGGTGTTCGTGCGCCGGCCCATGCCGCTCGCCTGGGCCACCGCCGTGGCATCGATCACATAAAGGCGCAGCTTCTTTTCGATCAACTGCTCCTGCCACTCGCGCGGAAGCTTCTGCCACGTGGCCTCCGGGCTGTAGGGGGAATTGAGCAGGACCGTCGCGCCGGGCGCCGCAAAGCCGAGGACGTCGGTGTGGCCGACGAAATGAAACTGGCTGCAGGCCACAAAGCTCGCCTGCCGGATCAGGTAGGGCGCGCGCACCGGCCGCGGACCGAACCGCAGGTGGGAGGTCGTCATCGAGCCCGACTTTTTCGAATCGTAGACAAAGTAACCCTGCGCGTAGTTGTCCGTCTGCTCGCCAATGATCTTGATCGAGTTCTTGTTGGCCCCGACCGTGCCGTCCGCCCCAAGGCCGACGAACACGCACCGGCGCACATCCGCACCCTCCAGGTCGAAGTCCCAATCAAAGGACAGCGAACTGCCGCTAACATCGTCCAGGATGCCGACAGTGAAGCGTGCCTTCGGCGTCTTCTCCGCCAGGTTGGCAAACACCGCCCGGACCATGCCCGGGGTGAATTCCTTCGAGCCGAGCCCGTAGCGTCCGCCCACCACGCGGGGCAGGAACTCACCGGAAACCAGCGCCTCGGCGAGAACCGCCAGTACGTTCAGGTAGAGCGGTTCGCCCAGCGAGCCGGGTTCCTTGGTCCGGTCCAGCACCGCGATGGATTTCACGCTCTTCGGCAGAACTTTCAGGAAGGCCGCCGCGTCGAAGGGCAGAAACAGGCGCACGGCGATCGCGCCGACCTTTTCCCCGTGGGCGTTGAGCCAGTCCACGGTCTCCGCGATGGTCTCGATGGCACTGCCCATCGCCACGATCACGCGCTCCGCCGACGGGTCGCCATAGTAGTCAAACAGGTGGTAGCTGCGGCCCGTGACGGCGGCGAACTTGTCCATCACCGCCTGCACGGTGGCGGGCAGCGTCGCGTAGAACGGGTTCACGGCCTCGCGGCCCTGGAAGTAGACGTCGGGATTCTGCGCCGTGCCGCGCAGCGTCGGATGGTCCGGCGTCATCGCCCGGGCGCGGAACGCCGCGATGTCGGCCTCGTCGATCACGGCCCGCAGGTCGTCGTCGGACAGCTGGGCGAGCTTGGAGACTTCATGGGAGGTCCGGAACCCGTCGAAGAAATGGATGAAGGGTACCCGGGCGCGGTAACTGGCGACATGGGCGATCAGTGCCAGGTCGTGGGCCTCTTGCCCGCTGTTGCTGCACAGCAGGGCGCAGCCCGTGGCCCGGCAGGCCATCACGTCCTGGTGATCACCAAAGATGGACAACCCCTGCGCCGCGAGCGCGCGGGCGCTGACGTGCATCGTGAATGGCAGGAGCTCGCCCGCGA
>Ga0302322_100004167_pt1 | contig 12521 bp, 13 predicted proteins | sample Fen_T0_2_FD_203757 | JGI IMG/M metagenome (GOLD analysis project Ga0302322, IMG submission 203757) | Peat permafrost microbial communities from Stordalen Mire near Abisko, Sweden - Fen_T0_2 | ecosystem: Environmental > Terrestrial > Soil > Wetlands > Permafrost | place: Sweden: Abisko...
ACCACAGGGCGCTGCTCGCCCTACTCGGCGAACGCTATGTCGCCGTTTATTCCAATTCTGGATAGGAGGGGTGCGGAATGACGGCTGAAAAGCTGCTTTTGCTCTTGCGGCGCTGGTGCGTGCTGCGGCTTTGGGGCTTGCGCTGGCCGTTGCTATTTCCTGGACGGGGCTTTTGCTCTTCAGGCCTGCGGGTCCAGGGGTGCAAGCCCCTGGTGGGGGTTTGGGGGCAACGCCGCCAATTCAATGCTCTATGGTTGTGCCGTAGGCACTCATTTCACGTAGCGCGAAGTTTTTTTTTCGCGCGTGCGTGGATTAAAAGAGATTAAGAAGAGATTAGGGCGTTTTTCCGATTTCGCCGCAGGCCATGCGCGGCGCGGGCTGCAGCGAAAATTACTTTTGTAAACCGTGTGTTCTAGGACGGTAAGGCGTGTGTTCTAGGACGGTAAACCGTGTGTTCTAGGACGGTAAGGCGTGTGTTCTAGGACGGTACCCTGTGGATAACTTTACGACTTTTTGGGCATCATTTTTGCTTTGGCTTCAAAATGTCGCCTACTGGGGCCATGCCGTTCCGGCGCTCGGGCTTCTTGGCCTTGCCCGCAAGGTGCTTCCGCTGGCTCTTGGAAGGCTGTTTATCAACAACTACTATGCCGTCCTCAATATTGCCGCTGAACGCTTGGCCGTGCTTCTCGCTGGCAGTAGCCACAAGGCCTAAGGCTTCTCGAAGATCGCGCTTAAAGCCACGCAAGTCATGATTTTCGCTGCCGCAAAGCTCATACAGCGTTTCGACGCTGTAGGCGTAAGGCTTGGCGTGGCTGGCGTAGAAGCCGTGCAGCCACTGCCCCAAAGGATGGCCGGCCAGTTCCAGGCGCACAGCCCAGTCGATTAGCGTGAACTGGTCGCGCTCGAAGAAGACGCTCATCTTGGGATTGGCAACAACCACGTATTCCCTCGTCTTCTCATCACGGTAAACTTCCGCAATAAGGCTGCCCTCATAGCTGTAGCGGCCTACCACCCGGACACGAACAGCCGTGGCGTTCATTCGGGTTAGGCGCTGATCGAGGATTTCACGGTTTCTGACGGTATCAGCCTTGCCCAATAGTTTGAGCATGGCGTAGGCGGTGAAGCGGCACTCCTTGCCCAGTTCCTGCTTGCGGATGAAATGCAGCACGGCTTCCCACACGTCCAGGTCGCCTTGGTCGAGCCGCTCGCCGGTGTACAGGACTTCCATGCCGTCAACCGAGGCCATACGCTCGCTCTTCAGGTAGCGCCGAGGCCCGCGCCGGGTCGCCCCGAACAGCGCCGAGCGGAGGGCGACGTTCGGCACCCCCCGCGCCTCGTCCGGCCAGACCGGCAGGCGCACCACGTTGTCCGGCACCGGCAGGGCGGGCCTCGCCGCCGCCGGGCGCGACAGGTCGGGCAGCGGCGGCGCGTCATCGAGGACGCCGCAGTCGTCCTCGTAAAGCCCCATCCGCACCATCGCCAGCACTCTGCCGGAACCCGCGCCTTGCTGGATCGCGTCGCTTGCCTTCTTTTTCGCCATATTCCCTCCCGCAAAAAAATGGGTTGTATCAAAGCCGCTCAAGCAGCGGGTTCAGGCCGGGCGCGGCAGCCCCGAAGACGGCCTCCGGATTGGCCAGCAACAGCCCGTTAACGCAGGCGTCCCGGCCGGCCAGCGCGTACCGCTGGATGTTCGATCCCGCCCGCGTCCTCCGATGCAGATTGAGCGCCAGGAACGACTCGGCGATTCCCTCGAAATCCTCGCTGCCGACCGATTCCGCATAGTCTTGGAAAATCGCCGGGCTGGCCAGCAGGACGCCCTCCGGCACCCCGTGGACGCGGGCCTCGGGCTCGTTGCAGGGGATGCGGCCAGACTGGACGCCTGACACGATCCACGCCAGGCACTCCCCGCCTGGCGTGGAGACGGGCGCATTCCCGGCACCGGCCCGGACTTCGGCCTTGCGCGGGCGCTCCGGCTGGGCGGCAAGGACGGCGGGCGGAACCGGCGCGACGGGAGGCGCAGCGGCCTCGATGGACTCCACCGGCGGCGGTTCGGCGGCATTGGCCGACGGCGGCAGCACCGGCCGCACCAAAGGGACGTCCGCCGAGCGGCCAAACGCCGCGTCCCCGGCTTGGGCGACAATCTCAGCCAACACGCCGGCCCGCGCGGTTTCGCCACAGGCGCAGGCGAACCACATCCCGTACAGCCGCCGGTCGGAATGCAGCCAGGCCAGGGCCGCGGCGTCCAAGAGATACGGCACCAGCAGCACCCCCGTGCCGCGCGGCCAGACGGAGCCGCCGTCCTCGCCGGGCCGGGGCGCCACCCGGTAGCGGCGGGCCTCGGGATTGTCGCCGATGGCACCGCCCCACGGATTCCACGCCCACTCGGCCGCGCCGTCGCCGCCGGACACCGTGACCGCCGCCAGGCCCGGCGCGGACCGCGCCGCGCCCAACAAGGCCAGCGTGAACACCGCGTAAGTCCACAGCGCCTGCTTCAGCACCCACTCCTCGGGCGGCGTGCCGGGCGGCAGCAAGCGGCCCTGGCGGATGCGCAAGGCCGCCAGGGCCGACTCCAGCCCGTAGTCGAGCAGCCCGCCCGGCTGGCCACGGCCCGCCTCCGGAGCCGGAAACGCCTGCGCCCAGGCGGCAAACCGCCACAGCGGGCCGAGGTAGTAGCGCTCGAAATGGAGCCGTGTCGTGCCGGCCGCCTGCTCGATCCGGTTGACCGCCGCCCGGCGCTGGACGAGCAGATCCCGCGCAGGCAAGACCGGGAACGCCCCCGGCGGAAGCGGAGCGGCGGGCGGCGGCAAAACCTCCGCCGGACGTGCGCCGAACAGGCCGCCCCAAAATTTTTTAATCATGCGGCTCTCGCTGGGAAGGGGGGATTTTAGGCGTCTTGCGCTATCCTATCGGCCAACCAGTCCGCCTCAACCAGACCGGCCTGGCTGGGCAAAGCGCGGAGGTTGTGTTGTCTAGCCCCCCTTCCGCGCCGAGCCCTAATTTCACCGCCCCAGATAGACGGCGGTAATCTCCTCGCGGGCATGTCCCATCTCCGCGCTGACCGCCAGCCGGACGGCCCGGTCGGTGGCTCTTTGGTCGGGGGTCAAATCCTTCGACTTCGGCCCGCCGGCGTGGGGGGACTTCCACCCGGCCAGATCCTCGTAACGGCGCTGGGCATAAGTATGTCGCAAGCCGTGGGCGCGGGAAATCCCCGCCTTGCGCAACTCGCCCTCATACACCCTCACCTGCTGGACATAAGTCCGCTCTTCCGGTATCAAGGAACCCTTGCCGGCGAGGTTTTTGACCTGCTCCAATACCCAGCGCTGGTCCGCCGTGCGGACCGGAATCTCCCGCGCCAACCCGCCCTTCGTCCACGACGCCTTCAGATGCAACATATTCCCCCGGATCGCATAGCCGGGCTGGAACTTGATCGACTCCTCGCGCCGCAAGCCGAACTCCGCTTGCAACAACAGGCTCAGTTTGACCCGCTCGTCCCCGATCAAGACCAGCTTGTCCGCGTCAAGGGCAAGCTGCCTGCCCTCCGCAGACATGAGCGACCGCTCCGGAATCCCCAGGCTGGCGTTCTCGCCGGGAATCACCGACTCCCGCCCGACCTTCTCCGCCCACCAGCGCAAATACGCCATGCGGTTCTTCAGCGTGCCCGCCGTGATCCCCTCCGCCGTCCACAGGCCGACCAGCGCCTCGACGTGCTTCGGCTTCAGCGACTGCGCCCGCATCTGGCCGTAACCCAGGCCCTTAAGCTGGCGGGCGCACAAATCCAGCGCCCGCTCCCGCGCCGCCCGCGTCGAAAACGAGCCGTCGCGGTTGCGCAGGCACATCTGGTGAATATCAAACTGCAATTTGTCCACGGATTTTTAAAATGTGGTAAGTGTTTCTGCCCGGACCAGGCACGCCTTGCGGCATGGTCTGGAACTCCCGGCTCCCCAACTGGTGGGGGCGGGCAAAGGCAATTCGCAAAAATCCGAAAAAATCATTTCCCGCCAATTTGCGGAACCGGGGCGCTCCCCTGTTGGGAAGTCGCACCCGGACGTACCGTTACTTCTTGTTAGCCGACGCCTCGCGGACTTCATGAGCCCTGCGAAGCACTTCTTTTACCACATCCCGACCGAACCCCATCCTACGGAAGGCGCGGGCGGTCTCAATGTGATAATGGAATCGGATCCGTTGGTCTTGCGTCATGTCGAAACTCCCAAAATAGAAATCATTGAAATTTCCGGGGGAACGACACGACGCCCCACCTTGGGGACGGCTGCCGGAGCCCCAAGATGTGCCAAATAATCCAGTTTGGCGCTGGCCCCGTTCGGACTCGCCAACAGGCCGAGGTTGCCTGATGGAGCGCGTATAACTTAGTCCGTCCCCGTGCGAATGGGGCGGCACTCTTATCGCGGTTTTTTGTATCGCGTCCGCAACGACGATCCGCTCGCACGTCCATCCGTCATAGTCCCGCAGGACCACACCGACAAACGCCCCTCCTCCCACGCCTGGAAGGGCCCATGGCTCTGTCGGCGACAACCCCGCAGGGTTGCAACGCCAACAAACCACAAGCAAAAGGCACTCCCGCAGGAGCAAAAGGCACGACTTTGGCCGAAGTCGCCACGGGGTCTTTCACCGTTCCAGACTAACAGGCCGCCGCCCGGCGGTCAACAACCATCAATCACGCAGATTTTGCGCAAATAAAGATCCGCAAAATGCCCGAATAGCTTGCCACAAGTAGGCCCCTGTCACTACTTTCAATGAAAGTAGTGACAGGGGCGATAGACACCCTGCGGCAACCTCCCAGCCCCGACCAACCAAGCCTTGCGGAAGACCGCCGCCCTTCGCCCTGGCTTGGGGTGGCCCGCCGACATCCGGCGCGATACCATAAGCCCCTTAAGCTTCCCGCCTATTTCCATCAAGCAAAGTGGAGATATAAATGAAATGCCCGGCCTGTGGCGAACACTTCGAGATCGAAGACTGGCATTCCGACGCGCCGTTCGAATGCCCCGAGTGCGGCGCACGTCTACGCCTTGTCGCGGACGAAAGCACATACCAAGGAGCGACCGATTCGCGCCTGGAAATTGCGGAAGACGACGGGTAAAAAAAAGCCCCTAGAAGCGATCCAGGGGCTTTTTATTTTCGGTTCACGCCGACTAGACACTTTGTATCATTTATCTAATCCAAAAAAGCATCCTAGTGCGGCTACGGATTATCTAAAAACATGTGTCGGATAACCCATTTTCGCCTAGCTGGCATTGGCCAGGACTTCCGCAGCCCACTGATTCAGGCTTTTGCCCTTGGCCTCCGCCATCATGGCTGCGTGGGCATGGATTTCCGGCGCAACGCGCAACATCAGCTTGCCGGAATAGGGCTTCTGGGGCGGCCTGCCGACCTTCTGGCACGTCTCCAGGTAATCCTCCACCGCCTCCTCGAAAGCGGCCCGCAATTCGGCCACGGATTCGCCATGGAAACCAACTATGTCGCGGATGCCGGCGATGCGCCCGACAAAGCATGCATCCTCGTCGCTGTATTCGATGTGGGCGGCGTAGCCTTGGTACGTCATTGTCTTCATGGTTTGACTCCTGCCTGTTCAAGGAAGGCCCGCGCATCACGCACCTGGTAGGGCTTGGCTTCCTTTTGCGGATGGGGGCGGTGAAAAGTGCCCACCACGCCGTTCAGCACGAACCGGACGCGGGAGCCACGTCCTTCGACGGGCTGGGCACCCAGCGCGGAAAACAGCCGCTCGATGTTGCGCCATTCCAGCGCGTTCGGGACGGGCGTGCTGAAAACCGCCTCCAGGGTTTTTCTGTGCTTGGCGTTCATAGCTGAATGATAGCATAATCAGCTATCATTATTTCCCCATCCGACAGGACCGCCCAACGGCGACGCCCTGCCCGCCGATTTTGCCCCGGCCGAAGCCACCGGCCAGGGTGGGCACCGTCCTCGCTGAGGGAGTCTTAATTTCAAAATTCCTAGACAAATTTGTTAGACTCGCAAGCCATTGTTTTTGCTGGCTTTGTTGTTTATCTAAAAAACCCAAGGTTGTTAGATAAGTAGAACTACGCATTTATAAATCGAAATTACCAATTATATTTCTTGTCTGGAATTTTTAACGAAGCTCATCCTGTCTAAAAAAGCCTTCGTTGTTAGATTTCTCAGCTTACCGTGCTTTCGCATTAATGTTCGTGGCTGTTGATAGGCTGGAAGCCTGCTACGCTTGAAGGTCGGTTTTGCGACATTGGACAAATTGGCTCAAAATATCCAATTTTTTCAAGCCGCTCCCCTATGCCCACGGGTTTTATGTGAAAATCCAGGCTGCTGTTTTAGTGCCGCCTTTCGGCCGCAGCGTCGGCAGGGCGCAAAGTACTTCGTGACCATGTCGCACTTGAGTAGTTTTTTAAATTTCTACAGGGTAATTACCATGAATGCACGTATAACATTTGCTGCGCTTGTACTATTGATCTCGGTCAATGAATCCGCACAGGCGGAAATCTACAGTGGTGGCCCGGTCTATGGCGGCTCCGGTGCTCCCGGTGGGGCGATAGTTTGTAAAGTATTCAATGCGGGCTTAACAGCTGTTTCAATTTCAACTAGGCAGATTTTTGACAGCACCAACGCTTCGGTTACACCGACTATTGACACATGTAATGTGCCTCTAGCAGTAAACCATTATTGCCAATATGGTAAGACGGGTACAGTCAATGTAGCCTATTCCTGTCGTATGATCATTACCGGCATTGACCCAAATGTAAGCGCTCTGGCTGAAATCCAGGGGGGCGACGGCAAGATCACGGTTGTCCCGATCCATAAGTAAGTTCCCACATAATTATCAACGCTATTCAAAATTCGCTACGGTATGACTAGACAAAACGGCACGTTCCGTCTAGTTTTCAAAACCACACAGAAACCGCCTTTTCGGGGTCTGCTCACAAAACGGACAAAATCGTACGCTAAGGGGTATATCTGTCAGGTGACCTCGCAGGCATGCCGGGCAATTTCGGCCTGCCGGAAGCCGCGCCGCGCGGGGGTCGGCTTTACGACGCTGGACACTGGGGTTGATTTTGTCCAATGCCGTCGGCTTCAGCAATTTCCGAGTGAGTAAATTCCCCAAATGAAATTTTTCTGAAGAGCGATTTAATTAATTCATCGATACCTCTTTGGCATCCGGAAAATCACGGCAATAAGTCACGGGAGTAGATAACAATGGTGCAATCAAAAGTTAAATCGATACTCCTTATTGGAGTTTTTTTTGTTGCGACATTACTAGCTCCTTCAGCATGGTCGGCGTGGAGCAGCTTCGTCTCGACAGGCACAGCGACCGGTGTCGGTAATCCGTCTTGCGCTCCGGTATCGACCGATCAGGTTGTTTGTGCTGCCAGGAACGGTACATCCGGAATAATGGTGAATCGGTTCAACGGGACATCGTGGGGGACGTGGACAAACCTAGCCGGATTGGTCAGTTCCGATCCCAGTTGCACTAATGATGGCGGCGGCAATGTGCTCTGTGGCGCGACGGCCACCAACGGCAACTTGCAGGTAACCATTTTCAACGGTACAACCACGATATGGAGCGCCCCGGCTAAGGTTGCCGGGGCACTCTATTCCGCCCCGAGTTGCGCCGAACTCACGGCAGGACACGTGCTCTGCACTGCCCGAAATGCCACCGGCGGGATAGCATGGTCCGTCTTCAATGGTACTTCCTGGACTCCGTTCGCCAACTTGGTGATTTCTGCCGTCTCTGCCCCGAGCTGCACCACCGATAACGCAGGTGGTGTGATTTGCGCCATATTTAGAACTGGGAGCACCACGTTGGTGAATCGCTTCTCAGGAAGCGCCTGGGCCGGATTCCTCAATATCGGCGGATTGGCCGGTGGCGAACCTAATTGCACGTCCATGAATTCGGGCGGAAAGGTTGTTTGCTTCGCGAAGGCCTATAACTCAGGAATCTATGGAGCCCTTTTCAAAGGCGGCGCTTGGGCCATTGGCGATTGGAACGGTTACAGTGGGATCGGCGGCACGGTGAACGACAATGCCAATTGCATAACGCAGGCCACCGGTAAACTTGTGTGCGGAGTGATGGCCACTGACAATGTATTTTATGCCAACATCTTCAACGGAAGTGGTTGGTCGGGATGGGCCAAGGTCGGTGGAATCGGGGTTGGCACCCCCTCCTGCGCGGCTCTCGGCGCAGGCCGGGTTGTCTGCGTGGTTAGGGGCGTGAACAACAGACTGACCAGCGTCGTCGGCCCCTAAGGCAGAAGATATAGCCCCCGGCTTTTGGGCTAAATTTACCTTTTTGAGGGGGTTGGCAAAAATAGCCGTCATCTAGCGACATTAGACATTTAGGCACGGACTGTCTAGTTTTTGAGACATCATAGAAAACCGTCCTTTTGGGCGGTTTTTTGATGCTCGTTGTCTAAAAAACATTCGGATACTGTTGGCGAATGCGATTTTTGACAATTTTCACCCCGCAAGCCATGTGATCCGGAGCATCATGCCCCCAATTTTGACCGAATTCGCGCCGGTTTTTGGTTAGACTTTCCAACCGGCTGGCATTCGCCAACAGTGTCCCTTCGTTTTTTAGACAATCCACAAGGGGTCTGCTCACGAAACGTAAAAAATCGTACGCTAAGGGTCGCACCTGTCAGGTTGAAGTCTTGGAGGTCGTAACGGATACGTCAGATAAAGCCAAAATAGACCCTAGCCTGACACTATTTCGCACCATGCCTGACGTCAGATTGGGGCGTACCCCAACTGGACACATCGGGACATTAAGCCCAGTGAAGCCTTGATAGATCTGGGCTTCGGATTCGTTAGCGTACGATTTTTTCCGTTTCGTGAGGTGACCCCATCTAGGGGCTTTTTATTTTCGGTTCACGACCAGAAACCCGACTTGCAGCTTGCTGAACCTATTGGTTTCTCCAATCCTTAGAATTTTCTCTCCAATTTTCTCTCCAATTTTGGAACTCCTCAGCAGGTGTAGGATAAGCTATGCCATAGCCTTGGGCCAGTTTGCATCCCATTGACAACAACAAATGACGATGTTCTATCGTCTCTACTCCCTCGGCAATGACCTCTCGTTGAAACGCACTTGCCAGTCCGATAATACCTTGAACTATCGCAAAATCATCTGGGTTATCCAGCATGTTGCATATAAAACTTTTATCAATTTTCAGCGTATCGGCTGGAAGATTCCTCAAGTAAGTGAGTGATGAGTAGCCAGTACCAAAGTCATCAAGCGCAAAGCGCACTCCCATTTGCCTACATTCACGCATAAGTTTTGATATTTTGGTTACGTCTTGCAAGGAGTTGGTCTCCAAAATTTCCAATTCCAGATGGTCAGGCCGCACCTGAGGATGCGCAGCCAGAAGCATTTTCAACCTGTCCAAGAAATTGTCTTGTTGTAATTGGAGAGCCCCGATGTTAACGCTGACAGGTATATCCAGCCCGATAGTATGCCAGTCAGCAATTTGTTTCAACGCAGTATAAATGACCCATTCCCCTATTTCGATGCCGAGAGGATGATCATTGATTATTGGTAGAAAATCGGCAGGTTGCAGCAGGCCCCGTTCTGGATGCTGCCACCTAATCAAGGCTTCTACACCGATGATGTCGCTCGTTGTCATATCGACCTTTGGTTGATAAAACAGCACAAACTCATGCCGATCAAGCGCGTGGCGAATGTTATCGATTATCTCGTGCTGGCTTTGAACCGCAGCATCATAAGCAACGTCAAATACATGGTATCGGTTCTTACCCATCTGTTTGGCGATATACATTGCGTTATCAGCATGGCGTACCAACTGATCTGCATCTACCATATCGTGAGGATAGAAAGTCACACCAAGGCTTGCTGATACTTGCACCGCGGCATCTCCCAGCGTCACGGAGGCTGAGGCCGCATTTAAAAGTCGTTCCAAGACGGACTCACAGCTACTTATTTGTTCCAAATCGACCACAATTGCAATAAATTCGTCGCCGCCAATGCGAGCCAGCGAGTCGCCTTCTCGAAGGGCGTCTTTCATCCGCTGCGAAACCGCAATCAGTAGCTTGTCACCAAGCTGGTGGCCGTAGTTATCGTTCACGGCTTTGAAACCATCCAAGTCAAGATAGACAACCGCCAGTGATTGACCCCGTCGTTCACTTTGACTCATAGCTTGTTGTAGGCGATCAGCCAGAAGCAGCCGGTTCGGCAATCCTGTCAAGGCATCATAATTGGCGATGTGTTCGAGTTGTAGCTGGTGTTCTTTGATTTGTGTGATATCGGTAAACAGGGCAACATAATTTTGCGTAGTGCCAGAAGCATCACGCACTGCACTGATGGTGACCAATTCGGCATACACCTCACCACTCTTACAGCGATTCCATATTTCGCCATACCAGTGCCCTTTTTCCAGCATGGCTTTCCACATCGCCTCATAGAATTCTGATCCATGACGACCAGATTGCAGAATACTGGGTTTTTTCCCCAACACTTCATCGCGGCTATAGCCGGTAATATTGGTAAAGGTATCGTTAACTTCGACAATATTGCCAGAAGCATCGGTGATGATGATGCCTTCGCAGGCGTGCGTGAATACATTGGCAGCCAGTTTAAGTTTTATTTCGGCTTGTTTGCGTTCGGTAATGTCACGGACAATGGCTTGCAGACAAAGGGTGCTACGATACTCTACTTGGTTCAGTGTTATTTCGACATCGAAAGGAACACCGTCGGCACGCAGCGATTGCCACTCGAAACGTTGAGCCTCACCCGCCATCACGGCGGCAATCTTTTGTGCCGAAACTTCGGCAGACAAACGACCATCGGGCTGCCGTTCAGGAGTAAAATCTGTCGGTGTTTTGCCGATAACGGCATCTTTGCTCAAGCCGTACATGTCAGCACCTTTCTGGTTGCAGTCCAGAAAGCCCATTGCATCTTGCAGGAATATTCCGTCGTTCGCGGTTTCGAACAGAGTGCGGTACTTCAGTTCGCTATCCATTGTGATAGCCTCAGCGTGTTCGGCCATGGCCTGCGCATCGAGTGCGTCTCTCGCAATACAATTCTGAATTAACTTGCTCGTAATTAGCATCAAGGCGATTATAAGAGATGCCCCACTCGTTGCTATGGTATAGGCATGGTATGCAGTGGGATAGACAACTGCAACAAGGAGTATTGATAACACAAGTGTTGCGAATGCCCAGCGCAGGTTAGTTATCGCAAGGGCCATGGCGAATGGTATCCATATACCTTGCGGTACCGAATACTCAAAAGCTTCTATATCATATAAAAAAGGAAGTGAGAAAGGTAGAACCAACAAACAAATCCTTGCGGAAATATCGTGGCCCCTCCAATAAAGATAAACCAATGCACCGCTAATTATTGTCGCTGCTCCTAGGACGATACTACGGCTATCTCTGCTGATTTTGCTCGCCTGCGGGCCTGCGGCATCTGATAAATAACCGAAGTAATAACTTAGGAAGATGCCAAAAATCAATAGAGTCACAAGGCTAATCAGAACCATGGTCAACTGTTTTCGGTTAATATGCATCTCGCCGACTTCCTCCTTCTAACTAAATTAGTTAGATGTAAAATTACTGATTGACTGACAAAATTTTCGCGGTTTTTGGGTTTAGGGAGCAACGGAACGTAAAACCCGGTTAAGCATCCCGATGGCGTCAAGGTCGATCTCCGCTATGGCCGTGGAATACGCAGCAGGCCAGGCGAATAGCGCCTTCGGCGCTGAAGCTCGTTGCACAAACGAACGTTTGCGCAACAGACCTGATCTTGTCTGAAATAAAGGCGTTGCGTGTTGCAAAAACATATTGCATTATTGCATGCATTGGCAACAGGTTTATGCAATTATACTCATTGGTTACGCAAGGGTTTCAACCCAAGAACAGGACAATGCGGCGCAAGTGGCTGCGCTCAAGTCCGCCGGGTGTGAACTTATTTTCGAAGAGAAAGCAGCCGGTGGCCGGTGGGAGCGGCCAGAACTTCATCGTTTGATCGGACAGTTGCGCAAGGGCGATATTCTGGTGGTATGGAAGCTGGATCGCTTATCGCGTTCCTTGAAAGACGTCCTGACTTTGATGGAAAAGATTCAACAGGCCTCGGCTGGTTTCCAAAGTTTGACCGAGGCGATTGACACAACCTCGCCAGGCGGTCGCATGATGATGCAGATTGTCGGCGCATTCGCCGAATTCGAGAGGGCCATGTTGCGCGAAAGGACACGCAACGGTTTGAATGCCGCCCGCAAGGAAGGGCGCGTTGGTGGCCGTCGCCCGAAGCTCAAGACGCACCAAGAAAAAGAAATTGTGTGCCTCGTGAATTCAGGCCAGAAGACGGCTGCCGATGCGGCCAGACTATTCAATGTACATCCGGCTACAGTGTCGCGGTTGCTTGCCCGCCATAGGTAACCTTAATGAAAAAATACAGGCCTTAAGCGCATTTGCCGTTCCAGGGGTCACCTCACGAAACGGAAAAAATCGTACGCTAACGAATCCGAAGCCCAGATCTATCAAGGCTTCACTGGGCTTAATGTCCCGAT
>Ga0302322_100004169_pt1 | contig 12518 bp, 12 predicted proteins | sample Fen_T0_2_FD_203757 | JGI IMG/M metagenome (GOLD analysis project Ga0302322, IMG submission 203757) | Peat permafrost microbial communities from Stordalen Mire near Abisko, Sweden - Fen_T0_2 | ecosystem: Environmental > Terrestrial > Soil > Wetlands > Permafrost | place: Sweden: Abisko...
GAGCTTCGTGCCGCCGCGGATTTCAATCAGTTGTTCGCTCACCGGCCGATTATGCACGAGCTTTCGCTGGCGCAAGAGCCACGCCGCTCGCCGCCGGGTCGAAAAGGGTCTCCGAAGGGCAAATCGGGCCCGCGTCAGCCCAACGGGTAGGAAATTTCTCGCGAGATTTCGTCGACTTTTGCCAGCATTTCGGGGACGAGCCTGACCTCGCTGGCTCGCAGGCTGTCGTCCAATTGCTCGGGGCGTGTGGCGCCAATGATGGTCGAGGCCACGAAGTCGTGGGCCAAGCTTCAGGCCACGTGACATGTAACGAGCAAGAGGCCTATTTCACTCGTGCGAGTAGGCCTTCTTTGGCGGCTGGCCAATCTTCGGCGATGATGGAAAATAGCACTGAGTCGCGGACGCTGCCGTCGGCCCGCCGCTTGTGACGTCGCAACGTGCCTTCGTAGTGTGCGCCGAGACGCGCGATCGCGCGCTGCGATCGGCTATTCCGGACGTCGGTTTTCAGCTCGACGCGCCCGACACGAAGCGCCTCGAACGCGCAGCCGAGCAGCTGCAACTTGGCGTCGGGGTTGACACGGGACGACCAGACGAGCGGAGTGTACGCCGTGGCCCCGATCTCGAGCCGTGCGTCGTCGATCGCCACTTCGAGAAATGACGTTGTTCCAACGATGGCGCCGCTGGGAAGTCCTGCCTGCGGTTGTAGCAGCCGCACGACCCAAACCCAGCGCCCCTCGGCCAATCGCTTGCCGAGCGTTAATGCGTACTGCTGGGCAGTGCTCGGGCGCCCGGGCACGTGGCGCCATACGTCGTCGTGATCCAGCGCGTGAAATAGCGGCTCGGCGTCACGATCGGGATCGCAAACCGACAGCTCGACGACGCTTCCCGTCAGCTGCCGCGCCGGCGGCCATGCCATCCGAGCCCAAGCGACGTCGCTCGGTCGAGCGTCCACAACTGGGGTAAATGTTGGCACGCACTTTCCTTCGTTAGGTCGTACCAGTGCTTGTATAATAGACAAACGTCTCCTCGTGAGTCAAGCTGACCTGCGTAGATTGCTCGGAGTTCGAGGAGAGATGACTATGACAACACGACATTTCGACATTCGCCCCCTGACCGGAACCATCGGCGCCGAAATCGCCGGGGTCGACTTGGCTGGCTCGCTTTCAGACGACGCCGTGCACGAGATCCGGGAGACGCTTCTCGCGCACAAGGTGGTGTTCTTCCGAGATCAAAAACTGGATGCCAAGTCCCAGATCGGGTTTGCTGAACGCTTCGGCAAGCTGACGACGGCTCATCCCACGGTACCAGCGCTGGACGGGCACCCAGAAGTGCTCGATCTGGACTACGGTAAGAGCTCCGGGCGCGCCAACAATTGGCATACCGATGTTACTTTCGTGGATCGCCCGCCGCTCGGCTCTATCCTGAGAGCCGTGGTCATCCCGCCCGTGGGCGGCGATACGCTGTGGTCGAACACGGCCGCAGCTTATCGAGACCTGCCGGATCACTTGCGGTACACGGCCGATAGACTGTGGGCGGTGCACAGCAATGCCTACGATTACGCCGTCGCGGCAGTCGCCGAGGATGATGATTTGAAGCGCCGTCGCGAGGTCTTCACGTCGACCCTCTACGAGACCATTCACCCGGTCGTGCGTGTCCACCCGGAAACCAAGGAGCCTGTGCTTTTCATCGGCGGCTTCGTGCGCCAAATCAAGGGGCTATCTGCTGGCGAATCGCGTGACTTCGTCCGCCTGTTGCAGCACTACGTGACGCGCCCGGAAAACACCGTGCGCTGGCGTTGGCGCGCGGGTGACGTAGCATTCTGGGATAACCGTGCGACGCAACACTACGCGGTCGCGGACTACGGCAATCAGCCGCGCCGCGTGCAGCGCGTCACCATCGTCGGCGACGTGCCGGTGGGCTTGGACGGGCGAAGCAGTGAGGTCGTCAAAGGTGATTCGACTGCTTACAACTCAGCTAAAGCTGCGTGAGTAGCTTGGCCGCTTCGCTGCCGGCACGCTGAGGAGTAAGATGCGCTCGTTATGCGCCCGGGAGTGCGGGCGAAGAATTACGTGTTCTGCCAGCAGCTCCTGTAATCGGATCCAGACGAAATGCAGCGCCGCTCAATTACGTCCGGGAGCGAGTTCTTGGAGGTAGCGCTGGCAAATCAGCTGAACGGAGAGCTATGCGCGCGCTTGGGGCGGCTCGGCCTGCCGCAGTGTCACTTGGTAGCTGGTTGTCTGTATCAGGCGGTTTGGAACGCCCTGAGTGGTCAGGCTGCGGATTTCGGGATCAAAGACTACGACGTCTTTTACTAGGACAAAGACCTTTCTTGGGAAGCCGAGGACGCCGTCATTCGTGAGGTGCACAGCGAAACTCGCGACCTGAACGTCGAAGTCGAAGTGAAGAACCAGGCGCGGGTGCACGTTTGGTACGAGCAGCATGTGGGCTACCCCCAGCGCGCGTTTCGCAGCGTGCAGGACAGCATCGGGAGCTACCTCGTGGCCTGCACCTGCATTGGAGTCGATGTTCAATCACGTGCCGTGCATGCACCCTACGGCTTCGACGACTTGTCTGCAGGGCTGCTTCGCAAAAACCCCCTCCACGCGGTCCCCGACCAGCTCTTTCGCAGCAAGGCCGCCAGCTACCGTGCGCGCTGGCCCTGGCTGCGTGTGGCAGATGAAGGGGTTTGATGTTTTCTCGCACTGACGCGTCACGCGAAACTGAAAGGTCATCATGAGCCCTCGCATCTTTCCGACTGGTACCACGCTGCACGATCCGCAGCATTCGTGGAAGGGCTATGTCATCTTCGGTGCGCCTGACCGCCGAACTCATCTGATTGACCTGGCCGGCAACGAGGTGCACGCCTGGCCGCACCTTGGCTTTCCGAGCGAGCTGATCGATCCGTCGGTCAATCAGGGACGGCGCGGCCACGTGCTGGTGCAGCTCGAGCGCAGCGTCGAGGGCGGTCGCTTCAACGGGATTTTCGACAATCAGAGCGTCGCTGAGCTGGACTGGGAGGGGCGCGTCGTGTGGAAATGGAGCGGTTCGCGCGGGCAGAACGCCGCTCGCCAAACTCACGATTTGCAGCGACTCGCAAACGGCAACACCCTGCTCTTGACCACTGTCGCGACTCGCCTTCCGGGCTTCACGCCCCCGGAGGTCTCGGACCAGGTCATTCGTGAGGTCGATCGACGGGGCGAGGTCGTCTGGTCTTGGTCGGTGGCCGAACACTTGGAGCAGTTCGGCATTTCGCCCGAGGGTCTTTCGCTGCTCAAACGCGCGGTTGGTTCGGGGAGTGGCAACCACGGTTTTCTCACCATCAACAACCTGACGACGCTCGGAGAAAATCGTTGGTTCGACGCTGGCGATGCGCGCTTCCACCCCGAGAATCTGCTGATCGACTCGCGCGAGGCGAACTTCATCGCGATCATCGATAGGGCGAGCGGGAACGTCGTGTGGCGACTTGGCCCCGACTTTCACGAACCGGACTACCCAGCTTCGGCGCGGGTGCTGCAGCACCAGGTACCGCGCCCCACAGACCAGCTGAGCGGACAACACGACGCGCACCTGATCGCCAAAGGCCTGCCTGGTGCCGGAAATTTGCTGGTCTTCGACAATCAGGGCGCCGCGGGCTTTCCGGCCGCGCGCCTCGGGATTTTCAACGGCTCGCGCGTGCTCGAGATCAATCCAATCACGCTGCAGATTGTGTGGCAATACACAGGCGAAGCGTCCGATGCACCTTCGTGGAGCTTCCACAGCTCGTTCATCTCGAGCGCGCGCCGGCTACCGAACGGCAACACGCTGATCGACGAGGGCCAGAACGGACGCATCTTCCAGGTGACTCCGAGCGGACGGATCGTCTGGGAGTACGTAAATCCGTACTTCGCTAAAACCCTGATTGGATCGCGGGAAGTGCGCTCGAATTGGGTGTTTCGAGCGCAACCAGTCGCCTACGATTGGGTCCCAGAGGGGACTCCGCGCTCGGAGCGCGCGATCGCCGAACTCGACCCAGCTCAATTTCGCGTGCCAGGCTGAACGCTTGGGCGGCTTCACTGGGCAGAGTTCACGCATGCTCGGTCTTGGCATCCTGTCCGCACAGCAGCTGGCGCTCCTGGTCATTTCATCGGTGCGGGCGGCTTGGGTGGATTGATCTGGTCGGTCAGCGCATAGGCGCGTTCGGTGGCGGGACGCGCGGCGATCACGGCCTGCCAGCGCTTCAAGTTCGGGAATTGGGTGTGGTCCAATAATATAGGTCGAGCGTGCTCAGAACGGTTCCTTGTACGGCCGTAAATCGAGCTCCTGAGTCCAGGCACTCCGATGCTGCAGGTGGGCCCTCCGTATGGGGTCGAGCGACTGCAAGCGCAAGGGCGAGCGTAGCAGCGAAGCAGGCCGCTGCGCTTAGCCCAGGGGGTACAGGATTTCACGCGAGATTTCGTCGACCTTGGCGAGTACTTCCGGCACGAGCTTGACCTCGCTGGCGCGTAGGATTTCAGTCAACTGTTCGACGCGCGTGGCGCCGATGATGGTTGACGCCACGAAGTCATGAGCCAGAGTCCAAGCCACAGCGAAGGTGACCGGAGCAAGTTCAAGCTCGCCGGCCAGCTTTGCAATGCGCTCGCTGGTGGCGAGGGTCTTCTCGTTCACGAACCGCTTGGTCATGGTTTGGCCGCGGGCCGGGTCGTGGCGGTAGCCGCTGAAGCGTGCGGGTTCTGGCCACTTCCCGCCGTTGTACTTGCCGCTCAGCACCCCGCCCCCAATGGGGCTGTAGGGGATCAGACTTACCTGTTCGCGACGGCACACGTTCGCCAGCTCGTCTTCGAAGCGGCGGTTGAGCAGCGAGAAATTGTTTTGAATCGTCTCGTACTTAGGCAGCCCCTCGTTCTTTGCGACGTAAAGGGCCTTGGTCAGACCGTACGCCGTCTCGTTGCTGGCGCCGATGTAGCGCACCTTGCCCGCGCGGATCAGGCGTTCGAGCGCCTCGAGCGTTACTTCGATGGGTACATCGGGATCGGGCCAGTGCGTTTGGTAAAGGTCGATGTAGTCAGTGCCGAGTCGCTTGAGGCTGCCTTCGACCGCACGTTCGATGTGATGCGCGTCGAGCGAGGTTCGACCGCCTCGTACGGGAGGCACGAACCAGCCCCCACCCGGGCCTGCCACTTTGGTCGCAATGATCACCGAGTCACGTTTGCGATCTTTGAGCCACTTGCCGACGATGACTTCACTTTGCCCCGCATATTCGGGCTTTGGGGGCACCGGGTACACCTCCGCCACGTCCAAGAAATCGATCCCCGAGTCGAAGGACTTATCGAGAATCTTCAGGCTCGTGGCTTCGTCAGCCTGCGAGGCGAAGGTCATTGTGCCGAGACAGATTTCCGAAACGGTCAGTCCCGTGGTGCCCAGTCGACGTTGTTGCATGTTGCATGTCTCCTTTGCTGGACAGGTACCAGGAAGCGTCCGAAGAACCAACGAATTTCTGGCAAAGTTACTGCCCGCGAACCCTTCTCCCCGAAGATTGGCCGGCCAATCCTTCGAAGTTCGCGGGTCTTCCGGGGGAGAGTCGGTCCTGTATTCGGGAGCCAACTTTCCGGACCGGTCGGGCCCACGCTTGCGCCCGGGTGGCGATTGGGGGAGGACTCTCCGAAATGACAGACGTGACCCGCGAGGCGGCACCCCACGCTGAATTCATCGCAATCGTCGCGCTCACCACCTCGCTCGTGGCGATGTCGATCGATACCATGCTCCCGGCGTTGGGCAAGATGGCGTCAGAGTTGGGCGCCGCGCTTGCCAAAGACTGACAGCTCATTCTGAGCGTGTTCTTCGGTGGGATGTCGGTTGGCCAAATGGTGTTGCGCCGAGCCGTGTAGGCACGGCACTCGAGCTTCGGTCGGTGGGCGATCCTGGCGAATCGACTCAGTGATTTATGACTGCCAACCCACGTTTCGCGCCGTACGGGCGCGGAACGTGGACGATTTCTGAAAATCGGCGGACGACCGGCGCACTAGCTCGGGCTCGCATACTTTGGTATTTCAGCCAGTAAGGCACGGAACCGTGACAATCCCAGGCGGCGGGTGAGCAAGCACTGTCGGCCGAGCGCGCGAGCGTGGCGACGCGCGCTGAGGACGGCGGCGTGGCTGTTGACGTCGGTCACGCAGATCACCAAGTCAGAGCGCTCGACCAGCGCCTCGAGAGAACCAGAGCCGCGCCCAGCCATGTCGCCGCCATGGAATTCGAACGAGTGGCCCTTGCTCGCTGCGGCAGCTGCGTACCGTTGCTCGCCCCGTTCCACTCCGCCAACGATTCCGATGTGCATTTAAATCGCTCCGCTTGGTTGATTTCTCTTGGGAGAGCTTCGCCGCAGGTCAGGCTCGCGAGAAGTGCAGGGCACTGCGTTGGCCGTCGGCAAGGTGGCCGTCAGCAGGAAGACGACTCGAAATCCGCGGCTGGCTCTCGGTGAGCTTGAAGGTCAAGAGCTCCGGGCGCGGGTCGTGGTGAGTTCATAGGCGAGTTCTGCGGGCTGTCTTTGGAAGGGATGAAAGAGTCTACTAGAAAAGACATCTGCGAGCAAGCTGCATGAAAAGTGCGAGGAAGTGCGCTCTTATCCCAGGTTCAGGGTTGGGTCAGGCGTCACCCCCAAGAGATTAAATATCCGAGTGTCTCGTAGCCTAGACGTGCTAGCGATTCACGGATGGCCGTCCGACTAGCGAAACAACGGGCTTTGGCGCGCCTATTCGCGCTGGACTTGGACGGCACGCTGCTACGCAGGGACGGATCCATCTCCGCCAACACGCTCAGCGCATTGCGCGCCGCGCAGGCACGGGGGATCACGTTGCTGTTCGTTACCGCGCGCCCACCGCGGCGAGCTCGCTTGGTCTCGGAGGCGCATCAGCTGTCCGGCGTCGCTATCTGCGGCAATGGCAGCATACTGTATGATTTGAAGGCTGACACCTTGCTGCATCAGAAGCGGCTGCGGTCAGAGCACGCTTCGTTGCTGGTCGAAAGTTTGCGAACGGCGGTGCCTGACGTGGCCTTCGCGGTCGAGATTGGCCTGAGCTACGGCTGCGACGCAAACTACGCCATCCTGTCCGAGCATGCTCGTGATCGAGTCGATCCATTGATGCGCCGCGCCGATGCGGTTGAGCTGTGTCGGGAAGGAGTGACCAAGTTGATTGTACAGCAGCTCGACTGGCCACTGCCCGAGCTACTCGAGATGACGCGCGTGTTCGCCAGTTCGCGAGCAACCGTCACTCACTCCGGCTCTCACTTCGTAGAGGTAATGGCGCCGGGGGTGAGCAAAGCATCGACGCTCCGAGACTACTGCGCGACGCTTGGAATTTCAGCGGCAGAGGTGATCGCCTTTGGCGACATGCCGAACGACCTACCTATGCTGCACTGGGCCGGCTGCGGTGTCGCGGTCGCCAATGCGCATCCGGAGGTGCTCGCCGCGGCTGACCTGGTGACTCGTTCGAACGATGCCGACGGCGTGGCCCTCGCGTTGGAGCGACTCGGCTACGCGTGAGGCGAGCGCGTCAGTTGCTCAGTTCAGCCGTCGACGCGGCGAGCCCTCCTAGCGTTATTGATCTGGTCCCGAAGCGTAAGCGCTTTCTGCCGCGCCGCCGTCGCGAAGTCCACGCCGGACGAAGCATACAGGACCGCTCGCGAGGTACTGAGCAGAATGCAAGGTCGGTGAGCAATCGGTGTTGGCGATCTCCAGCGCCGTCAGGAATCCAAAGCGCGCGTCGTCGACCATGCCGTCGAAATTCCAGTCGGACCCGAGTTGATCCCTCGGCTGGTGATAACGTTTGGCCTCCAATTCCGAGATCTGCTCTTTGCCCCAATCGGCAGGGCGTCCGATGAAGTCTGTTCCGGTCTTCAGGTACTGAGCTGGTACGCCAATCTTGCCGAAGTTGAATTGGTCGGAGCGTTAGAGAGTGCCCCGGTCCGGAAATTGATCCGCTTCGATCCTGCGGCCGAGGCGGGTAGCGATCTCACCCAGTAAACCGTGATGTGCGCGCGGTGAGACATCGTTCATTCTGCCAAAGCGATTGTCTACATAGTAGACGGCCCCGCTGCAATGCCAGTGCCCGATCCGCGGGCATCATGCTCTTTGCCAGGACGCGATCAATTCATGATAGACGAGGGCAGCCTGCTCGATGCGATCGACGAGGCAATACTCGTCGGTCTGGTGGGCGAGCTGCGGCTCACCGGGTCCGAGCACGACCATCGGCACGTCGCGGTACACGTCGCGCAGGACTGCGCCGTCGGTAAAATAGGTCGCCGTGCGAGGTTCGGGGCGAGCGCCCAGGCCCTGCGCCGTGACGTCGAAGACCTGTTGGACCCAATCTTGCGCGGGTTCGGTATAGAGCGAGCCGACGTCAGTGTGGACGCGTACCTCGGCGGAAGCGCCGAGCAGGTTTCGAATGCGTGCGAGCACCGCCGAGTGGTCCTGGCCGGGAATGCTGCGCACATCGACACCGATAGTCGCTTCGTCAGGCACTGAATTGACGTTGAGTCCGCCCCGCACCGTACCCACGTTGAGGGTTGGCCGCCCCATCAACGGGTGCGCTGGTTCCGAGAACTGAAAATCGCGCAGCTCGAGGATCGCTTCCGCAGCCCCATAAACGGCGTTCACACCGCGTTCGGGCATGGATCCGTGCGCCGTGACGCCGCGCGTGATCAGGTCGAACCAAAGGGCGCCCTTGTGGCCCAGCAAGGGGTAATTGGCAGTGGGCTCTCCGATCAACAGCGCACCCACGTGACCGAGGAGCTTGGGCTCTCGGATCAGGTGCAGCGCCCCCTGGCAACCCGTTTCCTCGTCGGCCGTGATGACCAGCGTCACTCCCGGTCCGTTCTTTAGCTGCTCGGCAAGACGAATGGCGGCGATCACGAACGCAGCAACGCCGCTCTTCATGTCGCTGGAGCCCCGACCATAGAGCCTGCCTCCTTCCAAGCTCGCACCGAAGGCATGCTTCTTCCAAGGCGTTGCACCGAGCGGCACCGTATCGATGTGCCCGGTGAAGCCGAGCGGGGCTTTGTTTTGGGGCACGCCAATGCGCGCGACCAGGCTGGTGCGGGACGGCGCAAAGGAAGAATATTCGACGCGAAATCCGCCGCTCTTCAGCAATTGCCCCAGAAACTGGGCAGCAGCTTCCTCGGCACCGGGCGGGTTGATCGTATCGAACTCCAGGAGCTTTCGCGTCAACTGAACAGCGTCGAGTCGCGTTGCCATGGTCAGCTCAATACGCTGCGTCAGAGGTCGACACAAGAGTGGAGCGTCAGTCGTTCGCCGCGGGTTCGCGTGCCAGAAATTCTTCGATCAACCGACGCGCAATGCTGATCGGAGGAGGCAATAGCGGCAGTGCATCGCGCCGAAACCAATCGGCTTCCACGATCTCGACTCCGTCCGGACGGAGCTCGCCGCCGTCGTAGCGCGCGTGAAAGCCGATCATCAACGAGTGTCCAAATGGCCAGGGTTGACTCGAGAAGTAGCGGAGATCCGCGATCTGAACGCCGACTTCTTCTTGGACCTCCCGCCGCGCGGCGTCCTCCAACGATTCCCCGATCTCGACGAAGCCAGCCACGGCGCTGAAACGGCCCGCGGGGAAATTCGCGCCACGCGCCAGGAGTAAACTATCCGCCCGCTCGACGAGCACGATCACCGCCGGGGGGATCCGAGGATGAAAGCTCAAGCTGCAGTTGGGACAAATACGAACCCGCTCGATGAGCTCGCCGGGGAGTGACGCGAGCGCCGACGGCCCCGGTGTCGTGGGCGTGGCGCAGCGCCCGCAAAAGCAGTGATTCTGTTCGAACTCCACACAGGCGAGTGCCCGCCCCAGCATGTGTAGGATGGCCTCGGGCAGCTCGGCAAAGAGCGCCCGCACTGGGCTGAACGAGAGGCCTTCCGGCAGCTCGAGGTCGCCGCGTGCGGGGGCGGCGTACCAGGCCTGGCCGCCGCTCCGACCAACGAAAATCGGGTCGCCTCCGAATCGAAGCGCAGTTTCCCGCGCGCACGGCAGGAGTCCGCCGTGCGCGCGTTCGACCAGCACCTCCAGCCCTCGAACGACGACCAAGATCTCCGCGGCAGCTTCGGTCATGCACCCTCCAATGCCACAACGCTTACGCGCTGCGAAGTGACCAAGCTCCCCGGTTCCCGAAGCGAGCTCGCTGGCTTTGAAACCCCGAGCTCGGGAGTAGTGCTGCCATCGGAGAGAGTCGTCCGCATCGTGTCTATGATAGAAGACCCAAGTCTAGGTCGCAAAGAAAGAGGGACGCCTTCAGGCGACCCCGTGGTCTCGAGTCTTGTGTAAGAAGCGCCAGACCAGCGAGATCGCCGCTGCGGCCAAGCCGGCCGCGAGCCCCACCCACAGCCCACGCGGCCCGAGGCGAGTGTGGAATGCCAGCCAATAGCCGAGCGGTAGCGCGAGCAGCCAGTAAGCGGCAAAGGTGAGCGCGGCGGGCACGCGCACGTCGGTGAGGCCTCGCAACGCTCCGACGCCGATCACTTGCGCCCCATCGAAGACTTGGAAGATGGCCGCTACCAGCAAAAGCTGAGCGGCGAGGGTGGACACGTCCTGCACTGGCGTGAACGTGCTGGTGATCAAGCCCCCCGCGAACAGGTAGAGTGCGGCAAAGGTCAGCATGGCGACGAGCCCGGCCAAGAGCGCGCCCAAACCGATGGCTCGCGCCGCAGCCGTTCGACCCTCACCGTGGACGCGACTAATGCGGAGACTTACCGCAAGTGAGAGTCCGAGCGGCACCATGAAGGTCAACGCCGCGAAGCTCAGCGCAAGCTGGTGTGCGGCCAGCGGCACGGCACCGAGCCAGCCCATCATCAGCGCCGTCGCGCCGAACGCCCCAGTCTCGAAGAGCAGCATCACGCCGGCCGGCACGCCCAAGCGCAAGAGCCCGGCGAAGCGCGCGCGTTCCCAGCCGGACCAGGACACGAGGCGCAGGTTGGCAAAATGGCGCGAAAAACCCAGCCAAGTCCCGATCGCGATCACCGCGAACCCGCGCGCCAGCAGCGTGGCGCAACCGGAACCGAACAGACCGAGCGCCGGAAAGCCCAGGTGTCCGAACACGAGCACCCAGTTGCAGAAGGCATTCAAGCCCACATCGACAACGATGATGATCATTGGTCCCCAAGCACGGCCGACCGACTCGGCGAATTGTCGTTGCACTTGGAAGGTCAACGCCGGGACGAGCGACGCCGAAATCAACAGGAAGAATGGACGCACGATGCCCATGACCTCGGGCGGCTGACCGAGGCGGTCGAATTGTGTCGAGGCGAGCGCGAGTATTCCGAAGGCGCTGAGCGCCACCACGAGCGAAAGCGCACGACCGTGACGGAGCCACGAGGCACAGCCCGCCTCGTTTCCTGCGCCGTGATCTCGAGAGGCAAATACTCCCGGCCCCGACAGCAAGCCGACGCCCACCACATAGAACACACCGCATAGGCCCTGGGTGAAAGCTGCCGCTGCGAGCGGGACTGCACCCAAACGGGCGACGAACGCCGTGTCCGTGAATCCGATCAGCATCTGGCTGACCTGCCCGACCGTGATCGGCAACGCCAACGCCAGCGTTGGGCCGAGCTCGCGTCGAATGGCAGAGGTGGGGAACACCGGGCGTTTATGCCAGATTGCCGCGCCGAATGCCCCTTCGCCTTCGGCTCCCCTCGAGCCAACGAGCCTCCTGTGCTCGACGCCCAAATAAGGGGCGCACGTGAGACCCACAGCTAGGAGCTTCCCCGGCCTTCCCGCTCAGATCCCGGCACCGTCGTCGAAGAGCTCGTGTCTTAGTTGAGCCTGCGTCACATGGCTTCCCGGTCCCACGCTATGAGTCAGCCAAACGTTTCCGCCGACAGTCGAGCCGCGTCCGATCGTGATGCGACCGAGCACAGTCGCGCCTGCGTAAATCACGACGTCGTCCTCGACGATTGGGTGGCGCGGCGCGCCTTTGAGCAGGTTCCCGCGATCGTCAGTCGGGAAGGTCTTCGCGCCGAGGGTCACCCCTTGGTAGAGCCGGACATGCTCGCCGATGACACAGGTCTCGCCGATCACGACACCGGTCCCATGGTCAATGAAGAAGCGGGCCCCGATGGTCGCGCCTGGGTGGATATCGATGCCCGTCGTCTCGTGGGCCAGCTCTGAAATCACTCGCGGTATGAGCGGGACGCCCAGCGTATGCAACTCGTGCGCGATGCGATGGTAGCTGATGGCCGTCATGCCTACGTAGGAGAACATGGTCTCGTCGACGCTGGTCGCCGCGGGGTCACCGTCATAGGCCGCGCGCGCGTCGCTGCCCAGCAGCACCCGCACGGCCGGTAGCCGAGCGGCGAGCGCCTGGGTCACGTCCAGCGCACGCTCCGTGCAACGCTCGCACGAGTTAGAGCCGTGCCCGCACTCAAACGATAAGCCAATCCGCACTTGCTCCCTCAGTGCGGCGAGCGAGGCATCCAGCGTTCGCCCGACGTAGTAGGCGAGGCCCTGCTCGGACACGTCGGGCGCGCCGAAGTGCCAAGGAAA
>Ga0302322_100004170_pt1 | contig 12515 bp, 9 predicted proteins | sample Fen_T0_2_FD_203757 | JGI IMG/M metagenome (GOLD analysis project Ga0302322, IMG submission 203757) | Peat permafrost microbial communities from Stordalen Mire near Abisko, Sweden - Fen_T0_2 | ecosystem: Environmental > Terrestrial > Soil > Wetlands > Permafrost | place: Sweden: Abisko...
GTGACGACCGACCAGGTGCCCGTCATGACCAAGATCCTGCAGGGCCTGCCCTGGACGATCGGTCTCGTGGGCGTAGCCACCCTCATCGCCTTCGCCCTGGGCACGCTGCTCGGCATGTACGGCGCATGGCGGAGGGGCACCTGGACGGACAACCTGCTCTCGCCCCTGCTGTTCATCGTGACGACGTTCCCGGTCTTCTTCCTGGGCCTCGTCCTCCTGCTCGTCTTCGGCGTCGCCCTGCACTGGTTCCCGACGAACCACCCGTACTCGACCCCGCCCACGCTCACGTTCCAATCGGTGGCGGACATCGGGTACCACGCCTTCCTGCCGGCGCTCACCCTGGTGCTCGCCGCGGCCGGCGGCTGGATCTACACGATGCGCAACAACATGATCGCCACGCTGTCAGAGGACTACGTCCGGATGGCGCGGGCGAAGGGGCTCTCGTCGTGGCGGATCATGACGAGCTACTCCGCGCGCAACGCGATCCTGCCCAACCTGACGGGCTTCGCCATGCAGATGGGCTTCATCCTGGGCGGATCGATCCTGGTCGAGTACATCTTCTCGTACCAGGGTCTCGGTTACCTGTTCTACCAGGGGACGACGAGCCGTGACCTGCCGCTGCAGCAGGCCCTGTTCCTGCTCTACACGGTGGCGGTCCTGATCTTCGTGCTCCTCGCGGACTTCCTCACCGCGTGGCTCGACCCGCGCACCCGGTCAGCGTAGGGGGAGCGGCATGTCAGCGATCGATGCCCCCGTGACGCGCCCGCCGACGTCCACCTCGTCCCGGGTGGCCCTCTCGCGGGTCTCCAAGGCGATCCTGCGCAACCGCAAGGCCACGCTCGGCCTGGTGATGTTTCTCGTCCTGCTGTTCGTGGCGTTCTTCCCTGACGTGATCACGGGTAAGCCGTGGAACGAGAGTGTCGTGTCGTCGGATGTGGTGGCGCAGTGCCAGCAGGACGCCGTCGCCGCCGGCAAGGTGCCCAACTGTGCGCAGTTCGGTCCGTCGTGGCCGGACTTCCCGCTCGGGACCACCCAGCTCAACTACGACGTGCTCTCGCAGCTGGTGCACGCGACCAGGGTGACGCTCTTCTCCACGGTCCTCATCAGCCTGCTCGTGACCGTCATCTCGGTCCTCATCGGCGTCACGGCGGCCTACGCCGGCGGCAAGACCGACTCGGGCCTGTCGCTCCTGACGGACGTATTCCTGGTCATCCCGGCGCTGCCGCTGCTGATCGTGCTGTCCACGTACCTCGCGAGCGGCGGGATCGCGGCGGTCGTGTTCGTCATGACCATCACCAGCTGGGCCTTCGGGGCCCGCCAGCTCCGCGCCCAGGGCCTGTCGATCCGCTCGAAGGAGTTCCTCGAGGCGGCCCGCGTGCGCGGCGAGCGGCGCTGGTACGTCGTCCTGGTCGAGATCCTGCCCAACATGCTCTCGCTCATCGTGGCGGCGTTCCTGGGGACGTCGGTGTACGTCGTGGCAACGATGGCCGGCCTGCAGTTCCTCGGCTTCGGCAATGTCGGCGACACGCTGACCTGGGGCACGATGATCTACCAGTCCCAGCAGGCGATGTCCCTCGAGTCAGGCAACCTGTGGTGGCTCCTCTCGCCCATCATCGCGGTGGCCTTCATGGGGACCTCGTTCGCGCTGCTCAACTACGCGTTCGACGAGATTGCAAACCCGGCCCTGCGCAAGAACCGGAGGCGACGTGGCAAGCCCGCTGCTTGAGGTCCGCGGCCTGTGCGTGGATTACGTCACCGAGACGGTCGACGTCCGGGCGGTGGACAACGCCGACCTGACCCTGGAGCGGGGCGAGTTCCTCGCCATCGTCGGCGAGTCCGGCTGCGGCAAGTCCACGCTGCTGTTCGCCATCTCTCGGCTGCTCTCGGTGCCAGCCGAGATCTCAGCCGGGAGCGTGATGTTCCACGGCGAGAACCTGGTCGCCCTGGGCGAGGACCAGCTGCGCGCGCTCCGGTGGCGCGACTACTCGGTCGTGATGCAGAGCGCCATGAACGCGCTCAACCCCACCCTGAGCATCGCCGCCCAGTTCCGCGACGCCATGCGGGCGCACAGCTCGATGTCAGACGCGGAGATCCGGGCGCGCTCGGCCGAGGTCCTGCGCCTCGTGGGCATCGACGAGGTCCACCTCGCAAGCTTCCCGCACCAGCTCTCGGGCGGCATGCGGCAGCGCGCGATGATCGCCATGGCCCTGCTGTTCACCCCGGATCTGGTCATCATGGACGAGCCGACCTCGGCGCTCGACGTCGTCGGCCAGCGCTCACTCATGACCCAGATCAAGGACCTCCAGGAACGCCTCGGGTTCGCCGTGATCTTCGTGACCCACGACATGTCGCTCGTCAGCCACTACTCGGACCGCCTTGTGGTGATGTACGCGGGCCAGCTGGTCGAGGTGGCCACCACTGAGTCGCTCTTCGCGGATCCGCTCCACCCGTACAGCAAGGGCCTGCTCGACGCCTTCCCGTCGATCCGCGGTCCGAGGCGCGTCCTGACCGGCATCCCGGGCAGCCCGCCTGACCTCGCCCACCCGCCGGCCGGCTGCCGGTTCGCGCCCCGATGCCCGGTGGTCATGGAGGCGTGCACGACGGAGCGTCCGGAGCTCGTCGCAGTCGGCGCCTCGCAGGTCCGGTGCCTCCTGTACCCGGCCGTGCCGGCGGCGGCCGTCTGAGCATGGCCGCGACCGACGACCGCACCGACACGCTCGCAATGGCCGACGAGCCGCTCCTCCGGACCGTTGAGCTGACTAAGCACTTCCATCTCGGCGGACTGTTCTCGAAGCAGGCGCTCCACGCGGTGGACGGCGCGAACATCGTCATCCGTGAGAAGGAGATCCTGGCGCTCGTGGGGGAGAGCGGCAGCGGCAAGAGCACCGTGGCCCGCCTGCTCGCGATGGTCTACCGGCCCACGAGCGGCCAGATCTTGTTCCGCGGCCGCTCGGTCCACGAGCTCCGGTCGCGCAAGGACCTGCTCTGGTACCGGCGTCAGGTGCCGATGGTCTTTCAGGACCCCTACAGCTCCATCAACCCGGTGTTCCGGGTCTCGCACCCCGTGCTCCGGAACCTCCAGCTGCACCGGCCCGAGCTCGACAAGGCCGGCCGCAACGCCGAGGTCGAGCGGCTGTTCGAGCTGGTCGGCCTGACGCCGGCTCGCGAGATGCTCGACAAGTTCCCCTACGAGATGAGCGGCGGCCAGCGGCAGCGCGTGGGCTTCGCGGCGGCGCTGGCGGTGGAGCCCCGGCTGATCCTGGCCGACGAGCCGGTCTCGATGCTCGACGTGTCGATCCGAGCCGGGATCCTCAACCTGATGATCGATCTGCGGGATCGGCTCGGCGTCTCGATGCTCTACATCACCCACGACATCGCGAGCGCCCGGTACGTGGCCGACCGGATCATGGTCATGTACGCCGGCCACGTCGTCGAGACGGGCCCAGCCGAGGCGGTCCTCGCCAACCCGAAGCACTTCTACACGCAGCTCCTGCTCGCGGCCGTCCCGGACCCGCGTGAGCGGACGAGCTTCACCACGTCCGCGTCGATCGGCGAGCCGCCCAAGGTGGTGGACCCCACGCCGGGCTGCCGGTTCCGCACGCGCTGCCAGTCCGCGGTCGAGGAGTGCTCGCGCGTCACGCCCGTCCTCCGGCCCATGGCGCCCGGGCACGCGGCGGCGTGTCACGTGGCCACCCCGGACGCAGGCGTGCAGGCGAGCGGGGCATGACCGCCGGCTCTGACCCCGAGTTCGATGTCGTCCTCGGCGGGACCTGGTATGCGGATCTCATCTTCACCGGGCTCGCGGAGCGGCCGCGGCTGGGCGCCGAGATCTGGGCCACCGACTTCGCGATGACCCCCGGCGGGACCTACAACGTGGTGGCGGCGATGCACCGGCTCGGCCTGCGCGTCGGCTGGTCCACGGTGTTCGGCACCGACACGTTCTCGGCCTTCCTGCGGAGCGAGGCCAGGGCCGAGGGCCTCGACGAGCGGCTCTTCCGCGTCGTCGACCGACCACGGCGCCTCGTGACCGCCTCGTTCTCCATGCCGCAGGACCGCGGTTTCGTCTCGTTCAAGGAATGGGCCGACGAGGTGGACGACGTCGAGCTGATCCAGGAGCACAGCGCCCGGTGCTACCTCGCGAGCGGAGAGCTGGGGCAATCACGGCCAGCCGCCGTCCGTAGCGCGCTCGCCTCGCGGCGTGCGCTCTACGTCATCGATCCGCAGTTCACCACGGCCACGATCGATATGCCGCCGATCGCCGAGGCGCTCGAGGCGGCCGACGTGTTCGTGCCCAACGAGTCCGAGGCGCTCCAGCTGACGGGCGCCGCGAGCGCGGAGGATGCGCTCGAGATCCTCGGCCGGCACACGGCACTGGTGGTGATCAAGCGCGGCGCTCGCGGGGCGATCGCCCTGCATCAGGGAGTACGGACGGAGTCGCCAGCCTTTGCCTGCGACGCGGTTGACACGACCGGGGCCGGCGACTGCTTCAACGCGGGGCTGATCGCGGGCCTCCTCGGCGGCGATTCGCTCGAGGACGCGCTGCGTCAGGCAAACGTCTGCGCCGGCCTGTCAACAACGGCGCACGGCGTCACCAGTGCGCCCACGCTGGATCAGGTTCGGCGCCACCTGGCTCCCCCAGATGCCCGGCCGCAGCCGACCGTCGGGCGCGGAGCGTGAGAACCCGGCCGTGAAGCTGACGTTCATCGGCGGCGCGGGCGTCCGGATCCCGATGTTCGTCGAGGCCTGCATTCGCCGGGGCCCGCGGATCGGCCTCGACGAGCTCTGCCTGATGGACACCGACAAGGAGAAGCTCGCGCTGATCGGAGCGATCTGCGCGCGGATCGTCGAGCGTGCCGGCAGCCCGTTCCGGGTCACCCTCACGACAGACCCGCGCCGCGCGCTCGCGGACGCCGCCCACGTGGTCACGACCATCCGGGCCGGGCTTGACGGGGGCCGGGTCAGCGACGAGCGGATCGCGCTGGCGCTGGGCGTGCTGGGCCAGGAGACCACCGGGCCTGCGGGGTTCGCGATGGCCCTGCGCAACGTGCCCGCGATCCTGCGCTACGCGGAGCTGCTCGACGCCGTCAGCCCAGGCGCGTGGCTGTTCAACTTCACCAACCCTGCGGGCCTCGTCGTCCAGGCGCTCCGGCATGCGGGGTTCGAGCGGACGGTCGGCATCTGCGACAGTGCCAACACCGTCCACCGCGGCGTCGCGGACTGGCTCGGCGTCTCGCCGTCGACGCTGGCGCCCGAGGTCTTCGGCCTCAACCACCTGTCGTGGACGCGGGCCGTCCGGCAGGACGGGGTCGATCGGCTGGCGGGCCTCCTGGGAGACCCGGTCTTCCTCGCGACCACCCACCTGCGCATGTACGAGCCGGCCCTGCTCGCCCAAGTGGGGATGGCGCCCAACGAGTACCTCTACTACTTCTACTACGCCGAGCGCGCCCTGGCCGAGATCCTCGGCGAGGAGCGGACGCGCGGCGAGGAAGTCCTGGCCATCAACCGGGCGCTGATGGCGAGGCTCGGGGGCATGGACGTCTCGGCCGATCCGGACGCCGCCGTCCGCGCGTACCGTCACGCGATGGCCCGCCGCGAGGCGACCTACATGCACTACGCCTTCGCGGACGCGCCGACGATGGAGGCCGCCGACGCGATGCAGTCAGCGAACGAGCCGCCGGAGCCGCCGGCGCACGGCGAGGGCTACGCTGGCGTGGCGCTCGACCTGATCGAGGCCCTCGGACGCGGCACCGCCGTCCACACGGCGGTCAACGTGCCCAACAACGGCGCCATCACCGGTATGGAGGCCGCCGACGTGGTCGAGGTGAGCTGCGCGGTGGACCGGTCAGGCGTCATGCCGGTCGCGATCGGCGAGATCCCGGAACCGCAGCTGCAGCTCATGCGGGCGGTCAAGCTCTACGAGCGGCTGACGGTGGAGGCCATCGCCGACCGATCGCGGACGCTCGCGATTGCGGCCCTCATGGCGCACCCCCTCGTGCTGTCCTACTCGCGCGCCCAGGCCCTCGTTGACGCGTACTTGGCAGCGAACCGCGAGTTTGGGGGCGACTGGCACTAGCCCGGGCCGAGTCCGGGTATCGCGCATGCCTACATGTTCTTGGCGGCCGCCGTCCCGATCGCGAGCTCGGCGGCCTGCTGCTGGGCCTGCGTCTCGTTGGGGTCGGTGCTGCCGACCGTGATGGTGATGGCGCGGCCGCCCTTCCGGATGTCGAGCTCGGAACCCGGGCGCCAGCGCCACGATCGCGGCGAGTAGTGCCGCCCGAGCCCGTCGTCAGCCCACGTTCACGACCACGCGATGGTGCCCCCGCGCCCCGTCGGGCGTCGGCCGCGTGATCGCGTCAGTCTGGACCTCGCCCGTCCCGTCGGTGGCGCGCACCTCGATGCCGTGCTCGCCCGGCGTGGCCGTCCATGTCGCGGTCCACTGGACCCACGCGCCGGCCGACAGCGGTCGACTCACCTGCGCCGGCAGCCACGGACCGCCGTCGAACCGGACCTCGACGGCCCGCACCCCGCGGTCTGGCGCCCAGGCGACGCCGGCAACGGTGATCGCGCCCGCGGCCAGGCGTGCGCCATACGACGGCACATCGATCCGCGACTGGGTCAGCACCGCCCCGAGCTTGGCCCAGCCGAGCGGCACCCAGAAGCCGTCCTGCGCCTCGAGGGTGGTGAGCTCGATCTGGGTGAGCCACTTGGTCGCGGACGCGTAGCCGTACAGGCCCGGGACCACAAGACGCGCCGGGAACCCGTGGACGGCGGGGAGCACGTCGCGGTCGACGCCCAGCGCGATCATGGGCTCGCGCCCGGGTGCCATGGCCCAGGCCGTGGGAAAGCCCGCGGAGAAGTCGCTCCACGACCGGCCCATCACCTGGGTCGCGCCCGGCTGGACGCCCGCCTCGGCGAGGATGTCCTTGAGCCGGACGCCGGTCCACAGGGGGGTGCCAACGAGATGCCCGCCGACCTCGTTGGAGACGCAGGCGATGGTCGCGTACTGCTCGAAGAGCGGCATCGCGAGCAGGTCGTCGTAGGTGAGCGTCAAGGGGTGGTCGACCATCCCGTTGACCTCGAGTCGCCAGAGGTCCGCGTCCACCCGGGGGATGGAGAGCGCGATGTCGGTGCGATAGAGCTGGCCGGCCGGCGTCACGAGGGGCGTGATGCCGGGCACCGTGACGACCTGCCCCGCGCCCGGGTCGGCGACCGGCACGACGGGCCTGGGCAGCGGCCTCGCCACGCCGGGTCCCTGTGGCGCGGTGGCGTCGGACGCGGCGCGACCCATGCCGGTCGCCACGATGACGCCGCCCAGCGTGCCCGCGCTCGCGAGGATGAACCGCCGGCGGTCCCAGACCGTGGCCCCTGCGTTATCCGAAGGCTCGCCCGCCCGCGTTGGCCCGCCCGCCCGCGATGGCCCACCCGCGGCGTTCTCAGCGCCACCGCCGCTACCGGGCGACGTGCGACCTGCGAGCCCGAGGAGCCATCGCAGCGTCGCGAGCCCGGCGAGCACGGCCAGGACCGCGCCCATGGCCGCGGTCCCGAGGCTCACCAACGGCACCTGCGCGGCGGCATAGCCCGCCACGACCCCGACGGCAGCGAACACCGCCGCGCCGGCCCGGACGTCGCGCGCGGCGATCACCCCCGCGACGGCCCCGACGGCCATCCCGACGAGGATCACGATCACGCCGAGGGCGGCCTTGTCGCGATCGCCGAAGAGGACGATCATCAGCGCCTCTGCGCCGCGCGGCTGGTGGGCGATGACGAGCGCGCCGACGGCGTCCACGAGCGAGACCGACCCCGTGACGCCGGCGAGCAGCTCGGACTCGGCGATGGCCACCCCGGCTGCCAGCGCGCCTGCCAGGGCCGCCCTCCACGGGCGCACGCCACGGGGCCCAGTCCCGGTCTGCATGGGCGAACCGTACCGCGGCACCCGTGACGCCACCATGACGTTGGCCCCGCCGTTCCCTCGGCGCGAAATTCGGTCCCGTCGATCGCGGTCCCGACGGGCCTCCAGCATCGGGGGGCGTATGGTGGGTGCTGCGAATAGCGCCGTCGTCCCGGAGGAATGCGATCACCAGACCCGAGCCGGACCTGCGATCGGGGTCGATCCCGCTCATTGAGCGCACCGGCGCTCGGACAGCCCGCCATCGCGCCGCGACGCTCAACCCGCCGAGGCGCCAGCGTGGCGACGGCGTGAGCGAGCACCTGTCCGCGATTGCCCCGGCCGAGGACGTCGAGCCCGGGGCGCGCGTCATGGCGGTCGCGACGAGGCTCGATGACGAGGAGCAGCCCGAGCCCAGGGAGGTCGCGCTCCCGGAACCGGACGCCGACGAGCCCGAGGTGCCCACGACGGGCGAGCCCGTGGTCGACGACTCCGTCCGCATGTACCTCTCGGAGATTGGCAGGTTCGCGCTCCTCACGGCGGAGGAGGAGGTCGTCCTGGCCAAGTCGATCGAGCTCGGCGAGCAGCTGGTCGAGGCACCGTGGCGAGGCATGGTCTCGCTCCACGAGTGGGTGACCCACGACACCGAGCGCACGACCCGCCAGGCGAAGCCCCAGCACCGGCTGCCGTTCGGGGCCGAGGCCCAGGCCATGGTCCGCCATGCGCTCTCCGACGAGGGTGCCGCCGACCTGCTCGTCGCTCCGCCGGCGTTCCGCCTCCAGGGGGCCGTCAAGGACGCGGCGTCGTCAGCGACGAAAATGCGCCTCGACGGGGTCCGCCGCCTGGTCGCGGAGTACAACACCACGCGCTCGACGGACGCCTTCGTGGCGCTCCTCGACGCCGCCTACCTCGGCGTCCACGACGGCGACCTCGACTCGCGCGACAATGCGGCCCTGCGCTCGGTCTACGACTGGACGCGCGACGCCGTGGCGTTCCCCGCGCTCCAGCGCTGGATTGAGGCGGGCAACGACGCGGACCTCCTGCGGAGCATGGGCTTCGACCCGGCGGTCCCGCTGAGCACCAAGCTGCGCGATCGGGACGGCGATCTGGTCCGCATGGGCCGCGACGCCCGAGAGCAGCTGACCGTGGCCAACCTGCGCCTCGTGGTCTCAATCGCCAAGAAGTACTTCGGCCGGGGCCTGAGCTTCCTCGCGATCATCCAGGAGGGGAACATCGGGCTGATCCGCGCGGTCGAGAAGTTCGACTACGAGCGGGGCTTCAAGTTCTCGACCTACGCCCACTGGTGGATCCGCCAGGCGATCACGCGGGCCATCGCCGACCAGGCGCGGACGATCCGCATCCCGGTCCACATGGTGGAGGCCATCAACCGCCTCAACCGCACCTCACGGATGCTGGTCCACGAGCTGGGCCGCGAGGCGACGACCGACGAGCTCGCCGAGGCGATGTCGCGGGGCCAGGAGATCGTCGTCACGCCGGACCGGATCCGCGAGATCCAGAAGGCCGGCCAGCAGACGATCTCGCTCGACACGCCGCTGGGCGAGGAGGCGGACACGACCCTCGGCGACCTCATCGAGGACCATTCCGCACTGGCCCCCGCCGACGCCGCGTCGAGCCAGATGCTCAAGGAGCAGATCGCGGCGGTGCTCGAGTCCCTGACCGGGCGCGAGCGACGGGTGCTCCAGCTCCGCTTCGGCCTCGAGGACGGGCGCACCCGGACCCTCGAGGAGGTCGGCCGCGAGATCAACGTCACCCGCGAGCGGATCCGCCAGATCGAGGCGAAGGCGCTCATCAAGCTGCGCCACCCGTCCCGCAGCCGCAAGCTGCGCGACTTCCTGACGGAGTAGCGGCCGGGTGCCGGGCGCCGTCGCGCTCCCGGGTGCCGATCCTGCTAGCTCGCGGGCCCCAGCCGCGGCACCCGCGTGGACGCGGCCACCTTCTCCTCGAACCGCCTGGCGGCGGCGTCGAGCTTCTCGAGGTGCTCGGCGAGGCGCGTGCGGGCCTCCTCGGCGGCGGCGTCGAGACCCGAGAGCTCGAAGATCCCCCAGAAGCGCAGGATGGGCAGGAGCACCTCGTCGCGGTGGACGCGCAGGTCGTAGATGCCCGCCCGCGCGATGTCGGCGGCCTTGCGCAGGAAGTTGGGGATGCCGGCGCCGGGCATCTGGAACGCGACGACCTCGTCCACGATGGCCCGCACCGCGGCCGACGGCTCGATGGCGAGCGCCGCCTTGAGGATGTCGCGATAGAAGACCATGTGCAGGTTCTCGTCCGCCGCGATCCGCACCATGATCTTGTCTGCGACCGGGTCGTCCGAGTAGCGCCCGGTGTTGCGGTGCGAGATCCGCGTCGCGAGCTCCTGGAACGCCACGTACGCGAGGCCGTGGAGCGTGTCGGGCGAGGCGATGTCGTAGCCGCGCTCAAGCTGGTTCATCCGCCCTCGCTCGAGGAGCACAGGGTCGATGTTCCGGGTCACCGTGAGGTAGTCGCGCAGCACGATGGCGTGTCGGCCCTCCTCCGCGGTCCAGCGGCCCACCCAGGTCAGCCACGCGCCGTCGCCCCGGCCGAACATGCCGTGGATCAGCCGGTGGTAGCTCGGCAGGTTGTCCTCGGTGAGCAGGTTGATCTCGAACGCCGTCTGGGCCACGCCGGTCAGCCGCGGCTGGTCGGGGGTCCAGGGCTCGGTGTCGAAATCGCGCCCAAGGCGGTAGGGGATGTAGTCGTGCGGGAACCACTCTGCCGCGACCTTCATGTGGCGGTCGAGGAGGCGCCCGGCCTCGGGCTCGAGCTCGATGAGCAGTCGCTGGTCGAGCTGCGGGACGGCGGTCGGATCGACGAGGTCGGACATCGGCTCCCTAGTAGTGGGCGGACGTCCCTTCGGGCGCCAACGGTCCGCGGATCATAGGCGCGATCCGTCAGCGGCTCGTTGAAGTCGATGCAGGGGCGCACGGTCCGGGGGCGGGAGCCCCCTGAGGGACGCCGGCACGTCGGCCGCCGACCTCTTCGGTCGCTGCGCGGCCGGGTCCAGCCGGCGCCCGCGATGCGCCCAGGCTCAGACCAAGGCCACGCCCGCGGCCGCCATCCGCTCGATCGCGCGGTCGCCGTCGCCCGGCGCCAGGTCCACGGCCCGGACGCCGTCGAGCAGGAGGCTCGTCGCGAACCCCAGGCTGACCGCGTCGAGCGCGGTCGCGGCCACGCAGTAGTCGGTCGCGAGGCCGCACACGACGACCGCCTCGACCCCGCGGCCGCGCAGCAGCCCGGCGAGCTCGGTCGGGACGGTCGCGTCGCCGGTCGGGTCGCGCATGGTGAACCCGGAGTAGCCGTCCTCGCCGTTCGCGCCCTTCCAGACGATCGGCCCGTCCACGACGAGATCGGGGTGCAGCGCGGCCCCCCAGGTGTCAGCCACGCAGTGGACCGGCCACGGCCCGCCGTCGGTCACGAAGTGCGGGGTGCGCTCCGGGTGCCAGTCCTGCGTGTACGCGACGAGCGCCCCGGCCGCCCGGGCCGCCACGACCTGCGCATTGACGAGCGGGATGATCGCCGTGCCGCCCGCGACTGAGAGCGAGCCGCCGGGATCGGCGAAGTCGTTCTGGACGTCCACCACGATCAGCGCGGTCTGCGGGCCCCAGGCGATCAAGCGCGGCTCCTTGCTGCTTCCATGGCGGCCAGCACGCGGTCGGGCGTGGCCGGGAGGGTGCTGATCCGCACGCCGACGGCGTCGTCGATCGCACCGAGGATGGCGGGCGCCGTTGGGACGAGCGCGGGCTCGCCCACGCCCTTGGCCCCGTACGGCCCGGACGGCTCGGCGTCCTCGATGAGCAGGCAGTCGATTGGCGGAACGTCACCGACGGTCGGGATGAGGTAGTCGTGGAGGTTGTCCGTCCGGCCGGGCACGTAGGCCTCCAGCAGCGCGAGGCCGAGGCCCTGGGCCACGCCGCCGTGGATCTGCCCCTCGACCTGCGTGGGGTTGATCGCCCGGCCGACGTCGTGGGCCGCCACCACGCGGAGGACCTTCACGGTCCCGAGATCCACGTCCACCTCCACGAGCGCCACCTGGGCCCCGAAGGCGTACGTCTGGTACGGCTCGCCCTGGCCGTCCGCGTCGAGCGGCGTGGTGCGCGGGTCGAATCTGCCCCGACCGAGGAGGACGCACGGGGTCGAGCGGTCGGAACCCGTGACCTCGGCGAGGACGCCGAGGTCGACGGTGGCGGTCCGTCCGCCCGCCCCGGCAACGGTCACGGCGCCATCGGCGATCGCGAGGTCGGCCGCTGCGCCGTCTGCCACGCCGGCGAGCGCGAGCAGCTGCCTGCGGAGGTCGAGCCCGGCGAGGCGCGCGGCGTTGCCCGACACGAACGTCTGGCGCGAGGCAGACGACTTGCCGGCATCGGCGGTCCGGTCGGTGTCGCCGCTGACGAGCGCGACGCGGTCCGCCGGGACGCCGAGCGCGTCGGACGCGATCTGGACGAGGACCGTGGACGCGCCCTGGCCAATGTCCACGGCGCCCGAGAACAGCGTGACGGCGCCGTCGCGCCCGAGGCCCATCTCGATGGTCGAGGGGTTGGTCATGGACGTGTTGCCGATGCCGTACCACATGGCGCCGATGCCCACGCCTCGC
>Ga0302322_100004171_pt1 | contig 12515 bp, 7 predicted proteins | sample Fen_T0_2_FD_203757 | JGI IMG/M metagenome (GOLD analysis project Ga0302322, IMG submission 203757) | Peat permafrost microbial communities from Stordalen Mire near Abisko, Sweden - Fen_T0_2 | ecosystem: Environmental > Terrestrial > Soil > Wetlands > Permafrost | place: Sweden: Abisko...
GGTCGGGACTACACGCTCTTTCGAAAAATCGACCTCTTTGAATCAAGCACTTGCGCAAAAATCCCCCAGAAAATAGCTGTTTTCACGCCCCAGTAGCGGAAGTCGGGTTAAGGGGGCTGGCAGTCGTGATGCCGCCTTTTGGTGACCAAAATACTCTGTAATCCATACAGACGTGGCTCCCGATCTTTCGGTGATTATTTAGCGAAATATACGTGCGTCTCACCTGCGGTGCTGGTCGAATCAATACGCTGGCGCGTCTCCCCCTCGAAATTTCACGCCTCACCTCGACTCCATCCAACGAATTTATGGAAATATCTCAAAAAAGAGCTGCCGACGTTAACATTAGGATCATGAAACACTTCATTGCGCTAATATTAGCCCTTTCGTCACCGCTTGCGTTCGCGTCGGCCCAGCCGGAGATCGGCATAGATGCCGGATCAGCGAAGGCCAGGGTCAGCCCGTTGCATCACGGCTTGATGACAGAAGAGATAAATCACTGTTATGACGGAGGGCTCTATGCGGAGGTCATTCAGAATCGTTCGTTCAACGACGACGAGAAAAAGCCGGTTCATTGGTCGGCATTTCCTAGTGAACACTCATCCAAATTGACGATGGATCGAGAGGGTAGCCTAAACGCGAGCCAGCCGATTAGCTTGCGTATCGATGCAGAGAAACTCGGCGGTGTTGCTAATGATGGATATTGGGGAATTCCCGTATATCCGAAAACTAAATACAAAATCCGCTTTTTCGCCCGGGCTGCGCAGGGTGGCCCTAAGGTACTCTCAGCTAAGCTGGTTGGGGACGACGGTACACTTTATGGAAAAGTTCGGATTGCCGGGGTCGACTCCTCGTGGAAAAAATTCGAATGCGAACTGACCACCAAGGATATAAAACCAACTGCTAAGGCCAAATTTGCAATAGTCTCCGAGAAAGCCGGCGCGTTCTGGCTGAGCACGGTCTCGGTTTTACCTCCTACCTGGAAGGATCGTCCCAATGGTATGCGCCGTGATCTGATGCAGATGTTGGCGGATATACATCCGAGATTCCTGCGCTTTCCTGGAGGAAATTATTTGGAAGGCTCAACGCCCGAGACTCGGTTTAAATGGAAGGAGACGCTTGGCCCCATCGAAGAACGCCCTGGGCATCAGGGGCCGTGGGGCTATCGTTCATCTGATGGCGTTGGCTTGCTCGAGTTTCTCCTCTGGTGCGAAGACTTAGAGATGGAACCCGTGCTTGCGGTTTATGCAGGTTATTCCACCGAGGGCGGACGTATTAATGCAGGCACAGACCTCGAGCCATTTGTACAAGACGCCCTTGATGAAATTGAATACGTGACGGGCTCAATTGATACCAAGTGGGGCGCGAAGAGGGCGGCCAACGGTCATCCTGGGCCTTTCAAATTGCGCTATGTCGAGATTGGTAATGAGGATTGGTTCGATAAATCTGGCAGTTACCGAGATCGCTATGTGCAATTCAACGACGCAATCAAGAAACGTTTCCCAGCTCTCAAGCTGATTTCGAGCATCGGCAGCGAGCAGAAAGCTGAGTTGTTGGTGAATCAAAGAATTCCCGATGTGCTCGACGAACACTACTATCGCTCGACTGATGAGTTCATCAAAAACGCTCGCCAGTTCGAATCCTACAAACGTGGGAATCAGGAAGTTTTTGTCGGCGAGTGGGCGGCGCACGAGGACGCAAGCGTAAGACCGTGGGACAAGGGCTCCAGGTCGCTTCCTCCGACGCCGAGCATGCTAGCGGCAATCGGCGATGCGGTGTGGATGACGGCAATGGAACGCAACGCCGACCTTATAACGATGCAGTGCTATGCACCCTTGCTTGTTAACGTGAACCCCGGCGCAGGCCAGTGGCGACCCAACTTGATTGGATACGACGCGCTCAGAAGCTACGGTTCTCCCAGTTTTTATACTATCAGTCTCTTTGCGAAATATATTGGTGACGAGGTCTTGAATATAACGACCTATCCCGAAGGGGTGCATGTATCCGCGACGCGCGAGTCGAAAACTGGGGTGATATACGTGAAAGTCGTAAATGGCACGGGCCTTGATAAGGCTGCTTGCATTAAACTCACTGGTGTTCGCGGAACGTTTTCGGGACGGCAGTTGAGAATTTCCGGAGACAATAGTGCTACAAACAGCCTCGATAATCCGACCAGCGTGATTCCTCAGGAATCGTCTCTTGCGGATTTTTCCGAATGCCTCGATCTCACGCTGCTCCGCAACAGTATCAATGTTTTGATCCTGAATCCCAAAAAAGCAGAGCAATAGTCGCGGAGTAGCGGCTATATTTAGAACGTAAAGTCTCTGTGTTGCCGCTGCAGCCGAAGTGAATTTGAATATGGTTAGGAGAACTCGACGCATAGATCGTGACCTAGGTAAATCTAGCCGTCTCTGAAAATGCACGGTCTTAAATCATCGAATATCCCTAAAAGTTTATGCATATGCCTCTTGTTAGTTTCGGCGTGATCAAAAGTGCACCGCTCTGCTCAGTGGGCGCCTCGAAAAAACAGTTTAGACACACGTGGCGTGCAGTTCTCTGTGTATTGTTGTTCGTTGGCGCGTATTGTTTGCCTCACGGAGCGCGTGCGCAGGGAATTGCGACTCGAGAAAATAATTCGACTGTGCTCTGGTATCGGGGGCCGGCCAGGCAATGGGTTGAGGCGCTGCCGATCGGCAACGGGCGTTTGGCTGCGATGGCGTTTGGAGCGTTTCCGCGCGATCGTTTGCAGCTGAACGAAGAGACGATTTGGGAAGGCGAACCAATCGATCGCTGTAATCCACGCGCGCTCGCCACACTTCCGAAGCTGCGAGAAATGCTTTTCACCGGCCAGAACTCCCAAGCGGCGAAGGTCATCGACGATTGCTTCGTCTCGCCGCGTCGCCACCTTGATCCTTATCAGTCAGCGGGCGAATTGCTGATCGATTTTGTCGGACACGGTTCTGCGCCTGCGACGGGGCCGTGGATGGTCAACCCTGATGAAAGTACGCCGAATCCGTGGATTTCCGGTTACGGCTTGCTCGGCTATGAGCGCGCGCTCGACCTTGCGACCGGCGTTGCGACCAGTCGGGGAAAATTCGAACACGTTGCACAACTGCGCGAGAGTTTTGTAAGCTGGGCTGACGACATCGTGTGCTATCGCGTGACATGTGACGCGGGGGAGGGTGACTTTGACGTTTCGCTGCAGCGTGAACTCGACGTTGTTCGACGCGACGTTCCTGACAATGGCTTGCTCCTTTTAGAGGGCCGAATCGGCCGTAGTGGACAGCCATTTTGTCTCCTGGCTGAGGTTCGGGTTGAGGGTGGTACGCGTCGGGCACGAGGAGCCCGACTCGAAATTCGCGGTGCTAACGCGGTTGAGGTACGCGTCGCGATCGCAAGTTCGTTTATTTCGCGCACCGATATGAGCGGCAACCCCGTGGAGCGTTGCCGATCGACGCTCGCAGCCGCTCAGCGCTATTCGTGGGCGGAACTCAAGGAACGCCACGTGCAACTGCATCGTGCGGTATTCGAACGCGTGAGCCTGACGCTGCCCGCGACCGACGCGGCGAGCCTGCCGACAGACGAACGCCTAAAGCGCGTACAGGGCGGGGCCGACGATCCGTCGCTGATGGCCCTGTACTTCAACTATGGGCGCTACCTTCTTGCCGGTTCAAGCCGGGCTGGTGGTTTGCCGGCCAACCTGCAGGGCAAGTGGTGCGGAGATATGACCCCAGCTTGGAACAGCAACTACACGACGAACATTAATGTCCAGATGAACTATTGGCCGGCGGGACCGTGCAATCTCACCGACCGCGCTGAAGCTTATCTTCGTTGGGCGGAATCGTTGGTTGAGCCTGGACGCCGGACGGCTAAAGAACTTTATGGCTGTCGCGGTTGGGCGTTGCACCACAACAGCGACATTTATGGAGCGACCGAGATTTTCGACGGTCCTGCCGGAATGTGGACGCAAGGCTCAGCCTGGGTTTCGGCGCAGTTGATCGACCTGTGGCGTTTCAATCGCAACCACGAATGGCTCGAGCGCGCTTATCCCTTAGCGAAGGGCGCTGTGGAGTTCGTACTCGATTTCCTGGTCGAGGCTCCGGCCGGTTCCGCGTGCCCTGGAAAATTAGTGACGAATCCTTCAAACTCACCGGAAAACGAACTGCGTCTTCCTGACGGCACAAAGAGTCAATTTACCTACGCTGCAACCATGGATCTTGAAATCATCCATGATCTTTTTGCTGCGTTTCGCGAGGCGACGTATGCGCTGGGTGTGAAGGACGAAGCGTTGCTCGCACGAATGGACGAAGCAGAACGCCGCTTGCCGCCGCTGCAAATCAGCAAACGCACCGGTCGGTTGCAGGAATGGATCGCTGATTACGAAGAGACCGAACCAGGGCATAGGCACATTTCACATCTATTCGGCCTTTACCCCGGCTCTCTCATCACCGCAGAGGGATCGCCGGAGTTTTTTGCCGCGGCGCGCGCCTCGCTCGATGGACGCTTGGCTGCTGGGGGTGGGGGAACTGGTTGGAGCCGCGCGTGGATTATTAATTTCGCAGCGCGTTTTCGTGATCCTGTACTATTTTACCAAAATCTTTTGGCGCTGTTGAGGAAATCCACGCTGCCTAATCTGTTCGATAATCACCCGCCTTTTCAGATCGACGGTAACTTCGGGGCTTGTGCGGGCATTGCCGAGGCTCTGCTGCAAAGTCACATCCGCACTGCAAGCGGAAGTTATCGCCTCGACCTACTACCCGCGTTGCCCGCCGAATGGGGCTCAGGCACCATCAGCGGCCTGAAGGCTCGTGGCGGTGTCACCGTCGAGATGGAATGGAAGCAGGGCCAGCTTGTGAGCGCGTGGTTTACTGCCGTTAAGGACGGCACTTATTCGGTACGCGTGGCGAAAGGGAAAACAACGGATATTGTGCTCCGGGCCGGTGTCCGCACCGTGTTCACGCTGACCGATTCACGATGACATTCGAGTATATGCGTTGGTTGATCCTCTGATGATGCGTGCCTAACCGAACTACATAATATGAATAAATTATTAAAGAAGCTCACCTTCGCCGCGATGCTCCTGCTGGCTATCGTCGCCTATTCACAAGACAAGAACTTCTACGTTTTCCTCTGTTTGGGTCAGTCGAACATGGAAGGGTTTCCTGGGATTCCGGAAGAAGAGAAGACGTTTACGAACTCTCGTTTCCTGGTTCTTGCGGCGGTTGATTTTCCAGAACTGAAACGGGAAAAAGGGAAATGGTACACCGCGGTTCCGCCGCTGTGCCGCCCCAACTCTGGTCTTTGCCCAGCCGATTATTTTGGCCGGACCATGATCTCCAGTCTTCCGGACAATATCAAAGTCGGGGTGGTCAACGTTGCCATAGGTGGCTGCAAGATCGAACTATTCGAAAAGGCCAATTATCAGACCTACGCTTCGACAGCTCCTTCCTGGATGAAACCCGTGATCGCTGTGTATGGCGGAAACCCCTACCAATACCTGGTCGACTTGGCGCGACAGGCTCAGAAGGCCGGAGTTATCAAGGGAATCCTGCTTCACCAGGGCGAATCCAACACGAACGACAAGGAGTGGCCGGCCAAGGTCAAAGCCGTTTACGAAAACTTACTCAAAGATCTAAACCTCCGTGCCGAGGACGTGCCGCTGCTCGCTGGCGAACTCATGGGCGCGGATCAACAAGGCGCTTGTGCGAGCATGAACGAAACGATTGCCGATTTGCCTAAGGTCATTCCCTCCGCACATGTCGTCTCTTCGCAGGGCTGTGGCGGCCGACCGGACCATTTGCATTTCACACCGGAGGGCTACCGGGAGCTAGGCAAGCGGTACGCAGAAGCCATGCTGCCTCTGCTAGGCTACAAGAAATGAGCGATTCTGGTCTATGCGAGCCCGGATGCTCCCACCTGAAAGGTCACAATAAAAAGAACTGCGGCCTGCGCCGCTTCTCTACCGAAACCAAGCCAAAGGGATAACCGTACTTTAGGAATCGCCACTTTGGTAAAATGAAATGAGAACTATCTCCCGTCACCTTCTGGCTGTCAGCGTCGCAGGACTACTTCTAGTCAGCACCGCGCTCGCCACCAATCCGCTCATCACCGATCAGTTTACCGCCGATCCAACAGCGAGGGTGTTTGAAGGCAAAGTTTTTGTCTATCCGTCTCACGATATCATTGCCGCTCCAGGGAAAGGCCGCCCGGGTTGGTTTTGCATGGAGGACTATCACGTTTTCTCCTCGGAAAATTTGACGGACTGGAAAGATCACGGCGTCATTGTCTGCCAGACCGATGTCGACTGGGTCGACCCCAAATCCTTCAGCATGTGGGCGCCCGACTGCGTGTTCAGAAATGGAAAATACTATTTCTTTTTTCCCGCGGTCGCGAAGGAGGGCGGATTCAGAATCGGCGTGGCGATCGCGGATAAGCCCGAAGGCCCCTTCAAGCCGGAGACCAAACCGATTGAAGGCGTTCGAGGGATAGATCCGTGCGTGCTGATCGACAAGGATGGTCGTGCGTATCTGTATTATTCCGCGCGAAAGATCTTCGTGGCGAAATTAAAGGACAACCTGACGGAGTTGGAAGAACCACCGAGGACGATCGATAATCTGCCGACGAAGGGATTGCTGGAGGGGCCGTTCGTTTTTGAGCGGAACGGAATCTATTACCTAACCTATCCACATGTTGAAAATAAAATCGAGAGAATCGAATACTCGACCGGAGAAAGTCCACTGGGACCGTTCAAACCGGCAGGAGTAATTTTAGACGAAGCGGCGAGCGGTTGCTGGACAGTTCATCACTCTATCGTCGAGTATCAGGGTCAGTGGTATTTGTTTTATCACGACAAGGATTTATCTCCAGAATTCGACAAAAACAGAGCCGTCCGCGCCGACTGTTTGTTCTTCAATGACGACGGCACGATCCGGAAAGTCATTCCGACTTTGCGCGGAGTCGGCGTGGTGGAGGTGAAGAGCAAGCTACAAATCGATCGCAATAGTGCGACAAGCGGCGAAGGCATTACCGTGTCGTTCCTCAATCCGGCAAACCCGTTCGATGGATGGAAAATTTCACTAACGGGAGCTGCTGCCTGGGTCCGATTTGATAAGGTCAATTTCGGGAATGGCGTGTTCAAGTCAGTGGAAGCGAGAGCGATTTCTGCAACGGGTGGGGTGATCGAAATTCACTTGGATAAGGAAGATGGCCCTGTGCTTGGCCGAATTGAGATCGGGCAAGGCGCCGATTGGAAAATTTTCCGGGCCAGGGTGGCCGATATTCCCAGTGGCATTCATGACCTCGTTATCACTCAGACTGGAAGTAATAATGTCGATTTGGATTGGATCAGCTTCGACTAAATAAGTCTGCAACCCTCTTTCTCTAAATTTCAAGGGCTGGGCGGCTTATTTTTCTGAGTCACTCGTCACCATGACTGAGCAGGGTATTTGTGCTAAAGTTGTAGTGACGGTAATGTTGAATCCTTATTGCCGGGGCCACGTGCTAGCTTTAGGCCAAGCGCCTTTCCCCACGCAGGCCCGGAATCCTCATTTCTATGATCAAGAAAATTACCCTGATCGCCCTTCTCGCATTCTTCGCTGCCGGCTTTGGCTTCGCGCAACAACCCGCTCCGGTCAAGGTCGAGCACGGCCTCGTGCAGGGCGTCGTAGAGGATGGACTGAGCGTTTATCTCGGCATTCCATTTGCCGCGCCGCCGGTCGGTGAACTCCGCTGGCGCGCACCGCAGCCCGCTGCAAATTGGGAAGGCGTGCGTCCCGCCACGAAATTCGCGCCTGATCCGATTCAAGGAGCGGGGACTGGCCCCGGCGTGAGCGAAGACTGCCTGTATCTGAATATTTGGACCCCCGCAAAGTCTGCGGACGAACGCGTGCCTGTGTTGGTCTGGATCTACGGCGGCGGTTTCTCTTTTGGCTCCACTTCCACTCCGGTGCACAACGGAAAACATCTGGCGAAAAAGGGCGTGGTGTTGGTGAGTATCAATTACCGCGTGGGCCCGCTTGGTTTCTTAGCGCATCCGGAATTGAGTGCTGAGTCGCCGCACAAAGCCTCGGGTAACTACGGCCTGATGGATATGATCGCAGGCCTTCAGTGGGTGAAGAAAAATATCGCAGCGTTCGGCGGCGATCCCGATAAAGTGACGATCTTTGGCGAATCAGCCGGCGGCATCGCCGTGAGCATGCTGTGCGCCTCGCCTCAGGCGAAAGGCCTCTTCCACGGCGCTATTTCGCAGAGCGGCGGCTCCTTTGGCCCGCCACGTTCCACCACCTATCCGGGTGAAAACATGAAGCTCCTGGCCGACGCGGAACAAGCCGGCGTAGCCTACACCAACAAAGCGGGCATCTCGTCGATCACGGAACTTCGAAAAATCGCCCCCGAGAAACTTCCGGCTGGCTGGGGTAGTGGCGCCGCCTGGCCGATCGTGGATGGCTGGGTGATCGCCGACGATCAGTACAAGTTGTATTCTGCCGGTAAATACAACGATACGCCAATTCTGGTGGGCTATAATTCTGACGAGGGCGCCAGCTTCTCTCCGCCCAAGACGCCAGCCGACTATATCGCCAGCACCAAAAAGCGCTACGTCAAATTCGCCGCCGATCTTCTTAAAGCCTATCCGGTCGGTACCGATACGGTGCCAAAGACCGCGCGTGATCTTTCCCGTGACGCGGCTTTCGGCTGGCAGACGTGGATTTGGGCGCGGCTCCAGGCGCAAACCGGTAAATCTAAGGTTTTTTATTATTATTTCGACCAACACCCAGACTATCCGGCCAACTCGCCTCAAGCCGACCACGGTACGCCGCACGGCGTGGACGTGCCCTACGTTTTCAAGAATCTTGATCTCAACAAGCCTGAAACAACCAAGTCAGACCTGGAAATATCGGAAGTGCTCGCGACCTATTGGACGAACTTCGCCAAACACGGTGACCCCAACGGCCCCGGAGTCGCCGCATGGCCGGTCTTTACCGAGAGTAACCGCCAAGTAATGTATTTCCACAACACGGCATTTGTCGGTCCGGTGCCGAGTGCCGCTTCGCTCGAGGTGCTTGACGCGTATTTCGCATGGCGGCGCACGCCGGAAGGCGAGGCCTGGGCCAAGTAATCAACGTAGTTGCTGGCCAAATTAAAAACCTTTACCTATCGCTAATATCCTTCGATCGATCATGAAATCCATTTTGCTCAACATCGTTCCTGCTCTGCTCATCACCGCTACGACAGCGCTGGCTCAAGAATCTCCCGCTAATGTTTCGCCGGAACGCGCTCGCGCCAATTTCGCGCGGCCTATCGTGTTAGCGGCGGACGATGTGCGCGCCTTTCCCGAAGCTCCCGATGGTTTTAAAACACCTCGTGACGTAGCCTCGAAAGGCCGAATTGAGTCATTTGAATACGATTCCACCGTCACCGGCACGCGGCGTAAGGCCAACGTTTATCTGCCACACGGCTACTCATCCGACAAAAAATATCCCGTGCTCTATCTGCTCCACGGTATCGGTGGTGACCCGTTCGAATGGACCAGTTACGTCAAAGCCGATGTGATCCTCGACAACCTCATCGCCGATGGGAAAGCCGTTCCGATGATCGTTGTTTTCCCGAATGGCCGCGCGATGCCCGACGACCGGGCCGTTGGCAATCCCTTCGACCCGGAGAAAGCAGCCAGCTTTGCCAAGTTCGAGGGCGATTTGCTCAATTATCTCATACCCGCGATCGAGGCAAAGTATTCAGTTATCAAGGACAAGGAGCACCGGGCACTTGCAGGTCTCTCGATGGGAGGAGGCCAGACTTTTAATTTCGGTCTCGCCCATCTCGACACTTTTGCGTGGCTCGGCGCTTTTTCTGCGGCGCCCAACACCAAGCCGCCTGCGGACCTCGTTCCCGATCCCAAGGTCGCGCGCACCAACCTGAAGCTCCTCTATATTTCCTGCGGCAATAAGGATGGGCTCATTAATTTTTCTCAAGGTGTTCACCGTTACCTAAAGGAGCACGACGTTCCGCACATCTGGAACGTCGATGAGCACGGCCACGATGGAGCGACTTGGGGCAGTAACCTCTATCACTTCGCTCAACGGATTTTTCGATGACTACTTATCATCACTAATCTGTCGGCCTAGTGTGCGTAAGTTCGATTTCTAAAAAAATGCCTGATCTATTCTTCCCACGTTTCGCTAGGCTGGCTGTGGCCGCTCTCACTGCAACCGCTGCAATAATTAAGGCTGACGAACTGGCTACAACCGCCATTTCAAGCCCGTCCGCCCGCACCACGTGGATGCCGGATAACGGCAACGGCACCTACACGAATCCGCTCTTTTACGACGAATTTTCCGATCCCGACATAATACGTGTCGGCGACGACTTTTACCTAGCCGGAACCACGATGCATGCGATGCCCAGCCTCGTGGTTTTGCACTCAAAGGATTTGGTGAACTGGGAGTTTCTCAGTTACGCTGCGGAAAAACTCGATCTCGGGCCTGAGTTTCGGCTCGAGGACGGGCGCGACATCTACGGCCAAGGTATCTGGGCTCCGTGCATTCGTTATCACAACGGGACGTTTTACATCTTCTCCAACGTCAATGGTCGTGGCTTGCAGATATTCACGAGCAAAAATTCGGCCGGGCCGTGGCAGCATCGAAGCCTTGACCGAGGCATTCACGACCTTTCCGTTCTCTTCGACGACGACGGCCGCATCTATGCGATCTTCAACTACGGCGAGGTGCGAATGGTCGAGTTCAAGCCCGACCTGAGCGGCGTTATCGAAGGGAGCGAACGTGTTATCATCCCGCGCGGCAGCGCCATGGGCGAGGGACATCACTTTTACAAAATCCGCGGAAAATATTACATCATCAGTGCAGACTACGCTCCGGTGGGACGCATGCAGTGCGCCCGTGCTGACCGCCCGGAAGGACCCTACGAGACGACTGTGATCAGTGCGCGCGAAACGATGGGAACGCAGCGGGGGTGGTGGTGTAACGACGTTGGCCAGCGCTCGCCCGTCCCTGGGCCTGGCGCTAAGTTCGACATCATCAAACCGGGTGACAACGAATTCGGTGCGGCACCGCTTCACCAAGGCGGCATTGTCGATCTGCCCAATGGCGATTGGTGGGGCTTTTCTATGATGGATTTCAAGTCCGTTGGCCGCACCACCTTCCTCTCGCCGGTGACCTGGCAGGATGGCTGGCCCTATTTCGGTCTGCCGGGCAATCTCGGTCGTTCTCCGCGAACCTGGCTAAAACCGGCAGTAACCGCCAAAGTCGAGCCTACTGCCACTTATCAGCGTAATGACGACTTCTCCGGCGCAAAGCTTCTTCCGGTCTGGCAATGGAATCATGTTCCCGTCACTGCAAAATGGTCGCTGACCGAGAAGCCCGGCACACTGCGGCTTCACACGTTGCCAGCCGACCATTTCCTCGTAGCTAAAAACACGCTCACTCAGCGCGTCATCGGCCCGGAATCATCGGCTACTGTTGTGCTCGATGGCTCCGGACTGCAGCCCGGTGATATTGCAGGCCTCGGCTTGCTCAACGTGCCATGCGGATGGATCGGCGCTGCTCGCACTGAGAGCGGTTTTGTCCTCCGCTGCTACAACCAAATCACGAACGAAACCATCGACCATCCACTAAGTTCCCCCCGCGTGAGCTTGCGGGCGACCGGCAATTACGACACCGATCTCGCGCAGCTGAGCTACAGCGTTGACGGCGTAAATTTCACGCTGGTCGGTGCTGAGATCCGCCTGCCGTTTCAGTTGAAGACATTCCAAGGTGTGCGCTACGCGCTCTTTGCTTTCAACAGCGCGGGCCATGAGGGCGGGGTCGCCGAATTCGACACTTTCCGCATCATCGAGCCGCTGGCCGATCGGTCGAAGAACCTGCCTGTTGGTAAGGTTATCACTCTGACTAATCTCGCCAACGGCTCGTCGGTCTGGGCAAACCAAAACGGAATGCTGCACGCGCGAAATTCCATTACAAAAGAAGCGAGCAGTCCTGCCGCACATTTTCGCGTGCTTGACCGTGGTCAGGGGCGCGTGGCTTTTGAGGCGATGGACGGCAGCGGCTTTGTCACCGTGGTCGGAATCGGTCTTTCGGGCGACGTGCGCCTGTCGAAAAAGGAAACCGACGGCAGTCTTTTTCAATGGCAGGATATGCTCCGAAACCAGTGCATGCTCCTATCGCTCAAGACCGACCGCTACGTCGGTATCGATCCGTTCACCGGGGAACCGTATTCCGCAGAATCGCCCGGCGCGCGACCCGATCGCAAAGACGGGGCGGTGTTTTCCTGGGCGGAAGTCCGGCCCGAATAACCGACTCATTTTAAACTAGCCTGTTGCTGAAGGACAAGTTCGCGAAACGCCTGCTCAAAAATTATAAATATTATGAACACGAAATCATCTCTTCTCCTTTTTGCGGTGCTATTGTCGGAGGCCTGTGGTTTCGCCCAAGTGCCAAGCCCAAATGCAGGTGAGCCGACGGTTCAGGCTTCCCACGTTTTCCGCTACACCAACCCGATCACTCGCG
>Ga0302322_100004172_pt1 | contig 12515 bp, 8 predicted proteins | sample Fen_T0_2_FD_203757 | JGI IMG/M metagenome (GOLD analysis project Ga0302322, IMG submission 203757) | Peat permafrost microbial communities from Stordalen Mire near Abisko, Sweden - Fen_T0_2 | ecosystem: Environmental > Terrestrial > Soil > Wetlands > Permafrost | place: Sweden: Abisko...
CATATATACTTAATAAAACTTCGCATATCCGTACCGGGCAAGTGGACAGCGGCGCCTTTTTTATCGCTTACTTTTTCCCCCGCATTGCGGTTTACGATGACATAGACGGATGGAATCAGCAGCATTACCAGGGCATACAGGAATTTTATAATGATTTTTGCCATTTTAGCGCGGAGGTAACCGCCCCAGGGGATTATGAGGTATGGGCGACCGGTAATTTAAAAAATGCCGGGGAGGTTTTAACCGATAAATTTGCCAGGCGGTTATCGGATGCAGCCGTGAACGATAAGGTTACCGATATTATTGCCGAAGATGACCTGAAGGCGGGCAATATCACCCAAAACAAAACAGCCAATACCTGGAAGTTTGACGCCGATAGCGTAACCGACCTGGCCTTTGCTATAAGCAACCACTACTTATGGAAATCAAGCAGCCTGGTAGTCGATCCCGCAACAGGCAGGCGCACAAGGGTCGACGCTGTTTTTAACCAGCACCACAAAGATTATTTTGAGGTGATTGACTATGCCAGGAAAACGGTAGCGGCGATGAGTTACCAGTTTCCGAAATGGCCTTATCCGTACCCGCACGAAACAATATTTGACGGGCTTGACCAGATGGAATACCCGATGATGGTGAATGACAACCCCGAGCAAAAGGCCGAAGACGGCATTGAACTGACCGATCACGAGATCTTTCATACCATGTTCCCTTTTTATATGGGAGTTAACGAAACAAAATATGCCTGGATGGATGAAGGCTGGGCCACCATAGGCGAATGGGTGATCAGCTCAGTAATCGATCCGAAAATTACCGATACCTTTGCCATTGAAGGGTATGAAAACAACGCCGGTACCGAAAATGACCCGCCGATTATTACGTTGAGTACCCTTTTAAATGGTACGGCTTATGAAAACAATTCGTACCCAAAACCGGGCCTTGGATACCTTTATGTGAAAGATCTGCTTGGCGACGAGGTATTTACCAAAGCTGTCCATTACTACATTGAGCAATGGCATGGGAAACACCCGATGCCCTGCGACTTTTTTAATTGCATGAATGCAGGTTCGGGTATGAACCTGGACTGGTTTTGGAAAAGCTGGTTTTTTGATAACGGAGTACCGGACCAGGCCATCAGTAAAGTTGACATTGCAAATAATCAATATGCCGTTACCGTAGCCAACATCGGCACAAAGCCGGTACCAATCGACCTGACTGTTTTTTATGCCGATGGCACTACCATGCACATACACCACAGCGTTGCCTGCTGGAAGGAAGGCAATACATCTTTTGTACTGCGTTTCGCCGCTGCCAAAAAAGTTCAAAAACTTGTTTTGGGGGGCGAATATGATGCTGATGTGAATAAAGCGGATAATTTTTGGAAACCGTAACCAGCTGATGGCAAGCCTTACCCAACCACCTTTTTGGTTCTATAACGTTTTGCGTGGGTAAATTAAAAAGAGGAGGCGCACGCTAAGAATGGCGAAATAATTAATGAAGGAAATTAAGTATAGTGCAAACTCAAACCAGGATTAATCAGTAAAAAGTGTAAACTTTTTTCAGGACGAGACATTGCTACGGCCAAAAACAACAACCATAATTTACGAAACGGCTGATAATCAGAATATTACAAGCCCATCCACAAAAGAGCAAAATAATACATCTGATTATCAGGTAGTTAGCGAAACCTTAATTGTTTGTTAAAAGCAAATCTACTGATTACCAGCATGTTTCATAGCGTTCCACCTGTTTCGTGTGTAAAAGTGGAACGCTTGAAATTATAGAACCAATTTTTTCAGCGGATTGGTTGAGGGTACGTTTTTTATTTATTTGAATGCACGCCGACGATATTGCCCTCGGTATCTATAAAAAAAGCCATATAGCCAATTTCGTCGCTTATTTTCATTTTTGGCATTTGTATCTTCCCGCCTGCTGCTTCAACTTTTCCTATTGCAACATCCAGATCGGGATTGGCGTTCAGGTAAATCTTTACGCCGTCGGCACTTGGTTTGTGACCACGGCTTTCAACAATCCCGCCGCCTACTTTTCCGCTCATGGAATCAGCCGGGAAATATGCCATTTTCATTCCCATCATTTCCTGTTCAAACATTTCGATCGAAAAAACTTCTTCGTAGAATTTTTTAGCCCTGGAAATGTCGCTCACGGATATTTCGAACCAGTTTAAAGCATTTGTTGTCGCATCCATAATTTTTGTTTTTTAAATTTAATTGCTTTTAAAGTTATTTTCAGAATATTAATTTATTGTGTATTAAATAACAACTCTGCCGGCATTTGCCAAATCCATTTACCATCCAAACATAGTGTCATTTACAGATATTGATAGTGTATAAATACGACAACCTTAGGGGTTGATTGCGACAATTGTTTGTTGTAAGTTTGGACTAAGATTCGTAGGATTACTTAGATTACAGGCTTAAAAACCGTGCTTTGCTGCTCTTACAATCCTATTATCCTTAATCCTATAAATCAAAGTCCATGAAACACGTATCCGTTTTAGTGCCAAACAGCCCGTGCATATTGAGCAGCGTAATTGGCGCCTTTAAGGTATTCAGCACCGTAAATATGACCCTTGAACGCCAGGGCAAAAAGCCGTTTTTTAACATCAAACTGGTAGGCCTCAGTCATGAAACTTCGCTATACAACGGGTTGTTTGTTGTGCGCCCCGAAGTGCTGATAAATGAGGTAACAAAGACGGACCTCATTGTTATCCCGGCATTCAGCGGAGATATATCATCATGCCTAAAACTAAACCTCGACTATATCCCATGGATAACCGAACAATATAAACAAGGCGCCGAAATTGCCAGCCTTTGCACAGGGGCTTTTTTACTGGCATCCACCGGACTGCTAAAGGGTAAAAAATGCTCTACCCACTGGATGGCCTCCAACGCCTTCAGACAAGCGTTCCCCGATGTAAAATTACAGCCGGAAAAGATCATTACCGACGAATTGGGCATGTATTCGAGCGGCGGGGCCTATTCATTTTTAAACCTGATGATTTACCTGGTCGAAAAATTCTGCGGCCGCGAAATGGCTGTTTATTGTTCAAAGATGCTGGAAATTGAGATTGAGCGCAAAAGCCAATCGCCGTTTGCCATTTTTATCGGGCAAAAAACACACGAAGATGAACCTATAAAAAAGGCCCAGCTTTTTATGGAAAATAATGTAAGCAATAAAGTGTCTGTCGACCAACTCTCCGATATGTTTTCCATCAGCAGGCGAAATTTTGAACGGCGCTTTAAAAAAGCTACCTCCAATACACCGGTTGAATACCTGCAACGTGTAAAAATTGAAGCCGCCAAAAAGAGCCTTGAATCAAGCCGCGAAAATATCAACGAAGTGATGTACTCGGTAGGCTATTCGGATAGCAAGGCCTTCCGCACTATGTTTAAAAAAATAACCGGGCTTTCGCCGGTAAGTTACCGGAACAAGTATAACCGGGAAATGGCGGTAATGTAATTTAAAAAATCGTGACGATCCAAGTTTTGTAGCGCTACGCATGCTACACCATGCTAAAAATACTGAAATACTGATTATTAATAATTTACATACTAACAAAACTTTATCAGTGACAGGATCGTGTCACCATTTTCTGACGATCTGCATGATTTTTTTAACAATATTGCAGATTTACCCATGTCAGTTTTTTTTTAAAGACTGACGTAGCCTTAACAGTTTCGTCGCATTATCCTTTTTGGATAAACACATACATTTGCAAAATCGCTCGTATTTATGGAGCGCACTTCAATCCTGGCGGTTATTGTATATTCAAATTGGTTCGAGCCGCCCCCGGTTCAGAAATAAAAATGCGTTCCGTATCTCACCCCGGAACGCACCGCATTCGTGTTTGAACTAAATCTCAGCTCGTACGTCGATGGATCTAAGATCTTTTATCAGGCTGCGCAAATCATTCGCTTCTCAGACTTTTGACAGGATTTGCCAGCGCCGCTTTAATCGCATGGAAACTAATGGTGACCAAAGTAATAACTATGGCCGCTATCCCCGAAGCGATGAACACCCCTACGCCGATAGTGACCCGGTAGGTGTACTTTTGGAGCCAGTTGTGCAGGTAATAGAACGCCACCGGCGAGGCGATGATGCAGCTGATGACCACCAGCACGATAAAATCGCGGGAGAGCATTAGCCAGACCTGCACTATAGATGCGCCCAATACTTTGCGGATGCCGATCTCCTTGGTACGCTGTTCGGCAACGTAAGCGGCCAGCCCGAACAGCCCCAGGCAGGATATAAATATAGCCAGCCCGGCAAACACGCCCGCTAGTTTGCCCACAAGCACCTCCAGGCTAAACTTGTGCTCATACTCGTCGTTCACAAACTTATACAGGTATGGGTAAGCCGGGTTATATTTGTTAAATATCTTGCCGATCTTGTCAATCGCTATATGCGCGTTGGCATTTTTCGCCAGCCGGTACGTCACCACAAACCCGAAGGGGTTATGCCCGAAAACGGCAGGCTCCACCGGGCTATAAGGCGAATCCATCAGCGCGTCTTTTACCACGCCTATGATCCTTACCGGTTTTTTGTTGAAATTAATGGTTATTAGTTGATTAACAGGGTTTTTTAAACCGATACGCCTCACCATCGCCTCATTCACTATTACATTCAGTGTGTCGCTTTTCCAGTCGCCCGTAAAATCGTGTCCCCAGGCAAAAGTCATCCCAAAAGTCTTAAAATAGTCGTCAGACACCCATATCGCGCCAATGTTAACATTTTCGTCGCCGGCATTTTTGCCCGGCCATTTCTCTAGTGAAAAATGACTGTACACTTGTGTCGCCGGCGAGGTTGATGAGGCCATGCTCTCAACCAGTCCCGAAGTTAACAGATCGTTTTTCAGCGCCTTATATTGGTTGGAAAGATCACCGTTCATATCAGTCATTATTAGCCTGTCGGCGCTGTAACCTGTCGGCCGGTTCTTCACATACTGTATCTGCTGATAAACGATCAGGGTACTGATGATCAATGCAATGGAACAGGTAAACTGAACCACCACCAGCACCTTCCTGGGCACTGATGCCCACCTGCCCACCTGGATGCTGCCCTTGAGCACCTTAACAGGGTTAAACGAGGACAGGTAAAACGCTGGCCGGCTTCCCGCTACCAAGCCCGTGAAAAGCACAAACACGATCATGATACCCCAGAAACCGATATTGCCATAAGGAATATGGACATCAGAACCCGTTAGCGTATTGAATGGCGGCAAAGCCAGCTCAACCAGCAACAAACCCAGCAGGAACGACATAAAAGTGATCAGGACGGACTCGAGCAAAAACTGGTAAACCAAATCGATGCGCGCAGAGCCGATGGCCTTGCGCACCCCAACCTCCCTTGCCCGCTTCCCGGACCTCGCTGTCGAAAGGTTCATGAAATTGATACAGGCGATAACCAGCACCAGGATACCGATAATGCTGAACAAACGCACATATTCTACAAAGCCGCCAACAGCTTTACCATTTTTAAAATCGTTATATAAATGCCAGTCCTTTAACGGATACAGGAACACCCCGGGCTTTAATGACCGCATCTCCGGGCTTCTTTTATTGACGATATCTCTGATCTTAGGTGCAATCTCTCCGTAAGTCACGCCCGGCTCCAGCGCCACGTAGGCCGAGAATGAATTGTAAGTCCATCTGGTACGTCCATCTTTTATCCAGCCCTGGGTCGCTTCCGGGTAAGCAAAAGGCACAAGGTAATTGAATTGCAGCGTAACATTTGCAGGGATATCGCGGATAACACCTGTTACTGTCATGTTCTGTACATTATCAAAGCGGATGGACTTTCCCATCGGGTCGGCATCGCCAAACAACGCTATGGCGGTCGATTCGGTTATGACTATCGAATAAATATCCTTTAGGGCTGAATTGGGGTTGCCTTTAACAAACGGATATTGAAATATCTTAAAGAAATCCGCACCGACCGCCCCTCCGCCCATGTATAGCTTTTTGTCGCCCACCAACAGGCCGTGGTTCATCTTGCCGATATTGTCAGCTTCAGCCACATACTTAATGCCGGGGATCTCTTTCCGCAAAACATCGGTCAGCGGCAGCGCAACCGACGTTTGCGTAGTGGTGCCGTTATGCTGCGAAGTCAGGTTCATCTCAACCTGGTATAATTGCTTATAGCCCGGAAAAAAACGATCATATGAATATTGGTTAATCACCCATAAACCGATCAGGAGTGCCACGGCCATGCCGGCTGCCAGGCCGACGATGTTCAGCATGCTGTAAACTTTGTTGTGCAGCGTATTGCGCCATGCGATTTTTAAATAATTTCTAAACATAAAATTGCGGGTTAATTTCTCATAAGACCACTTGTGTGTGGCTTCGTGACTCGAAATTATCGCGTCAGAGCGGAAATAGGGGCCCAAATGATAAGTTGGGCTTTCTTTTTTTTGATCGTTTTTATATTCAGCAGCGCTTTTCCCGGTCATCTGGCGAAAAGTGCGGTTAAAGGTGGTTTTGGAGTTAAAGCCGGAGTCGAAAGCGATGCCCAGCAGCGTTAGGCGGTCATAAGCAGGATTATGCATTTTTCTGGTGATCTCCCGGATGCGGTATTCATTAACGAAATCGTTAAAGTTTTTTTTGAGCGCCACATTAATGATGCGTGACAATTCGTGCGGATGGATGTCCAGCGCTTCGGCAAGTGAGGATAAACTTAGCTCCGCATTCCGGTAAAACCGGCCTGCTTCCATGGCTTTGCACAGCCATTTTCCTTTTTGCCTTAGGTCCTCCGAAGGCGATTCCCTTAAAACGGGCTTCGCCAACGCGGACACCCCAACGTCCGGCCTCAAAAAGGCTGAAGCAGCTATCCAGATCATTATCACCGTTAAAAGCAGGTACAAAGGAAAATAAGCATTCAGACTTAATTGCAAATGGTAGTGAAAAAAATCTACAGCAGCAAAAGGAATCCATAAGAGCCAAACCAGTGTGAACCGTTTAAGCAACCTGCGCAGCCAGCGCAATTGAAATTTAGGACTATCAATCGAGTTAGCGTTAAGCCGCCAATGATAATGCCTTATCAGTCTTCGCGACAGATATAAATAGATGATCACTGAAATTACAGCCAGCAGATGTAAGGCCGGGTTGAGTTGCCGAAAGATAACCGTATCATAAGTAGCCGCATTCGTCCTTATACTCTCCTTAACCTCCAATACCAAAGCGCCCGCCTCCAGCAGCAACGGACTAAAATGCAGCAGATCCTTCCAACGAAATTTATATGCCGGCCGTGTGATCTTGAGCACGTAAAAATAGATAAAGGGGCCAATTGCCAGCGAAAAATGCAGCGGTAGCCAGCTCCAATGCGGAAACCAGGTGCTCAGTCCGATGTCAACACCCACTATCCATGCCATCCGCAAAACTATTATCGCCAGGGCCAGGCCGAGCAACCGGTTTGCAGCCTGGCTGATCCTTTTGGTGAACCATAATTGCAGTATAAAAGTCAGCCCGACAAATATTGTTCCCAGGAAAGCCAGGTCATATAGATTGGTATGGAATGTATAGTTGTTCAAAGCAGATCAACGCCTGCAATTGCTGTTCCATATTGATAAGATATTGAAAGATAACCAATTGCCTGGCAAATATTGTAACAATTGTAATAAAAACGAACATGAGCCGTCCGGTTTCAACAATGAGTCATCATGCATAAATGGTTGACCTGCAAATGCCTTTTTATTTTGATTCCTGGCTCCTGTATCTTCACTCCTGCTTCGCGCTTATTGTTGATTTCAATCAGCCGGCATAGTTAGTTACTCCTCCGTGTGACAATAACCTGCGTTTGTTAACCCACATAAAAAATATAATGCAAAGTGCGTAACAAACAGCTTGGTTTTCGGTTTACACAATACATATCTATTAATAATTTCACCAAAAGCACCTGCGTTTATTGGTTTTAACCAATAAAAATATTACCTGTTTGACAAAGCGCATCAATTCAATATGCGCAATCAACCAAGCTGATACAGGCCAACAAGGAAAAAGCTCTCCGTGTTTCTAACCCAGCAAACATCCATGCCTTATCGTAAAGAAGATGATCATGCCTGTTAAATTTATTTTGCATTAATTTTTTCGTCATGATCATACTTATTTTTTTTATCGCGCACTGGTTCCTGTCGCTGTTTTTTCAAACATTCTTTCAGCACCGTTATGCTTCACACCGAATGTTTACCACCAGTAAATTTTGGGAACGCGTATTTTATTTAATGGCTTACCTGTGCGAAGGGGCCTCGTTTTTAAACCCCCGCGCCTATGCCATTATGCACCGGGAACATCACGCTTACAGCGACACCGCAAAGGATCCGCACTCTCCGCATTTTTTCCCCGATGTTTATCAAATGATGGCATACACGGTTAAAACGTTTAAAAACTATATTCAAAAAAGCAGGGATACCGAAGAACGGTTTAAAGGCAATTATCCTGAGTGGCCATTGATTGACCGTATGGGCTCATCCTTATTATCCAGGCTGCTGTTTGGTGCCGCTTATACCTGTTTTTATATTATTTTTGCAACCCATTGGTGGCTATTTTTATTGCTGCCCATCCATTGTATGATGGGCCCGATCCATGGCGCCATCGTTAACTGGTGCGGGCATAAATATGGTTACACCAACTTTGATAACAAAGATAAATCAAAAAACACTACGCCCTTTGATTTCCTGCTGCTGGGCGAATTGTTCCAGAATAACCACCACAGGCATCCCAACAGTGCCAATTTTGGCGTAAAATGGTTTGAGTTCGACCCGGTTTACCCGGTAATGCGGGTAATGCACTGGATGCGGATCATCAGGCTGAGGAAGGCGTATTGAGAGATTAGGTATTTGGCCTGTCGCCTTTTTGAAAAGTTAACGGTGGTTTTTATTTTCCTTATACGTCACTAATTTTACCCCCCAATTACCAATCCTTTTTTATATTGCAGGCTTATCTATAAAATATGCTGAAGGGTGGTTTTTTACTTATATTTTTAATCATCACGGCCGTTAGCCTGCTGTTTGACTGGTACGTATTTGCCGGACTGAAAACATTTACCAACGACTGGCAATCGGCGAAATTAAAATACCTGCTAACTTTCGGATACCTTATTGTTTCAATCGGCGTAACTTTAATGTTTGTGCTTGGCGCCGGCAGCTTCAGCACGGCAAAAGGCATGACGCCTTTTCATGAATGGGTGCTCAGCATTTTCCTGACGCTTTTGTTTACCAAGCTGTTTTTTGTGCTGGTTTTGTTTTTGGGGGACATTGGCCGCTTTTTTTATGGCATTGTAAACTATTTTGTAAAACCCAAAGGCGCAACAGCCAAACCATTTTTCCCGGCGAGGCGGAAGTTCATCAGCGAGGTGGGCCTGCTGGTAGCGGCGGTACCTTTTTCGGGTTTCGTTTATGCGATGCTGAAGGGTAAATATGATTACAAGCTGCACAAACAAACCCTTTATTTTGACGACCTGCCCGAAGCTTTCGACGGCTTTACCATTACCCAGATCTCCGACATCCACTCCGGTAGTTTCGATAATACCGAAGCGGTACAGCGCGGCATCGACCTGGCAAAAGCGCAAAAAAGCGATCTTTTTGTTTTTACCGGCGACCTGGTGAATAATGCGGAATGGGAGATCAAACCTTATATGGACCATTTCAGCCAGTTGCGGGCGCCCTATGGTCAGTTCTCCATCCTCGGCAATCACGATTACGGCGATTATATCCATTGGGACAGCGAGGCTGAAAAAGCCGCCAACCTGGTTAAACTGAAAGCGCACCATAAGGAACTTGGCTACCGCCTGCTGCTGGATGAGCATGTGGAGATTGAAAAGAACGGGCAAAAACTGTCGCTCATCGGCGTACAAAACTGGGGCCGCGGTTTTATCCAGATCGGCGACCTGGACAAGGCCCTGCAAGGGGTTGACGAAAATGCTTTTAAGATCCTCCTGTCTCACGACCCTACCCATTGGGAAGAAAAAGTGCGTTTTCATCCAACCACCATCCATTTAACCCTGAGCGGCCACACCCACGGCGCACAGTTTGGCGTGGAAACTGCTGGCTTCCGCTGGAGCCCTGTGCAATACCGCTACCTCGACTGGGCCGGTTTGGCGAACGAAAAGAACCGGTACGTTTACGTGAACAGGGGGTTTGGCTTTTTAGCGTTTTCAGGGAGGCTGGGGATCTGGCCGGAAATTACGGTGATCACGTTGAAAAAGGGGGAAAGTTCGAAAAATCAAAAAGGCTGAAACTATAAGGAATAGCAAACGGTCTTTTTCAATGACATTCTTTATTTAGCTTCTTGGTTTAGCGATTTCGAATCGCATTTGGCACGATTTAGGCTTACCTTACCTAAACCATCTGCCATGCACTCATCAACACAAAATAAAATAGGAAAACGCCCCGAAAAACAACAAGTTACCCTAACGGATACCCTGCACGATACCTGGCGGGTAATGAAACCGTTTGTACACTTTTCTGTAAAAGCGCTCAGGATTGTTGCACATGCGCTGATATTTATTGTAAAGCATATCCCAAAACCGGAAGAACATCAGCTTAAATCAAAAAAAGATAAAGTGATTAAGATCTGATTCCGAGTGAAAAACTTACGAAGTTTTCGAAACTTCGTAAGTTTAACCTCTACTATTGTCGAATTAAATTCATTTTTTTAAATACTTATTTGAATTTAATTCAACATGTGATTATATTTACCGTATGATTAACGAAACCGAAATCGTACTCGACAAAACCGACCTGCACATTTTAAGCCTGATGCAGGAAAACGCCCGGATCAGTAATGCCGACCTTGCGCGGGAGTTGGGCATGGCGCCGTCGGGGGTTTTGGAGCGGGTGAAAAAACTGGAGCAAAAGGGCGTTATCCGCCAATACACGGCGCGTATAAATCCAGACGCCCTGCAGCAAAAAATGCTGGCTTTTATTTTCATGAAGGCTGCCGACGGGCCCGGCTGTAACGACACTGCCAGGGGACTGGCCAAAATTCCCGAAGTACAGGAGGTACACCATATTGCCGGTGACGATTGTTATCTGGTAAAGGTGCGTACGTATGACTCGGCCAGCTTAATGGCCCTGATGCGCGGCCAGTTCAGCAAAATACCCAACCTTTTAAGTACCCGCACCACTATTGTGCTGGAAACAGTGAAAGAACAACAACAATTGGTGATACCCGAAAAATAACTACGATATGCCTTCAACCATTACCAAAACCGTTTCCCCGTTATGGGTGATCATCGCCTTCGCAACTGTTTACCTGGTGTGGGGCTCCACTTATTTTTTTATCAGGGTGGCCATGCAGGGCGGTTTGCCGCCATTCTTTTTAGGCGCCATCCGTTTTACCACAGCGGGCCTGCTGATGATGGGCTGGTGCGTAATCAAAAAGGAAAAAATATTTATCGCTAAAGACATCATTACCGCAGCGATAACCGGCGTACTTTTATTGTTTGTTGCCAACGGGATTGTGATCTGGTCGGAGAAAACCCTGCCCAGTGCTATGGTGGCCATATTGGTATCTTCAGCACCGATATGGTTTGTGGTGCTGGATAAGCCGCATTGGTCTGTAAACTTTAGCAGCACGGCTACTATTATTGGGTTGATCATCGGTTTTGCGGGCGTGATCCTGCTGTTTAGCGAACAGATAGAAAATATTTTTAAAAACACCGATGCACATTCAAAATTACCCTGGATGCTGCTGCTGGTTTTCGGGACGATTTCATGGTCGGCGGGATCAATTTATTCCAAGAGCAGAAAGTCAACGGCCTCAACAAGCGTAAATACTGCATGGCAAATGCTCGCCGCAGGAGTAGTCTATTTCCCTGTTAGTTTGCTGCACGGCGAGTATACAGATCTTCGCTTACAAAATATCCAGGCAAGCGGCTGGCTTGGTTTAATATATTTAATAATTTTCGGATCGATAGCCGCTTTCAGCGCCTATGTTTGGTTGTTGCAGGTGCGCCCGGCCACGCAGGTAAGTACATATGCTTACGTTAACCCGGTAATTGCGGTAATATTGGGGATATTTTTTGCCGGGGAAAGTATTTCTTTTACACAGATCGGTGGATTGGTAGTGATATTACTGAGCGTATTACTGATTAATTTATCGAAATACCGGAAAGAAAAGAAGGCTTTGGAGTTGGTGAATAGTTGATTGGGTTGATTAGGTTACAGGAACAAAGTTTAACCCAATCAACCTCAATCCATCTGCTTAGGCAAACTCCTCACGGGCGCCTGCCAGCGGCCGAATTCGTAAAAATGCTCAATGCTGATGCTGATTTTGCTGCCTTTGGGGTATTTCCCTTTTGAATGATTGGTTACCCTTAAATAAACCTTATCCCGCTCAATAATCAGTTCTTCATAAAACCCTTTAAATAAAACCTGTTTAACTGTCCATTTAGCGCCAAAGCCCTTAACGATCTTTACATGTTCAGCGTAAATTACAACCGTTCCGCGGGTTGTTTTAACGCCTACTTTTTTAGCATCCTCCAGGTTTAACTGGCTGCTGCTG
>Ga0302322_100004173_pt1 | contig 12515 bp, 10 predicted proteins | sample Fen_T0_2_FD_203757 | JGI IMG/M metagenome (GOLD analysis project Ga0302322, IMG submission 203757) | Peat permafrost microbial communities from Stordalen Mire near Abisko, Sweden - Fen_T0_2 | ecosystem: Environmental > Terrestrial > Soil > Wetlands > Permafrost | place: Sweden: Abisko...
CACCGGTTCGGTCGAGTGTATCAATTCGCCCAAATGCTCTGCAAACGCCGCCCGGGAGATGGCGCGAGCGCCGAACGAGCGCAAATGAGCGGTTTCCTGCTGGCAGTCGACAAGGGGCACACCTTGGGTCCGAAGCAACGCTACCAAGTGAAACAGTGCCACCTTGGACGCATCGGTCTCCCACGCGAACATCGATTCACCAAAGAAAACGCGACCCAGCGTCATTCCGTAGAGTCCTCCGCATAGCCGGCCGTCGTGCCAACTCTCCACCGAATGCGCAAAGCCGCGCCGGTGCAGTTCGCAGTATGCATCTGCCATGTCCGGTGTAATCCACGTGCCAAGCTGGCCTTCTCGCGGCGTCAGCGCGCAGCTGTCGATGACGTCGCGGAACGCCGTGTCGATCCGGACCTCGAAGTCGTGCCTGCGCACGCGCTTGGCTAAAGAGCGCGATGTCTGGAACTCGTCGACGTACAGGACCATCCGCGGATCGGGACTCCACCACAGGATGGGCTGGCCCGACGAGAACCACGGAAAAATGCCGCGGCGGTAGGCCGCGATCAGCCGTTCTGGCGCCAGATCACCACCGGCGGCAAGCAGGCCATTGGGTTCCACTAGCGCTGCGGACAACGGCGGGAACGGATCGTCGGGGTTAAGCCAGGCTAGCAAGCGGCGCGGCCCTTAGTTCGATAACGTGCGCAAAGCGGCGGAGTTGAGGTCGCGGCGCCAGTGCGCGACCCGGAAAGCCAGCGCGCCCAGGTCAACCGGCACGTTTTCCTCGATAAGTTTGGCGAGCATGGCAAGATGAAGGCGGTTCGACGTGCAGTTTAGGCGGTAAGGCGCGTTCCGGTAAAATCGGCGTTCGCATCATGCTGCCACGCCCCGGTAGCTCAGTGGATAGAGCAGCCCCCTCCTAAGGGGCAGGTCGGACGTTCGATTCGTCTCCGGGGCGCCACCCCCTTTCGCAGTTCGTAACGCAACCCAATTTGCAAGGAACATCTTGCCCAACCCGACGCCACCACCGTCCCCGACGCAGTACCACATCGTCCCCCTCGACCCGCACGCCCATCTGTACCAGGTGAGCGTCACGGTGGTCGATCCGGATCCCGCGGGGCAGCGCTTCCGGCTGCCTTCCTGGATCCCGGGCAGCTACCTGATCCGAGAATTCGCGCGCCACTTCGTGCATGTGCGCGCCGAGGCCGAAAGCGGCGAGATCACGGTCACCAAGGAAGCCAAGGACGTCTGGCGCGTGGCGCCCTGCTTCGGGCCGCTAACCGTCATCGCGCAGGTCTATGCATACGATCTTTCCGTGCGCACCGCGTATCTCGACGGCACGCGGGGCTACTTCAACGGCCCGGCCGTGTTTCTGTGTCCCGACGGCCGCGAGAACGCGCCGTGCACGGTGGACATCGCGCCGCCGGATGCGGTGTTCGGCGACTGGCGGGTCGCGACGACGCTGCCCGCCATCGTTGCCGCGCCTTATGGGTTCGGTCGGTATCGCGCAGACAACTACGACGAGCTGATCGACCATCCTGTCGAGACCGGCACTTTCGCCACCGCGACGTTCATGGCGGGCGGCGCGCAGCACGACATCGCAGTTACGGGGCACGTCGAGGCCGACCTGCCGAGACTGGCGCAGGACCTGACGCGCGTCTGCCAATGGCATATCGACCTTTTCGGCGGCGCGCCGAATAGCGTGGCTCCCGTCGATCGCTACCTGTTTCAGGTGATGGCGGTGGGCGAAGGCCACGGCGGACTTGAACACCGTGCGAGCACCAGCCTCCTGTGCAAGCGCGACGAACTGCCCCGACCCGGCGTTGCCGAGATCACCGACGAGTACCTGACGTTCCTGGGCCTGGCCAGCCACGAGTACTTTCATATGTGGAACGTCAAACGCATCCGGCCCGAAGCATTCACGCCCTACGACCTGACGCGGGAATGCTATACGCGCCAGTTGTGGGCATTCGAGGGACTCACCTCGTACTACGACGACCTGGCGCTGGTACGCTGCGGCCTCATTTCGCCGGCACGCTATCTCGAACTCGTCGGGCGCGGAATCTCCACGGTGCTGCGCTCGCCCGGACGCCTGACGCAGAGCGTGGCGGAGTCGAGCTTCGATGCCTGGATCAAGTACTACCGGCAGGATGAAAATACGCCGAACGCCGTCGTCAGTTATTACGCCAAAGGTGCGCTCGTTGCGCTGGCGCTAGACCTCACGTTGCGCTTTCAGGGTCGCGCGTCGCTCGACGACCTGATGCGCGCGCTATGGATTCGGCATGGCCATCCAGGCATCGGTGTGCCGGAAGATGCCATCGAAAAGCTGGCGAGCGAACTGGCCGGCGTCGATCTCGCGGATTTCTTCACACGCTACGTTTTCGGCACCGAGGACCTGCCGCTGACGCGATTGCTGGACGAGTTCGGCGTTGCATTGCACCTGCGTCCGGCGGTCTCTCCCAAGGACCGCGGCGGGAAGCCCGCCTCCCGCGACGCGCCTCGAAACTCCCTCGGCGCACGCATCGGCCCCGATTTCAAGCTAACCCACGTACTCCGCGGCGGGCCGGCGGGCCGAGCCGGGCTTTCGGCAGGCGACACGCTGGTCGCCATCGATGGCATCAAGGTCACGCAGGAACTGCTCGCAGCGCTGCTCAACCGACCGCGCAGCCGCAAGCCTCTCGCCGTCCATGCGTTCCGGCGCGACGAGCTGCGGACGTTCGCTGTCGAACTCGGTGCGGCGCCGGTCGACACGGCCTGGCTGTCGCTGATCGCCGATCCGCCGGCCAGCGTGAAGCTGCGCCGCGACGAATGGCTGGGATCCGGCGGATGATGCAAACCGACCGGCGCGCGACGAGGTTCTCGCGCGCGTCGGCGTTTGCGTTGCTGCTGGCGGCCGCGGTCTGCGGGCCGGACGCATGGGCTTTCGATCCCGCGCCACCCGCGACGCTGGTCGATTTGACCACCGAAGTGTATTTTGGCCGTGCGCTCAACGATCCGTACCGATGGCTGGAGGACACGGCCACGCCCGAGGTCGTCGCGTGGTTTCGCGCGCAGAATGATTACGCGCGGCGCATCCTCGACGCGCTGCCGGGACGCGCGGCGCTGCTTGCTCGACTCGTCGAACTGAACGGGGCCGACCCGCATGTGCGCGACGTGCAGATGGCCGCCGACGCGCTCGCCTACCTAAAGCGCGCACCGGACGACGCGACCTACAAGCTCTACGTTCGCGAAGGCATTGGCGGGCCAGAACGGCTCGTCGTCGATCCGGCGCAGTACAACCAGGAAGGCCAGGGCGCGGCGATCGAATATTTCAGCCTCTCGCCCAACGGCAGGAGGCTGGCGGTCGGCATCGCCGTCGGCGGCAATGAAGACGCGACGCTGCATGTCATCGACGTGGCAACGCGCCAGCCTATAGGCGCGCCCATTGCCCGCGCACGCGGCGCCAATCCGGCATGGCGGTACGACGGCGAAGTGCTTTTCTACACGCAGCTGCGCGAACGCGCGGCAGGTGAACCGTCATCCACCCAGTTTCGCGACAGCCGCGCTTTCATGCGGACGTTCGGGCCCTCCGGGGCAACCGCCGACGTCGCCCTCTTCGGACGCGGCGTCAATCCGGCCGTGGCGATCGATCCGGACGACACGCCGACCCTCCATGTATCGCCATTGTCGCCCTACGTCATCGGCGTAGTCAGCCACGGCGTCCAGGATGAGTTCACGCTGTACGTCGCACCGCTCACCCAATTGCGCGGCGCCGCGACGCCCTGGCGCAGACTTGCGACGCCGGACCAGGGCATCACCGACTTCGACCTGCGCGGTGAGTGGATCTACCTGCTGACACACGAGAAGGCGCCGCGCTACCAGGTCGTGCGCTGGTCGCTGCGCGATCCGCGGCCTTATGCACTCGCGGGTGCCGAGGTCGTCGTGGCGGCTTCCGATCGAGTATTGCGAACCATCAGCGTCGCGAAGGACGCGCTGTACGTGCACGAGACCGCGAGTGGCACCAGCGCATTGCAGCGCCTCGAGTACAACGTCAAGCTGAAGCGCGCCGCCGCGCCGCCCGCTCGCGGCAAGCCGCGCGCAAAGCCACGCAGTACTCCCGCCGCGCTGCCAAAGGTCGCCGGCATCGCGCGTGGCAGCGAAATCAAGCTGCCGTTTCGCGGCGCCATCGAGGAAGTTGTCACCGATCCGTTGCGCGCCGGCGCACTGGTGCGCCTGACCGGCTGGACTGAGGCGCCGGGCTACTTCAGCGTCGACGGCAAGACCGGCGCAATCACGCGCACCGAATTGCAGCCGCGCAACGGCGCCGACTGGAGCGGCATCGCCACCAAGGAGGTGATGGTGAAGGGCCACGACGGCGTGGATGTGCCGTTGACGATCATCAGTCCGAAGAACGTCGCGCGCGACGGCACGGCGCCGTTGCTGCTCGATGCCTACGGCGCCTATGGTGTCAGCCAGCCGCCGGTGTTCTGGCCATCGCTGGCCGCCTGGCTGGAGCGCGGCGGCGTCTATGCGGTCGCCCACGTACGCGGCGGCGGGGAATTGGGCGACGACTGGCATCGCGGCGGATTCAAGTCCACGAAGTCCAATTCGTGGCGTGATGTGATCGCGACGGCGCAATGGCTGATCGCCGAACGCTGGACCGCGCCGCCCCGGCTGGCGCTCATTGGCAGCAGCGCCGGCGGACTGACGGTCAGCAACGCGATGGTGGAGCGCCCGGACCTGTTTGCGGCCATGGTCAGCCAGTCAGGGTTCCACGACACGCTGCGCAGCGAAACGGGCGCTTCCGGCCCGGCCAACGTGCCGGAGTTCGGCTCGGTGGCCACCGAAAGCGGCCTCGCCGATTTGTTGGCGATGAGCAGCTATGCACGCGTGGAGGACGACGTCGCCTATCCCGCTGCGCTGCTGACGATCGGCTTCCGCGACGCTCGCGTCGACCCGTGGGACCCGGGAAAGATGGCGGCGCGCTTGCAGGCGGTGAGCGCAGCGCTGGGCGCGCGCGGCAATCCGGTCCTGCTAAGGGTGGATTTCGACGGTGGCCATGGCACAAGTTCGGCCCGGATGGCCGACGAGACCACAGACTTGTTCGCGTTCCTGCTGTGGCGAACGGGTGCGCCCGACTTCGTGCTGCCCTGACGTCGCTCAGGCCGGCGGCTGCCGCCAGTGCGGCGGGAACGTCCTGTCGAAAAACGGCAACGCCTCGATCCGCGCCTTCCATGCGAGAAGCTGCGACGTCACCATGCCCGCCGCGTCGAGGTCGGGCAATTTCATCTCGGCGCGCCACAGCGCGGCCACCAGCGGATAGAGGGCGAAGTCCGCCGCGGAGAGCTGCCCGGCGAGAAAGTCGCCTTTCATCGCGCGCGTGAACAACGCACTTTCCTCGACGACCGCCTTGCGGCCCTCGGCGATCTTGTCGGCCTCGCGCTCCTCTGGCTTCTTCCAAAACGCTTGCGTCAGTACCAGACTGGTCGCCTCGTAGTAATAGTTGTCGACCTCCTGAATCAGCCTGCGCACCAGCGCCCGCTGCCGGACGTCGCCGGGAAAGAGCGGTGCACCCCGGCCTGGATAGGCTTCGTCCAGGTACTCGACGATCGCATTCGATTCGTAAAGCACGAATTCGCCGTCGACCAGGACGGGAACCTGGTGGCGCGGATTGAGCGCAATGAATTCCGGCTTGCGCGTGTCGCGCGCCGAGAACGAAAGCATCCTGAGTTCATAGGCAAGCGCCTTGTGTTCCAACGCCAGCTGCGCGCGCCATGCAAAGGGCGACCCCGATCCGGAATACAGCGTCAGGCTCATGCTCGATCCTTGTCAGCGGTAACGGTTGATTTCACTTCTTCGTCGCACCCATCGAGCCGCGCATGGCCTCGAGCGACGCCTTCTGCAATTCCATCGTCTTGATGCTCATCTGCATCATTGACAGGCTCATCGTCAGCCAGTTCTCGATGATCTTCAGTTCGGCGATCTTGCGGTCGATTTCCACGGGGTCGAGCGCGGCGAACATCGCTGCAGGATTGGGAAACGGCATGGCGCCGGGCACGGCCGGCGCGCCCGGCATTCCGAACCCCGGCATGGTCACGCCGAGCGGATTCCACATCTTCTGCATGAACTCCATCGCGTCCTGCGGGGAGAACGCCGCTCCCCCAGTTACGCCCGTCGGTCCGGGCTTCTTGTTGTCGCCGTTCATGACTCCTCCTGTCGTGGTACTCCAGCGGGGCGTTCCGCCCATTTTCTCCGCCTGCTAGTATCCTCCCTCATGGCAGAGATTGGCGCAACCGTGCACGCGCGGCTGAAGGGCATCGTCGGCGACGCAAACGTGCTTTCCGCGGATGAGGATGTGGCGCCCTATCTGACCGATTGGCGCGACCGTTTCCATGGTGCCGCGCTCGCCGTCGTCCGACCGGCTACGACAGACGAGGTTGCCGCGGTGGTCGCGACCTGCGCCGGGTTGCGCATCGGCATCGTCCCTCAGGGCGGCAACACCGGCATGTGCGGCGGCGCGACGCCGGACGCGACCGGCACGGAAATCGTGCTCTCGCTTTCGCGCCTCAACCGCATCCGCGCGCTGGACGCGGCGAACGCGACGTTGACGGCGGAAGCCGGCGTTCCGTTGTCCGCCGTGCACGCCGCAGCCGTGGGCGCCGGATTGCTGTTCCCGCTCTCGCTTGCCTCCGAAGGGAGCTGTACGATCGGCGGCAATCTGTCGACCAACGCCGGTGGAACTGCCGTGCTGCGCTTCGGCAATGCCCGCGATCTCACGCTGGGCGTCGAAGTGGTGCTGGCGGACGGTCGCGTATGGAATGGCCTTAGGGGTTTGCGCAAGGACAATACCGGCTACGACCTGAAGCAGCTGTTCATCGGCGGCGAAGGGACGCTGGGAATAGTCACCGCCGCCACGCTGAAGCTCTTTCCCGCGCCACGCACGCAAGTCACCGCGTTGTGCGCCGTCCCCGCCGTCGGAGCCGCTGTCCGACTCCTCGGACAGCTCAAAGCGGCGCTGGGCGATCGCCTGACGGGTTTCGAGTTGATGAGTGCGGTCGCGCTGTCGCTGTCGGTCAAGCACCATGCCGTTACTCCTCACCCGTTGCCCGGTCACCCGTGGTACGTCCTTGTCCAGGCCGACGACAGCGCGGCCGATGCGCCTCTCGCGGCGCTCACGGAAGCGGCGCTGATGGCTGCCGTCGGTGACGAGGTCGCGCTGGATGCCGTGGTCGCGCAGTCGGGCGACCAGGCGGCCAGGCTGTGGTCGCTGCGCGAGAACATCAGCGAAGCGCAGCGCAGGGAAGGTCCCAACATCAAGCACGACATTTCCCTGCCCGTTTCCGCCATCACCGACTTCCTGTCCGAATGCGACGCGGCGCTCGCCGGCGCCTTTCCGGGTTCAAGGCTGGTCGTGTTCGGACACCTGGGCGACGGCAATCTCCATTACAACCTGTCTGCACCCGAGGGCGTCGCGGCGAAATCGTTCCTGGCCCATGCGGAATCGGCAAACCGCATCGTGCACGATTGTGTCGCCCGCTTTCACGGAAGCTTCAGCGCGGAGCACGGCGTGGGACAATTGAAACGTTCGGAGCTCGTGCGCTACAAGTCCGGCGTTGAACTCGAGCTAATGCGTGCAATCAAGACCGCGCTCGATCCCGCCAATCTCATGAATCCGGGAAAGATACTTTGATGGGCAAGGTGATCTTCTGGCTGGTCGTCGTCTTCGGCATCCTTTTCGCGCTTCGGCTGTTGAATGCGGCAAAGCTGAGGCAGCACAACGACCCATCCCGCCCCGGCAAAGCGCGGGCGCCTGGGGACATGGCGATGATCAAGTGCGTGGAGTGCGGCGTCTTCCTGCCCAAGACGGATGCGACAACCGCGCCGGACGGGTATCGTTGTGGCGATCCGGCCTGTCCCAACCGCAAGCGCACTTCCGCTTGACGGGCCGGGACAAACCCAAACGACACCATGCAACCCGCTCCCGCGATCCCGCCGTTCGAGCCGCCGCCGCTGCCGATGTCGCTCAGCGATTCGGGCCGGCGCATCCTGTGGATCGTCGGCCTGTATCGCGCCGCGTGCGCTGCGATGTTGCTGGGCGCCGCGCTGCTGGTCGACCCCAAGCTCCTCAACGTCGGCACACCCAACGCTTTCATCACCGGCGTCGGCCTGTACTTCGTGTTCGGGCTGGCGTCATTCTGGTGGGTACAGATGGAGCGGCTTCCGCTGCCTCTGCCGCACATGCTGTTCACGCTGTTGTTCGGCGACGTGTTCTTCCTGGGGCTCGTCATGTTTGCCGGCGGCGGCTTCGGCGCACCGCTGCCGATCCTGCTGTTCCCGCAGCTCGCCGCGGCCGGCTGGCTGCTGCGCCAGGAAACCGCGTTCTTCCAGGCTGGCTTTGCGTCCGTCGCGCTGCTCGGGCTCGACGCGTTCCGCCTGTGGAACGGAACGGCCGGCGGCGCGCAGCTGTTCCAGACCGGTATCATCGGGTTCGGCTATTTCGCCACCGTCGGCATTGCCGTTGCGCTCGGCCGTTACACCAAGCAGTCGGAAGACCTGGCGGCCCAGCGCGGCATCGACGTCGCCAACCTGGAGCAGGTCAACCGGCTCATCATCCAGGACATGCAGGACGGCGTGCTGGTCGTCGACCTGAACGGCATCGTGCGGGGCCACAATGCGCAGGTCACGCGCCTGCTGGGCGGCTTCGGCAGGATGCGCGGGGGCATGCGGCTCGCCGAATTCAGCACCACGCTGCACGACTACTGGCGGCGCTGGCAGGAGGACTTCAGCGAAACGCTCGAACCGTTCAAGGTGGACGCCACGCAACGCTTGCTGCGCGTGCGCCTGGTGCGGATCGGGTCGGGGTTGAACGGTGGCACGCTGATCTACCTCGAAGACTTGGGACGCGCGCAGACCGAGGCGCAGCAGATGAAGCTCGCGGCGATGGGCCGGCTGACGGCGTCGATCGCGCACGAGGTGCGCAATCCCTTGTCGGCGATAAACCAGGCGGCGCAGTTGCTGGAGGAAGATGGCGCCGTTGCCCCCGAGGGTGCGCGGCTGCTCAGCATGATTCGCAACAATGCGAAGCGCATCGACCGGATCGTCGGTGAAGTGCTGCAGTTGAACCGGCGCGACCGCCAGCAGCCGGAAGTGGTCCAGTTCGCCGACTTCATGCGCTCGCTGATCGAGGAAATCGTGCCGGCGGAAAACATGCCGCAAGGCGGCGTGATGATGCAGATCCCGGATGACCTCCTCATCATCTTCGACCGCGGGCACCTGAACCAGATTGTGTGGAACCTGGTGCGCAACGCGTGGCAGCACTGCCAGAAGAAGGAGGGCAGCATCCGCATCGTCGCGCGTGCCGGCTACATGGGCGACGCGGTGATCTGCGAGCTGAACGACGATGGGCCGGGCATTCCGGCCGAATTTCGGCCGCAGATATTCGAACCATTCTTCACTACGCGGCCGGGCGGCACCGGCCTCGGACTGTACATTGCGCGGGAGCTGGCCGACGCCAATGGCGCCGCACTCGAATTGCTGCCCAAAGGACCGGGCGCGTACTTCCGGATGACGTTGAAACGGGCATTGACACCGGGCCAATGAGCCTGGCGCGCAGACCGATGTAAGGGAGACGAAAGATGGCAAGAAAAATACGCGGCCAACCGAGAATTCTGGTCGTTGACGACGAACCGGACCTGTTGGAGCTTCTGGAATTGACGCTGTCGCGAATGGGGCTCGACACCGTTTGCGCGCAGAACGTCAGCGAAGCGGTGAGCCTGCTCGACAAGGAACCCTTCGACCTGTGCCTCACCGACATGCGGCTGCCCGACGGCGAGGGATTGCGTGTCGTCGAGCACATCACGCAGAAGGGCCTCGACGTGCCGGTTGCGGTGATCACTGCGTTCGGCAGCGCGGAAAACGCCGTGGCGGCGCTGAAGGCCGGCGCGTTCGACTACCTGGCCAAGCCCGTGGCGCTGGAACAACTGCGCGCGCTGGTGAAGCAGGCGCTGAAGGTGCCCGAGAAGACGCAGCCGGCAAGTTCCTACCAGTTGCTTGGTGAATCGCAGGCGATCGAGCAAGTGCGCGGACTGATCGAGCGTCTGGCCAAGAGCCAGGCGCCGGTCTTCGTCAATGGCGAATCCGGCAGCGGCAAGGAACTCGCCGCACGGACGATCCACCTGAATGGCCCGCGCGGCGAACAGCCGTTCGTTGCCGTCAATTGCGGCGCCATTCCCGAAAACCTGATGGAGAGCGAGTTCTTCGGCTATCGCAAGGGCGCCTTCACCGGCGCGGAGGCCGATCGCGATGGATTCTTCCAGGCGGCCAACGGCGGCACGCTGTTCTTAGACGAGGTCGCCGACCTGCCGCTTGCCATGCAGGTCAAGCTGCTGCGGACGATACAGGAAAAGAAGGTGCGCAAGGTCGGCGCCACGCAGGAGGACCCGGTCGACGTACGCATCATCAGCGCCACGCACAAGAAGCTGGCGGCGCTGGTCGAATCAGGCGAATTCCGGCAGGACCTCTTCTACCGATTGCACGTCATCGAGCTGGCCATGCCCAGCTTGCGCGAAATGCGCGAGGACATCCCGCTGATCGCCAACGCCATTCTGACCAAGCTTTCGCGCGGCGTCGTCGCGCAGCTGGAACCGGAGGCGATCGCCGCGCTGGAGCGCTATCCGTTTCCCGGCAATGTGCGCGAGCTCGAAAACATCCTGGAGCGCGGGTTGTCCCTGGCGGCCGACCCGCAGCACATCACGGCAGAGGACCTCCACCTGACCCCGCTGGCGGAGGAATCCGACGCGGCAGTGCCGCCCGGCGAAAAGTGGCCGCTGCAAGATTATCTCGACCGTGTCGAGCGCGCAGCGATCAACGAGGCACTGGAAAAGACGCGCTACAACCGGACGGCGGCGGCGAAGCTGCTCGGAATTACTTTTCGCGCGATGAGATACCGGATGGAGCGCCTGGGCATCAAGTGACGGCGCAAACGACGTTGCGGACCACACCACGTCGGCTTGAAATCGATTCCGATGGCGTTGCCGGGATTGCCACACAGGTGCCCTCGCCCAACTGCGATGCGCGTCCCGCCGGCACGGAAGTCTCGCTGATCGTCGTCCACGGCATATCGCTGCCGCCCGGAAAGTTCGGCGGCGGCGACGTGGCGCGCCTCTTCACCAACGAACTCGATCCGGGCGCCGACCCCTACTTTCCGGGCATCGCGCACCTCAGAGTCTCGGCGCATTTCTTCATCCGCCGCGACGGCGAACTGGTGCAGTTCGTCCCGTGCGGGCGCCGCGCCTGGCACGCCGGCGTGTCGTCGTGGCGCGGCCTGTCCGGCTGCAACGACTACTCGGTCGGCATCGAACTTGAAGGTACCGACAACCTTCCCTACAGGTCGGCCCAGTATCGGAGGCTGGCGCAAGTCGCCCGGGCATTGCGTCGGCGCTATCCGATCCGCGACATGGTCGGACACAGCGACGTGGCCCCGGGTCGCAAGACCGACCCCGGCGCCGCGTTCGACTGGACCCATCTGGGACGGCTGCTGGGCGCCCGGCCGACCGACGGCTGCGCCACCGCCTAACCCAACGGAGGTCCAGCCGGTCGCCCAAGGTGCGCGTGGGCGTCATCGGTTATAATAGGCGGTTGCCCAATCCGGGCCGTTTTGAGGCGAGACCGGCCGCCGGACGCGATTCCATTGCGAATCTAAGCCGTCCTTAAGGTAATCCGGCGCATCGTTCGTTCCCATGCAGTTACTCGCGGATTTCTTCCCGCTCCTGCTCTTCTTCATTGCCTTCAAGTGGCAGGGGATCTATGTCGCGACTGCGGTGGCGATGATCGCGTCGGTGGCGCAGATCGCCTGGTTCAAATGGAAGGGCAAGCTGTCGGCCATTCACTGGATGTCGTTCGCGATCATCGCCGTGTTCGGCGGCGCGACCTTGGTGCTGCACGACGAGATGTTCATCAAGTGGAAGCCGACCGTGCTGTACGGGTTGTTCGGAACCATTCTCGCCGTCGGCAAGCTGGCGTTCGGGCGCGACCTGATTGGAGCGTTGCTCAAGGACATCACGCTGCCGGCGTCCGTGTGGACGCGCGTGACGTGGTCGTGGGCGTGCTTCCTCTTCGCGATGGCCGTGCTGAACTGGTATGTCGCCTTCCACTTCCCGACCGAAACCTGGGTCAATTTCAAGGTGTGGGGCGGTATCGGGCTCTTCCTGGGGTTCGCGCTGGCGCAGGGCCTGATGCTGGCGCGCCACATCGAGGAGCCGCAATGAGCACCGCCTCCGCGCAACGCAGCGTGGCCGAAACGCTCGAAGACCGCCTGTCCGTGCTCGCGCCGGCCGTCCTCGAGCTGGCCGACGACAGCGCGGAACACGTCGGGCATGCCGGCGCCGCGGGCGGCGGCGGACATTTTTCGCTTTTGATCGTTTCGGAACAGTTTTCGGGTCTCACGCGGCTCGCGCGGCATCGCGCCGTGCTGGATCGTGTCGCGGACCTCATCCCTCATCCGGTGCATGCGCTTGCCATTCGCGCGTACACGCCGGACGAATTCC
>Ga0302322_100004174_pt1 | contig 12508 bp, 9 predicted proteins | sample Fen_T0_2_FD_203757 | JGI IMG/M metagenome (GOLD analysis project Ga0302322, IMG submission 203757) | Peat permafrost microbial communities from Stordalen Mire near Abisko, Sweden - Fen_T0_2 | ecosystem: Environmental > Terrestrial > Soil > Wetlands > Permafrost | place: Sweden: Abisko...
TGCCGGGGCGCCGCGCCCCCGGCCGCATCATTGCCCACCAGAACCCATGAAGCCAGCGCCATTCCGTTATGCCGCCGCCGAATCCCTCGAGCACGCCTTGGCCCTGAAGGCCAGGTACGGCGAAGAAGCGCGCTTTCTGGCCGGCGGCCAGAGCCTGATCCCGGCGATGAATTTCCGCCTCGCCCAGCCGGCGGTGCTGATCGACATCAACCCTCTGCTCGAGCTCAACTTCATCTCGGCGGGTACTGACGGTCTGCGCATAGGCGCGCGCACCCGCTACGCCACGGTCGAGCATTCGGCCGAGGTCGATACCCTGCAGCCGCTGCTCGCCGAGGTGCTGCCCAACATCGCCCATCCGCAGATCCGCAACCGCGGCACCCTGTGCGGCAACCTCGCGCATGCCGACCCGGCCTCCGAATTGCCGGCAGTGATGCTGGCGTCCGGCGCGCGCATGCACGCGCGCTCGGCAAGCGGCGAGCGCTGGATCGCGGCTAGCGACTTCTTCATCAACCTGTTCGAGACCGCCCTGCGGGCGGATGAAATGCTGGTGGAAATCGAACTGCCGCCCCTGCCGCCGCGCACCGGCACCTGTTTCATGGAATTGGCGCGGCGTCAGGGTGACTACGCGATGATGGGGGTGGCCGTGCAGGTGACCCTGGATGCGGGTGGAAAATGCACTCTCGCCAGCATCGCACTGTGCAACGCCGGACCGACGCCGATGGCGGCGCCCGCCGCCGCGCAAGTGCTGGTCGGCAACAGCCTGGACTCCAAGGTGATCGCCGCTGCGGCCGCCCAGGCACAAAGCGAAGTCAGCCCGAACGGCAACGTGCACGCCACGGCAGACTACCAGCGCCACCTGGCCGGCGTGCTGACCCGGCGCGCGCTCGCCACTGCCGGCGCACGCGCCCTTCAAAAGGTACCCGCATGAGCAGCACCGAACTCTCCGACACCAGTGTCAACGACAGTGTCACGGTCACCCTGACGGTGAACGGCAAGCGCTACACCCGCACGGTGGAGCCGCGCATGCTGCTGTCCGACTTCCTGCGTCACGAACTGGGCCTGACGGGCACCCACGTCGGCTGCGAGCACGGTGTGTGCGGCGCCTGCACGGTGCAGATGGACGGCCAGCCCGCGCGCTCCTGCCTGACCTTCGCGGTGCAGGCCCAGCCGCACGCGATTTCCACCGTCGAGGGCCTGGCGCCCGCGCGCGGCCAACTGCATCCGCTGCAGGAGGCGTTCCGCGAATGTCACGGCCTGCAATGCGGCTATTGCACCCCGGGCATCCTGATGACCATGCAGGCCTTTCTGGCGGCCCATCCCGACCCCGACGAAGCGCAGATCCGCCACGCCCTGTCGGGCAACCTGTGCCGCTGCACCGGCTACCAGCACATCGTCGACGCGGTCGCCCTGGCGGCAAAAAACGCGCGCGCGGCCAAGGGTGGCGCGGCATGAGTACCCGCTACTTCGGCGAACCGGTCAAGCGCAACGAGGACGCGCGCCTGCTCACCGGCGCGGCCCTGTTCGTCGACGATGTCGAGCTGACCGGCATGTTGCACGCGGCCTTCCTGCGCAGCCCGTATGCGCATGCGCGCATCCTTTCCATCGACAGTACGGCGGCGAAACAGCGCCCGGGCGTGATCGCCATCTACACTGCCGAGGACCTGGGCGCCTACTGGCAGCCCGGCCCCCTGCTGGTGCCGCCGCCCCCGGTGGCCGGCATCACCTTCAACCAGCGCTGCCAGGTGCCGCTGGCCAAGGACGTGGTGCGCCACGTCGGCGAGCCGCTGGTGCTGGTGATCGCCGAGAGCCGCTACATCGCGGAAGATGCAGTGAACGACATCGTGGTCGATTGGGACCCGCTGCCGGTGGCCGCCGATCTGGAAGCCGCCGCCAGACCAGACGCCCCGCGCGTGCACGACGATGTGCCGGGCAACGTTGCCGCCTGGGTGCGCCAGACCAATGGCGATTACGCGACCGCGTCTCGCGGCGCGCACCTCACGATAAAGCGCAGGTTCACCTACGACCACGGTTGCTCGCAACCGATGGAAACCCGCGGCGTGGTCGCGCAGTGGGACAACAAGGCCGACAAGCTGACCATCTGGGACACCACCCAGGCGCCGGTGGCGATCCGCAACGGCATGGCCGCGATGCTTAAGCTCAGCGAGCGCCAGGTGCGGGTGATCGCCCCCTTCATCGGCGGCGGCTTCGGCCCGAAGATCATGATGTTCTACCCCGAGGAAGTGCTGGTCCCCTGGGTGGCGATGCAGCTCGATACGCCGGTGAAATGGATAGAGGACCGCGCCGAGCATTTCGTCGCCACCACCCACGAGCGCGGGCAGATTCACGACGCCGAAATGGCGCTGGACAAGGACGGCAAGATCATCGGCGTCAAAGACGTGTTCCTGCACGACACCGGTGCCTACGACCCCTACGGCCTGACCGTGCCGCTGAACAGCCAGTGCACCCTGCTCGGACCCTACGTGGTGCCGCATTACGACAGCACCTTCACCGCGGTGTTCACCAACAAGACCCTGGTCACGCCGTATCGCGGCGCGGGCCGCCAGCACGGGGTGTTCGTGATGGAGCGCCTGCTCGACATCGCGGCGCGCGAGCTGGGCATCACGCCGGCGGAAATCCGCCGCCGCAATTTCATTGCGCCGGATGCCTTTCCCTATAACCACAAGATCATCTACCAGGACTTCACCGAACTCACCTACGACAGCGGCAACTACGCGCCCATCCTCGACCAGGTGTTGAAGACCATCGACTATGAGCGCTTCATCAAGGAAGAGCAGCCGCGCCTGCGTGCCGCCGGCAAGTGTGTCGGCATCGCCGTGGTCTGCTATGTCGAGGGCACCGGCATCGGCCCGTATGAAGGCGCGAAGGTGCAGGTGCAGGCCAGCGGCAAGGTCAGCGTGGTCACCGGCATCGGCACCCAGGGCCAGGGCCACTACACCAGCTTCGCGCAGATCGTCGCCGATGCCACCGGGGTGGACGTCACCGACGTCGAAGTGGTGACCGGTGACACCGACCAGTTCTACTGGGGCGCCGGCACCTTTGCCAGCCGCGGCGCGGTAGTCGCGGGCAACGCGATCGGCCAGGCCGCCGGCATCGTGCGGCAGAAGATCCTCAGCACCGCCGCCGAACACTTCGAGTGCGCCGAGACCGACCTGGTGATAGAAAACGGCAAGGTCTCGCTGGCCGGCGTGCCCGACCACTCGATCACCCTGGGCGAGTTGGCCAGGCAGGCCAATCCGATGCGCGGCGCGGTCGCGCCCGGCACCGAGCCGGGGCTGGAGGCGACCAGCTACTTCGGCCCGACCATGGGGGCCACCGCCTCCGGCGCCCACGCGATGATCATCGAGGTCGACCCCGAAACCATGATGATAGAGATCAAGCGCTATGCGGTGGCCCACGACTGCGGCGTGGTGATCAACCCGCTGATCGTCGAGGGCCAGGTGCAGGGCGGCGTGGCCCAGGGCATAGGCAACGCCTTTTTCGAGCAACTGGTCTACAGCGAGGAAGGCCAGTTGCTCAACGCCTCGCTGGCCGACTATCTGCTGCCCACTGCCCTGGACGTGCCGCGCATGGAGATGACCCACACCGTCACCCCCTCGCCGCTCAACCCGCTGGGCATCAAGGGGGTGGGCGAGGCCGGCGCGATTCCGGTCGGCCCCTTGTACGCCCAGGCGATCGAGGACGCGCTGCAATTGCACAAGATCAAGGTGGAACTGCTGGACATCCCCTTAAGCCCATCCAGGCTCTGGGAACTGACGCGCGCCGGAAAGCTAGAATAGCGGGCCATACTTCCGCGCCTGAGCCCCTTGTCATCTTCCCGTAGGACAAACGCCGCGTCACGTGTTGCCGGGTGCGCCGCATGCTGATCTGCGGCGACATCGGCGGCACCAAGGTGCTGCTCGGCCTGGCCGAGCAGCAGGGCGGCGCCTGGCGCTGGCGCCTGCAGCGCCGCTATATGTGCGCCGACTATCCGGGCCTGGACGCGATGTTCGCCGACTTCATGCGCATCGCCGGAGACGCCGCCCTGTACCCGGGCGACATCACCGGCGGCTGCCTGGCGGTGGCTGGCCCGGTCAGCGAGCACGGCCGCACCGCGCGCCTGACCAACCTGCCCTGGGAGATCGACGCCGCCGCCCTTGCCGCGGCGCACGGCACCGGGCCGATCCGCCTGGTCAACGACTTTGCCGCCGCCGCCGCCGGTGTAGACGCGGTCGAGCCCGACGCATTGGTGGAACTGCAGCACGGCGAGCCGGAAAAACGCGGGGTGCGCCTGGTGCTGGGCGCCGGCACCGGCCTGGGCGTTGCCACATTGGTATGGCATGGCGGCAGCGAGGGTGGCTACCGGCCGATCGCCGGCGAAGGCGGCCATATCGGCTTCGCGCCCAACGACGAGACCCAGCTCGCCCTCCGGCGCTTTCTTGGCCAGGACGGCGTGCGCGTGAGCAACGAGCACATCGTCTCCGGGCCGGGCCTGATGTCGGTGTACCGCTTTTTCCTCGGCAAGATGCCGGCCGCGCCGGCCGGCGCCCTGCTCTCGGCGCTGCCTGCCCAGGCCGCCACTCCCGCGCAGGTGGCCGAGCAGGCCTTGCGCGACCCGCACGGCGCGGCGGCGCATGCGCAGGAACTGTTTTTTCGGGTCTACGGCCAGGTGGCCGGCGACCTGGCGCTGGCCCTGATGGCGCGCGGCGGGGTCTACATCGCCGGCGGCATGGTCACCCACCTGTTGCCGCAATTGCAGGCCAGCCCATTTCTTGCCGCCTTCAACGCCAAGGCGCCGCACGAGGCGCTGACGCGGCGCTTCCCGGTGCGCCTGGTGATAGCCCCCGACCTGGGACTGAAGGGCGCGGCGCGCATCGCCGCCGGGCTGCCCCAGGTCTGAGCGGTGCCTAGCTCCTGACCAGGATCACCGCTGCCAACGGCGGCAGGGTCAGGGTCAGCGAGGCCTCCTGACCCATCCAGGGGGTGCGCTGTTCCGCGACCAAGTGCGCGCCGGCGTGCATGCCGCTGCCGCCATAGGCATCCGCGTCGGATTCCAGCAACACCCGGTAGGCGCCTGCTTGCGGCACGCCCAGCCGGTAGCCGGGCCGCGGCACCGGGGTGAAGTTGAACACCGCGACCACGCAGCCGCCATTCCGGTCGCGCCGCACCCAGCTGATCAACGACTGCTCGGCATCGTTGCAGTCTATCCAGTCGAAGCCGGCGGGATCGAAATCGAGTTCGTGCAGGGCCGGCAGGTCGCGGTACAGGCGATTCAGGTCGCCCACCAGATGCGCGATACCCCGGTGCTCGCGCAGCGCCAGCAGCCCCCAGGGCAGTTCCTCGCCGCTGCGCCATTCGTGCTCGGACGCCAGTTCGCCGCCCATGAAAAACAGCTTCTTGCCCGGCGCCAGCGCCTGGTAGGCGAGCAGCAGGCGCAGGTTGGCAAAGCGCTGCCAGGCGTCGCCGGGCATTTTCATCAAGAGGGAGCGCTTGCCGTGCACCACCTCGTCGTGGGAGAGCGGCAGGACGAAGTTCTCGCTGTAGGCGTAGAGCTGGCCGAAGGTCAGGCGTTGATGATGGTAGCGGCGGTGGATAGGGTCCTGCTCCATGTAGGCCAGGGTGTCGTTCATCCAGCCCATGTTCCATTTCATCGAAAAGCCCAGCCCGCCCAGGTAGACCGGGCGCGAGACCATCGGCCAGGCGGTCGATTCCTCGGCGATGGTGAGCGCCCCGGGAAACTCGCCGTGGACCATCATGTTCAGTTCGCGCAGGAAGGCCATCGCGTCCAGGTTCTCGCGCCCGCCATATTTGTTCGGCGCCCATTCGCCGGCCTTGCGCGAGTAGTCCAGGTAGAGCATCGAGGCCACCGCGTCGACCCGCAGCGCGTCGGCATGGAACTCGGACAGCCAGTAATGCGCGCTTGAGAGCAAAAAGCTTTTCACCTCGTTGCGGGCGAAATTGAACACATGGGTGCCCCAGTCCGGGTGCATGCGCATGCGCGGGTCGGCGTGCTCGTAGAGCGGGGTGCCGTCGAAATGGGCGAGGGCGAAATCGTCGGCCGGAAAGTGCCCGGGCACCCAGTCCAGGATCACCCCTATGCCGGCGGCATGGCAGGCGTCGACCAGAAAGCGCAGGTCGTCCGGGCTGCCGAAGCGGCTGCTGGGGGCGAAAAACCCGGTGCACTGGTAGCCCCAGGACTCGTCCAGCGGGTGCTCCATCAACGGCAAAAATTCGATGTGCGTATAACCCAGGCCCTGCACGTGAGGCACCATGCGCTCGGCCATGTCGCGGTAGCTGTAGAAGGCCCCGCCGGGGTGGCGCATCCACGAGCCGGCATGCACTTCGTAGATCGACATGGGCGCATGCAGCCAGTCCGAGTGCCGGCGCCGCTCCATCCAGGCGGCATCGCTCCAGGCATGCGCGGCAGGCGCGGCGACCCGGGCGGCGGTGGCCGGGCGGTACTCGAACTGGCGCCCGTAAGGGTCGGTCTTGCGCGCCACCATGCCGGTGCCGCGATGGCGCAATTCGAACTTGTACAGTGCCCCGGGCGCCAGTTCCGGGATGAACAGTTCCCACACCCCGGAAGCGCCCAGCGATGCCATAGGGCAGACCCGGCCATCCCACAGGTTGAAATCGCCCACCACCGAGACCCGCTCTGCGTTCGGCGCCCAGACCCGGAAGCACACCCCGGCCACCCCGCGGCGCTCCTGCGGCAATGCCCCCAGCATGCGGTAGGACTGCAGGTTGCGGCCTTCGTTGAATATGTACAGGTCGTCGGCCGAGGGAACCGGCGGGAAATCGTAGGGGTCGAAACTGCTGACACCGTCAATGCGCAGGGTGTAAGGTAAGTCCCGCGTGAGCTTGCCCAGCGGCAAGGTCAGTTCGAACACCCCGGGGGCCGGCATTTTTTTCAGCAACCGGAAGCGTTCGCCGACCTGGACCGCCACCTCCCGCGCATGGGGCCGGTAGACTCGCAGGCGCTCGTCCTTGCCATTGCCGGAAGGATGCCTACCCAGCACCTGGAATGGATCGTGCATGCGTGCTTCGAGCAGGGCTACCAGGTTTTGGTCCACGAGGTCTGATCCATTGTTGTCACAAGCAAATAGTGTTCATACAACCATGATAGGGTGGCCATTGTAGCCACCACAGGAGACAGTATGCCCCCCGAAATCGCTGCCTACCCCCCGCCGCCGGCCCGCTCGGCCGGATCGCTGGCGCGCGCCACCTGCGCTTTTGTGCTCGCCGGCGGCCGCGGCACCCGCCTGATGCAGCTCACCGACTGGCGCTGCAAGCCGGCCGTGCCCTTCGGCGGCAAATTCCGCATCATCGACTTCACCTTGTCGAACTGCGTCAACTCCGGAATCCGCCGGATCGGCATCGCCACCCAGTACAAGGCGCAAAGCCTGATCCGCCACATCCAGCGCGGCTGGAGCTTTCTGGACGGCCGGTTCCAGGAATTCGTAGACATATTGCCGGCCCAGCAGCAGGTGGCAGAGAACTGGTATCGCGGCACCGCCGACGCGGTGTTCCAGAACCTCGATTCCCTGCGCCGCAACTCGCCGCGCTTCGCCCTGATCCTGTCGGGCGACCACATCTATAAGATGGACTACGGCAAGATGCTGGAGCAGCACGTCGCCAACCAGGCCGACCTCACCATCGCCTGCATCGACGTGCCGGTGGAAGACGCCAGCAGCTTCGGGGTGGTCGGGGTCGACGCGGAGCAGCGGGTGCGCAGCTTCACCGAGAAGCCCCGCGACCCGCAGGCGATCCCCGGGCGCCCCGGGCGCGCCCTGGCGAGCATGGGCATCTACGTGTTCAACGCCGATTTTCTCTACGAGCAGTTGATCCGCGACAGCGACGAGCCGAACTCGTCCCATGATTTCGGCAAGGACCTGATCCCGCACCTGGTGCCGCGCTACCGTGTGTACGCCCACAGTTTCTCCGACAGTTGCGTCGATGCCTCGGAAAGCCGCCAGCCCTACTGGCGCGACGTCGGCACCATCGATGCCTACTGGGAAGCAAATATCGAGCTCACCAAGGTGACACCGGAACTGAACATGTACGACGAGGACTGGCCGATCTGGACCCACCAGGAACAATTGCCGCCGGCCAAGTTCGTGTTTGACGACGAAAACCGCCGTGGCATGGCGGTCGATTCCCTGGTCTCCGGGGGCATCATCATCAGCGGCGCGCAGGTGCGCCGCTCCATGCTGTTCTCCAAGGTGCAGGCGCACAGCTACGCGCAGATCGAGGACTCGGTGGTGCTGCCCAACGTGGACATCGGCCGGAACGTCAGGTTGCGCAAGGTGGTGATCGACAAGCATTGCCGGATCCCGGCCGGCATGAGCATAGGCTACGACCTGGAGGCGGACCGCAAGCGCTTTCACGTCAGCGAGGGAGGGGTTACCCTGGTGACCCCGGAGATGCTGGACCAGCGGGCGCACCATATTTTCTAGTTTCGACAAAAGTAAAACCCTACTTTTGTCGAGTCTAGTTTGCATGAAATCGCTGGCGGAGCCAGTCGATTTCATGGTGAAACTGCAACGAAACGGCAACAGCACGGCGACACTGGTGTCGCCGGAGATTTGAGGAACGATGAGCAAACGACTCGACCTGGTGTTTCTCTGGCACATGCACCAGCCGGACTACCGCGACCATCGCAGCGGCGAGTTCGTGCTGCCCTGGGTCTACCTGCATGCGCTCAAGGACTACACAGACATGGCGGGGCACCTGGAGCGCCACCCGGGGATCAAGGCGGTGGTCAACTTCGTGCCGGTGCTGGCCGAGCAGATCGAGAGCTACGTGGCGCAGTTCGAGAGCGGCCGTTTCCACGACCCACTGCTGCGCATGCTGGCCGCGCCCGACCTGGAGCAGCTCGATGCCCAGAGCCGCGAGCTGCTTACCCAGGCCTGCTTTCGCAGCAACCACGACACCATGCTGGCGCCCTTCCCGCACTACAAGCGCCTGCACGACATCTACCACGCCCTGGTGCCCAAGGGCGCCGAGGCCGAGCCCAGCCTGGCCTACCTGTCGGGCAGCTATTTCACCGACCTGATCACCTGGTATCACCTGGCCTGGACCGGTGAAACCGAAAGGCGCGCCTGGCCCCTGCTCACCGACCTGATGAAAAAAGGCGAGGCCTATACCTGGGAGGACCGCTGCGCCCTGCTCGCCCTGCTGGGCGAAATCCTGCGTAAGCTGCTGCCGCGCTACCGCGCCCTGGCGCAGGCCGGACGGATCGAGCTGTCCAGCACCCCGCAGACCCACCCGCTCTCGCCCCTGCTGCTCGACTTCACCGTGGCACGCGACGGCGTGCCTGATGCGCCGCTGCCGGCCGCGCCCGGCTACCCCGGCGGCGCGGCCCGGGTCGCCGCGCAAATCAGCGCGGCGCAGGCCAGCCATGCCCAGCGCTTCGGCACCGCGCCGGTCGGCATGTGGCCGGCCGAAGGCGCGGTCTCGGAGGCCTTTGTGACCCAGCTGGCGGCCCAGGGCGTGCACTGGGCCGCCAGCGGCGAGGGCGTGCTGCGCGCCAGCCTGCACCGCTCGCAGCTGGAAGACCCGGCGCCCGCCTACCATCCGTGGGAACTGACCGGCGCCCCCGGCCTGACCCTGTTTTTCCGCGACGACCGGCTCTCCGACCTGATCGGCTTCGAGTACTCCAAGTGGCATGGCGAGAACGCGGCCCGCCACCTGGTGGGCGAGCTCGAAGGCATAGCCGCGCGCGCCCCGGCGGGCGAAACGCCCGTCGTCTGCATCATCCTGGACGGCGAGAACGCCTGGGAACATTACCCCTACAACGGCTATTACTTCTTTGAAGAGCTATACACGCGCCTGAAGGCCCACGAGACGATACGCTGCACCACCTTCGCCGAACTGCTCGCCGAAGGCCTGCCCTCGCGCAAGCCACTGCCGCGCCTGTCGGCAGGCAGCTGGGTCTATGGCACCTTGTCGACCTGGATCGGCGACCCCGACAAGAACCGCGCCTGGGACCTGCTCTGCGAGGCCAAGCTGGCCTACGACGCGGAGGTCGCGCGGCTGTCGACCGCCGAGCAGGCCGCCGCCAGCGCGCAATTGGCGATCTGCGAGAGCTCGGACTGGTTCTGGTGGTTCGGCGACTACAACCCGTCCGGCGCGGTGGCCAGTTTTGACCGCCTGTACCGGCGCAATCTCGCCAACCTGTATGCAACCCTGCACCTGCCGGCGCCGCCCGAACTGGCGGTGCCGATCTCGGCAGGCAACCGCGCCGCCACCCATGACGGCACCATGCGCCGGGCCCTGGAAACCTGAGCCGACCCCGCAACCCCACTACGCCCATGACCATTTCCCTGCTTTTCGGTGTCCACGCGCACCAGCCGGTCGGCAACTTCGATGAAGTGATCGCCGAAGCCCATCTGCGCTGCTACGGCAAGTTCCTGCGCGTGCTGGAGCGCTATCCGGAATTCCGCTTCACGGTGCATTTCTCCGGCTGGCTGCTCGGGGTGTTGCAGGAGCGCTACCCGGAGGACATGGCGCTGCTCGCCAAGATGACGGCGCGCGGCCAGGTCGAGTGGTTCGGCTCGGGCGACGCAGAGCCGGTGCTGGCGATGATTCCGGAGCGCGACCGTATCAGCCAGCTGAACCAGCTGTCGGACCGGATCGAGCGATACGTGGGCCAGCGCCCGAAGGGCGCCTGGCTCACCGAACGGGTCTGGGAGTCAGCGGTGGTGGGCTCGCTGGCGCGGACCGGGATTCGCTTCGTCGCGGTCGACGATTACCACTTCCTTTGCGCCGGCACCGACGCGCGCAAGCTCGACAGCTTCTACACCACCGAGGAGGGCGGGGTCACCCTGGACCTGTTCCCGATCTCCGAGCAGTTGCGCTACCGCCTGCCGTTCTCGCCGGCCGCGGAGGCGGTGCGCTACCTGGAAGAACTGGATGCCCAAGGCCACCGCGCGGCGATCTATTTTGACGACGTGGAAAAATTCGGCATCTGGCCGGAGACCTACGAGTGGGTCTACGAGCGCGGCTGGCTGGAGCAGTTCGTCGAGGGCGTGCTGGCCTCGCCACGGATCCGCACCATGAGCTTTGCCGACTACCACGCCGGCAACGCCACCCGCGGCGTGGTCTACCTGCCGACCACCTCCTACATCGAAATGAACGAGTGGACCCTGCCGGCGCCGGTGGCGCGCGAGTACGCCGCCCTGGTGCAGCAGCAGAAGGACGCCGGGGTGTTCGAGCGCCACAAGGCTTTCCTGCGCGGCGGCATCTGGCGCAACTTCCTGTCGCGCTACCCGGAATCGAACTGGATGCACAAGCGCATGCTCGGGCTGTCGGCGCGCCTGGCCGCGCTGCCTTCCCCGCAGCGGACTGCGCCCCTGACCCAGATGCTGCACTACGCACAGGCCAACGACGCCTACTGGCACGGCCTGTTCGGCGGGCTCTACCTACCGCACTTGCGGCGCGCGATCTGGAACAACCTGATCGCCCTGGAAGCCGCGCTGAACCAGCTTGCCGCGCCCGCCGCGATCCAGACCCTGGACCTGGACCTGGATGGCCGCGATGAAATCTTCCTGCGCAACCACGAAACCACCGCTGTGCTGCGCAATGACGGCGACGCCTGCGTGATCGAGCTCTCCAGCCTGCCGCTCAGGCACAATTTCGGCGACACCCTGCGACGCTACGCCGAGGGCTACCACGCCAAGCTGACCCAGGGCGAAACCGCGCATGCCGAGGGCGAGGGCATCGCCTCGGCGCACGACCGGGTGATGTTCAAGCATGCGATCAGCCCGGAGGACGCGATACCCGACACCCGCCCGCGCGCCATCGGCGTCGACCAGGTGACGGGCGTGGACGGCGCCGCGCATGCGGTCGCCAACTATGCGCTTGTCAAGGCGGACGCCGCCGGTGCAAGCTTTGCCGCCACGCTGGGCAACGCCCAGGTGGAAAAGCGCATCACCCTGCGCGCCGGCGGTGTTGCGCTGGACTATCGCGCCACCGGACTGGCCGGCCACTGGCAGGTACAGCTCAATCTGGCGATGCCGAGCTGCGACGGCTTTGCCGGGCGCTACGTGCTGGCCGACGGCTCGGTGCCTTGCGGTTTCGGCCAGGACCTGTCCCTGGACGAGGTGACCACCCTGCGCCTGGAAGACGGCGTGCTGGGCGGTGTCATCACCCTTGACGTGGAGCCGCCGGCGCGCCTGGCCGCGCGGCCGCACCTGACAGTCTCGCAGTCGGAAGCCGGGTTCGAAAAAATCATGCAGGCAGTGGAGATCACTCTGAGCTGGCCGATGGCGGCGCCGCCGTCAGGGTCGTCTGCCAGCGCCGCCTTCCGCGTCAGCCTGCAAGCCGGCGCCCTGCCGCCTGTCCCTCATACCCCTTAAATAATAACGGAGCTCATCATGCCGGGTACGCGCTACCACATCGAGATCAATCCCGAGATTCCCGCCCGTCTCGCCCGTTTGAGCGAGATCGCCGACAACCTCTGGTACAGCTGGGACCGGCATGGCCGGGCACTGTTCTCGCGCCTGAACCC